>OLOZ01000152.1_pt1 | contig 77936 bp, 84 predicted proteins | sample 1673021 | NCBI WGS metagenome assembly OLOZ01 (sample SAMEA3136747, study PRJEB25190) | human gut metagenome | biome: human gut; feature: human-associated habitat; material: faeces | place: Austria | collected 2013 | reverse complement strand
TAAAGCACTTTTGACACTACGCATCAAAAGCGCATTGCGCTCTCCGAGGGAGTATGCGGCTCCTGCGGGAGCCTTAGCTGCTTTTCTCGGCTTGTATGTGGTACACAATCCTCAAAAATCAGCATGGTCAGCATCATACTCCCAAAAGATTTTGCTCGTTGTTGCCGCCCATTGTCAGCGCAAATCTAACAATCTGCTCTGACAGTCCATCTCAAAATCTGCGGATTTCTCGATGGGGACGGGAGATGCGTTGGAGCTTTTGTTTCTGCTCATTATGATCAGAACCACCTTTCCTTGTCTGTCGATAACAGGAACGTGGCACGTTCCTGTCTCTGTCATCAAAGGGAAATTATCAGCGAAAGCTACCCGGCACACCACGCTCATCCAGATAGCGTTGACGGGCTGCTTCACGCTCCTCCGGGGTAGGGGCAGTCTTGTACTTGGCATACAATTCGTGCCTTACCATAGCTTCTAGCTTTTGTTCCAGACCATATCAGATTTCGTCCTCATAATCGTCCTCCATCATCAAATGGTACTGAAGCAGAGCCAGAAATAATTCATAGGGAATCTGTACATTCTTCATTCGTTCCTTTCCCATCCTTTCCGTGACGGTTGTGACGATTGTGACGGTATTTTTGATACCGCTCCTGCTGTCATTTTAATCGTCACAACCGTCACCAATCGTTACACGGTCTTTCTTGTCAGGCTAATAAAACTACCGTTGCGAGTGCGCTTTACGGAATACTCAATCTGATATTCGTTCAGCAATTCTCCAGCCTTAACATTGAGCCTGCGGGTCAGGATGTTAGGCTGTATCTCATCTTGCAGTAATCCAGCCAATTCCGTTGCGCTGCCGTTCCATACCGGATTGTCCTCTGTAATCACAGCAGCAACCTTATCCAGCAATGGGTCTGGCGGATTTTTCCATAACTCTGTTTCCGCACGGTCGAGCATCCATATCAGCTTCTCGGAATCCCTTTTTAGATAGAGCTTTTGATCTGGCTGATCTCTGCCGACAATTTCAAGGGTAGCACTCAGATCAGTTTGCTTTTCCTTCTGCATCAGGAATGCTCCATCCGCACAGCCAAGCAATCCTGTCGTACCGGAAATCATCTCAAATTTATCTCCGGCCTGTTGCTTTCGTGTGTGGTGTACAAGTAATAGACACATACCGTTTTTATCTGCAAACTGCTTCATGCGCCCGACAATCTCATAATCATTGGCATAGCTGTAATTGTCGGTGCTGACCTCCCGAATTTTCTGTAAGGTATCAATGATAATCAGCCTTGTGTCCGGATGTTCCTTAATGAACTTTTCAAGCTGTTCACCAAGACCTGCACCGAGCTGCTTGGCATATACGGCGAAGTGCAGGCTATCTGTACCCTCTACACCGAACATTCGGGACATACGCTCCTGTAACCTCTGGTAATCGTCCTCTAAAGCAAGGTATAAGACCGTACCTTGGTGGACATCATAATTCCAGAGCTTTTGTCCGGTGCTGACATGGTAGGCAAGCTGTGCCATAAAGAATGATTTGCCCACCTTTGGTGCTCCGGCAAACAGATACGTTCCGGAGTAGAGCAGACCGTCAATGACAGGCGGTCTGCTCTGATATACTGTTTCGTACAACTCATTCATAGACACCGTGTGTAGATATGCCGGATCATTCATTCGTTGCATCTGGCGAAAAACTTCCTCCATACTTTCATCTACGGGATTGATTTCTTCATTCCCAATTGCTATAATTTCATTTGTTACATAGGAAAGCGACTGTTCCCCATCTGCGCCAACAGATGGAAGCGGGACGGTCGTTTTTTCATTTTCTTGCCTCAATTGTTATCACCTCCGATTTCCAGACCGTAAAACTTCTGCTTAAAGAACTGGATTGGGCATTTTCCTGCGATGGTATGATAGCCCATACTTTTCAACTCCTTATTCAAATCTCTGATGATTTGATAAGACTTGCTGCGACTGATGTCCAATACCCGCTGCACCTCTTCTGCTGTAATAAACTGTGCTCTCATGGTTACCTCCTGTGTCCAAAAGTTGATTTGCGTATTTTTTATTCATTCATTTTTGTTGTGTTTTTGCAAATACGCACTTTTAATACGCCTTCATTATACGAATAAACGCTGCTTTTGTCAACACTTGCGGAATAGAAATATGCACTTGAAATTCATATTTCTTTGTGATATGATAAATACGAGGTGAATCAACTATGGACAATTTCGATTACTCCGCAATCGGCCAGCGGATAAAAACACTGCGAAAACGCAAAGGGCTGAATCAGACACAACTGGCAAACCTGCTCGGTAAATCTCTGCGTACCGTACAAAAGTACGAAACCGGAGAAATCGAGGTTTCCATTGATGTCGTAAATGCACTGGCAAAACATCTTGATACAACGCCGACTTTCATTCTTGGCTACGAAACCAATACGGCGCCGATCAGAAGTCTTGCCGACATAATGAGCTTCCTGTTTGAACTGAACAAGGTTTCTTCTCTCAAATTCGATGTAGATGTAAAGAAACCGCCCCGCAGCAATGAGTGGACTTGCTCCATCCGTTTTAACGGCAAAGAAATGGATGCAGACCATAATGCGGATATGTGCCTGTTCTTAGAACAATGGGAAGAAATGCGTGAGGATATGCGCAGCTACAACTGTTCTCCTGCAGCATTACATAGCTGGCAAGAGCAGACCCTTGCGTACTATGCTGGGGCTTCCGTGGAATGTGTGGAACCGGAAGAACTTGACGAGGACGAGCGTTTGGCTCGTCGCAGAGCCTATCTTGAAAAGGAGTTCGGTTCTGAGAAATAATTAAGGTCTGACATTGGGAAAGAAAAGGAGAACACAATGTCAGTAACAAGAGATACGAACACTGGAAAATGGATGTCTCAAATCCGTGTAAAGGATTGAACAGGAAAGGAGATCCACAAAAAGAAAAGAGGCTTCAATACAAAGAAAGAAGCCTTACAATGGGAAAATGATTTTATTAACCAGTCAAAGGGCAGCCTGGGCATGAACTTCAAGGATTTCGTCGAAATCTATATGAAGGATGCAGTTCCTCGCACCAGAGAAACTACTTATGCCAACAAGCGCTATCTGTTCGATAAGAAAGTCCTCCCGTATTTTGGAGAAATGCCCGTCAACGAAATCAAACCTACCGATATTCGTAACTGGCAAAATGAGTTAATCAACTACCGCCAGAAAAATGGCAGAGGTTACGCACCAACTTATCTGCGAACCATCAATAACCAGCTCACCGCAGCCTTCAACTTTGCAGTGAAGTTCTACGGATTGAAAGAGAACCCCTGTCACAAGGCAGGAACCATGGGTAAGAAAAACGCCGATGAAATGCTGTTCTGGACGAACGAGGAATTCAAGGTGTTCATTGAAGCCATGGAGAGCAGACCTGTTGGCTACACCGTATTCATGGTTCTGTATTACACAGGACTGCGTGTAGGCGAGCTGTTAGCTCTGACACCGGAAGATATTGATTTCAACAGGCAGATCATTTCGGTCAACAAGAACTATCAGCGTCTGAACGGCAAGGACTACATCTATCCGCCTAAGACCGAAGCTGGCTATCGAGAGGTTGTTATGCCGAAGGTGCTGGAAACCTGTCTCCGTGAGTATATGGCTACTATCTACGATTTACAGCCTACAGACCGCATCTTCCCTTATGATAAGGGCTGGGTTGGCAGACAGATGAAATACGGCTGTGACAAGTCTGGAACCCAGAAGATCAGAGTGCACGATGTTCGCCACACCCACGCCAGTCTGCTGATTGATATGGGTTGTACACCGCTTCTGGTTGCAGAGCGTTTAGGCCATGAAAGGGTGCAGACCACCATGGACACCTACAGTCACCTGTATCCTAATAAGCAGACGGAGGTAGCTAATCAGCTTGATGTTATGGCGGCTAAAGCCACAGAAAAAGAAAGTGGCTACAAAAAAATCGGCTAATGTAGCCATTTTGTAGCCAGTAAAAACAAGAATCCCGAAAAACCCAGTGTTTTCAAGGGTTTTCGGGACTCAAAAGCCTATTTTAACTTATTCCCACTCTATCGTCCCAGCCGGTTTCGGTGTCAGGTCATAAAGCACTCTATTAACACCTTGAACTTCATGAGTAATCCTCTCGGTTATATGCTGAAGTAATGAGAACGGTACGTCTTCAACTGTCGCTGTCATAGCATCTACTGTATTGACGGCTCTGATTATAACGGGATAAGCAAACGTTCTCGCTCCATCTTTCACACCTACAGATTTAAAATCAGGAACTGCGGTAAAATACTGCCAAACCTTACCCTCCAGACCATTCTTGGCAAATTCCTCACGAAGTATAGCGTCTGATTCTCTGACCGCTTCAAGTCTGTCCCGAGTTATAGCTCCAAGACATCTTACTCCCAGCCCCGGACCCGGGAACGGCTGACGAAAGACCATATTGTCAGGAAGTCCCAAAGCCTTTCCCACGATACGCACTTCATCCTTAAAAAGCAATCTCACAGGTTCAACCAGCTCAAACTGCATATCGTCAGGCAAGCCTCCCACATTATGATGAGCCTTAACGCCGTCACTTTCTATAATATCCGGATAAATAGTACCCTGAGCCAGGAATTCTATTCCTTCCTGCTTACGGGCCTCCTCCTCAAATACTCTGATAAACTCTGCGCCTATTATTTTACGCTTCTGCTCAGGATCAGCAATACCCGCTAGCTTATCCAAGAATCTGTCAACTGCATCTACATATATCAGGTTAGCGTTCATCTGATTCCTGAACACTTCGACTACCTGCTCAGGTTCTCCCTTTCGAAGCAAACCATGATTCACATGAACACATACAAGCTGTTTTCCTATGGCTTTTATAAGAAGCGCAGCTACTACTGATGAATCTACGCCGCCTGAAAGAGCAAGCAGCACTTTTTTGTCTCCTACTTGCTTCTTTATTTTCTCTATCTGCTCTCCTATAAAAGTATCAGCCAAAGCCTGAGTCGTTATCCGCTTCATAGATTCAGGGCGTTTATTATTATCCATATCTATTCCTCCATTTTAAAATTATTCCGTTACAGCATCACAAAACATATGTAGCTCATTGCTGTGTCAACATCATTATAGCATATTTTTATCTGAAAGTATCTAATCACTAATCATATGGTTCTGCAATTATTTGAAACTGCCTTGGCCATTCGGCAAAGACCTTCTTTCACTAAAGCCCTTGGCATGGCTAAGTTTATTCTGACAAAACCATCGGCATTTCCTACAAACAATTTATTGCCGCTCTCTACAAGAACACCTGCTTCCTGGGCAAAAAATCTTGAAAGATCACTGATATCTATACCGCATTTTCTGAGGTCTAACCACAAAAGATAAGTCGCTTCCGGAACTTTACATATAGCTCCATGAATGTTTTTTCTTATAAAATCCACTGCGAAACGAAAATTACCGTCAAGATAGGATTTCAGTTCATCAAGCCACGGTCCTCCCTTTTTGTATGCAGCAAGGTTTGCTTCAAGAGAAAGAGGATTCACCAAACCGCCGAGTTTATCACTTCTGACAAATTTTCTTCTCAAGCGGTCATCCCTTATAATTATATTCGAAAACATCATTCCTGCTATATTGAAAGTCTTGCTTGCCGCCATACAGGTAATGAGTTTCCCGTACTGCGGCATTATCTTCCCCATGGGTATATGATGTATATCCCTTCTCGTAAGGTCACAGTGTATCTCATCTGAAATTATCCAAAGATCGTTTTTCTCAACTATCTCTCCTATTTTTCGAGCCTCTTTGTCAGACCATACCCTTCCGGTAGGATTATGAGGATTGCACCATATCACCAGTTTTACCTTTGGATCTGCAGCCTTCTTTGCAAAATCATCCACGTCCGCAAAAAAATCGCCATCTTTATTCAACATATCAGAACTTACGAATTCACGATTGTTATATCTACATGCATGCTTGAAAAACCCATAAGCAGGAGTAAGAAACAACACCTTTTCATCGGGCTGTGTGATATTTCCTACCAATTCATAAAGAGCCGGTACTATTCCCGGAGAGAAAACCAGCTGTTCAGCGGGGAAACTCCAGTCATATTTAACTGAGCACCACCTTGCAAAAGTATCACGATACTCTGCTCCGAAAACACCTGTATATCCAAATATCCTCTTGTTTACCCGATCTCTTATTGCTTGACAAATCTCAGGAGCTACTGCAAACTCCATATCGGCCACCCACATCCTTATCATTTCTTCATCAGGAACCGGGAGTATTATATCAGGATCTTCAGGAAATATATATGATCTGAAACCTTCCACATTCTCACAGCTTGTATTCCTTCTGTCAATAATCTCGTCAAAATCGTATTTCATCGCGGCCTCCAAACCAATTCAAGACAATATATTACATATTCGATCCTACCAACTAACCAAACAGCGGCGTTGAAAAATATCTCTCAGCCGTATCAGGAAGCACCGTTACCACAGTTTTACCCTTGCCCAGTTTCCTTGCCAGTTTTATGGCAGCCGCTACATTAGTGCCGCTTGATATTCCGCACATAATGCCCTCCTTTGATGCCAGATCCTTTGATGTTTTTATAGCTTCCCCATCTTTTACTATACAGATATCATCATATATTTTCTGATTCAGTATCTCCGGTATCACACCGTCTCCTATGCCCATCTGAAGATGAGTTCCTATGGAGCCCCCTGAAAGTATAGCTGCATGTTCGGGCTCCACTGCCCAGATCTCTATATCAGGATTTTCTTCTTTGAGCCTCTCACCGATTCCTGTGATGGTTCCTCCTGTTCCTATTCCCGAGCAGAATCCATGTATCGGTCCGTCCACTTGTTTTAAGATTTCCTCAGCCGTCTGATTCCTCTGTATCTGTGGATTAGCAGGATTTTCAAACTGCTGTGGCACAAACACTCTCGGATCTTGCCGCTGCATCCTCAACGCAGTTTGAAGACATTCTTCTATACATTCACCGATATTGCCTGCATCATGCACAAGAATCACCTCGGCTCCATAATGAGCCACAAGCTTTCGTCTTTCCTCACTTACTGAATCAGGCATTATTATTTTCGTCTCATATCCTCTTACAGCCCCTACAAGCGCAAGCCCTATGCCCTGATTACCGCTGGTAGGCTCTACTATTACCGTATCCTTATTTATGAGACCCTTTTTCTCGGCATCCCGTATCATGTTATAAGCTGTTCTCGTCTTTATAGAGCCTCCTACATTGAGGCCTTCAAATTTAACAAGTATCTCAGCGCCTTCTTTATCTCCCATATGCCCGAGTTTTATTATAGGTGTATTCCCCATTGCTTCTAAAATATTGTTATAAATCATCGTGTTCTCCCCTCTGACGTTTTATTATATCAAATAGGAGTGACTTTTGCCATAAAAACCATTCTCACGTATTTTATACCGGTTATTATTTTAATATTTTTCTCGTTACAGTAAACAAGTTATGTGTTAAAATAAAATATAATTCAGAATAAAGTCGGCTTTGCCGATTATTTTGGCTATAAGCTTTGTTATATTCAGTTAATATCACAAATCGATATTTTATAAATAATAAAGGAAGGCAAATTATGATTTATTTAGATTATGCAGCAACATCCGGAAAAAAGCCGATGACAGTATACTCCGCTGTCAATGACGCATTAATAAATGCTTCAGGCAATCCCGGAAGATCCGGTCACAAGATCTCCTTGGCTGCAGGAGATATAGTAGCGGAAACAAGATTTCTGTGCAGCCGCCTGTTTCATGCAGAGAATCCTGAATCTATCATATTCTGCTTCAACGCGACAGATGCTCTAAACCTTGCCATACAAGGCTCTGTAACAAAAGGGGATCACATTATCACATCCTCTCTGGAGCACAACTCGGTTGCCAGACCTCTCGAGCACTTAAAAGATGCGGGAGTCGAAGTAACCAAAATAAAAGCATCCCTCGAAACAGGTGTTAATCCTGACGATGTCGCCGCTGCAATAAAAGAAAATACTAAACTGGCAGTATTCACTCATATTTCAAATGTAACAGGAACAATCAATGATATTGCTGCCATCGGAAAAATATGCAGACAGCAGAGGATATTATTTCTCGTAGACGCTTCTCAGTCCGCGGGGGCTTTAAAAATAGATGTACAGGAAATGAACATAGATATGCTGGCATTTCCCGGACACAAATGTCTTTACGGCCCCCAGGGAACCGGAGGTCTTTATATAAAGCCGGGCATAGAACTGAAAACTTTAAAACAGGGAGGAACAGGGAGCCGATCAGAAATGCTTCACCAGCCTGACGACAGACCCGATAAATATGAAAGCGGTACATTAAATGTTCCCGGAATAGCAGGTCTTGGAGCCGGTATAAAATTTATCATGGATGAAGGAATTGACAAAATACATGCACGTGACAAAGAACTGACGGATATGCTTATAAACGGCCTCATAAAACTACCCGGCGTAAATATCTACAGTCCATTGAACCATGATCGAGGGCCTGTAGTATCTATAACCATAGATGGCTTTGAATCACAGGATGTCTCCATTTACCTCGATCAGGTATTCAATATAGCAACAAGAAGCGGTCTTCACTGTGCTCCCGATGCTCACAAGACCATAGGAACGCTTGATACAGGAGGAACTGTTCGCATCAGCCCGGGATATTTTACTGATGACGAAGAAATCGAAGCTTGCATAGAAAGCATCGGTATTATAAGCAGAGGTGAATTATAAAATGGATAACAGCAATACTATATCACGATATGTAAGACAAGAGATCTTTGCTGGTCTCGGGAAAAAAGGTCAGGAAAAAATAAAAAAAGCCCGTGTAGCTATCATAGAAATGAGTTCAATAGGCGCTGCTGTTGCCAATAATCTCGCCAGAGCCGGTGTCGGATACATACGGCTTATAGACGGAGATTATATAGAAACAGCAGAACTTCAAAGACAGACGATATTCACTGAAAAAGAAGCCGAAGACGAAACTCCCAAGGCTATTGCAGCTTCTGAATATCTCAGATCCGTCAATTCCGAAATCACTATAGATCCGGTTATCACAGATATAAACAGCGGAACAATAGATAATCTCATAGAAGATGTAGATCTTATAGTTGACGCCACAGACAGCATGGAGGTTCGACTCCTTCTCAATGAAGCCTGCCACCATCTTAAAAAGCCATGGATATACGGAGGTACTTTGGCGTCATCCGGTATGACTATGAATATCCTGCCCGGCAGCAATCAGCCATGTCTGAAATGTTTTCTCGGTGAAGAAGAATACTCTCCCGGAGAGCAGCCTACATGTGCTACGGTAGGTATACTCAATTCTGCGGCAAGTATGGTTGCCGCTCTTCAATCAGCTGAGGTGCTTAAGCTCCTTACAGGTTCAGATGCTGTACGCCATGATCTGGTGTCTTTTGATGTATGGGAAAACTATTTTGAATATATTCCGGTAGACAAAGATCCCGACTGTCCTGTCTGCGGTAAAAAGGACTATGCCTTCTACGGCAAAGTCACAGGGTCACAGACAGCTACAATGTGCGGAAAAGATTCTGTACAGGTGATCCCTAAAAAAGAAGGCGAAATCAGTTTTGAAAAATACGCTGAAAAACTCAGTTCTCAGGGAACTGTAAAATATACAAAATATACACTTGATTTCAATGATGGAAATATAGAAATAAAATTATTTAAAAACGGCAGGGCCATCATAAAACATGTAAGCGATGAAAAGCGCGCTAAGGCCGTATATGCCGAATATATAGGACTTTAAAAGGAGGGGTGACAATGAAAGTAATATTAAATCAAAAAGAAACTGAACTAAGCGACGGTATGAGTATCGCTGATCTGATGAAAGAACAGAAAATGAGCCGTGCCATGGTCAAGGTCAATGACGTACGTATCCGACCGGCAGACTACGAAGCCACCATAGTCTGCGATGGAGACAAAGTTGTACTCAGAAGAGTAGTCGCAGGCGGCTGATAATAGAATAATTTCAATCCTGAAGGGAACAATAACTGAAACAAATTTTTTTAAAAAGCGAGATATATCACATGAATGATTATTTCTGCGGGTGGTATTTCAAATGTCAGTCTGATTCCGAAACTCTTGCTGTCATTGCCGCCAGTCACAAATCAAAAATTAAACGGTACTGTTCTCTTCAGGTCATTACTGATGAAGCTTCATTTATAGCAAAATTCCCCTATAAATATATACAACATCAAAAATCAAATCTTCACATTAATATCTCAAAAAACTATCTTGGTGAAAACGGGATGACCTTTGATACAGTCTCACCTGATCTTGAAATATCCGGCAATATAATATTCGGAGACCTGACTCCCATAAAATATGATATAATGGGACCTTTTTGTTATGTCCCTTTTATGGAATGCCGCCATAGCGTAGTGAGCATGAAACATACCGTTAACGGAAATATCTACCTAAACGGCCACCGATATGATTTCATTAATGCTAAAGGATATATTGAAGGAGACCGCGGACGTTCTTTTCCAAAAGAATATGCCTGGACACAATGCTGTTTTGAAAGCGGTTCCCTTATGCTCAGTGTTGCATCTATACCTTTGGGAAATTATGAATTCACAGGTATCATTGCTGTTATTCACTTAAACGGAAAAGAATATCGTTTAGCCACCTATCTCGGCGCCAAAGCATCAAAAATAAAAAACGGAGAAATCATAATAACTCAAAGAAACATGACATTCTCCGCAAAGCTGCTTGATAAAAATTCACATCCTCTCTCAGCTCCCTCCTGCGGTCTGATGAACAGAACAATCCACGAAAGCGCTTCATGCAGAGCATACTATTATTTTCAAAAAAACGAACACACTCTTTTGAATTTTGAAACCTCTAAAGCCTCATTCGAATACGAATATTCTATCTGAAAACGCTGTTTCATATTATGAAACAGCGTTTTTGTATTGTAAAACCGCTGCTATTGACTAAAAAAGTTTTCGGAACTATCATAACTTCAGAAAATAAAACAGTATTCTTTTTAAAGATACAAATAAAATTATAATCAAGGAGGAAATCAAAATGTTAAATGTAAAAACAGGAAAAAGCATTAACCCAAATGCAGCAGCAGCAGGTAAAGAAGCGGCAGCGCAGGTAAAAGCAGACCTCTCAGATATGAAAGTGGCATTCGTATACAGCGGAGTGCAATATAATCAGAAAGAATTATTAAAAGCTATATCAGATGAACTTCCGGGGGTACCTCTCATCGGGAATACATCTTTCACAGGAGTAGTTACACCGGAAGGTTTTATCTCGGGAGATGACGGTTTCGTCGGAATCATGTCTATGTCAGACAAAGATCTTACAGTAGGTGTCGCAGGAATGCCTAAAGAAGGAACTGCCAGAGAAACAGGACATAAACTTGCCGAAAAAGCATTAAAAGCGGCAGGCAAAACTGAAGCTCCCGCTTATTTCTATATGTCAGCGCCTTCCGGTGAAGAGGAATATTATCTAAAAGGAATCACAGAAGTCATCGGCCGTGTTCCTTTCTTCGGGGGTACAGCAGCCGACAATACTATAACAGGCGAATGGCTTCTTTATACCGATGAAATGGTTACTGCTGAAGGAGTTTCCGTTGCTTTCTTCTATACTGATAAACCTTTTGCCAATAAGTTTACCGGCGCATATAACGAAACTGATAAAGCCGGAGTAATCACAAAAATATGCGGAGACAGAACTCTGACAGAGATCGATGGAAAACCGGCATTGGATCAATATCGTGAATGGACAGGAGCCAGCGCCGAAGATGTAGCCGGCGGAAACCTTCTTTCTTACGCAATATGCCATCCTCTGGCAGTCAAAGACCGTCTGGGAGATCTTGCAGCCATCAGACATCCTATGAATGGAAATGACGACGGCTCAATGGCTATAGGAAATAATCTTGCAGTAGGAACAGCAGTAGTCCTGATGGAAGCGACAGTTGATGAAATCATCGAATCCGTAGGAAAAACTCTGGAAGATCTAAAGAAAAAAATGAACGGTTCTATCGCCGCACTCCATCTGGTTCACTGCGGAGGACGAAGAGCCGGCATAGACAGCAGGATCAATGAAGTATACGATCAGGTGAAAGCTCATGCAGATGGAATTCCGTTCATCATGGAATTCACCTTTGGTGAATATGGTTATGAAGATGACGGCAATAACACATGCGGAGGGCTGATGTTATCCTTCACTGCCTTTGGAAAATAAGCATTCTCAGAAAAAATCAACAGATAATTGAAAGGAGAAATCAACATGAAAATGATCATAAACGGTAAAAAAGCAGACAGTCTGAGCGGAGCAACTTTTGACGTTATTGCACCTGCTACAGGTGAAGTCATCGACACAGTTCCTAAAGCTACGGCAGAAGATGTTGAAAAAGCTGTATCAGCAGCTGTCATAGGACAAAAGATCTGGGCTGAAGTCCCTATCTCAAAAAGAGCTGACGTTCTTTACAGGTTTCTTGATATAGTCAAAGCAAACGAGGAATCTCTGGCTCAAACACTGTGCGCTGAAAACGGTAAGCCTATAACAGAGGCGCGTGCCGAAATCGGCAATATACAGATAGGCTTCTCAGGATTTATTGAACATGCTAAACACTATTACGGAAAAATAATTCCTGCAGGTACAGAACCCGGACAGGATAAACATATCCAGCTTGTAACAAGAGAACCTATAGGTGTCATCGCTTGCATAATTCCATTTAATTTCCCTTGCGATCTTTATGACCAGAAAGTAGCTCCGGCTCTTATGATGGGAAACGCCGCAATAGTATTGCCTTCATCCGATAATCCGCTTACCCTTATGAGACTTACAGAAATGCTGGTGGAAGCCGGTGTTCCTGACGGAGTCATCCAGTGCGTCACAGCTCCGGGTGCAGTAAAGAGTATAGCAGTAGCTGACCCAAGGGTACATCTCGTTACACTTACAGGCAGTACAGAAGTAGGCATCTCAACAGCTGAATTAGCTGCAAAAACTCTTACCCATACGGCTCTTGAACTTGGCGGAAACGATGCTTTCATACTGCTTGATGACGGTGATGTCGACCTTGCTGTCGAAGAAATGATCTGGGGCAGAATGTACAACACAGGGCAAGTATGCTGTGCAAGCAAAAGATTCCTTGTTCACAATTCATTGAAAGACGAATTCGCCAAAAAAGCAGTAGAAAGAATCAAACAGCTTAAAGTTGGCGACCCTAAAGATGAAAATACCCAGATAGCATGCCTTATCAGCGAAAAAGCTGCCATTAAAGTCGAGAAAGAAGTCAATAAAACTGTGGAACAAGGCGGTAAAATAATCTTAGGAGGTAAGAGAAACGGAGCCTTTTATGAACCTACAGTTATTGTAGATGTACCTAAAACAGCAGATGTCGCAAAAGATATGGAAATCTTCGGGCCTGTAGTTCCTATCATAGGTTTTGACAGTGATGAAGAAGCTATAGAAATAGCCAATAGTTCTATATTCGGCCTCTCCAGCTGCGTATTCTCATCAGACCAAAAACGTGCCTTCAATATAGCTAAAGCTATGGAATCAGGCGGCGCAGTTATAAACGGAGCAAGTTTCTTCAGGTCATTCGAGATGCCATTTGGAGGTTGGAAACACAGCGGCATAGGGACAGAAGGTGTTATGTCCACATTTGATGAAATGACGAGAGTAAAGAACATTGTTCTCAAGAATATAGTAGACTGATTTGCAACAATCACAAAATAATAAAAGAGAGGAGGTCAGATGACTTCCTCTCTTTTATTATTTTATCCCAAATACCCCATTTTTTCAGAAATACCTCCTGCTGCTTTGACCATATATTCAGCTACTTCTTGAATTCGATCATCTGTAAGCACATGTTTATCACCGCTGGCACTTACTGCTGCTATTATTTCGCCTCTGTAATCATATATGGGTGCTCCTATGCACCTATGCCCCATTTCATACTCTTCATCTGATATCGCCCAGCCCTGTCTTCGAACTTTTGCAATCTCATTGCGAAGGTTTCCCATATCTGAAATCGTATTGGGAGTGAATTTTATAAAACTGCAGTCAGCCATCACATCGTTGAGCTGCTCATTTGAATAATTGGAAAGCAAACATTTTCCAATAGCAGAACAATATGCGCTGACTTTTGTTCCTATTTGAAAATATAACCTTGCCGAAGCAACATTCATCTTTTCAAGATAAACAACTTTATTCCCGTCAAGAACCCCGAGAAAAGCTGCCATCCCCAGATGTGTGCTTATCTCTGCCACATATGGCCTTGCCTCCGTCTGCAGCTCCAGATCATTTATATAATAACTGACATTTTCTATAAGTTTTTCACCCAGTTTATAATTGCCATCTTCCATTTTATCAAGGTAATTACGATTCAGCAAAGTCATTATCAGCCTGTAAACAGTACTTTTATGAAGTCCTGTTATTGCCGCGATCTCTGTAAGACTTTTTCCTTCCTGTGCTGAAGCCACTGTTTCTATTATATCCAGCGCTCTTTCCACTGACTGCACACCTTTATCATCTGCCATCCGATATACCTCCCTTTAAAAGGTATTATATCAGTAAATTAGTCCAGTTGCACTTAGTTTTTTTGTCACTTTTTTCATGATAATTATCAATAGTAAAACTGAGGCGCTCCCTTGTATTCCTGTATCGTATTGCCTCCGTCTACGACAAACTCCTGACCTGTTATATAAGAAGCCCTTTCAGAACATAAAAATACTATCATGGACGCTACTTCTTCGGCAGTACCGCTTCTCTTCATAGGCGTATTAAATCCTCCCTGATACTCTCCTTCCGTCTGAGAAGATGTTTGTATCCATCCGGGAAGAACATTGTTTATTGTAACATTACACGCTCCGGTTTCTATGGCGATAGCTTTGCTCATTCCGATTATAGCGGCCTTTGCCGCTGAATAGGAGGCTTCCCCTGGATTGCTCACAAGAGGTCCTGTCACCGAAGAAGTATTGACAATCCTTCCATATCTATTCTTCTTCATATAAGGCAATACCTCTTTTGTTACATTAAAAGGTATATCGAGATTTCTCGATATATCCCTGTCCCAACTCTCATATGAAATATCCTCAAAATGGTCGAATTCTTCTTCACGAACTCCGGTTTGCACCATCCCTGCATTATTTACAAGAACATCTATTTTCCCATGTTGTTTTATGATATAAGATATAAGATTTCTAACGGCAGTCCTGTCCATCAGATCAGCCACCATACCTTTAGCATCTATACCCATATTCGTCAGTTCTGCCTGTCGCTTTATGATACGGTCTGTAGTGGATACTATTATTACCTTTCCGCCAAGCTCTCCTAATAATTTCGCAGTCCAAAACCCTATTCCGTTATCACTGCCCGCTCCTGTAACAAGGCATACTTTTCCGTTAAATTCTATAAACTGCTTCATATAAAATACCTCCTATATATCTTTGCACTGTCGTTTCAGCCACACCCTCTCAGGCTCATCAAGCAGCGGAGACAACGTTTCCTCCACGAAAGCATGATAACGATTTATATATCGTATTTCATCTTCCGTAAGCATAGAAATATCTATAGCATCCCGCTCATATGGGCATAAAGTTATCGTTTCAAAAACATATTTTCCGTCTTTTTCTATACAGAGAAGCTCATTTTCAATCCGGATACCGTATTCTCCTTCTAAATAAACCCCCGGCTCATCACTTGTTATCATTCCCGGTATTATATGACTTTCGGCTGACCTTGGGCTGATATTATTAGGACCTTCATGAACCGACAGCATATGCCCCACACCATGACCTGTTCCATGTTTAAAATCAAGCCCTACTTCTCTTAGAGGTTTTCTTGCCAACAGATCCAGATCGGCTCCTGTAGTGTCCTCTGTAAACTGAGCTGTTGCAAGCGCTATATGCCCCTTCAGCACAGCTGTATAATTTCTTTTACGCTCATCATCCACATTTCCCAGAGCTATGGTCCTTGTAATATCTGTCGTTCCGTCTTCATACTGACCTCCGGAATCAATCAAAATAAAACCACCTTCCCGTAAAACGGCGTTGCTTTCTTCAGTGGCAGAATAATGAATAACAGCTCCATGCTCCTCATATCCCGCTATCGTGTCAAAACTCAAATCATAAGCCCCCTGTTCCCTTCTCAGCTTCTCAAGTTTATCTGCCAGAGAAATCTCAGTAATTTTTTCTGTACCTATACTGTTTTTAAGCCAATAAAGAAATCTGATCATGACTGCTCCATCTCTGATATGAGCATTTTTTGTAGCACTTATTTCGTTTTTATTTTTAACAGCTTTAAGTCTTTCTACAGGGCTTTTTCGTAAAATACGTTCAACAGAAGAATGAAAACATTTACTGACTGCATAAGATACAGAATCCTCATCAAGAATAACAGCACAGTTTCGCAGCTTTTCCATATCGCTGAATACGTCCTTATATGGTCTGACACCCTTTTCAGATGACATAATATATTCTTCGTCCATGACATAAAGAGTCTCACTGTTTTTTGAAATAAGCGCAAACGCATAAAATACCGGAGTATGCTCAATATCACGTCCCCGCAAATTATAAAGCCATGCAATATCCTCCAGACGGCTTACCAGAAAAAAATCAGAACTTCCCATCTGCTCTCTCACTCGCACAAGCTTAGATTCAGATGATTCCCCTGTAACTTCCGGCGGCAGACTGTATATCTTTGACGGTACAACATCCGGTCTGTCTTCCCAGATTTCCTCCACAAGATCTATATCATAAACTATATTGTAATTTCCCTCAAGGCTTTCTCCCAGCTTACTGCTTACTATTCTCCCGTCAAATCCCACGACACTTCCCGAAGGCATCTGAGACAGATATTCACAAATACTTGGCACCCCTCTTTCTCCTATTGCCATTAAGGTTATGCCACTGCCTTCAAGCTGCTGACGAGCCTGCAGAAAATATCTGCCGTCTGTCCACATACCGGCAAAATCCTGTTTTACTATCAAAGTTCCTGCAGAACCCGTAAATCCGGATATATATTCTCTGCATTTAAAATAATCATTGACATATTCAGAGCCATGATAATCTGTCGTTGGTATTATATAGATATCTATGCCTCTTTCTTTCATCTTTCTTCTCAAAGCTGTAAGTTGTTTTCGCATAAGCTATTATTCCTTTCTGCATATGGGTATGTTATCATAGTTTTACCCTAATTCCAACGGTTTATATTCACTTCATAGGCTAATAGAATTATTGACTTCTCTTCAATTTGGACTTAAAATGTATGTATTAATTAACAAATATAAAAGAAACGGAGGATTTATCAATGTCAAACAGAATAATGCTAAATCAGACATCTTATCATGGCAGCGGTGCCGTAAATGAAATAGCTGCCGAAGTAAAGTCACGAGGCTTCAAAAAGGCCTTAATCTGTTCAGGCCCTCATGTGGCTAAATCAGATTCCGCTGCTAAAATCAAAGAACTCCTGGATGATAATAATTTACCGTATGAAATCTTTTGTGAAATAAAAGCAAATCCTACTATAGAAAATGTCAAGAAAGGTGTCGAAGCCTTTAAAGCTGCGGAAGCTGATTACATCATCGCTCTGGGAGGGGGTTCTCCCATTGATACAGCAAAGGCCATCGGCATCATCATTAACAATCCCGAGTTTGCAGATGTCAGAAGTCTGGAAGGTGTAGCCCCTACAAAAAATCCTTGTGTACCTATCATTGCTATACCGACTACTGCCGGTACAGCTGCAGAAGTCACTATCAACTACGTTATAACAGATGTCGAAAAGAAACGCAAATTTGTATGTGTAGATCCTCACGATATACCTATCATAGCTATCGTCGATCCGGACATGATGCGTTCTATGCCAAAAGGACTCACTGCCGCTACAGGAATGGATGCTCTCACACACGCCATTGAAGGCTACACTACCAAAGGAGCCTGGGAAATGAGTGATATGTTTCATCTCAAAGCCATTGAGCTTATTTCCAGATCGCTCAGAGGAGCAGTGGAAAACACAGATGAAGGGCGTGAAGGAATGGCCCTTGGAGAGTATATCGCAGGAATGGGTTTCTCCAACGTAGGACTTGGAATTGCTCATTCTATGGCTCATACCCTCGGAGCTGTCTATGATACACCTCACGGAGTAGCCTGCGCTATGATGCTGCCCATCGTAATGGAATACAATCAAGAATGTACAGGTGAAAAATACCGCGAAATCGCTCGCGCCATGGGTGTGGAAAATGTTGACAATATGACATCGGATCAATACCGCAAAGCTGCTATCGAGGCTGTTCGCCATTTGTCAGAAGATGTAGGTATCCCTGCAAAACTGGAAGCCCTTAAAGAAGAGGATCTTCCTATGCTGGCCGAATCTGCAAAAGCTGACGCATGTGCCCCCGGCAATCCCAAAGATGCTGATATAGAAGATTTTAAAACACTGTTCAGAAAAATAATGAATTAATTCATAAAAAGCTGCCGTAAAATACGGCAGCTTTTTTTATTCCTATATCAACTTCCCATTTCCCTAAGAGATTCTCCTGACAATCTGTATACCGTCCAGTCTTCCAGAGGCTGTGCGCCCACAGATAGATAGAAATCTATACTCGGTTGATTCCAGTCAAGGCAGCTCCAGTCCAGCCTCCCACACCCTCTTTTTAGGGCTGTGGATGCCAGCTCTTTCAGCAATGCCTTCCCATATCCTTTTCCTCTGTATTTAGGCATTATATATAAATCCTCGAGATAGATTCCCGCTCTTCCGAGAAACGTTGAGAAATTATGAAAAAACAATGCAAACCCTACGTCTTTCCCATCTTCAACAGCTAATATAACTTCCGCTTTTTTCTTATCAAAAATCCACTCTTCAAGAAGCTCTGCTGTTGCAACCACCTGATCAGACAAATTCTCATATTCTGCCAGTTCATGAATAAACTTCAGGATCAGCTCTGTATCTTTTCTCTCTGCATAACGAAACTCTAACATATATTTTCCTCCATCAATTCTTCATCGGTTTTTATTATATATAAACTGAGCCTTATCTCTTTCTATTCGTATATCAGTATCATAAAATCGGGTCAATGCCTCTATCGCATATTGTGTATCCAGCGTACCGGCAGTTTCGTAACTGGAATGCATAGCCAACTGCGCCAGCCCCATATCCACTGCATTGACACTGACCTGAATATTTGACAAATTCCCCAGAGTCGAACCTCCCGCACTGTCGCTGCGATTTGCAAATGACTGTACAGGTACACCGGCTGCATGACAGATATCAGAAAATACTGCGCGGCTGAAGGCATCTGTCGTATATTTCTGATTAGCGCTTTCCTTGATTACGACACCCTTGTTTATAAAAACACAATTCACAGGATCTGTCTTTTCCGGATGATTGGGATGTACGGCATGCGCATTGTCACAACTTACAAGAAATGATCCTGCAACAGCCTTATAATAATCCTCCTGCGACCTACCTTCCGAAGAACTGATCCTCCAAAGCACATCATGCAAAAAGGTAGACATGGCTCCCTGTTTAGTATTGGATCCCACCTCTTCATTGTCAAAACAGCAGTATACACTTACAGTCTCATCATTTGATGAATTTAGGAATGCTTTCAGAGATGCAAAGGCACACTGTAGATCATCCAGTTTCGGAGCAGAAACAAACTCATCTTTGTATCCCCAGATAGCAGGACTCTGTCGATTTACTAAAAACAAATCTTTTGCCAGCATATCTTCCTTTTTCACGCCCAGCTCTTCTGCAACCATCACATCAAAATCACCTTTTCCAAGACCTCCTGCCGAAAACAACGGGCAAAGATCCACTTGCCTGTTATACTTATATCCTGTATTTATCTCTCTGTTAAAATGAATCGCAACATTTGGTATCAGCAAAACATCCTTATCAATATACACCAGCCTTGAAGAAATTTCATTTTTCTCCTTTACCATCACACGCCCGGCCAGACCAAGAGGTCTGTCAAACCATGAGCTGTCTATCATTCCTCCATAGGCCTCAACATCCAGCTTCAAATATCCACCGCTACTCTCAAGCTCGGGTATATTTTTAACTTTGAAAGCAGGCGAATCACTATGAGAAGCACAGATTTGAAAATGATTCTCCTCTTTGCTGACGCCTTTTCCTATCTTAAATGCAATTACACTCGATTGATTCCGTACTGTATAATACATCCCACCCTTTTCAAGCTCCCAATGTGTACTCTCGGGAAGATATTCAAAGCCTTCTTCATCAAGATAACTTTCTATCGTACTGACAGAATGAAACATGCTGGGGCTTTTCCTTATAAAATTCATCATTTCATTTGTCGTCTCAATATATTTCATCTATTCCTCCTGCTAATCTTCTACGATATATTCATATATATCTTCCCTCACCGGATCACTGAGTATGTACGTTATCTCAAAAGCTTCATCACCACTCTTTTCCAGTATCACCTGTTTAGGCTCGCCCGCCGCCTCTATCTCACCTAAGAAATAAAATTCCTTTGCCTCTTTATCGTTTTTATTTTTTCTCACAAACAAATATATCCTGTTTCCCAGATCCTCACGTGTTCTCTTATAAATATGATCTGCATCGGAAGATGTAACTCTTCTGGGATGTTTTGAAAATGCGATCAGTTCTTTATTAGATAGAAAACAATGTTCATATGAAACCTGTCCATGTTCTTTTTCATAATTGATAAATACCGGCATAGTCTTCGTTTTTCTCTCATAAAAATATCCGCCTACATTAAGGGGGTTCATCTGATTTTCCCAGTTCAGCATACGACATATATCTTCATAAGTATATTTCTGATAGAGCTGCATATTAGTGTCTTTATATCTTCGGGAAAAATATTCTTTATATCTTGAAAGACCAAATTCAATAATTTCCTCTATCATATTTCTAAAATTTTTGCTTGCCAGCATCTGTTTAAAAGACTCCGAGGACTGCCATATTCCGTCATCAGATATTTCAAGGAAACTGCAGCCGTCAAAATTTTCTCTTTCTTTAGGCATTAAAAAATCAAGGGTCAAATTTCTTAAAACTGATATTTCTTCTTCATCCGAAACTTCTATATCATAATTCTTCTTCATATTTTTGCGAAAAGACCTTAGCAAATCTCTGCAGCCTATCACAATGCATCTAAGCATCTCCAGCTCATGAGGCCTCTTCCCTTTCGCTAATTTCTTTGATATATATTCAATAGACAAGACTTCTTCTTCGGATAAAATAATGGAATAATTCTTATCATCACATTTTCTCAAAAATGTATAATATGATCCGAAGAGCTTACTGTCAAATATCTTTGTCACATCAACCGAACCATATGTGTCAAAATCCAGCAACGAAGGAATTCGGCCCAATCTGTACTTCAGTTCCCTATATGCTTCTCTGATAAGTCTCACATCATTTGTCCTCGCTTTATCTATAGATTCATATATACGCTTTTTCGATATTCTATCAAAATGTATGCTGGAACTTCCCGGTATGATTCGTGTTCCCGACGAAACATACCTTCTTATAGTGTCCTTATTATAACTGCGATCTCCGGACAAAGCTACAGGTATCATGAAATTATTCCTATAATTTCCAATAAAGTCCAAAACCACCACAAACTCTTTGTCACGACTCTTACGCAACCCCCTTCCCAGCTGTTGGACAAATATTATAGGAGACTGTGTCGGTCTCAACATTATTATCTGATTTATCTCAGGAATATCAACACCTTCGTTAAAAATATCCACAGTAAAAATATAATCAAGCGCGTCTCTTCTCGTATCGTCCACAAGCCTTTCTATAGCTCTCTCGCGGACTGTCTGACTGTCTTCCCCTGACAGATCCAGCGTATGGAAACCTCTGCGGTTAAACTTCTGCGAAAGTATTCGTGATTCCTCTCTGCTGCTGCAAAAAACCAAGCCTCTCACCCTATTTCCGCTGTATCCGTAATACTCGGCCTTTTCAATTATATGCTCTACTCTATCATCAGTTACAAGTCTGCTGAAGTCTCTAAGTCTCGTATCATCGTCAAATGTTTCTGCTCCGATACTCAGCTCACTTATCCCAAAATAATGAAAAGGGCACAGCAATTTTTCCTCAAGAGCCTGCGCGAGCCTTATCTCATAGACTATGTTATGATCAAACAAACTAAATACATCAAATCCATCAGTGCGTTCGGGGCTGGCTGTCATCCCCAAATAAAGTGATGGTTGGAAATAATCCATAATTTTGCGGTGCATACCGGCTCCGGCGCGATGCACCTCATCCATGACAATGACATCAAACTCATCACGCTTAAATCTGGTCAGTACGTTGTCTTTTGACATAGTCTGAACAGTAGCAAACAGCATATCCTTTCCATATTCCTTCTGTGATCCTGACAGAATCCCAAAAGATCTTCCCTTTCCCATAACATTTTCATAACTGCTCTTAGCTTGTTTTGCAATTTGTTCTCTATGTACTAAAAAAAGCGCCTTCTTAGGATTGAGCCGGCGAAGTGCGAATGCCGACGCATATGTCTTGCCTGTTCCTGTAGCCGATATGAGCAGCGCTCTCTTCTCTCCTCGATCTATCAGACTGTCCAGATTTCTCATAAACGCGAGCTGCATTGAATTTGGCTTAAGATAATGTTTATCAAAAGTACTGATTTTCTGAGCAAGACTGTTGACACGCCTCTGTTCATCATATATTTTACTGTATGTATCTATCCAAGTTTCCAGAGGCCGTGCTTTCTCCCATAAATATTGAAGTTCTGCACCCATAGTGCGAACAAACTCGCCATTGCCTGTGGCAATAATCTTCGTGTTCCACTCTCTGTTTACGGAAAGAGCATGCATCGTCATATTTGAACTTCCGACGATTATCTTATATATGTCTCCCTCACGAAACATATAACCCTTTGTATGAAATCCGGGAGTTCTCTCATCAACACAGTACATCCTGACGCTTATATTATCCAATCCGTCCAATTTTTTCAGAGCCTCAGGTTCACTGAAATTCAAATAGTTTGTAGTAAGTATACGACCTTTTACTCCGCAGGACTCCAGATCCTTTAACGTTTGCAGAAGAGGAGTAACGCCTCCTAAAGTTATAAAAGCAACACTGATAAAGAACTCATCACAATGTCTCAATTCTTGCTCCAGCGATGCTATCACTTTGCGTCCTTTTCTGTAGTCATTAGAGATAAACTGAGGTCTGTAGCTTAATTCCGAGTTTGTACTGTAATCTATAAATGCAGTCTGAAAACCATCCTGTATCTGCTGAAGTTTTTTATCCATAGCAATTATCCTATTATCTGCATCTGTAAGAAAAAATTATTACTTTCCCCTTGCCCGGAGACCGCCTCATCTCATACTTTCCGGGAAAGGCCTCTATCAGTTTAGACAGTTTGATATATCCGAAAGTACGCACATCAAAATCCGGCTTTACCCTCTTTATATATTGCCCCGCTGCGCTTATATTGACGTATCCTTCATCATCCTGATATTTATCCGAGGCTATCCTGAGCAAGTGATGAATCTCACTTATGTTTTCCTTTTCCTCCTCACACTTTTCAGGTACAGGAACTCCTTTTCTCGGTTTCTTTTCAGCACCATCATTCTCATCATCCGGATCTTCAACATCCTCACTGAGGTTCTCCAAAAAAATAAATTCATCACAGCTGTTTCTGAATGCCTCTGGAGTCTTCTTTTCTCCCACGCCCATGACATAAACCCCTGACTCGTGCAGATTTATAGCCAATGGCGTATAGTCACTATCACTGGCAACAATCACAAACGCATCATAAATACCTTTATGAAGTAAATTAACCGTATCTATAACCAAAGCCATATCAGTCGCATTTTTTCCGGTAACATAATCAAACTGCTGCTCAGCTTTAATAGCCAAACGCTTCAGCTCATTTTCCCAATTTTTCAGGCTTTCCTTTTTCCAGTTTCCGTATGCTCTTTTTACTACAATACGTCCATGAGTAGAAATCTCCCGTATAACTTCTTCCATTTTCGATAATTGTGTATTATCTGCATCTATCAAAAGCACAATGCTCTGCAAATTTTCCATATTAATATTCCTTCCTCGGCAATTCTGCCTGTTTCTATATTATAACACCAACAAGAGTATATTGGAAATCATCAGTCTTTCCGGTCCGCATGGTTTTGATCACAGTTAAGATCCATTCGCAGATATATCATATCTATAAGCTTTATTCCGTCCTCATAAATGTCATGATCATAATTATCAACAAAAAAATTTTTTACAGAGTGTGATCTTTTAAAGCCGCACTTTTCATAAAAAGGTATTGTCAGAGGAGTTTCTCCCGTTCCTACTTGCAATATACGGAAATTTTTTTTATACCTGTCTTTGATGAACTCTATCATCCGCCGTCCGTATCCGCTCCTCTGGCTTTTCGGATCAACTGCGATATTCTTTATCTCAAGTATTCCTTTACCTTCATCGGTGACAACACAAACTGCTTTTATTCCATTATCAAACAAACCATACATCATCCCCCGCTGAAGATACTTATCAATCATAGTTTCCTGCTCATCAGCAAGAAAAAGCAGATCCATATATTTATTTTTATTCTCGATTATTTCTGTTATCTGCAGATGACTCATCGCTCAAAATCCTCCGTAAAAATATATCGTCATTATATAATTTTATCATAAATTTTTATTTAACTGTACCCTAAGCAGTTTGCACAAAAAAATCACCGTACTTAGTAAATACGGTGATTTTTAATCTATATACTGCTATTTCTCCCTTCTCTTCCTTCCGTAAAAGATAAGAATTGCTGTTCCGCATAAAGCTGCCGCCATAACTGACAGCCAGAATATCATATTACTGTCATCGCCTGTTTTGATTTCCTGATTTCCGTCTCCAGGCTTATCTGTTTCCCCTCCCGGCGACTGATCCGAAACCCATTTAGCATAAAGTTTCACATCTTTAATAACAGGAGTGCTAAAATCATACGCTTCTGTCATGGCCTCATCAACATACCATCCTTTGAACACATAACCTACTCTCGTTATACCGGGCTCTGAAAATGTCTTTCCGCAGATTACGCTGTCTGCAGCGCCATCCTCAAGATCGCCTCCGTTAGTGACATATTCTATTTTATGAATATCATTTTGAAGCTGCGCATATATGGGATCTGCTTCAAGATCACCCTTAGTCCCTGTGGCACTGCCTGTTCTGGCTGCTTCTACATGAATATTACCCTCTGCTTTAATAAACGATTCCTCCGGCTCCTTACTTCCCGGATCAGCCGCATATTCAGCCATATCTTCAGGGATATCAACCTCTGCTTCAAGTTTCATTGACTTAAAATCTTCATAGAGAAGATCCGGATTTTCTGCCGCTTCAGCTCCATCCAAAACCGTGGTTATAGTAAAACTGTTATCTGCTATATCAGACCTGTTTACTTTAAATGTATAAGTACATCTCGTTCCTACATCCGGCTCAGGAACTTTGCCATCTACATACGGTATAAACCCGCCCGTAAATTTCACAGTGATACTGTCGTCATCACCTTTAAGATGCAGTCTGGAGTCAAGTTTTACATTAAGATCAACATGAGTTATATAACCATTCCCATCAGCATTCTGCTGTTTATTTATCTCATCAGTACGGCCGAACACCATCTGGGCAACAGTATCATCAAAAGTAAAATTCGCTGTCAAATTCAGGCTGGAACTGTCATCATTTATAGCTCCGGCATGGACACCGATCACTTTAGGATTTTCTCTCGAGGTCTCGCCGGTACCGTCCATATCTAAAGATATGGATGATCCTTTAGCCAGATTAGTTATGCTTAAAATCTTTATGTAACTTATTGTTTTTACATATAATTCATCAACATCCTCAGGTATAGTCTGACCGTATCTGTACCAAGTACCGCTTCCGTCAGGCATAGTATTGTATGCAAGAAATCTCTGAAGAGATCCTCCGCCTACACCTATAGTTCCGATGTTTCCGCTATTAGGAGAGGTCTCCTTTCCTTCTGCCTTTATTTCCTGTGCCGGAACAGACTTAGAATAAGTTTTCGTTATAGTATATGCTTTTTCCTCGCCATCGCCAAAATCTATCTGTCTGTCGGAATCAAGAGTATAAGTGCAATATACGCTTCCATCTGATACAGTTTTCTTGGATTCCACAGCTTCGTCCTCTTTAAGAGTATTCCCCCAACCGGTAAGCCCGTTGTTTGCTGCATAATCCACTATATATCCTTTATTGCTGTTATCTGACTGAGACATATAATAGGTTATTGTCCTGCCCGGTGTGAATTTACCGTTTGTATTATCCGAGCCGTCCGCTGTGTCAGCTGATGCCGTTAAGGGTATTATACCCCCCCCCTATTGTCATAACTAACAAAAGGAGGCCGGACACGAGTTTCTTTCTTTTCATTTCTTTCCACCTCATTTCGCACACTGTGCATACATATATTATCTTATATAAGATACCACAGTACTCTGATTTTTTTAGATAATAACCTGAATCAGAGAGTTTGCTCCATGGGGATCATAGTTTCTCAAACTTTCATACTTTGCAGTTCTTTCAGTGCAAATATTTTTCTGTTCTTAAAGCATATTTATGTTTGTTCACATCATCTTCCAGCCGCCTTAAACTTATCCATCTCCTCTTGGAGGCGCTTCAAAAAACCAGCTGCATGAAGACCATCCATCTGTACATGATGAAATTGAAACGACATAGGAAGTATTTTTCTTATGAATTTTCTTCTGTACTTCCCCCAGATCAAAAAAGGATTATTATAAACTCCGGCATAAATATTCACTGCGCCATCAATACAATACTCTACAAGAGCCGAGGTTCCTATCACCATAAAATCATCACCCAGCTCATAGGCTTCACCTGTCTTCTGCACTCGTTTTAAAAGCCTTAGATAATCATCACTGAAAGCCTGCAGATCTTCATTAAATGGAATATCACATGTGCTGATTTTTCCGTTTTGTGCAGCAACGACTGTACTTATTGCCAGTCTGTCATATTTTATCAGCCTGTCTCCCACAGGAAGTATATAAAATTCTTCTGTACATGAGGCAGCTTTTCCGATACACCAACACATCAGCATATTAAATTTGTATCCATGCCGGCGACTGTATCTTACAATCCCTGTGACATCCAAGGTTTTATGAAAAGTTATCATAGGCATCGGTGCACTCATCCACAGTTCAAAAGCCTCTGCACGGCTTGTCTTTTTTACGTCTATTTCCTTCACTTTAATTACTCCTAAAAAATGCTTCTATTCTTTCTCTGCGCTTTATCAAATACAGTCATAAGTACATGTATATTTGTCACCCATCTGTTTGTCATTGAGATAACAGAGCTCTATGCCATCACCTCAAATAAATTCTTTCACTTCAATCTCAAGTTCAAACATTCTGCGCCGAACTATTATGAATATACATCCTGCTCATATCAGAATCATCTTCTCCCTGAACCATGCAGAGAAAATCCCATCCATATCTTTCATAAAACGATGTATGATCTGTAATAAGATACAAAGTTGCAATACCCATTCTGTTCATATCATCACAGATATATGCCAGAAGCTCCCCTGCGATTCCCCTACAGCGGTACTCCTCTTCCACATATAATGCACATATATTGGGCTTAAGATCTTTGCGGTTATGAAAATCATTTTCTACAACTCCCGCTCCGCCGATTATCTTCCTTCCTTCAACAGCAACATACCACTGCGGAACACTTCTTTCATTATCAAAACTCTCTTTCATGCTTTCTTCATATGCTTCTTTAGATACGCCCCATTTGCAATGAAACCATTCCGCCCCTTCACATATAAAATCTGTGTGATCTCTTATTCTTATGATTTTCATATTCTTTCTCCCTGCCGCAGCCAATTCAATTTCATATATGAAATAATATACGGCTCTCCTTGCCGTTTAACACCCGGATCTTTTATAGCCTCTGTCTTATGACAATAAAACTCATCTGCAACAGTATTCCATCGTTACAAACCACCGGACAAGACCATGTTCTACTTTACCAGGGACTTGTCCGTATATACATCAAATCGTATTTCAATACGAAAAACATTTTCTTCTGCAAATGCTGCTATACTTCCATTCATTCTCTCAGTCAGTTCTTTTGCTATTGCAAGACCAAGACCTGCAGACGCACTGCCTCTGGCAGAATCTGCTTTATAAAATCTTGAAAAGATACGCTCCATATCAAGCTGCTCCTGATTTGTCATATCGTTTTCACAGCAGAATATATTTTGTTCGCCTTCTTGATACAATGCAAGCCTTATTTTATTTCTTCCGTGTTCCAGCGCATTTTTTATTATATTCTGGATCACACGCCGTATTGCCTCGGCATTTCCTGAAACAGGCAAATGTCCCTCGAAAAAATCTATCTGAGGATGCATGTCTTTTCCTTCAAATTCATCATAAAAAGAAAAAACCGTATCAAATACAATTTTCGCAAAATCAACAACCTCCATATCGATTCGGTAATTCTCATTTTGAAGCTTTGTATAGGTGAACAGTTCTTCCAACATATCTTTCAAACTGGTTATCCTGTTTTGTATAATTGAAATATAGTGGTTTCTTTCATTCTCTTTATCACTCTTTGAAAGAAGCTGAAAATATCCGTCCATAGATGTAAGCGGAGTTCTGATATCGTGGGATAAATTAGTAATAATCTCTTTCAGATTCTCCTCATTGTGCTGAGAATCTTTTTGTATTCTGCGGGATATATCTACGATTTCATTTATTCCGTCGGTCAATTCATTCAGCTCGGGAAAAGGTAATTCTGATGTAATCCGCAAATTTGTCTGCTTACTGTTTATAAAGGTCAGCTGCCTGCATGTCCTCCTGACCTGCCGTCTGTAAGCGGTCAATATCACAGTTGCAGTAATCGCCGCAGCCGTAGCGGCAGCCGCCCATATTATCATACGTCCTCCTACCTGATATCGCGTCTTTTTATCACCGTTATAGCAAGAATAACCGCCGCAAAAGCAAATGCTGCTCCTACCAAAACACTTCTCATCATTTCATCTGAAGATGCTGATATGCCTGTCATAGTTATATTGCCATCCAAAAGATAATTATTAATATCAAATTCCCATACCGGGTTTATATCATATACCATCTTATTGACAGCGGAACATATAGGAACCTCCAGACCTGCACAAATCAGTATCCCTGCCGTCATACTAAAGGCTGTGCTGCGAGTCAGTATTGATAAAAACATGATCAGCAATGCAAATCCCAAATGGAGAAGATACTGAACACCAAGGAATTTGCATAAAGATAAAACTGATCCCATATACAGATCACTGCCCCATAATATAAATCCCGTTGCCGCCGTAACCAGTGAAAAAACAACTATCATAAAAAAAACTTGAATTGCTATAGCAGTAAATTTGGAAATTATCAAGACTCCCCGGCCAGGAAACTGTCCTATGATATTCTTAATATATCCGTTTTTCTGTTCAGCATTAGCAAACATAGCTGCAAATATTACACAGAGAATGGAAAGAAGCCCGCTTTTTATTTCTGAACTTATCAGGCTGCCCACCTCGATTTTTCCTGTCATCCATTCAGGGTCAGGCCAAACAGCTATTCCTATCTGCCTGCCGGATTCCTCTTCTGTAACTGCATTCACAGGATCACTTTTCATCAATTCTATATCAGAATCTGTCATAACAGCACTAAAAATCGCCAGCGCAATGACAAAAATAAGAATGATCCATGTAGATCTTGAATGTATCAGACGATACGTATCCATCTTTATTAAATTAAACATATTCAGCACCTCCAGTCAAATTAAGATAATAATCTTCAAGAGCCTCATTCTTGACAGTTATCCCCATTGTCTTTACGCCATTTTCGGCTAAAGACATAGTGATATCTCCACTGTCATTCAGTCGCTCAAAAATCTGAATGGTGCTGGCATCCACGACTTTATAACGTTTGATTCCCATACTTTCAAGGACAGTACAAGCCCTTCCGGTATCATCAGTTTTTAGTTCAATCCTCTCGCTGCATTTTGCAAGAAGCTCCTCTCTTGTCATTTCCTGAAGCAATACACCGTCATGTATAATCCCATAATTAGTTGCAATTTTTGATAATTCTTCCAGAATATGACTTGAAATAATAAATGTTATGTTTTTCTCTTTATTCAGTTTCGATAGAGTCTCCCGTATCTCAGCTATCCCCTGTGGATCAAGACCGTTAATAGGTTCGTCTAAAATAACGATATCCGGATCTCCTACAAGCGCAAGAGCAATACCCAGACGCTGTTTCATTCCAAGTGAAAAATTCCTGATTTTTTTCCGGCCCGTATTTTCAAGTCCCACTATCCTAAGTAAGTCGTCTATACAGCCTTTCTTCCTCACTCCCATAGCCAGACATTTAAGTTTCAAATTTTCTCTTGCTGACATATTGGGATACACACCGGGAGCTTCTATCAGTGTCCCGATGCGGGACATATACGGACTCACATCTTTTCCTGTCTTTCCAAACAGCGTAAAATCTCCTGCTGTAGGTGATGCCAGACCACTTATTATTTTCAGTATTGTTGTTTTTCCTGCACCATTGCGCCCGATCAATCCGTATATATCTCCCTGTCTGATGTGAATATTCACAGAATCAACAGCTTTATGCCTTCCGTATTGTTTCGTTAAACCATTGGTACACAGTAAGTATTCCATTTAAACTCCTCCTTTGCTTCACATCTTTATTCTACAGTGAAATCACCAATAAAACGCAAAGCAAAGTTAAAGAAAGTATAAAGTTATCTGGCAAGCCTAAAACCTATGCCCCATACAGTTTCGATATATTCTTCTTCTGTAACTTCTTTAAACTTTTTTCGTATATTACTGATATGCACATTAATGGTTTTATCTTCTCCTATATATACATCTTCCCATGCGTAATCATAAATATCCTGCTTTGAATACACTCTGCCGGGATGCATGAGCAAAAGTTCAAGAATCTTAAACTCCTGCTTTGTCAAAAATATCTCTTCATTATTTATGTAAGCTTTAAAGAAAGACGGTTTCAGAAGCAAATTTTTGTATTGCATCTGTTCAGAGTCTCTGTCTTTTTTCTCGGAAAAACGTCGTATCTGAACTCCTGCTCTTGCCACCAGTTCCTGAATCTCAAAAGGTTTAGTTATATAATCCTCAGCTCCATCCGTCAAAAGCCCTACCTTACTGTCAAGACTGTCTTTTGAGGAAACCACCATAACAGGAATTTTCTGCAGTGTCTTTATCTTAGGCAAAAGCTCCTCACCTGCAATTCCCGGGAGCATCAAATCCATTACTGCCAGATCATAATTTTCTCTTTCAAGATAAATCAGGGCTTCCGTCCCTGAAAACGCCTGAGTACAATTATACCCTGCCTTCTCGAGAGCCTTTGTTATTATATTATTTATATCCGTATCATCTTCAATGACGATAATATTTTTCATTGTTCTCCCCTTATGTGCTCAACAAAACAGAACTTTTCCTGATATATATCTTACATAAATATATAAAAATACATCTATTCGGTATTTTAAATTTTTCCAAGAAGAAATTTTTTTAAATCTGCTAAAAACCTCACCTGCTGTTTTTTTAAAAAAGATTTTGCAAATGGCCTCATAATACACTTTTTAACTTCTACATACTCTGTAAAATCTATTTCGGTCCCGCCATCCTTAGCAGAAAAAATTCCAACCCAGTGCCCCTTCATATTACTGTTGCTAATATCAAACTCCCAACGCCTTAATGGGACTGAAACAGTAACGGTAAATTCAGTAGGATAATCATTTTTGTCATATTCAATAAACTGTTTTTCGTTTATCGTCTCTGTTTTACTTAAATCACTTCGCCATTTAACATAATCCTCAACTGTTGTCACAGCTTCCCAAACTTTCTGAACATCACACCGCATAACAGTCTTTATATTCGATATTACCATTTACAAATGCACTCCCTAAAATACAATTTTATCTTAAACTACAAATACTTAAAATTTGAACAAAAAATCTTTAAAAAGTTTCGTAAAATTTCACAATATATCACATTTTTAAAAATGTCGATGTACGGGTATATAGCTATGCTATTCAAACTCTATTGTCCCCGGTGGCTTTCCCGTACAATCGTACAGAACTCTGTTAACATGCTTTACTTCATTTATGATTCTGGTTGTCACCTTACCTATAACCTCCCACGGAAGCTGAGCTGCCTCTGCCGTCATAAAATCACTGGTAAATACTGCTCTTAGAGCCACAGCATAATCGTATGTTCTAAAGTCCCCCATGACTCCAACACTCCTCATATTCGTAAGAGCTGCAAAATACTGTCCGAGAGTTCCCTCCCGTCCGGATTTAGGGATAAGTCCGGCTTCCATAGCTGCCGCAATTTCCTCTCGGTAAATAGCATCCGCATCTTGAACAATTTTTACCTTTTCTTCCGTGACTTCTCCCACTATTCTAACACCAAGGCCGGGACCGGGGAATGGCTGACGGAACACCAAATATTCCGGTATCCCTAATGCAAGCCCCGTTTTCCTAACCTCGTCTTTAAACAGCATCCTGAGAGGTTCTATTATTTCCTTAAATTCCACATGATCCGGAAGCCCTCCTACATTATGATGAGATTTTATCACAGCAGATTTTCCAAACCCGCTCTCGATAACATCAGGATATATCGTTCCCTGTACAAGAAAATCAACAGCTCCAATCTTTTTTGCCTGTTCCTCAAAGACTCTGATAAATTCCTCGCCTATTATTTTTCTCTTCTCCTCCGGCTCACTGATCCCCGAAAGCCTGTCATAAAATCTCTTCTGAGCATTCACTCTGATAAAATTAAGATCGTAGTTTCCTTCAGGTCCAAATACAGCTTCTACTTCATCTCCTTCATTTTTTCTCAGAAGACCGTGATCTACAAAAACACATGTCAACTGTTTTCCCACTGCCTTTGAAAGAAGAACAGCCGCAACAGAAGAATCTACTCCACCGGAAAGTGCGCAGAGGACCTTTCCGGAACCCACCTTTCTTCTCACAGCCTTTATGGCATCATCTGCAAAAGATCCCATCTCCCAGTCTCCGGAACATCCGCACACATCTTTTACAAAGGCGCTCAACATTTTAGAACCTTCTTCAGTATGCATCACCTCAGGATGAAGCTGAAGAGCATATATCTTCCTTGCTCTGTTTTCCATCGCCGCTACAGGACACACATCAGTATGAGCAGTTACCGTAAATCCTTCCGGCGGCATGCTTATATAATCAGTATGGCTCATCCAGCAAACAGTCCTGTCTGATACGTTCCTGAAAAGGCCGCCTTTCTCATCTATAGTTAACTCTGTCCTTCCGTACTCACTTACAGGAGCAGTTTCCACTCTGCCGCCCAGCTGATGAGCTATGAGCTGGGCCCCATAACAGATTCCGAGAATAGGTATTCCCATATCATAAAGCTCCCTTGAATACTGTGGAGAATTATCTCCGTAAACACTGTTCGGCCCTCCTGTAAAAATTATTCCTTTAGGCTTCGCAGCTTTTATATCTTCAAGACTTATTGTATAAGGATGCACTTCACAATAAACGCTGCATTCCCTTACGCGGCGGGCAATCAGCTGATTATACTGCCCGCCGAAATCCAAAACTATGATTTTCTCATGTTTCATATATAGTATTCCCTTTCAAATTATATCTTTGATATTATATCCTCGCAGTCTAAGAAAAAATAGCCGATAACGGCTATTTTTCATTATCGGCACAGCCTTAGCCTGTTGCTTCAGCAAAGCCGTTCTTTATCTGTTGCTGTTTCCGGAAGTATCTCTGAGGATAACATCATGCGCTCCGCCCTCTACGATACTCGTAGCTGACACTACAGTAAGTTTTGCATTCTTCTGCAAATCAGGTATAGTAAGAAGCCCGCAGTTGCACATGGTAGATTTTACTTTCTGAAGTGACTGCCTTACATTATCACTCAGAGGTCCCGCATACGGTACATATGAGTCCACGCCCTCCTCGAAAGAGAGCTTACTGTCTCCTCCCATATCATATCGCTGCCAGTTTCTTGCTCTGTTAGAACCTTCACCCCAGTATTCTTTCACATAACTTCCGTTTATAGTCAGTTTTGCAGTAGGCGACTCATCAAACCTTGAGAAATACCTTCCAAGCATGATGAAATCAGCTCCCATAGCCAGAGCCAGAGTCATATGATAATCATAAACTATACCTCCGTCCGAACAAATAGGAACATATACTCCTGTACGTCTAAAATAATCATCTCTAGCCTTTGCTACTTCTATGACAGCTGAAGCCTGTCCTCTTCCAATACCCTTTTGCTCTCTGGTTATACATATAGAACCGCCGCCGATACCAACTTTTACAAAATCAGCTCCCGCATCTGCAAGATAGTTAAATCCTTCCTTATCAACAACGTTGCCGGCGCCTATCTTTACACTGTCCCCATACTTTTCACGAACAAAATCCAAAGTCATCTTCTGCCATTCTGTGAATCCTTCTGATGAGTCTATACAAAGCACATCAGCTCCGGCTTCCACAAGAGCAGGTATCCTTTCCCTGTAATCTCTGGTGTTTACTCCCGCTCCCACCATATATCTCTTATGTCCGTCAAGAAGCTCATCAGGATATGCCTTATGTGTATCATAGTCCTTGCGAAAAACAAAATATGCAAGTCTCTGATTCTTACCGATTATAGGAAGTGCATTAAGTTTATTATCCCACAATATATCATTGGCTTCGGAAAGCGTTACCCCTTCCTCGGCATATATAAGCTTTTCAAAAGGTGTCATAAAATTACATACCTTCTCATCAAGAGACATTCTGCTTATACGATAATCTCTGCTTGTCACCAGTCCTACCATTTTTCCTTCTGCCGTACCGTCCTCGGTTACTGCTGTGGTGGAATGCCCTGTCCTCTCTTTGAGGTCCAACAGTTCTCTTAAAGTCTGATCCGGTCTGATATTTGCGTCACTTGTGACAAATCCGGCCTTATGAGACTTTACCTTCCGCACCATTTCAGACTGACTTTCTATGCTCTGGGAGCCAAATATAAATGAAATTCCGCCTTCCTTAGCAAGAGCTATCGCAAGTCTGTCTCCCGAAACCGCCTGCATAATGGCAGATACCAGGGGGATATTCATTTTTATAGCAGATTCTTCTCCCTTTCTGAATTTGACTACCGGTGTCTTTAAAGAAACATTATCCACCCTGCATTCTTTTGATGAATATCCCGGTACTAAAAGATATTCATTAAATGTTCTGGATGGTTCATCGAAAATATATGCCATAATTACCTCCTGCTTTTAATACAAACTATAATATTACATTTTATCTCAAATCAGCACAATTTACAATTCAATTCAACAATTATATAAAGGTTTGCAAAAAAAACATATACTCCCATACTCCTCATATGCAAAAGCCTCAGCGTCGGATATATCTCCCGTGCTGAGGCTCTCCCGTTTATTATGATACAAAAGCTTTATATATAGCTCTTATAGCTGTTTCAAAATCCTTGTTTTCTACTCCTACGATAATATTCATCTCACTGGAACCCTGATCTATCATCCTAATATTAATCTTTTCCTTTGCAAGAGCGTTGAACAACGCTGCTGCAACACCCGGCCTATATGACATCCCATGTCCCACGGTAGCAATAAGCGCCATATCTTCAAAGACCTCTATTGTATCAGGCTTAAGCTGACGTTCAAACTCTTCAACGATCTCATCCAGCTTTCCATCTATTCCGTCGTTATCCAAAACTACAGACAATGTATCTACGCCGCTGGGAATATGCTCGATGGGTACATCGAAATCTTCCAAGATAGCTGTCATTTTTCTTATAAATCCTCTTTCACTGCTCATTAGATTCTTATACATGGCTATTACAGTAAAATCCTTATAGCCTGCTATTCCCGCTATTATCTGTCCTTCTTCCAGCTTCGCCGGCTCGGATGTTATTATAGTTCCGGGATCTTCAGGTCTGTTTGTATTCCTTATATTGATAGGAATATTTGCTACCCTTGCCGGATAAATGGCATCTTCATGAAGCACAGAAGCTCCCATATATGAAAGCTCCCTAAGCTCTTTATATGAAACTGTGCTAATCGGCTTAGGATTCTTCACTATCCTCGGATCTGCCATAAGGAATCCGGATACATCTGTCCAGTTCTCATAAACATCAGCGCCAACAGCTCTTGCCACCAATGCTCCTGTAATATCGGAACCGCCTCTTGAGAAAGTCTTCACCGTGCTGTCTATCTTCGATCCGTAAAATCCAGGTATAACAGCTGTATCATGATTAGAAAGTTCTTTCTTTATAGCTTTATCAGTTAACTCCTCCATGAATCTCCCTTTTTCATCGAATTTAACCATTTTCGCAGAATCCACAAAATCATATCCCAAGTATGCTGCTATCAGCATAGCATTGAGATATTCACCTCTGCTGGCTATATAATCTGCACTGGCTCCGGCTTCAAGATTCTTTTTGATTTCTTCAAATTCATAGGAAAGATTAACATCAACGCCAAGATTTACCTCCACTGCCATGAATCTGTCGCATATCACTTGGAATATCTGCTGATAAGGAATCTTATGTTCTATATGCGTTTTGCAGAGATACAACAAATCTGTCACCTTGCTGTCTTCGGAAAATCTTTTCCCCGGCGCCGATACCACTACATATTTTATATCTTCATCATTTTTGATAATCTTGCGTATCTTTTCTATCTGCAAAGCGTCTGCTACAGAAGAACCTCCAAACTTTGCGACTTTAACTCCCATATTTTCTAAATCTCCTTTCATATCTCTGATTGCTGAAAGCAATCATGCAGGTTACATCGTATCATTTTACTTATTTGACAAATCAGCAGCCTTTCTGAGAATTTCTGCCTTATCGGTCTTCTCCCACGGCAAATCTATATCTGTTCTTCCGAAATGTCCGTAAGCAGCTACCTGCCTGTATATAGGTCTTCTGAGGCCCAGATCTCTGATTATCGCCGCAGGTCTGAGATCAAAATTTTCTTCGACTATCTGAGCCAGCTTTTCATCTGAGATCCTGCCTGTTCCAAATGAGTCGACAAGTATAGATACAGGTCTGGCTACACCTATCGCATACGCCAGCTGAATCTCGCATTTATCAGCAAGCCCTGCAGCTACCATATTCTTCGCCACATATCTCGCAGCATATGCCGCTGATCTGTCAACTTTCGTAGGATCTTTCCCGCTGAAAGCCCCTCCTCCGTGACGTGCATAACCTCCGTATGTATCAACGATTAGTTTCCTTCCGGTTAGCCCTGAATCTCCATGAGGTCCGCCGATAACAAATCTCCCTGTAGGATTTATGAAATATTTTGTTTGATCATCCAGAAGGCTACTGTCCACCACAGGCTTTACCACATGTTCTATCAGATCTTTTCTTATCCTGCAAAGCTCCACATCCGGATCATGCTGTGTGGATATCACTATAGTATCTATCCTTTTAACTTTATCATCTTCGTATTCAACTGTTACCTGAGTCTTCCCGTCAGGCCTCAAATAAGTCAATATACCATCTTTTCTGACATCCGCCAATCTCTTGGAAAGTCTGTGAGCAAGAGATATAGGCATAGGCATCAGCTCAGGTGTTTCATTACACGCAAACCCAAACATCATTCCCTGATCGCCCGCACCCGTCTCGTCAGACAAATCCGCCTCATCATTAAGCTGCCCCTCTTTATATTCAAGAGCTTTATCGACTCCCATGGCAATATCGGCAGACTGTTCATCTATAGCTGTAAGAATAGCACACACATTGCCGTCAAACCCATACTCGCAGTGATTATATCCTATATCACAGATAACTTCTCTGGCCAGTTTCTGAATGTCTATATAACATTCTGTACTTATTTCTCCCATTATCATAGCATATCCTGTATTCACAGTAGTTTCAGCCGCTACTCTTCCCATAGGGTCTTTTTCCATTATAGCATCTACTATAGCATCGGAAATTTGATCACATATTTTATCCGGATGTCCCTCCGTAACAGATTCCGATGTAAATAATTTTTTCATCATTACCTCCATAAAGAAAAACCTCTTTCAGAATTAGAAAGAGATCGTTTACCGTTTTCTTTCCTCATCTTTCAGACCGCAATATCTGTAGGATTTAGCACCTTCTGTACTTTAACATACAGGGGTTGCCGGGCTTCACAGGGCCTATTCCCTCCGCCGCTCTTAATAAGGAATTATTTGATTTTCCTTATTAATTATATATCAATTAAATTCTCTGTCAATAGATGGCGCTAACTTTATTTCTCTTGTATTTTTCCCCAAATAAGGTATACTTTCTGTATCGACCGCATAATTTTTGCAACAGAAAAAAATCAATGAGGTATTTAATTTGAGCAAACCTAAATTAACTGTTATCGAAGGAGGTCTTTCCTCCTCAATAGAAAAACGGAATAAATACTTTGTCTCTGCCTATGTTACTGATACGCGACTAATGGGTGTCCTTTCAATATATGCAAGATGGAAGATTTCCGATACAGATCCGGATTCTGATCTGCATCAATTTTTTTATATAGATTGTGAAGAGGCGGGTCTTGAAACTTATAAGAGTATTATAGGCAATGATTTTGAAAAACTGAACTATATAGAACAAGCTCTCATAGGTGGATTAGGTGCAAAAAAAATAAGCCTTTCCGAACGCCATCTCCGAGGTCTTATAACATACTACAAGCGATTCAATCAGATCCACAGTCTTCCCCTGCCGCCAAATTACGGGGAATACGGCTTTATAACTGAGCCTGAAACTACGCTTACATCCGATGAAATGAAAGCCCTCATGAATGAAATATGCAGCGAGATTACATCTGATTATCAGGTTATAAATTATTTTCTCATGAGATGCTTCGGCAGAGACCGCCAGGGGGCGACTTACCTTGCCGACAAAAGTGTTCCGGTAGATTTATATGATAATTATCACCAAGCTACTTTCTGCAAAAACGTTATTGATGCTGAACGTACTTATGAAGACGATGCCGTCTCTTATCTCTGCGAATCTCTTATAGAGCAGAACAATAGTTATGAAGTAGTCATTTCAAAAGTAGTGGTAAAAAATCTGAAAGTCGTTTCTTTCAGTAAATGTTCAGGCTTTGACATCAGCACTGCAGAAGCTGCAATGATGCTGGCAAAGCCTGAATATATAACTGTATATGAAGTTCTTCTTTCCGACGATGATATGGATAACAACATAGGAGAACTTACGGTCAATCTTGATACCATAATGTCCACCCACGAAAACGGCAGAATGTTTATGGCATTCAAGAAAAACAACGACCATGTTGACGAAAGAGTTTTCCGTCTCAGCAACGATGTCAAAGGAGTATACTTTTTGACTGATTTCGGTCAGCTTATAGTATCCGCATACAGCCTTCCCGACATACGATATCTGGAGAACAAACTCAAGGCAAGTCCTCTGGCTCCTTTTTTAATGACCACTGCAAAATATGAATTCAAAGAACCTGTTCTTTTTGAATTTATACAAAGTGATTTTGAAGACTTTGAGGACTTTCTCAATTTTATAAAGAATGAATAAGTTCAGCAAACAATGTTTTGCTGATTCTTTTTACCGGAGCGGCAGAGACATTGGAAAGTACTGATATCGTCATGTCCAGCTCCGGACACATCCAGAAACTTGCTCTGAAACCTATGTCCGTTCCCTCATGTCCTATCAGATGATATCCTTCCTGTTCTCTCATAAACCATCCTAAGCCCATCTTTTCTCCATTATTGGGAACAACCGCATACTCTTGCCACATCTTATCATATGTTTCTGACGAGAACGCCTTTCTGTCAAGATTGAATCTTCCCCATTTAAGCATATCCTCAACGTTGGTAGTAAGCGTAGAGCTCGGAGCGTGCTGCCTGCTGTAAGGATAATACTTCGCCATTATCAAATTTTTATCTGAATCTCTCTCATGAGGCATAGCCATTCTCAGAGTATCTATATAATCAAGTTCAAGACTTCCTCCGGTTCTTTCTATAGTAAGAACCGTGGTATTCTCCATTCCCGCAGGTCTAAAGCAGTTTTCCTTTATGAATTCATCAAACAGTTTGCCGGAAACTTCTTCTATAACGGCTCCCAAAAGCTCATATGCAATACTGCTGTAGATAAAACCTCCCTTACCCGGTTCACAGAGCATTCGTCCTTTCAAAACTTCATCAGAAACTACGTAATTCCTGAGAGACTCTGCATCTACAACTTTATCTCCCCATTTCCATTCCCAGTCCTCTACCGGAACATCATGCAGCCCCGATATATGACATAACATCTGGTACAGTTTGATATCCCTGCATCTCTTGTCATCCATTTCCCAATAAGGCAGCAGATCCACCAGTCTGTCATCAAGATCTATCTTTTTCTCATCTACCAGCTTCATAATACCCATGGCGGTCATCATTTTAGACGCGGAAGCACAGTGATACACATCGTTTTTATCTATAGGATCTTTCGTTATAAAATTCCTGTATCCCCTGGCGCCGGTAAATCGTTCATCTCCAATCATAACCCCCAAAGCGACACTTGGTACATCGTAGATTTCCATAGCTTTATCGAGAAAAGCTCCACATAGATCATTCAGTTTTAATCCTTCTTTTACCATTGTAATCAAATTCCTTTCATATGTATATATCCCATCGCCTGCTACAGCGACACGGATTTTCTTTAATGAGCTATTCTATTTTATCATATTGTGTCAGACCATCACAATGCTTGGACAACAGCTGAAAAGAAATTTTCACTTACAGGTTCAATTGGAGCCTCTGATGTGTTGGACAAAATCACCATAGCTGCATCAAGCTGAGGACACAGCCAGAAACTTGTTCTAAAACCTACATCTCCTCCTTCATGTCCTATAAGGCGAAAACCATCCTGATTTCTGATAAACCATCCCATTCCCATTTCGGCACCCTTGTCAGGAGCGTCAACACGTTCAGTCCACATCTTATCATAAGATTCTGCAGATACTGCTTTTTTATCAAGATTGAATCTTGCCCATCTCAAAAGATCCACTGTATTCGATGTCAAAGTCGAGCTGGGAGCATGCTGTCTCGAATATGGATAAACTGTTTCAAGAACGACAGATCCGTCAGCTTTCCGTCTGTGAGGCATAGCCATTCCGGCCTTATCTACATTGTCAAGCTCCAAACTACCTGCTGTCCTTTCAAAAGTCAGAAACGTAGTATCACCCATTCCTGCAGGTTTAAAAAAATTCTCTGCAATAAATTCCTCAAAACTCTGCCCAGAAAATTCCTGTATTATCAGTCCCAGCAAATCATAGGAAAGATCACTATACATAAATTCAAAATCTTCCGGATCACTATTCATAACAACTCTTTTAACTTCATCAGAAATAGCATGCTTCCTAAGAGAATCCTCCCCCTTTTCCGCTGATTTCCAGTCCAATTCTTCGATATCCTGAAGTCCCGAAATATGACTCAACATATGATGAAGCCTGACTTTTTCACATCGTTTATCAGCGATTGACAAATATGGTAATAAATCGACTAATTTATCCTGCAAATCGAGCTTTTTCTGATCTACAAGCTTCATTATTCCTGTCGAAGTAAATGTTTTAGATATAGACGCACAGTGAAAAATGTCGTTCGGTTTCATTTTATCCCCGGTGATATAATTTCTGAATCCCCTGGAATCAACAAATATCTCATCTCCTATCATCAATCCCATAGCCAGTCCCGCCATATCATTGAGATTCGCAGTATCAAGAACGCCCCTACATATATCCGCAAGTTTTGCGGTTTCTTTTGCCATTGAAATACAACTCCTTTTTAAGTATAATTATGATATATAATATCATGAAAGTTTGTAATTTCAATGAATTCTTGTTATGAGAAGAATATTTTAGGAGTAAGAAATGAAATACAGAACCTTTGCAAAAATAAACGAAAAAGTCTCTCTTCTGGGAATGGGCGCAATGAGGTTTCCTGAAGAAAAAGACGGAAAAGTTGATGAAAACAACGCTGTGTCTATCATAAGGGCAGCAATTGATTCCGGAATTAACTACATAGACACTGCCTATCCCTATCTCAGCGGACAAAGTGAAGTCATCGTCGGCAAAGCGTTAAAGAACGGATATAGAGAAAAAGTTCTGATCGCCGATAAAATGCCTATCTGGTTAGCCAAAGATGAAAATCACATGAAAGAAATATTTAATACACAGCTTAAACGTCTGGATACTGATTCCATTGATATGTACCTTGTACACAGTGTAAATGTTCCTAACTGGAAGCGTGTAAAAAAGCTTAAACTTATGCCTTTTCTTGAAGAAATGAAAAAAAAGGGTAAAATAAAACACATTGGCTTCTCTTTTCATGATTCCTATGAGTTCTTCGAGGAAGTTTTGGACGATTATCCTTGGGAATTTTGTCAAATACAGCTCAACTATATGGATAAAAATATCCAAGCAGGCATCAAGGGTCTGAAACTGGCTGCAGAAAAAGGTATAGGAGTCATCATCATGGAACCTCTGAAAGGAGGGAGACTTACATCTGCCATACCTCCAGCTGTGCAGAAGCTGTGGGACAGCGCAGAAACAAAAAGAAGCCCTGCAGAATGGGCTTTTAAATGGCTGGCAGAGATGCCTGAAGTCACACTTATTCTAAGTGGAATGAGCTCTATGAAGCAGCTCGAGGAGAATATAAGAATAATTACTTCTGATGATCTTACCATATTGACTGATGAAGAAAAAAAACTGATCAACAAAGTATCGGATGAATATAACAGACTGATCAAATATTCATGTACGGGTTGCGAATATTGTCTGCCATGTCCTCAGAAACTTAATATTCCCGATCTTCTGGAATACTATAATGAATGGAATACTTATGGTCAAAACCCTTCTACAAAAATGGAATATATCGATTGGGTCGCTAAGGGCCGTCATGCCTCTGACTGTATCGGCTGCAGAAAATGCGAGAAAAAATGTCCTCAGAACCTACCGATTGTTCAGGCATTAAAAGAAGCTTCCGAGGCATTCGGGATATAGGTTATAAAATATACGGCGGATTACTATACAGTTAATTCCGCCCTTTTTTATTGCTCTTCCCTATGTTTACATAATTAAAAATATGTATTCTTTATTACATTTAAAATAAAAAATACATATTTTTTCTCATTATCAATAAAAAGTCTTTAAAGGACAAGATTGTTTCTAAATATTTCTCCCAAGCTCCCGACATTTATCAAGAGTCTCCTCAGTCCCATTATCAGGATCACAGACAGCAATCACTCCTCTGTCCTCAAGATCCATGTAATCTAAAATACCATTATATTCTCCGATAGCGCCGTCATAAACATCCGGTGACATTGAACTGAGCATCAATGCAGCCTTCGTAGCTACAGGAGGGTGATCAATAGCATAAATACGCTGAATAGCCGCCTGGATCTGTGCCGTCATAGTAAAATAGTATATCGGCGAGGCAAATACAAGAGCTTCACATTCTTCAAGCTCAGGATATATTTTAATCATATCATCCTTTTGGATACACTCTCCATCCCCCTTAGTATGACAATATTCACAAGCAAGACATCCAGCAATCTTCATCTTGCCCACATTTAAAACAGTCACTTCATGACCGGCTTCTTCCGCGCCTCCTTTGAAAGCCTCAACCATAACATTAGTATTCACTTCACGTGGGCTTCCCATTAAAACCGTTATTTTCATCATATCCTCCTATTTATCAAATTATTATTGATTTTTCATTTTACATCAAAATTTTTTATTTGTCACTATACCTATAACCGGCACATAAAATTTTCACGAACTGTTCCATATTTCCAAACCATAGACTTTGCTATGTTTTTTTAATAAACATGCTTTATCTGCTGTAAAAGAAAACGGCACAGCCGAAGCCGCACCGTTTAAAAACGATCTTGTACAGTTTTCACTATGTATTTTTATTTACCTACTGCATCCAAGAAAGCTTTTTCGTTTAATTCGTCTGCGTATTCTGAATCCATTTCTTTGATTCCTGCAGGGAATTCATACTTAGCCAATCTTTCTACGAACGGATCCGGATCGAAATGCTCAGGACCCCAAGCGCCTGCATCGCTCCAGATTCCTTTTGCGATGAGTTCCATCATGATTACAGGACCTACTGCAGTCTGCGCAACTACTGAGTTAGTAGTATACTTCTTAATGCATTCCTGATTATCAGCAATCTGATACAGATATACTGATCTGTACTTTCCGTCTTTCCATCCGGTTACCCAAGTACCTGCGCAACCCTTACCTGTCATTGTTGTTGTTGCGTCAACAGGGCTAGGGATTACTTTGCAGACAAAATCTCTTGGAGTGATCTCGCTGTCTCCTACCTTAATCTTAGTTTTCTTATCTGAAAGACCATATTCAAATAATACCATTAATTTTCTTCTGAATTCAGCAGGAACACCGTACTTGAATGTTACTCTGTTACAATCAATTTCTCTTGGAACGAGAAGTACTTCTTCGTGCTCTACATTTACTACTTCTACGTCGCCGATTCCGCCAGGGAAGTTGAAGATCTCAGGTTCTGAGAACTGTTCCGTACAATACCAGTGACCTTCAGGATGTTCTTCGTCTTTTTCCCAGATTACAGGAGGCTGCAAGCATTCCTCGATAGTTGTCCATACTGAAAAACCAAAGTCTGAATCAGTATTCCCATAGTTATCTCCATCTCTTACATCAACTCTGTCTATCTTATCGAATAAATGCTTATCTGCATACTTAGCAAATACGTCAGCCATTCCCGGCTCTACACCTGAACCGCATATAGCGATTTTACCGGAAGCTTCCCATTCCTTCTGCTTAGCAAACTGATAATCTCCTAATTTGATATTAGCTAATTCATAAGGTTTCTCAGGATGTTCTGTACCTAATGTCATAGCACAGTCAAGATAACCGATCTTTGCTTCTAAGCAAGTATCGAAAATAGTTTCATTCATTCTTGGATCACAAGCATTCATAGCGAAATCAATGTCATGCTCAGCAACTACTGATTTAATGCTGTCAGCATCCATCGCATTGATCTGTGCAGGAACAAACTTTCCTCCGCCGCAGATCTCGTTGGCTACTTTCTTTGCTCTCTCAACGTCATAGTCAGCAACTACAACCTTCTCAGCCCAATCAGCCTCTGCTCCCTGTCTTGCAATAATCTTAGCTGCAGACGTACCAACTCCGCCTGCACCAATGATAAGTAATTTCATCTTTTTACCTCCATTTTAATATTGTCTAAACAATAATTTTCACTTTAATATGATGTATTATATTAATACTATCCTTTTTATCAGAAAATTTCAACAACACCTTTGTTCTAAAAGACGTATAAAGTTGCGTTTTTGCTCAAAGAGTGACAGCTATTCGATATGCATGCAATATACTCCATCCTGCTAAAGCAACCTCCCTTTTAACAACTGGTTAGAATCCTATATCTATACTCTGTCAATAAGTATAAGCTCTGCTCCAATACCATCAAATATCGTTCTGACACTTAATGCATCCGAACTTATATAATTGCCCGTACTAACTTTAGCCTCGGAAGAAAGCTTGTTTATAAGATTATCTCTTACACTTCGCTTTGTTTTTGTATTAGTCTCTCCGCTAATCTTAGCAAGCAGGTGCTCTCTCTCAAGACGATATCTTATTATTCGAAAATTACCTGAAAGCCCTGTACATCTGACTAAAAACTCTATTTCGTTTTCATAATTACGTACAATTCTCAGTAAATCTTCCTTATTCATGATTTTCCTGAGGTTTCTGCCGGCATTTTCATCAAAATTATACACAAGGATACTTAGGCTGTTAAGTGCCCCCGGATATTTACATTTAGTCGAAACTATATAATTTTCTCCGGAAGTTATTATCCCCTCGCTCATCTCCATGAATTTTCTATATGGCTCTGCCAGCACTTTATTAACATCTCTTTCCATTATTTCTGACATCACAGGAGGCTTCTTTTCAATTTCCGCATAATCATCATATATGTCTATATCTATGATAACAGGTTTAATCTTAAGCTTGTCAGCATAATCAGCATAGATACCCTTCACTTGTTTTCTTATAGCACTCTCTATTTGAGCAGGCGTAGCGAGAGTGTACTGTGCAGCAATATCACGGCTTATTATCTTTCCTATATACTTTTTTCTGTACTCCAGAGGATGCATACCAAACCACTGTTCAAAATGTTTTATGTAATATCTCACGGCAGAAAATCCGGTTTCCTCTGCTATGGCTCCTATTTTTTTATTCGTTCCCAAAAGCAGTCGTTCAGACTCCTCTACTCTTATATAACTAAGCAAGTCCTGAAAACTCAATCCTGTAGCTTCTTTTATTATATGAGAAAGATAATAAATGCTCAGGTGTTCTCTATCTGCAATCTCACTGAGTGTCAGCTTTCTCGTATAATTATCATACATATAATCAGTAATTCTGTTGAGTCTTCCTGCAAGGATTTTATTTCCTTTATTTTTCAGTTCATTTTTAAAGCGGCCGTTTTCCATGACAAAGTACTGAAAATCTGAGAGCAGACATGCTATGAGATTATGAGTACTCTCTATTACTTTGTGTTCATAGCCATATCCTTTCTGAAGTATCTCCATCATTATCTTGGCAAGCAGTGTCCTCAATACCTCTAAGCTTTCATCACTATCATCCTCTATATCTGTAACAAAAAAATTATTCTTTAGATTGTCATAATATCTTGAAAAATACGCCAGATCCATCTGAAACATCATTACGATATTGTCTTCTTCCGTCTTTTGAAAACTGTGCATCTCTCTGTCATTCAGGATAAAAATATCACCTTGCTTAAGTGTATAGGTATAATATCCATTTCTAAGAATTACGCTCCCTTCCAGAACATAAACCACCTCCATATCATCATGAAAATGGATAGGGTATTCATCGATACTGGCAGTTACTACATTGATCGGCAGCTCATCTTTGTAAATAATTTTTTCTTTCAACATTTTTACTCCTACCTTTACATTAAGTTTTATGTCAACCTATGTTCTTTTTATCCTCGACAACTTTCAACAACCAATTAGCTTTTAAAATATCAGCTTTTCAGAAGTTATCCACAGTTTTTTATAGATTGTATACGATTTTATCCAAAAGATGCTGTGGATAATTATTTTTTATATTTCCCCCATTTTTCAACGTTTATATCTGTCAAGTACCTTTTTTCAGCCAAAGTTATCCACAATTTTGTTCTTTTTATTTAACTATAAATAAAAACCTTTAAAATTCAACACTTTTACTGCTTAACATATTATCTTGAACTCAAATATTCACAAATACAATCACTTAGATTCTCAGAGATTTTTATCTGGAATTTTTTGTTTTTTAAGTTTCCGGCATCTTCAGGATTAGATAAAAAACCGCATTCGACTATTACTATCGGACCGGTTATATTTTTTAGCAAAAACACATCGCCTTTACCAAGCTCAGTTCTCTTTTTGTCTGTATTTATTTCATTATTAAACTTACTCTGGATTATTTCAGCAGCCTTCTTGCTTGCCTCAACTGCTTCTTCACTTCCATAAGACGGATAAAAAACCTGCGCTCCCTTAACAGAGCTGTCCTGCGTAAAACTGTTCAGATGTATGCTTACTGTCAAATCAGCCTTCGAATCATCTATTATACGCTTTCTTTCCTTCATATCCTGTGTTTTAAGACTTCTTATGGTACCTTCCTGAGATTCATCATACAGCCCTTCATCCTTATACCGGGTCATTATTACTTTTACACCCTCACCTTCAAGCTGTTTTTTCACTTGTTCTGCAATAGATAGATTAATATCTTTTTCACTGGTTCCGTCGCTGCTTTGTGCACCGCCATCCATTCCTCCATGCCCCGGATCCAAAACAACCACCGGCTCATCTGCTTTTTTCCATACATATGAAGCCATTTCATTACGGCCGGGAATGCACAATACTGTACACACCAATACGCACGTCGCTAAAATATAAATACCTTTGCTCTTCATCTCACACCTCGCAAACATCCTTACTGGATTTTATTAAAACGAGGCTGCCTTTATTACAGCAAATTAATTATCTTGTATTTATTATAAAACACTTTTTAAAATTTTAACAGCATTTATTTGACTTTTTTGCCGCCGAAATATAAACTTCTATTGATATACTTGCTATTTCACAGGGGGTAGATATAAAATGAAAACAACAAAATTATACCAGCAAAACAGATACATCAAAAATTGGAATACTGTTATAACATCAGTAGAAAGATCCGAAAACAATACCAAAGACTTTCTCATTACACTGAAAAGCACAGCTTTTTTCCCGGAGGGCGGAGGTCAAAGCTGTGATACAGGTCATATAAACGGTTATGTTGTTACAGATGTCCAAGAATATAAAGGAAATATATATCATACTGTAAAAACAGTTTCCCCGGATCAGTCTCTGTCCGAAATAATGACTCCCGGGACTGCCGTATCATGTTCTATAGATTGGGAACGGAGATTTGATAATATGCAGAGGCATTGCGGAGAACATATACTTTCCGGAATATTTCACAGTATGTTTGGAGGAGTCAACAAAGGATTCCATATGGGCCACGATCATATGACTATAGATATTTCTCTTGAAGAAAAGCCTGAAATAACAGAAATAACATTTGAAGATGCTATAAGAGCAGAACTTGAAGCCAATAAAGTCATCTGGTCAGATGCGCCCGTGACTGTTCTGAAATTCGACTCCAGAAAAGATGCAGAAAAGCTGCCTTTGCGAAAGGCTCTTGCTTTTGATGAGGACATTTCCATCGTATGTATAGGCTCTGCTGAAAACGTTTCAGACTGTGTCGCCTGCTGCGGAACTCACCCTGACACCGCAGGTCAAGTAGGTTTGATAAAGGTATATAAAGTAGAAAAATATAAGGGTATGTTCAGAATATATTTTGAAGCCGGACAAAGGGCTTTAATGGATTATAATATAAAACACCATATCCTCAGCGATCTTTCAAATAAATACTCTTCTTCTATAGAAGACTTTCCCAAAAAGCTTAAAGCGCAAGAAGAAAAATCTGTCGATATAAAAAATGAGCTTTTTCATTTAAAAAAAGCTTTCATAGAAGAGCAGTGCGGCAAACTGGATGAAATCCTCCGCAAGACACATGCTTCAGAGCCCAGCTCTGAGATAATAGTATATACACTTCCACAACTTTCCACAGATGATGTTTTCATTATGGCGAAAAAATATATAAATAAAAGCAAAAATCTAATCCTTCTTTACTCACAAGAGGATACATCATATATCCTCATTTCTGATGGAATCGTAAATTGCAGCCTTCTTGTAAAAGAATTCGCTCATGAATGCGGAGGGAAAGGAGGCGGAAACAGTTCTTCTGCCAGAGCTATATTCAATTCTTTCCAAGACGCAGAAATATTTGCAGAAAAGATCAGACAAAATTACAGAAAAATAAATGGAGAAAAACATGAACGATAGCTTTATGAAAGAAAAACCTATTTTACCGCTGTTTATTTCCATGGCGTTGCCCATGGTCATCTCAATGCTTGTAAATTCTCTGTACAATATAGTCGATAGCTTTTTTGTAGCACAGATCAACGAACAGGCTATGACTGCTCTGTCTCTTGTCTATCCCGTACAAAATCTAATAAATGCTGTAGCCATAGGGTACGGGGTAGGAATAAGTGCGGTGATTTCTATATTTCTGGGAGAGGAAAACCATGAAAAAGCCAATATCACAGCCACTCAAGGATTGCTCTTTGCAATAATACACGGTTTTACCATCACTATACTGAGTATAGCTGTCATGCCTGCTTTTCTGAATGTATTTACCAATGATGAAACTGTAATTGAATACGGAACACAATACTCCGTCATAGTGTTTTCCTTTTCTACAGTTATCATGGCAGGACTCTCATTTGAAAAAATTTTTCAGTCTGTAGGAAAAATGAAAGTTACCATGATCGGTCTGTTATGCGGATGTATCTCCAATATCATACTTGACCCACTGTTGATCTGGGGTATAGGTATCTTTCCTGAAATGGGTATCTCGGGGGCTGCGCTGGCAACAGGTATAGGGCAAGTCATTACTCTGCTTATATATCTTGTAATCTACAAAATCCGACCGCTTCCTGTTAAAATAAAGCGGCCATATTTATCTCCAGATAAGCAAATAATTCTCAGGCTCTATGGGATTGGTGTACCTGCCATACTCAACTTGGCCCTTCCGTCCCTTCTTATCTCATGCCTCAACTCAATACTGTCAGCATATTCACAAAGCTATGTGCTTATTCTTGGTGTTTACTATAAACTGCAAACATTTATTTATCTTCCCGCCAACGGAATAGTACAGGGCATGCGGCCTCTTATCGGTTACAATTTCGGAGCCGGAGAATTTCACAGAGTAAAAAGAATATATAGCACAGCTCTGTGTATGAGCTGCGGTATAATGGTCCTCGGAACAGTAGTATGTCTCGTCGCTCCCGAACAGCTGATGAGCCTTTTTACTCACAATCAAGAAACTGTTTTATATGGAAAAACAGCTCTCCGTATAATAAGCGCAGGTTTTATAGTATCTGCTATATCGGTAACTTCCTCAGGCGCCCTCGAGGGTCTTGGCAAAGGGATTCAATCTCTTGTCATATCTCTGTTCAGGTATGTGATAATCATTCTTCCTTGCGCATATATTCTCTGTTTTTTTACCGGACCTACAGGAGTATGGACAGCTTTCGCCATAACGGAGATAACAACAGGTATTATATCTATTGTCATATATAAAAAAGCAGTCAGATTAAAATAATCTGACCGCTTTTTATATTTCACTGTAAATTTACTGTATATATATGGTCACATATCTTGCTCCCCAGCTTATACACTGACTCTGAGTATCCATATATATATCTATGGTATTTCCCTTTATATTGCCGCCTGTATCCTCTGCACGTCTGGCTCCGACTCCTTCAATATACACATTTGATCCCAAAGGTATAACACTTGGATCCACTGCGATCTCTCCGACTCTCGCTCTGGTTCCCATAGCAGTTCTTCCTCCGCCGGTATAGGCATAAGCTTTGACTACAAGTTTTCGGCTGTAAGACTTACCGTCAAAACTTATTCTCGTTCCCTTCGCTATAACTTTATCTACAGCAGCAGTTACTGCAGTTCTCGAGATTTCCTTACGTGATGATTCCACTCCGTCTATATAAGTAACGCTGTACGTAACACTGTCTTTCCCTTCACTGCCTTCCGTTACCACTTTAGTTTTGCCTTCATCCAGAGAACTGTCATTCTTCTCCACAGTCTCAAAAGGAACAGTCTCCTCAACAATTTCCTCTTTGATAACAACTCTCTGCACGACAATTTCCATATCTTTAGTCAGCATAGAATCCATAGAAGGTGTGACAATATCTTCTGCGCCTACCTTCACTCCGGCTTCCTTCAAAGCTTCATCTACAGTATTGGTAAGAGTTTTATATGATTTCGTCTCACCATCTGCCGTGACTTTAAAATCCGTGGCATGATCTATCTCTATCTCCATACCATCATGTATAAAAGCTGTAAGCGGCTCTGATATATAATCTTTATCATGAAACTCTATATCCTCTTTTTCCAGAAATGTCTCTACTGTATGAGCTTTACTTGAAAAAGTAAAATCTTCACCGTTTATTGTAGCATTTACTTCCCTGGGTATCATTGTCGTATATATGAACACAACAGAAAGAAGTATAAAAAACGATGCTGCTATAGATCCCTGAGATAAATACTTCCTATAAAAAGGTGACTTTTTTTCACCCTGATTTTCCTCTCCTGTATCACAGGATAAGAGCTCATTCTCATCTTCCGGCAGCTCCGATTCTATCTCCGCAGCTTCGGTGCATACCCATACATTCTCTTCACCTTCAATCTCGTAATTACTTTCTTCCGCTTCGTCAATAGTTTCCTCTGTAATATCCGAAACATCAGCAATCTCAATTTTATCAGAAGACTTATCACATATCTCAACTTTTTTAGTTTCTTCAGACTTTATCGAAATCTCAGCATTATCAGCCTCTTCATCATAAGTTTCTTCTATGTATCTTTCCTCACCGCCGGCATCAGCCTCTGATACAGCGATACGGCAAACTTCATCCCTTATATCCTCCGCATCATCTTGCACTCCAATTTCCAACTTATCCGTTATATCTACTGTAAGTTTCTGTTCTGTATCTGTTTCATCAATTACGGCTTCAGCAAATACTTCATCTATGTCTAATCTGTCGTTAGTATGTATACGGACGTTTTTCTCTTCTTTTTCAAATACATCCCTGATATTTATTTTCATACTATTCCCCCAACATAAATTTTATACGTATATATACATATGAATTTCATTGTAACAAAAAAAGAGCATTTGTCAAGTTTTGCGGCAACTTAACCTGTTAATGCTCTTTTTCACTTCCATTTATTTGAATATTTATGAATAAAAATTTATTTTATTCTATATTATACCTAAATCACCTTTTTCTTCTTAATCAAGCTCTGATAATCTGTAAATAGCTTCAGCATATATCTTCGTAAGTTTCATCATATTCTCTACCGAAATCTTCTCATTTTTCTGATGCATCAAATCAGGATCACCGGGAAACTGCGCTCCGAAAGCAATGGTATTCTTCACAGCTCTCGCATAAGTTCCTCCGCCTATAACCAAGGGTTTTCTTCCATCACCCGTATATCTTCTGTAGATATCCACCAAAGTAATAACCAGCGGATCGTCATCCGGTACATATATAGGCTCCTGATGCTTTCCTTTTACTATTCCCAGATCATAACCATCAAGAACTGCCATGATGCCTTCATATATCTGCTTATCATTGAAAGTAACAGGATATCTCACATTTATAGTAAGCTGGGCAGTTTTCCTGTCAGCTTCTATCATACCCACATTAAAAATAAGTTTACCTGAAGGTTCGTCTTCAAAGCCACAGCCTATACGTTCCCCATGAAAATCATATCCAATACACTTATTATAAAAATTTATAAAATCATTAATGCTCTCATTGGCAAAATTAAGCTGACCAAGGAATTCCATCATTATAGAAATAGCATTTTTACCCTGCTGCGGTTTTGCACCGTGAGCAGATACCCCACGTGTTGTTATTTCAAAACTTTTCCCCGCTCCCTTACAATTTATCTTGCAATCTCTTTTATCACGAAACTCTGCAACCTTCTGTTTTATTTTATCATACCCTGCTCCCGAACTGTCATACAAGACCGCCCGCGCAAAATCTGCCACAGAGTTTGCTGCCGTCCCGCCTTTAACAGAACTAAGCTCAAGGCCCTTTTCTCCAAAACTGTCAAACTTTTTAACTATATCAAAAACGATAATACCCATCTCGCCATGAATAGCAGGAAAATCCCCGTCAGGAGTAAAACCCATATCAGGCACACTGTGCACATGACTAAGATAATACTCCATACCATCCCAGTTAGTCTCCTCATCAAGCCCAAGTATAAGCCGTATAGTCCTTTTCGGTTTATACCCACATTCTTTCAAAGCTTTCATAGCATAAAAAGAAGCTATTACCGGTCCTTTATCATCTGTAGCTCCCCTTCCGCAGATATAACCGTCTGTTATCTCTCCTCCATAAGGATCAAAATCCCATCCATCGCCTTCCGGCACAACATCAAGATGTCCTATTACTCCAACTATACCTTCATCTGTACCATCGAAATCTATATGCCCGCCGTAATTATCAGCATTATAGACCCCAAAACCTTCTTTTTCTGCCATATCAAGCATATACTTAAAAGCCTCATGAACTTTTTCCCCAAAAGGTTTATCTCCTGACGCATCTGATACCACACTTGGTATAGATATAAGATCAGACAGAGACATGAACATCTCTGTCTGATTTTTATTTATTTTTTCACCGACATTCTTTAACAGTGTCATATTTTACAGTACCGCCTCTACTCCTGCAATTTCAGGATAACTTTCTTTTAATATTTTTTCAACTACTCCCTTTATGGTCATCTGTGCGCCCGGGCATCCTGCACAATGTCCCTGCAGCCTTACCTTTACTACATTATCGTCAGTATACTCTACAAATTCGATATCTCCGCCGTCTCTCTGAAGAAAAGGTCTTATTTGATCTAAAGCATCTTTAATTTTCTGTTCCATTTTAACTCTCCTTTATTGTTCATAATAACGCCGGAAACCCGGCGAAGCTGACTTTTTTATTATTCACATATCTAAACAATATATGACACTCTCTTTCATTATTCCTTCTATAGCGGCTCCATCGTATATAAAGAAATAATCTCGTCATTCTTCCACGTACTTATATATGCAGTTTTTATCGGATCTCCGCTTGTATTAAAAGTTATCGTCCCCGATGCGCCCTGAAATTCATTTTGGCTTTTAAGAATTTCTTTTATCTCTTCACCCGTCGCATCGTCATCCGCTTTATCTATAGCATCAAGGGCTATGACATAAGCATCATATCCAAGGGCTACCGAATCTTCAGGAACACTGTCTTCACCATATTTCTCATGATAAGCTTTCAAAAACTTTTCCGCCTCTTTATTTACTGTTTCTTCTGCTGAATAAAAATTTACAAAAGCAGTATTTGTCTCTGTAGCGGCCCCCTTCGTAAGAGATTTAAATTTCTTGTCGCTCCATTCCTTATCGCCGAGAAACATAACCTCTATCCCCATCTTATCAGCCTGCTTTATTATATTAGCACAGTCCGTGACATCTCCCGGAAGCAGAACACTTTTTACGCCTGACTTTTCTACAGCTTCCAACTGTTTCTCAAAATTTTTAGCCCCGGGTTTATAGTCTTCATATACTGTTATAGCATCTTCATTATCCGTCTCGGCTTTTATTCTGTCAGTAAAGGCCGTTGCCATGGCCATAGCCGCATCATCACCCTCAGGCAACAACACACCGGCTGTAACTTCCTTTTTTTGCTCCAACACATATCTGGCAAGAATATCTCCCTGATTTGAATCCACATAACAAACTCTGAAATAATAATCGTTATTACTGGTAACCAGCGGGTTAGTATTTGTCACAGCAATAGCCGGTATCTTAGCATCTCTTATGTAATCGCCGGCCACCATAGAATACACGCTTCCATAACTGCCCAATATAACAGTAGGCTTTTTCAATATCAGTTCCTTAATGGCTGTCTCTGCCGCATTGATATCCGAAGCGTTATCCGCATATTCAAGCTCTACAAATTTTCCGTTTACAGTAGGATACATCTCGTGAGCCAGTTCTATACCCTTGACCTCAAGTTCTCCATGTTGACTGTCAACTCCAGTTATAGGTTCATATACTCCGATCTGAATCGTCGCCTTATTATCTTCAGGCTTATCTATAAAGGCCGCCTTAAAATTATCAAACGTCGTACATCCGGCAAAAACTGTTACAGATAAAATCATTAGTAAAATTATTGCTGTCACTTTATATATTTTCACGGTATTCACCTTTCCACACTATTACTGTCCATGATTATTAGTTATTATAACACGACGTCTCTATCTAGGTAAAGTGTAAAGCTGGTGTACTTTTTTTGCATTATTTTAGCAAAAAGTATTGCATTCTTTACCAAAATAGTATATTATACAAGAACAGCAAACGAAAATAATAATTAATTGAAAAATCAAAAGGAGGAGATCAATATGAAATGGGTATGTTCAGTATGCGGTTACACTCATGAAGGACCTGAACCACCGGAGAAATGTCCACAGTGCGGAGTTCCTGCGGATAAATTTAATGCAGTTGAAGACGGAGAAATTGAATTCGTCGATGATCACGTAGTAGGTGTAGCGCAGGGTGTTGATCCGGAGATCATCCAGGGATTAAGGGATAATTTTAACGGCGAATGTTCAGAAGTAGGTATGTATCTTGCCATGGCACGAGTAGCTCACAGAGAGGGTTATCCTGAGATCGGACTCTATTGGGAAAAAGCGGCATGGGAAGAAGCCGAACACGCTGCCAAGTTTGCAGAGCTCTTAGGAGAAGTGGTAACCGATTCCACTAAGAAAAACCTTGAAATGAGAGTTGATGCGGAAGCAGGCGCTTGTGCCGGAAAGAAAGAGCTTGCAACAAAAGCTAAACAGCAAAATCTGGATGCCATCCACGACACTGTTCATGAAATGGCCAAGGATGAGGCAAGACACGGCAGAGCATTTCAGGGACTACTTAAGAGATATTTCGGTTAGTATACAACATCTTCATAATTTACAACATAAAAAAGAAGCTGTCCCTTATTACAGGTCAGCTTCTTTTGCTTTACAGAACTTTACTTAAAAAGCTCTGAGTTCTCTCATTTTTAGGATTATTGAAAAGTTCCTCAGGAGTCCCTTGTTCCATTATAACTCCCTGGTCTATAAATAAAACTCTATCTGCAACCTCTCTGGCAAAACCCATCTCATGAGTAACAATAACCATTGTCATACCGTTTTCTGCCAGAGCTTTCATAACATTAAGTACTTCTCCCACCATTTCAGGATCTAGAGCTGAAGTAGGTTCATCGAACAGCATAACTTCCGGTTCCATAGCCAGAGCCCTTGCTATAGCTACTCTTTGCTTCTGTCCCCCCGAAAGAGATGCTGGATATGCATCAGCCTTATCCGACAGGCCAACCATTTCAAGAATTCTCCTGGCACTGTTCTCAGCTGCTGATCTACTGATACCTTTAACCTTAACAGGCGCAAGCGTTACATTATCAAGAACAGTCATATGAGGAAACAAATTAAAATTTTGAAATACCATTCCGAGTTTTTCTCTTATCTGATCAATATCTACTCCGGGGACATTTATCTTCTCACCATCAATAAAAACTTCACCGCCTGTAGGTTCTTCAAGAAGATTGAGACATCTGAGAAATGTACTTTTTCCGGAACCCGAAGGCCCTATCACACAAACAACTTCTTTTTCCTTTACAGTTTCACTTATTCCACGAAGAACACGCAATTTTCCAAAAGACTTTTCTAAATTTTTAACTTCTATCACTTTGCGCCAGCCTCCTCTCTATGTATGCCACCAACCTTGACAGCGTAAGCGTCATAACCAGATATACGATGGCAACACCTATATAAGCTTGAAATGACAAAAACGAAGATGAAGCCCACAAGGTGCCTCTTCTGGTTATCTCAACTATACCGGCCACAGACAAAATCGAAGTTTCCTTTATAAGTGTTACAAACTCGTTTCCCAGCGCCGGAACTATTATTTTGAATGCCTGAGGAACGATTATATATCTCATAGTTTGTCCGCTGCTCAGCCCTAAAGACCTCGCAGCTTCCGTCTGGCCTATATCCACAGCCTGAAGACCGCTTCGTATAATCTCTGCCATGTAAGCCGAGCTGTTTACTCCGCACGCTATGAATCCCACTATTATCATATGCTCCCAGTTAAACTGTATCCCCATAGTGGATTTTATAAGTTGTGGAACGCCATAAGCTAATATCAGAACCTGAACGAGCAAAGGTGTCCCTCTCAAAATATCTACATATATTGTCGCCTATCCTCTGAGTACTTTAAATTTCGACCGTTTTGCTATAGCAACAAAGAGCCCTATTATCAAACCTCCGATTATGGCTACAAACGATATGGTGATGGTGACCGGGATACCTCTCGCTGCTACAACTATACCCTGCAAATACTCCGCCAAGCTAACGCCTCCTTTAAAAGTTAAAAAGCCGGTTCTGCCATCTGATTCGGCAGCAGACTTTTTGAAGCTTTGAAAATATCAAAAATGATATCTCCTGTATGATAAAAAAAACGACCTTTGGCTGAACCGACAGCCAAAGGTCGACTGAAAATCCTTTTTATAATTTCCGTTTTACAGCCTTGCTATTTATTGAACCATTCATCTACAAGTTCATCAAATGTTCCGTCTTCTTTGATATTTTTAAGACCTGCATTAATCTTTTCCAAAAGCTCATCATTACCTTTTTGTACCGCAAATCCATAATTTTCAGCATTAAGAGCATCTCCGACCATTTTAATCTTGTCAGTCTGTTTCTTCATATAAGCCTCTGTTACAGGTTTATCATTAATAACAGCGGCAACATCTCCATTGATAAGCTGCATCATAACTGTGTCAAGACCATCTAATATTACAGCTTCCTTTATCTTGCCTTCTTCTTTAAGTTCCTTTACCTTCTCAGCTCCTGTAGTTCCTGTCTGAGCCGCAACCTTCATGTCAGAAGTAAGATCATCTATACTTTTTATAGTATCATTGTCCACTGTTACAGCAACATATAGCTGAGATTCATAGTATGCATCACTGAAATCCACTTCTTTCTGCCTTTCAGGATCATCTTTGTTCATACCTGCTGCGACGATATCGATATTCCCGGCTTTCAAAGCAGGCACAAGCCCGTCAAATGACAGATTTTCAAACTCAACGTCAAAGCCCTGATCTTCTCCGATAGCTTTTATAAGATCCATATCAAGTCCTACGATATTCTGCTCGTCATCAGTAGTATCAAACGGTGGGAATGTAGGTTCAGTTCCAACTTTGTATACTACTGTATCTCCGCTCTCCTTATCACTGCCGCCGCATGCTGACAGAGAAAAAGCGAGAACCATAACAAGCAAAACCGCCATTATACTTTTTTTCATCTTTAGTTCTCCTTCTACATATTTTTCGTATTATTTACACTACCTTATAATTATACACATATTAAGAATAATATTCAAGAATTAATTATATCCGTTTCCCCCGCCTTGATATCACATTGTTTTAAACATATCCCTCATAAATTTCAAAGCATCGGAAAACCCCCTGTGATACGCAGCTTTGCCGTATTCCGCTCCTTTTTCCGTTTTCATAAACAACACGTCTTCTATCATCTCCCACTGTTCTGAGGTGAAATTTTCCTTATCTAAACCGCTTACCTTTTCATCTGTCTTATCACGATACGTTTTCTCTATATCCGGTTTCTTTTTTCTCTCAGAAATATTTAAAATACTCTCCATATCTCCATCAGAGTGCTTCTTATATCCCTGATCCATATTCTTATACAGCTGGAATCCAGCCATCACCCCCGACTCAAAATACACATAGTCATGTATCGCCGCAAAATCCGTTATTATGTTGAGAAGCTCATCATCATTCCTGTCAAGCTCCGGGTACTTACGTTCCAACTCCAGCAATATATCGTCGTAGGACTCTTCGATCTTGCGGTCATAATTATCTACCATTTCTCCTCCAGAATCCGTACCGTAAATCAAAAATGCCATCAGATTTTCGATTTTTATCTTTTCAAACAGTCCCTTTAGTTCTGACATTATCTCTCCTCTTTTCCGGAAAATTTCCCTATATAATGCAAATGCCGCGGATATCTCATTATACTCGAATATTCATACATTTTCAATATCCGAGCATAAGTTTACAATTATTTAAAAGCTACATGGAAAGGGAAACAATTATGATTAGCTATGCTCCACTATTCAAAACCATGTCTGAAAAGAACATGTCTTCTTATGCTCTTTTCAAAAACGGCTTTTCAAAAGCCACTTATTATTCCATTCAAAAAGGAAACAGTGTCAGTACCAACACCATAAATCAATTATGCAAGATACTGGACTGTTCGGTTTCCGATGTCATGGAATACATAGATACCGACCAGTGAGAATTCATTCGGAATATATGTGTGTATTTTCGTACATGTTTAATTTCCGAGTATACGGTTATAATAAACTCATGAGGTGTATCTATGATTAGTTATAAACCATTATTTAAAACTATGCAAGAAAAAAACGTCAGTTCTTATGAACTTGCAAAACGTGGATTCTCACGTTCCACATATTACGCAATAAAACACGGAAAGAGCGTCACAACCAATACGGTATCTCAGTTATGCTCTATTTTGGAATGCGGAGTATCTGATGTGATGGAGTACATCGATGAATGTGATGATGACGAGTCTGATAAATAGACATATTTTTTTGCTTAATTTATGTGACTTCTTTTTATAATTTCCTAAAGTATTTGAAGTCTCCCTTTTAAAGTTTTAAAATAAAATTAAAGATATCATTGATTTATAAGGGAGATTCACAGATGAAAGAAAAAAAAATGAAAAACTGGGTCATAGTAAGACCCAGAAAACCAAAAGAATGGATAATATTCATTCTCATGGTGGGAAGTATTCTTCTCACAATTTCACCTATCGTAAATGTATTTAACAAGCCTATTGTTTTCCTCGGACTTCCGCTGATGTTCTGGTTAGCTATAGGTGCTCTCATCATTGTCATAATAGTACTCAATATTGCATACAGATGGGGGGTTCATTAAATGACATTCATATCTGCATGGGGACCCTTTATCATCACCATTCTCTATACGATTACAGCCTGTATACTGGGTTATAGCGCCAAAGGAAAACTTGATATGGATAAAATGGAAAACTGGTCTTCATCAGGAAACACGATGGGGGTTATCGTCATGATTTTCCTTACAGGTGCAGGAAATGTCAGTTCCTATACTTTTCTCGGGGCTCCCGGCTGGGGATACAGCCGCGGAGTAGCATGTCTTTATGTAGTGGTCTATATGGCATTCATCGTATATGCTTGCTATCTTATGTCTCCCAGAGTTACACGTCTCGCACTCAAAAGCGGGTACAGAACTCAGGCTGAAGGTATCGGTGCCAGATTCGAATCGCCTTTTTTGCGAATTTTATGCGGCATAGTAGGCGCCTTCGCAGTTATCGGCAATTCTCTGGTTCAGGTAATAGGCTCCGGAAATATTCTCAACGTAATGAGCCATGGCGCTATACCATTATGGCTGGGAGAGTTGATAATCGTATCAGCCATAGCTTTCTATGTTTATAAAAGCGGCCTCAGAGCCATCGGATGGACAAATGTGCTTCAAGGTGTAATGATGTTCTGTCTATCTATATTAGTGGGGCTTTTTGTCGTATATACAGCGATAGGAAATCTCAATATAACTGAAGCATTCAAAACGCTGCAGGAGACTTCACCTCAGTATTTAACTTTGCCGGGTGCCATGAATAATTTTCCTCCCATATACTGGACTACATCAATACTTATAAGTGTCTTCTCCTTCTGGCCCCAATTCTGGGTATGGGCAGCCGGAGCAAAAGATGAAGATACTGCCAGAAGACAATATCTATATGTACCTATATTTTATTTTGTTATGATACCTATGATGATCGTAGGTTTGGTATGTGTCTTCGCTTATACGGAATTCAGCGGTGATTCAACAGATCAAGTAGCCCTGCAATATTGCCTTGACAAGCTTCCCTGGTGGATGGCAGGACTGCTGGGTGCCGGAATACTGGCTGCATCTCAGTCATCAGCCGAACCACAATTTCATACGAGTACATTTACAATCACTCACGATGTCATAACACCTATTGCAAAACTTTCCCCTGAAAAGGAAGGACGACTCCAAAGAAAACTTCTTCTTATAGTCATTTTTTTCATTGCCTTTCCTCTCTCAGTAACTAATCCGGGAGAGCTTGTAAACATACTTCTGGTTTGTTACGGCTTCATCGGGCAGCTTTTTCCGTGTATGTTAGGTGTACTATGCTGGCCGAGAGCCACAAAAACAGGGGCTATAGCCGGATTAGCGGCAGGCGTGTTGGTCGTGGCACTTTTTAACATAGTGTGGCCCAATCCACTTTATGTACACGCAGGTATATGGGGCCTCTTAGTAAATCTTCCGGTTTTCATTGTAGTAAGTTTATTTACAAAGCCTGCTTCAGAGGAGACATTACGTAAATTTTTCCCCGATTACATTATGGATCAGCTTTATGAGGAAGTTTAAGGAGGGATTCAATGAACAGATCGCTTTCAATGTATGCAGATATAATACTAAAGAATGGTATTGTGATAACTGTTGATAAACATAATTCGATATGCGAAGCAATAGCTATAAAAAATAACAAGATAGTATATATAGGAGATAACTACGAAGTAGAGAAGTGGCATGACAATAATACAAAAGTCATAGATCTTAACGGCCGCGCTCTTCTGCCGGGTTTTATAGATTCTCATATGCATCTTGGAATGACAGGGCAAAATGCTGCTGTAATCATAGACTGCAACAGTAATAACGTATCCACTATAAAAGATATACAGGAAAAAATACATCAAGCTGCCTTAAAAACCCCTAAGGGAAGTTGGATCAAAGCAACTGGATATGAACAAAGTAAACTTGCAGAAGGCAGACATCCTACGAGAGATGATCTTGATGAAGCTGCCCCTGACCATCCTGTACAACTGACAAGGTGCTGCCTTCATATGGGCGTCTATAACACGCTTGCTCTCAAAGCCGGAGGAATAACCGGTCCCGAAATGTTTTCCCCCGGAGAAGTAGTCATAGACGAAAACGGACGAATGACAGGACTTCTTAAAGAAACTGCCTGTACTTATATGTGGGATAAGGTAATATATACAAAAGAAGAATACATGATGTCTTTCAAAGCCGCTAATGATATTCTCTTGAGCTACGGAATTACAAGCATGCACGATGGCAGTTTCTACGGTGAAGAAACTATCGGACTTTATCAGGAAGCGTGCGAAAAAGGTCTGATAAAAGTGCGTATGTACAATCTGCTCTATCATGCCTACGGCAAAACAAAAACTATAGAATGGATAAATAAATTCATAGCTACAGGTATCAAAGGCGGTCTTGGCAATGAAGCTTTCAGACTGGGTCACGTTAAAATACTGATAGACGGAAGTACCAGTGGACCTTCTTGTGCTACTACAAAGCCATACAGTCATAATCCCCATTTAAAGGGAATTCAATTATATACGCAGGAAGAATCAGACGACATTATCATCAAAGCGCATAATGCCGGATTCAATGTATCAGCCCATGCAGTAGGAGATGCAGCAGTGAATGTCATACTTACTTCTATAGAGCGGGCAATGGATCAAAATCCCCGACCTTGCAGACATAGAATAGAACACTGCGGAATCATCGATGAAAATCTGCTGAAAAGAATAAAAAAAGCCGGCATAGTACCTGTGCCGAATCCGGGATTTTTCAACGAAAATGCTGAAATATACATCAAATATTACGGTGATCGTGTAAACTATATGTTTCCGTTAAAATCATATATTGATAACGATATCATCGCTGCGCTCGGATCAGATTCTCCCGTAATCAATGCTAACCCTATGATAGGAATATACGGCGCCATGACAAGAGCTGATAAATGCAGCGGTATGATAGCCGGCGCCGGACAATGCATAGGTATAATGGATGCCATAAGAATGTATACTTATAACGGTGCCTATGCTTCTCTTGAAGAAAACATCAAAGGAAGCCTTGAACCCGGCAAACTTGCCGATATGGTAGTTTTATCCGAAAATATATTGGAAACCTCTACAGAAAACATCAAATCAATTAAAACAGATATGACCATACTGGATGGAAAAATAGTATACGAAAGATAAACCAGAAAAAAACTGATCTTTCGGAACATTACCGAAAAAGATCAGTTTTTTATTATGCAAAATTATCTATCGTTACTTTTCTGATTTTCTTAAGGCTTTATGCCTGAATGCTTTCTGTCTTAAGAGGTTTCTGCGTCTTCTTAATAACGACAAGCACGACAACGAGAATCAGAAGTCCCGCAGGAAGTGATATCCAAGCGCTTCTGGTAAATCCTGCTATTATATATGTAACAAATGAAATAGCTGCTACTGTCATAGCATACGGAAGCTGCGTAGTAACATGTGCTACATGATTGCATCTGGCTCCGGCACTTGACATGATGGTAGTATCCGAAATAGGCGAACAGTGATCTCCGCATACTGCTCCCGCCATGCAGGCTGAAATCGAAATAATCATGAGTTGCGGATCATTGCCTTGGAAGACTTCTACAACAATAGGAATAAGTATTCCAAACGTCCCCCATGATGTTCCCGATGCAAAGGCAAGAAAACATCCTATGGCGAATATTATAGCCGGCAGTAAATTCATAAATGATCCGGCAGCAGATTCTGTAGCCACTGATACAAACTCGGCAAGGCCTAAACTGTCTGTCATGGATTTAAGCGTCCATGCCAGCGTAAGTATCAATATAGGCGCTACCATGGCCTTAAATCCTTCAGGAATACAATCCATGCTCTCTTTGAATCCAAGAACTCCCCTTGCCATATAAACTATAACTATGATTATAAGAGCAAATATACTTCCAAGCGACAATCCTACAGATGCATCACATCCAGAGAAAGCCTCCACAAAGCCCGTACCGCTGAAAAATCCACCAGTATAAATCATACCCACAACGCATGATATGATCAAAATGATAATAGGAAGAACCAGATCTATAACTTTTCCGTCTTTCCTGTGAGACGCTTTATCGGTTGTAAGTGCTTCTGTATCATCAGCTTTCTGTTCCTGTATTTTATCAGCGTACTCTCTCATTTTTGCATAGTCAAACTTCATCCCAACAATCAGGAACATCATTGCTATCGTCAAAAGCGCATAAAAATTAAACGGAATTGCCTGAATGAACAGAGTAAAACCATTCTCTCCCTCAACAAAGCCTGTCACTGCGGCCGCCCATGATGATATCGGAGCTATGATACACACAGGTGCAGCTGTAGCATCTATAAGATATGCAAGCTTTGTACGATTTACTCCGTTGGCTTCTGCCAAAGGAGACATTACGCTTCCTACTGTAAGACAGTTAAAATAGTCGTCTACAAATATAAGAATTCCTAATACTATAGTAGCAAGCTGAGCTCCTGTTTTCGTTTTTATCCTCTTGCTGGCCCATACGCCAAAAGCTTTCGATCCTCCTGATTTATTGAGGAGAGCGACTATAACTCCCAGGATAACAAGGAATACTAATATCCCCACATTATATGCATCTGACAGAGAACCTACTATACCGTCACTGATAACATGTGTCAGCGTTCCCTCAAAACTTCCGGCATAAAGAACTCCTCCTATAACTACTCCTATAAACAATGAACTGTATACTTCTTTGGTGATAAGTGCAAGCAGTATAGCTGCCACCGGCGGAACTATCGCCCACGCAGTAGCATACAAAGCAGGTTCCTCTGCCCCTGCCTCTTCTGCAAAAGCAAACATCGGACATATCATTATAAGTGATGTGACAAGCATCACTATCCGAGCCGCTCTGTTTCTAAAACTCTCCATTTTTTCCTCCAGATATTAGTGCGTTTAATATTATTATTTTATAAAAAATACCATGAACATTGTATTAATCAATATCCATGGTAAAGAAAATCCATTATGGGATCTCCATGGATAGCTCTCCACTTATGTGACAGTCCGCCGCATATTCTGCGGCGGCCCAGAAGCCAAGGCCGGGGACCAAAACTCCTTCGGCGAAGTTTCCTTTCATTTATCCAATATACCAACTCCCTATGTCAGATCGAAAAAATTACTGATAAACTCCGCGCCTCTATCCTGTTATTTTAAAATTTTATTCTGTCATATATGACTAAACTAATTCCAAGAATGCCATTTCAGCATTGTCTCCCTGTCTGGGTCCAAGCTTGAGGATTCTTGTGTATCCACCCTGTCTGTCTTCGTACTTCGGTGCGATTTCATCAAACAGTTTAGCTACTACAGTTTCGTCGTATACATATGCCAACACCTGTCTTCTGGCGTGGAGATCTCCACGCTTAGCAAGTGTTATCATTTTTTCTGCCTGTCTTCTGGCTTCTTTAGCTCTGGTATCGGTAGTTGTTATTCTGCCTTCTCTAAAAAGATCAGTTACCAGATTTCTCAACATCGCTTTTCTGTGAGCTGAAGATCTGCCTAATTTTCTATATCCTGGCATCGCTGTATCCTCCTATATTATTTTATCTTATTCGTCACTCTGTCTGAGGCTTAGATCTAATTCTTCAAGTTTATGTTTAACCTCATCCAATGACTTTTTACCCAAGTTTCTAACCTTCATCATGTCTTCTTCGCTTCTGTGAGTAAGTTCCTCTACAGTATTGATTGCCGCTCTCTTGAGGCAGTTGAAAGAACGAACTGAAAGTTCCAGCTCCTCGATAGTCATTTCAAGTGCCTTTTCTTTCTGATTTTCTTCCTTTTCAACCATGATTTCCATGCTTTCGGTAGAATCGGTAAGTTCCACAAACAGACTTAAATGCTCCTGCATAATCTTTGCGCCTATCGACACTCCTTCACTTGGGGTTATAGAACCATCTGTCCAGATTTCAAGGATCAACTTATCATAGTCGGTCACCTGTCCCACTCTCGTATTCTCCACCGTGAAGTTTACCTTCTTTACAGGTGTGTAAATCGAGTCTGTAGGTATTACTGATATAGGTGTATTCTCATCCTTATTCATATCAGCGGGAACATATCCTCTTCCCCTTGCCAGATTAATCTCCATTATGAGCGTTGCATTCTCTTCAAGCGTAGCGATATGAAGATCCTGATTAAAGATTTCCACATCTGAATCCCCCAGAATATCCGCAGCGGTCACTTCTTTAGGTCCTATAGCATTGATGAGAACTCTCTTTGTATTTTCACCGCTAAGCTTTATTGCAAGCTTTTTGAGATTGAGAATAATTTCAGTAACATCCTCTTTTACTCCCGGAATGGTAGAAAACTCATGAAGAATACCATCGATCTTGACCGAAGTAACGGCAACGCCCGGAAGTGAACTCAAAAGAATTCTTCTCAGGCTGTTTCCAAGGGTAGTGCCATAGCCTCTCTCAAGAGGCTCTACTACGAATTTTCCATAATTGGAATCTTCGTCTGAAAATATACATTCGATTGTTGGTTTTTCGATTTCTATCACTCAAAACCCTCCTTTTCATTCCAAAACTGTAACGGTCAGTCAATGGATTACTTGGAATACAATTCGACGATTAAGTGTTCTTCTATTGGCGTGTCTATCTGTTCTCTTGTAGGATCAGCGAGAACTGTTCCCTGCAGCTTTTCTCTGTCAACAGTGAGCCACTGAGGAATTCCTACAGTCATATCCTTGATCTCCTGGAACTTAGGTGAGCTTACGCTCTTTTCCTTAACTTTGATCACATCTCCCGCCTTTACCTGATAGGAAGGAATGTTCACTTTTTTACCATTTACCGTGAAGTGACCGTGAACAACCAGCTGTCTTGCTTCTCTTCTGGTCAATGAAAGTCCCATTCTGTAAACTACATTGTCCAGTCTCTTCTCCAGCATAATCAAAAGGTTTTCACCTGTGATACCCTTTTTCTTTGATGCTTTTTCAAATGTATTTCTGAACTGTTTTTCCTGAACTCCGTAAACGAATTTTGCTCTCTGCTTCTCGCGAAGCTGAAGGCCGTATTCGCTCATTTTTTTCATGCTTTTCTGAGGAGCTCTCTTTGACTCCTTAAAAATACCCAAGTGACTTGGATCGATCTGAAGGGATCTGCATCTCTTCAAAATAGGATCTCTGTTTACTGCCATAATCGTTTTCCTCCCCTCTATTAGACTCTTCTGCGCTTAGGCGGTCTGCATCCATTGTGCGGTATCGGCGTGATATCTTTAATCATCGTGATTTCAAGACCTGCAGTCTGAAGAGCTCTAATAGCTGCTTCTCTGCCGGATCCAGGGCCTTTTACATAAACTTCTACTGTCTTTAACCCGTGCTCCATAGCTCCCTTTGCAGCTTCTTCAGCAGCTGATTGCGCAGCAAACGGAGTTGACTTTCTTGAACCCTTGAAGCCCAGCGAACCTGCGCTCGACCATGAGAGGGCATTTCCTGCCATATCAGTCAGGGTCACCAATGTATTGTTAAAGGTAGCCTGAATATGAGCCTGGCCTTTTTCAACATTTTTACGTTCTTTTCTTTTCTTTCTAACAGCCTTTTTTACAGCTTTAGCCATATCAATCTACCTCCTTTACTTCTTCTTTCTTCCTACAGTCTTTTTAGGACCTTTTCTTGTTCTGGCGTTTGTCTTGGTCTTCTGACCCCTTACAGGGAGACCTCTTCTGTGTCTGATCCCTCTGTAACATCCGATCTCCATGAGTCTCTTGATGTTCATATTGACATCTCTTCTGAGATCACCTTCCACCATGTAATCGGATTCAATAACTTTTCTGATCTTACCGGCCTCATCTTCTGTGAGATCTTTTACCCTTGTGTCAGGGTTTATTCCGGTCTTTTCTAAGATTGTTCTTGAAGTCGCCCAGCCTATACCGTAGATATAGGTGAGACCTGCTTCGATTCTTTTTTCGTTTGGTAAGTCTACACCGGCTATACGAGCCATATTTTCCTCCTATTCCCATCTTCCGTCACGTATCCACACCGAAGACTTATGTCGGCGGTCGTAATATAAACGGGATGTTCTTTTATGTTACACATATATTTATATGGAAAAAATATCTATGCTTATACATAAAATGTATACACAAACTATTTTTTCTATAAACCTTGTTTAGTTAAAAGCCACTGCCTTACAATCAGGCATTCTTTTAACCCGATAGAAATTCTTTTTCTTTTAGCCCTGTCTCTGCTTATGCTTAGGATTTTCACAGATAACCATTACCTTGCCTTTTCTCTTGATTACCTTACACTTTTCGCAGATAGGCTTTACGGAAGCTCTGACTTTCATTTTAATCCTCCTTCTACGCTTTGCCTCTCCATGTGATCCTGCCTCTGGTAAGATCATACGGTGATAATTCTACTTTCACCTTATCCCCGGGGATAATTCTGATATAATTAGTTCTTATTTTACCGGAAACATGTGCTAATACTTTATGCCCGGTTTCAAGTTCTACAATGAACATTGCGTTAGGTTGCGCTTCAATTACCTTACCTTCCGCTTCTATGACATCCTTCTTCGCCATTTTTAACACCTCGCTTTTAGTCAGCCAAAGTGAGCAATTCAGGCTCACCATCGGTTATAACCACAGTATTCTCATAATGGGCTGACAGCTTACCGTCCAAAGTAACTACAGTCCAGTCATTAGAAAGAGTCCTGACATCATATCCGCCTTCGCATATCATAGGCTCGATAGCAAAGACCATACCTTTTGCAAGTCTCGGACCTCTCCCTGCTTTGCCGTAATTAGGAATCTGCGGTTCTTCATGCATATTCTGTCCCACGCCGTGTCCTACGAAATCCCGTATCACAGAAAATCCTTCACTTTCTGCTTTAGTCTGGATTGCATGAGAAATATCTGACAGCCTGCAACCAACCTTGCAAAACTCAAGACCGGAAAAAAAACTGTCTCTCGTTGCATCTATGAGCTTCTGCGCGATATCACTTATCTGGCCTACACCATACGTTCTCGCAGCATCGCTGACATATCCTTTATAAGTAGATCCTACATCTACGCTGACGATGTCGCCTTCTTTAATGATTCTCTTCTTTTCAGGAATACCATGCACAACTTCATCGTTTATCGATACACATGCGCTGGCAGGAAATCCGCCATACCCTTTAAAGGTAGGTATCATTCCGTTTTTTCTTATAGTGTCTTCAACAAATTTGTCTATATCCGCGGTAGATATGCCGGGTCTGATGAAACTTTCAAGTTCTTTCAGAATAAATCCTGTCACCTTCCCCGACTCTCTCATCAAATCTACTTCCTGATCCGATTTAATAATAATCATGCTTACTCACCTAATATATCCACTATAGCATTGAATACGTTTTCCAGACCTATCGTACCGTCTATATGTGATATGTTTCCGGCTTTTTCATAGTAATCTATGAGCGGTTTGGTTTCGTTATTATAAACTTCGATCCTGTTGGCAGCTGTCTCCTCATTGTCATCAGCTCTCTGAATAAGGGCTGCCCCGCACACATCGCAGATACCTTCAACTTTAGGAGGGATGTTCACAACATGGAAGGATGCTCCGCAAGTCTTGCAGACTCTTCTTCCTGTGAGCCTTATCATAAGCTCCTCTTTATTTACATCTATATCCAGAACATGATCTATCTTCTTGCCCTGTCCTGCAAGAAATTCATCAAGCTTTTCAGCTTGAAATACTGTTCTCGGGAATCCATCAAGAAGAAATCCGTCTTTGCAGTCATCCGCTTTGAGTCTGTCTGTAGCGATCTCTACCACCAGTTCATCGGGAACCAATTCACCTTTATTCATATATTCCTGGGCTTTCTTGCCAAGTTCAGTACCTTCCTTGATATTAGCTCTGAAGATATCACCTGTTGATATATGAGGAATATTGTATTTCTCGATTATCTTGGCTGCCTGGGTACCTTTTCCGGCTCCCGGAGGGCCTAATAATATTAAATTCATACTTACTACCTCCACTAATTCTTTTAAGGAATATTTATTTTAAGAAACCTTGATAGTTTCTCATTACCATCTGCTGCTCCAGCTGTTTCATAGTATCCAGAGCTACCCCTACCGCTATCAGAAGTGAAGTCCCTCCAAAGTGGAAATTAAGTCCTCCCAACTGACTCACTACTGTAGGAAGTATAGCTACTGCTGCCAAGAACAATGCTCCTACAAAGGTAATTCTTGTCATAACTCTGTTTAAGTATTCAACCGTAGCTTTTCCCGGTCTTATACCAGGTATAAATCCTCCGTTTGCTTTCATATTCTGAGCTACTTCCAAAGGATTGAAAGTCACAGATGTATAGAAGTAAGTGAAGAAGATTATTAAAACTATGTTAAAAATCGCATATACCCAAACACCCGGTGTTCCTGTAGGGGAAAGCCATTTTTCAATCCAAGCCGCAGCACCGCTGTCACTGTCCATAAAGTACGTAATTGTAAGTGGAAATTGTAGGAATGACATAGCGAATATTACGGGAATAACACCTGCCTGATTTACCTTAAGCGGAATATGAGTGGCCTGCCCCCCATACATCTTTCTTCCCACAACTCTCTTAGCATACTGAACCGGGATTCTTCTCTGACCTTGCTGAACTTCTATGATGCCTACGATTACCAGAACGCAGAACAGCACGAATATTATCAGTGTAACGATACTCATGCTGCCATCCTGTAACTTTACCCATATTTCTTGGATAGCAGCAGGCAGTCTTGAAACTATTCCTGCGAATATTATCAACGATATACCGTTTCCGATACCGTATTCGTTTATTTGCTCACCCAACCACATCAGGAATGATGTTCCTGCTGTAAGCACCAGAACTATCACGGCTACCGAAAAGACGTCGGTGCTGATAAGAGCCTGTCTGAAGAGCCCTATCGAAACACCTATCGCCTGTATGATCGCCAGAACAACCGTAAGATAACGAGTGTACTGAGCAATTTTTTTTCTTCCTTCGGTTCCCTCTTTTGCCAATCTTTCCAGTGAAGGGACGGCTATTGTCAAAAGCTGGAGAATGATGGAGGCCGTAATATATGGCGTGATACTTAACGCAAATATAGTAAAGTTACTGAATGCGCCTCCCGAGAACAGATTAAACAGAGCAAAAAGTCCTGTTTCGCTATCAAAGGTTTGGGCAAGAATCTCTCTGTCAATTCCCGGAACGGGGATCTGGGAGCCTATTCTGAAAATCAACAGCATAACAAGCGTAAATATGATTTTCTTCCTGATATCAGGAATATTCCAAGCTTTAGCGACTGTTCTGATCATCTCCATTAGATCACCTCTGCCTTTCCTCCGGCAGCTTCTATTTTCTCTACTGCAGTCTTGCTGAACTTATGAGCCTGAACAGTAAAGTTCTTCTCGATAGTTCCATTTCCTAAAATCTTTATTCCGTCTTTAACCTGCTTAACTATGCCGGCTTCTGCCAGAAGCTGCGGTGTGATTACCGTTCCCGCATCAAATCTATTGAGATCCTCAACGTTCAAAGCAGTGTATTCTGTTCTCCAGATATTAGTAAATCCTCTCTTTGGAATTCTTCTGTAAAGAGGCATCTGTCCGCCTTCAAAGCCAGGTCTCACACCGCCTCCGCTTCTTGAGTTCTGTCCGTTCATACCTCTTCCGGCAGTAGTTCCCTGACCTGTCGCTGTACCACGGCCTTTTCTCTTAGGTGCCTTAGTAGCACCAGGAACAGCTTTTAATTCATGAAGTTTCATTTTATCCGTCACCTCCTATCCTATAGTTCTTCTACAGTCAAAAGATGCGGTACTTTGTTTATCGCTCCTCTTGTTACAGGGGAGTCAACAAGTTCTACTGACTGGTGCATCTTCTTAAGTCCCAACGCTTCTACAACTTTTTTCTGCTTTGGGGAAGCGCCAATAACACTTTTTGTCAATGTGATCTTAATCATCTTTGCCATTGTTTCTTCCTCCCTCTATCCTAAAATCTCTTCCTTAGTCTTTCCTCTTTTAGCTGCGACTTCTTCCAAAGTCATAAGGCTCTTAAGTCCGACTAATGTTGCATAAGCCATGTTTCCGGTATTATTGGAGCCGATGGACTTAGCTCTTATATCCTTAATCCCCGCCGCTTCTAAAACAGTACGAACCGATGAACCCGCAATTACTCCGGTACCCGGAGCAGCCGGCATCAGCAGCACTTTTCCAGCGCCGAAAATACCAAGATTTCTGTGAGGAATCGTAGTTCCTACTGTAGAAACCGATATAATGTTCTTCTTTGCATCTTCTGTAGCTTTTCTTACTGCTTCAGGAATCTCCTGAGCCTTACCGAGACCAACTCCTACGTGTCCGTCTCCGTCACCTACTACTACTGTAACACTGAATCGCATGTTTCTTCCGCCCTTAACGGTTTTGGCAACACGTCTTATGCTTACGATAGTTTCGTTTAAGTCCAGCTTTGATACATCTATAGTATTTCGCATTCAACTTACCTCCTGTTAGAACTTCAAACCTGCTTCACGAGCACCGTCAGCCAGTTCCTTAACTCTTCCGTGATAAAGGAATCCGCCTCTGTCAAAGGTAACTTCTTCTATACCTTTAGCAAGTGCTCTCTTTGCAATAGCTTCTCCTACTGCTTTTGCAGCATCTTTGTTACCGCCGTATCCGATTACGGACTTTAATTCCTTGTCGACAGTCGATGCTGAAGCAAGTGTAACTCCGTTTACATCGTCGATAACCTGAACGGAAATATTCTTACTACTTCTGAAAACGCAAAGTCTAGGCTTCTCAGGAGTTCCATAAACGTTTTTTCTAATTCTCTGATGTCTGGCGACACGCTTATCATTTCTGCTTTCTTTAGCCATTTTATTTTACTCCTTTCTTTATGATGAAGCCCCGGTCTTACCTTCTTTTCTGCGGATATATTCGTCTTCGTATCTGATACCTTTAGCTTTGTAAGGTTCAGGTATTCTCCAAGCTCTGATATTCGCAGCATAGTTTCCGACCTTCGCTTTGTCTATACCTTTAACGATAATAGTTGTAGCATCCGGTGCCTCTGTTGTGATCCCGTCAGGATCCTCCATCTCTACAGGATGTGAGTAACCGAGATTCATAACCAGCTTCTTTCCCTTTTTCTCAGCTTTATAACCAACGCCCACAAGCTGAAGTTTCTTTTCATAACCTTCAGTAACGCCGATCACCATATTGCTTATAAGGGCTCTTGCCAGACCGTGCTGAGCTCTTCTCTCAGCATCGTCACCTGTTCTTGATACTGTAACTACATTGTCTTTATTTTCTATAGTTAATAATTCGCTGACCTTTTCCTGCAATTCGCCTTTAGGGCCTTTCACCGTAACGACATTTTTATCGTCTACTTTGACCTCTACGCCGGCAGGAAGATTGATGGGTTTTTTACCTATTCTTGACATTTTTATTTCCTCCTACCATACATAACAAATTACTTCTCCGCCGATTCCAAGTTTTCTTGCTTCTTTATCGCTGATAACACCCTTTGAAGTGGAGATTACTGCGATGCCTAAGCCTCCTAAAACTCTTGGGATTTCATTAGCCTTAGCATATGACTTAAGACCCGGCTTTGAAATCTTTCTTATTCCGCTTATAACCTTTTCTTTATTAGGACCATACTTCATTGTAACTGTTATAACACCCTGCTTATTATCTTCAGCTACAGCAAAATCCTCGATATATCCTTCTTCCTTCAATATCCCAGCTATTGCCTTCTTCATCTTTGACGCCGGGATATCAACTGTCTTATGACCTGCAGTATTTGCATTCCTGATTCTCGTCAGCATATCTGCAATAGGATCTGTCATTGTCATTATTCTGTTCTCCTTCCTCCGTTAGTATTGCAGCACTTGTCCTCACGATTGCTCCTAAGAGCAGAGTGATGGAATGTGCGCCGTCATATGTCGCAGCGCTTCAGCGCGTGGCGACCAACGACGTCTCGTAAACCGCAACTTTACGGATAGTAGTTTTAACTTATATTTTTACCAGCTTGCCTTTTTAACACCAGGGATCTCACCCTTATAAGCAAGCTCTCTGAAGCAAATACGGCAAATACCATATTTTCTCAGCACTGAATGTGGTCTTCCGCATATTCTGCATCTTGAATACGCACGTGTTGAAAACTTAGGTTTTCTCTGCTGCTTCACTTTGAGAGATGTTTTAGCCATTCTTTCCCTCCTATTATAATTTTCGAGCGTAGTCGAGGAAATTTCAAAGAAATTTACCTCACGGCAACTCCGTTATCAATGGTAATTTCTTTACTTTTCAAACGGCAAACCAAGTCCTGCCAGCAATGCTGCTGCTTCTTCATCAGTATCAGCCGTTGTAGTGAATACGATGTTCATTCCTTTTATGGTATCAACCTTATCATAGTTGATCTCAGGGAATATCAGCTGTTCCTTGATACCCATTGAGTAATTTCCTCTTCCGTCAAATGAATTCTTGCTTACTCCTTTGAAGTCTCTTACTCTCGGAAGAGCGATGTTGAAAAGCTTGTCGATGAAGGTATACATGTTTTCGCCTCTTAAAGTAACTTTGGCGCCTACAGGCATTCCCTGTCTTACTTTAAAGTTTGCGATAGACTTTCTCGCCCTTGTTACCACAGGTCTCTGGCCTGCTATCAGACTGATCTCCTCAACGGCACTCTCCAATATCTTGGCGTTTTCCTTAGCTTCACCAAGTCCCATGTTGATAGTAACCTTTTCAAGCTTAGGTACTTCCATTACGTTGTCATATTTAAACTGTTCCATCAATGCCGGGAACACGTCGTTTTTATAAGATTCCTTTAATCTTGCCAAAATCGTCTCCTCCTTTCTTAGTCTATTACGGCTCCGGTCTTTTTAGCTATTCTGACCTTCTTACCGTCTTCTGCTTTATAGCCGACTCTGCTCGGCTGTTTTGCTTTCGTATCGTAGTACATAACGTTCGAAACATCAATCGGCCCTTCCTGATGCTTTATCTCAGCAGCTTCTTTCTGAGTCTGCTTCTGATGTTTTGTCTGAACATTAACACCTTCTACTATTACTTTGCCCTCTTTAGGCATAGCTTTCAATACTTTACCGATTGTACCTTTATCTTTACCGGCAAGCACGATTACTGTGTCATCCTTCTTAATTCGCATCTCGTACACCTCCTATAATACTTCCGGTGCCAAGGACACTATCTTCATGAAGCCCTTCTCTCTCAGCTCTCTTGCTACAGGGCCGAAAATACGGGTTCCAACCGGTTGTAAATCTTCCTTTATAATTACTGCTGCATTCTGGTCAAACTTCACATAGCTGCCGTCTGCTCTTCTGGCACCATGCTTCGTTCTTACAACAACGGCTCTGACTACTTCGCCTTTCTTTACAACTCCACCCGGTGTCGCATCCTTCACTGCGCAAACGATCACATCACCGATATTGGCATACTGACGGCTTGTTCCGCCTAAAATACGTATACATAAAAGTTCTTTAGCGCCGGAGTTGTCAGCAACCTTTAATCTTGTTTCAGTCTGAATCATTGTTAGGCGCCTCCTTTACTTCACTTTCTCAACAATATTAACAAGTCTCCATCTCTTATCTTTGGACAGAGGTCTTGTTTCCATAATTCTAACTTTATCACCGATCTGGCATTCATTGTTCTCGTCGTGAGCCTTGACCTTCTTAGTTCTCTTTACAGCCTTTCCGTAAAGGGAATGTCTTACGAAGTCTTCAACGGCTACGACAATTGTCTTATCCATCTTGTCGCTTACAACCATGCCAACTCTTGTCTTTCTTCTGTTTCTTTCAACTGCCATAATACATCCTCCTTTCCGTTATCCTTGAGCCTTTGCAAGTTCTTTTTCTCTGATAATGGTCTTAACTCTGGCGATATCTCTCTTTGTTTCACGCATTTTTATCGGATTTTCGAGCTGACCTGTAACGTGCTGGAATCTGAGATTAAAAAGATCTTTTTTCATCTTTGTTAACTCTGCATTCAGTTCCGCTTCTGACATTTCTCTGATTTTCTTCAATTCCATTATGCTTCACCACCCTTTGCTAATTCCTGGCCTTTGATGGCAAATTTACACTTAACCGGCAGTTTGTGTGCTGCAAGTCTCATCGCTTCTCTTGCCTGATCCTCTGTAACACCTTCGATCTCAAACATAACTCTGCCTGGTTTTACTACTGCTACCCAATACTCAGGAGCACCTTTACCGGAACCCATACGTACTTCTGCAGGTTTCTTAGTCACTGGTTTATGAGGGAAGATTTTGATGTAAACCTTACCACCTCTTTTAACGGATCTTGTCATAGCGATTCTGGCTGCTTCAATCTGATTTGAAGTGATCCATCCACATTCAGTCGCTGTAAGACCGTAATCACCGTATGTGATGGTGTTGCCCTTAGTGGCCTTACCCTTCATTCTGCCTCTGTGGACTCTTCTACGTTTAACGCGCTTTGGCATTAACATGACGACGTCCTCCTTTCACTAATGTCTATTCGTTGGCTTCTGCTGACGCAGGTGCTTCAGCAGTAGTCTGTGCTTCTTGAACTTGTGCTTCCTGAGCTGCAGCTGCCTCCTCTGCAGGTTCAACTTTCTTAACCTTTCTTACTCTCTGGTTAACAGCCTTAGGAATCTCATTTCTCTCATTTCTTCTGTCATCTCTTCGAGGTCTTCTTTCACCATCTCTTCTCTGACGCCTGTCGCCTCTCTTTTTGCCGTCTCTTCTGTCCTTCTTTTCTTCAGGAACAGGGCTCTTAAGGCCTTTGTCAAGAATTTCTCCGTGGTTTATCCAAACCTTTACGCCTAATTTGCCGTAAGTTGTATCTGCTTCTGCGAAGCCATAGTCGATGTCAGCTCTCAGTGTATGAAGTGGCACGTTACCTTCGCTGTACTTTTCATTTCTTGCGATTTCTGCGCCGCCAAGTCTTCCTGACGCTAAAACTTTGATTCCCTTAGCACCGGCCTTCATAGTTCTGCCGATAGCCTGCTTCATGGCTCTTCTGAATGAAACTCTTCGTTCAAGAGCCTGAGCAATGCTTTCAGCTGTAAGCTGCGCGTCTAATTCCGCTCTTCTTACTTCTTTAATATCTATGAGAATCGTTTTCTTAGTCATCTTTTCAAGCTCTGCCTTAAGATCATCGATACCTGTTCCGGATCTTCCGATAACCATGCCCGGCTTAGCTGTAAGAACAATTACTTTTAATTTGTTTTCTGCCGCTCTTTCAAGCAAAATCTTTGATACTCCTGCAGTATACAGCTTTTTCTTTACGAATTCTCTTACTTTATTATCTTCAACAAGGTAATCTGCAAATTTATTCTTATCAGCATACCATTTTGAATCCCAATCTTTTATTACGCCTACTCTCAATCCATGAGGACTTACTTTCTGACCCATTAATCGAACCTCCTATCTTAATTCTTTTCCTTAAGAGTAACGCCTACATGACTGCTTCTCTTCAAGATTATTGATGCTCTGCCTTGTGATCCGGCTCTCCATCTTTTCATAGTCGGTCCCTGGTTAGCATAAACTTCAGCGACATAAAGATTGTCCGTATTCATTTCTTTGACATCTGCGTTTGCAGCAGCTGATTTAACAACCTTCTCTACTATTTCTGCTCCTTTTCCGGGAGTGAACTTCAAAATGTTCAATGCCTCGTTTAAATCTTTTCCTCTTACCAGATCAGTAACAGGCTTAAGCTTGATAGGAGACATTCTTACATATTTTGCAATTGCTTTTG
>OLOZ01000150.1_pt1 | contig 78434 bp, 85 predicted proteins | sample 1673021 | NCBI WGS metagenome assembly OLOZ01 (sample SAMEA3136747, study PRJEB25190) | human gut metagenome | biome: human gut; feature: human-associated habitat; material: faeces | place: Austria | collected 2013 | reverse complement strand
TGCCTGCCTGCCTGCCTGCCTGCCTGCCTGCCTGCCTGCCTGCCTGCCTGCCGTCAGTATATTGCGCTCATACATTATTTGTCAACCCCCTTTTCTTCTTTTCTTTTGTATCATTTCTGTGCGGACAGAGCCGTTTTCTTTTATCGCCAGAGGGCGGTGCAGCAACCCTGCACCACCCTCTGCTGTTGTTACAAGCCGGCATGTCAGGCAAATCACGCGGTTAAACTGTCTCCTGTACGCTTACCAGATATGCACACGCTCCTCCGGCGGCACGTACATTCCGTCGCCCTCCTTGATCCCAAACACTTCGTAGAATTTGTCCGTGCTTTGCAGCACACGGTCTACGCGGATAGCATCCGCACTGTGGGTATCGTTTTCCGCGTAATACTGCACCGTTTCCCGTGAGGAAGTGGAGAGCCACAAATTCGCGTAGCTCTTATAAAACGTCTCAAAATCAAACCCTTCCGTCTTTTCGCCCACAGCAGTCGCGCAGGCCATCGCGCCCAAATCCGCAATATTTTCCGTTAAGGTCAAAGCGCCGTCCATTACAATGCCGGGTGCTGCTTCCTGCCCGTCAAAGTATTCAATGGTATCCTGGCACAACGCATCAAACGCTGCGGCGTCCGATTCCGTCCACCAGTTTACCGCATTACCCTGCTCATCGTACTGCGACCCGGAGGAATCAAAGGCGTGTGAAATCTCATGCGCGATCACCGTGCCGATTGCGCCAAGGTTTTCCTCATAGGAGGCGTCCTCGCTGTAAATGGCCCCCTGCATAAACGCCGCCGGGAAATTGATAGAATTGAACGAGGGCATATAAAACGCGTTTACCGTCTGCGGCGTGGTAATCCACTGATCCTTATCCACCGGCGTCCCGAACAGCCGGACGTCTTCCAGCTGGTTCGCCCTGCGAATCTCGATCATATTGTCGTATAAGCTGCCGCCGTCGGCCACGCTTTTGAGCTGCGCATTATCCATCGCGGATGTGATCGTATCATAGTCCGGCGCGCCCACGTTGATGCGCATATGGTCCAATTTCAAGATGGCCTTTTCCTTGGTCTCCTCGCTCATCCAGGTCAGGTTTTGAATCCGTTCCTTATATACCGCAATGAAATCGTGAACCATCTCGGTAATATCTTCCTTCATCTGCTCGGTGCAGTATTTTTCCGCATACGCCTCTCCAACATAGTCGTACAGATAATCGGAAACAGCGGTGGCCGCGACCGTCTCCAGCGGGGTATAACCGGAGATCCCCATGGATTCCTGCGTATATACATTGGCCGCTTCATAAAAATCCTCGCCGAATTTACTTGCGCCGTATTCCACCATGCCTACTTTCAGATAGAGCTTGAGCATATCCAGATTTTCTTCCGTGAGAAGGCCGGACACGCACTCCATCAGCCCGACGTCGCCAACGATCACTGTATCTGTCGGCGTGTAGCCCGCTTTCTCATAAACGGCGTTCAGATCCACGGTGGGGAATTCCTTGCACAGGTCCTCATAGCTGTACACGTTATAAGTTTTCTCCAGATCATACTGGTCCGCCAGGGACAGTGACGCGGCAGACAGCTTCGCGTCAAAATCGAACACCGCCTGCGCATCCTGCGCGGCCTGTGCCTCGTCCCAGCCGCACAGGGTCAAAATGGTCGTCAGATACTTCAGGTACGCCTGCTTCTGCGTATCGTTCCCGCCGGTATAGGTCTGCTTTGACAGCGGCGCGGAGGCCAGCGCCAGATTCATGGAGTAGACGCTGCTGTCCAGCGAATCGATCCCTACCTCGAAGTCCACAAGCAGCCCCAGCGCAAGCTCGGTTCCCCCCATCAATTCCGTTGTCTGCAAATCCTCCAGGCTGTCGATGGCGTCAATGGCGGCCAGGTCCGGCTTGATCGGATCATAGCCCGCCGCGTTCCGCGCATCCATATCCATGATATTGTCGTAGAAGATCTTGATTTTCTCCTCCGGGGAACCCGGCTCCGGATCGCTGTTGACCGCATCCGCGATCACCTCTGCGATTTGCTCATCCGCAAGGTTTATCACGTCGTCAATCGTCCCCGCGCTGGACTGACCATCCCGGATGGTCAGGGTCTCCAGCCCATTCTTGTTTACGGAGGAATAAAAGCTGTCCTTCAGATTGGTGCTGTACAGCGTGAATACGCGGTCAATCCACAGCTCCAGCTGCTGCTCCGTCACGGGTTCATCCGGGGAAAATTTCCCCGGCGCGGTCCCCGCCACGATCCCCGCTTCCAATGCAGGCTCCAGCTCCGCTTCCGCCCATTCCGGGATGTCGGTAAAATCCTCTCTGGGGAGCGCCCGCCGCAGATTATTTCCCTTTAATTCCGGGAACTCGCCAAAGGCGCGGGTCAGCATGATCAGCGCTTCCGCACGGGTGACCGGCTGTTCCTCGTGCAGCTGCCCGTCTCCATACCCTTTGATAATGTCAGATTTCTGTGCATCCGGACGGTAATCATCTGCAGCTGTCAGGAGCATTTCTACCGCCTCGCCGCGCGTTACGTATTCCTCCTGCGCCGGTGCGGCCCATGCCGTGGTTGTTGTTACCATCACAACGACTAAAAATACCGCCAGCCATTGTTTCAGCCTCATCATCGTTCCTCCTTATAAAATTTTCACTTCAATTAATATTTATTTGACAATACAAAAACAGGAAGATTTACCTTTGCCTGTCGTGCGCTTATTCCATGTCAACGCCCGTTTGCTCTTTTCCTCTGTATCATTTCTGTGATGTCGCTGCGTATCTGCATATACCGCATTTTCGGTATGGGAAGTTCTTCCCCGGTAATCAAGGTCAGTTTGTACCGTTCGATCTTTGCCACATAGTTGCAGTTCACAAAATAGCTTCTGTGCAGCCGGTAAAAACAGGAAGGCAATTCTGGTTCCAGCTCCTTGATGGAAGTCTGCACCTGCCGCTTCTCATTGACCAGATGCAGGATGCTTTCCCGTTCCAACGCCTGTATGCACTGTATCATGCTCATTTCTATAAAGCTGACGGAGCCATTTTCTTTTACAGCCAGACGTCGGTTGTCTTTTTTTCCGCTTTCTTTCAATAGACGCTGCACATATTGATAAGTCTGTCTGCTCACCTGAACAGGAAAGATTTCATCTCCCACCAACTCGGTATACTCATTGGAAACGTGCATATGGTACAGCCGGAAGCCCACATTTTCCTGCCGGTAGCAAAAGGTGGCCCGCTGCTTTGCGGTGCAGATCACTTCCGCTTGCTCCGAAGGGTACAAGGTATATTCTCCCAGCACCATAAGCTGTCCATCACTGCCGGTTTCAATTTGGCGGAAGGAGGGTTCCTCCAGCTCAAAGGCAGGCATAATAAATCCGTTTTTGAACTGCGCTTTGATCGCTTCCGCGCCCGACACCAAGAGGTTTCCGATACTGAGCCATACGCAGTCGTCGGCAAGGACAGAAAAAAGAGGCTCCGTATTGAGGTGATAATATTCCCGCAAAATATACAGGGTATCTTCACAAACGGTTTCTTTTTTTATCTCCACAGACACCCTCCGTTCCCGTGATTTTTCACCAGAATATACCTTAAAAAAAGGTTTGTCCATAGGTTTTGCACCAATAGGGCATATAACGTGTTGAATGTGCAAGGCTGCCTCTACGGAATCTCAAAAAGAGGTGGTGTTATGGGAATTTTTCCATAACATAGGCCAGCAATGTTTCGGGATATCCTTTTGGCTATTCCGAAACGCTGGTTGGGGCCTCCCCAAGCCCCGAACCGGGCCGTTTCCTCCCCCGGTCGAACACGCCTTGCGGCGTGGCTTTCAGGCTCCCGTTGGTCGCCTGTTTCTGCACATCCGCGCAGAAAAAAGCTGACCGAAGCGGCCAGCTTTCTCATCTGGGAGAGTGTTTCTCCAGAGGTGAATCACTCCATCTCACAGATGCCAAAAATATCAAGTATGAGAAGCAGCGGTTTTATAAAAATTACTATGTCAGGAGGGCAGCAGGCGGCAGGATGCTGACATATCTGTCCGTTGAAAATATACCCTCTGCCGCGTCTCCGCCTTATACCCCTTCTCAGCGACACCCGCGCCGGTTCCCATTTCGCTTGCAAGAGGACAGTGCCGTATAAGGACTTGGCCGAATCATATACTACCCAACAAACTGTCCCGGGCGGGTTCGACACACGACGCCAGACGCTCCGATTTAGGTCACGCCCTTCCACGGACACAGTGGCCAGACAGCTCACTCAGTTAAAACAACAAAAAGCAAAAAGCACACCAGTTTCCACATTTTCAGTGAAAACTGGTGTACTTTCTTGTCTCCCAATCCTGCCAGACAACTGCCTTGTGTCATTTTTGAATGATTACTTTCTTATAGACAGCCGCCATTCTGACCGGGGACGTTGCTATTCTGGCCGGCTGAGGATGTCCTGCGCCACAGGGGTGTAAAAGAGGGCCGCCACCGCTCTGCTGTCCCGGGTCTGGGCCAGGGCCCACATGAGCTTGGCCACAGCGGCCTCAATGGTCATGTCATAGGACTCCAGCACCCCCAGGTCCCGCTTGAGGCGGTGACCCACATTGTACACCGCCAGGTCGCTGCCCTCGTTCTGCACCTGGGTGGTCACCACCACGATCTTTCCCTGGTCCACCGCCTGGCGGATCAGGTCATAAAACTGCCCCTGGTCCCCCGCCGGGACGCCGCCCACGCCGAAACTCTCCACCAAAACCCCATCGCTCTCCGCCAGGGCAAAGGCCAGATAGGCCGGCGACAGGCCGGGGATCAGCTTCACCAGGGAAACCCGCTGGTTCAAGGCGTGGAAAAACCGGGGGGCCGGGCCGGCCGGGGGCAGGATGTACGGCACCAGACGCCCCTCCTGCACCACCCCCAGGACAGGGTAGTTGATGCTGGAGAAGGCGCCAAAGCTCTTGGAATAGGTCTTCCGGGCCCGGGTTCCCAGGATCACCGCCCCGCCGAACACCACTGTCACCCCGGGCAGCCGCCCGTCACAGGCCACAGTAAAACTGTCCAGCAGGTTGGTCTTGGAGTCGGTGATGTCCATGTGAATGGGCTTCTGGCTGCCTGTGAGGACAATGGGCTTGGGGCTGTCCTGAATGAGGTAGCTCAGGGCTGCGGCAGTATAGGCCAAGGTATCCGTCCCATGGCAGATCACAAAGCCGTCATAGGTCTCATAATGGGTCTCCACCGCCTGGGCAATGGCCAGCCAGTGGCTGGGGGTCATATTGGTGGAGTCAATGTTGCACACCTGGAGGCAGTCCACCTGGCAAAGCTTTTCCACGGAGGGAATATACTGCAAAAACTCCGCCCCTGACATCCCGGGGACCAGCCCCGCCTCGGTCATCTCCGAAGCGATGGTTCCACCGGTGCCAATCATTAGAATCTGTTTCATTTCTCTTCCTTTCTCTTGGGGACCTCCCCGTCCTCTGCCCGGCAAACCCGCCGGGATACACAGACGGACCGTCCACCCAAAGGGAACGGCCCGTCTGTCCAAACACTGCGCCCGCTCAGGCGTCCTTCCATTTCTCTGTAACTGCCCTGAGCTGTGCTGCCATCTTCTTCAGGTCCTTGTTGGCGCCGCCCTTGCTGGCCCGGATGATGGACAGCAGATCCATGGCGGCCAGCTCCAGCTCGTGGTACGCCGTGGAGGGCCGGCCGGTGGAGGCAAAGCTGGTCTTCTTGGGGGCGATCTCCACCCCGGCGGCCAGCATCACGTTTCTGGCCAGGTCAAAGACCTCCTCATACAAAGGCGCGTGAGCCGGCAGGCCCTTCTCCCGCAAGGTGTTGGCAAAAATCTCTGTCACCTGGGCATCCCCGTGGACCACAAAAATCTGCTGGGGCGCCGGGTCCTTCACCTGGTCAATCCACTGGAGCAGGTGGTCCCGGTCGGCATGAGAGGAAAGACCCTGGAAATTATAGATGGAGGCGTTGACCGCAATCTCCTCCCCAAAGAGGCGGACCTGCTTGGCCCCCTCCAGCAGGTGGCGGCCCAAAGTCCCCTCTCCCTGGTAGCCCACAAAGACAATGGCACACTCCTCCCGCCACAGGTTGTGCTTCAAGTGGTGACGAATCCGCCCGGCGTCGCACATGCCGGAGGCGGAGATGATGACCTTCGAGCTCTTATCCAGGTTGAGCAGCTTGGACTCCTCGCTGCTCTCGGTCATCATGAGGCCGGGGAAGGTGAACAGGCGCTCCCCTTCCTTCACCACCTCCAGGGCCTCCTCGTCCAGGTAGCCCCGCAGGTCCCCGGAGAAGATCTTCGTGGCCTCGTTGGCCAGGGGGGAGTCCACGCAGACGGTGAAGTCCGGGTTGCTCTTTACCAGCCCCTCCTTCTTCATCTCCCGCATGAAATACAGCAGCTCCTGGGTGCGCCCCACAGCGAAGGAGGGAATGATCACATTGCCCCCCTTGGAAAACGTGTCGTCGATGATCTTGGCCAGCTCCGCTGTATAGGACGCCACCGGCGCATGATTCCGGTCGCCGTAGGTGCTCTCCATGACCACATAGTCAGCTCCATGGACCCAGGAAGGGTCCCGGATGATCGGCTGGTTGACGTTGCCAATGTCCCCGGAGAAGACGATCTTCTTCTCCACGCCGCCCTCCTCCATCCACATCTCCACGCTGGCAGAGCCCAGCAGGTGTCCCGCATCCACAAAGCGGATCTTGACCCCTTCAAAGAGTTCTATGATCTGTCCATACTCCGCGGTGACCAAATGCTCGGCCACCTGGGCCGCATCGGCCACAGTATAAAGGGGCTCCACCGGGGGCCGGCCCGCCCGCTTTCCCTTTTGGTTTTTCCACTGGGCATCCTGCTCCTGAATGTGGGCTGAGTCCTGAAGCATCACCGACAGCAGCTGGCCGGTGAGACGTGTGGTAAAAATCTGCCCTTGAAACCCCTCTTTGATCAGCAGCGGAATCCGCCCCGAGTGGTCAATGTGGGCATGGGTGACAATCACATAGTCGATATAGTTGGGGGAAAAATCAAACACGGCATTGTCCCGCTCATCCCGGCCCTGCTGCAGGCCGCAGTCAATGAGAATCTTCTTCCCCCGCACCTCTACACAGTGGCAGCTGCCGGTGACGGCTTTGGCCGCGCCGAAAAAGGTCAGTTTCATGGGTTACCCTCCCTTTGGATCGTGATTCTATGGCTCCCCTTCCGCCGAAGGGGGAATCTCCTTCATAGTTGCCCTTATCATACCCCATTTTCCCCCTTTTGCATAGGGGAATTTCCCCTTTTTCAAAAAATTTGCCCTGGGCGCGAGCCTGTGCTACAATGAAAAAGAATCTATCTTACGCAAGGAGGGACCTTCCCATGCCCACACTGAGCCATGCCTGCGTCCGGGTTCTGGACTTGGCGCGCAGCGTCGCCTTTTACCGGGAGACCCTGGGACTCACGCCCCAGCGGGAGCTGACCATGGAGGACCGGGGCTGGCACCTGGTCTTCCTGGGCGACGGCGTCACCCCGTTCCAGCTGGAGCTCTGCCGGGAGCTCCAGCGGACCGAGCCCTACCGCCTGGGGGATGACACCCCTCATGTGGCCCTCGTGTCCCAGGACTTCCAGGGTCTGAAGGCCAAGCACCAAGCCATGGGGCTGATCTTTGATGAACTGGCCAACGGTATCTACTTCATCCAAGACCCCGACGGCCACATCCTGGAGATTCTTCCTCCAGACTGATCCCCCCGCTGTTCCAAGATACAAGCCCCCTGGATTCCTCCAGGGGGCTTGTATCTTGTCGTTATGAATTTGTCATTTCTTGTAACTTTTAGCCGTAGCAGAAATAGCTGGTGCTGGCATACCATCCGCTGTTGAAGTAGACGGACTTCCACACGCCCTTACCCTGGGAGAAATTGGCCTGGTAGAGCACGTTGCTGGGCATCTCCACCTGGCCCATCATGGCCGCCTTCACAGAATCCTCACAGATGCCATAATAGTAGGTACCATTCTTACTGTCCGTGGCCTGGATGGCGTTGGCCGCCTCCACTGTGGCATACTTGGTGGAATACTGGCCGGGCTGGGTGATGACCCCCTTCACCGTGTCGGGGAACCGGCTGTCCTCCACCCGGTTGAGCACCACCTGGGCCACATACTGCCGCAGCTGCTCCGTGGTGTGGCCCGCCTCATGGAAGACGGTGGTGGTCAGGATGCGGATATCCTCGTCGCTGTACTGGGCCAGCTTCTGATAGCCCGCAATGGCCTTCTGCGCCTCGTTCCAGGTGCTTTTGGCCGCCTGCACATAGGCGCTGCTGTCGGAATATCCCTTCTTGCGCAGGGACTCGGCCGTCTGATGGGCCTGGTCCTGGATGGTGCGCTGCTCCTGAATCGCAGCCATGCATTCGGTATAGTTGCTGTCCGCAGCAAAGGCCATAGGGACCATGGTCACGGTCAGCGCCATACACAGTAGGGTTGCAATCAAAAACTTTTTCATCATAAACTCCTGTCGTCACGGAAAGCACCCCCCGCCGCCGCTCTTCAAGCGCCCGTGTCCGGCGGCGCTCCGGCGTGCTCTCCTGGCTTCTTCGTGCTGCCGGGTCCTTCTCTCTCTCGGCCCCGGCGGCGCTTGCAGGGGGCATTATACACGAAGGCCGCCCCCCTTGGCAAATTCCCGGAATCGGAGGAAACCGGTAAAAATCCGCCGCCGCTTTAGCAGGATTGTCCAAATTTTTGTTTCTAATTGTTACCCATTTTTATACTCTTTGTCACTGCTTCGTTTATTTTTGTAACCAATTTGTTAATTTTAAGACACGATTTCGTTACCATTCACAAAAATAAGGACCGATCCCTGGGGGATCGGTCCAAAATCTTTCAAAAAGTCCTTGATTCTCAAGGGGTTACAAATTGGGCAACTTTTTTTCTGCCCTTAAAAATCCTGAAAACGCGGGGGCCGGCGGGCCAAAAACGCCTCCATTCCCTCCTGTTTATCCCGGGTGGCGAAGGCCAGGCCCAGCAAATCCTTCTCCCGCTCCGCGCCGTTTTTCAGGTCAATTTCCTGGCTGGAATTGATGGCGGTCTTGGCCAGAAAAACGGCATAGCTGGCCCGGGAGGCAATCTTCTCTCCCAGGGCCCGGCAGGTCTCCATCAATTCGTCCCGGGGCACCACATGGTTGGCCAGCCCCAGGCGGTAGGCCTCCTGGGCGTCAATCTGGTCCCCGGTGAAGATCAGCTCCTTGGCCCGTCCCACCCCGATGATCCGCGCCAGACGCTGGGTGCCGCCGCCGCCGGGAATGATGCCCAAGGTGACCTCGGGCAGGGCGAACCGGGCGTGGTCGGCAGCAATGCGAAGGTCACAGGCCAGGGTCAGCTCACAGCCGCCCCCCAGGGCAAACCCGTTGACTGCGGCAATGGTCACCTGCCGCATGGACTCCAGCAGGTTTGCCGCCTCATGGCACAGCCCCGACAGGCGGCGGCCCGCCACGGCGTCCTCGTGGACCATCTGGGCAATGTCTGCCCCCGCAGCAAAGGCCTTCTCCCCTGCCCCGGTGAGGATGACCACCTTAACCTGGTCCATGGCCTCCACCTGCCGCAGGGTGGCAATGATCTCCCGATAGACCTGACTGTTCAGGGCGTTCAGGCTTTTGGGGCGGTCAATGGTGACCACCGCCAGTTCTTCCTCCAGGCTCAGCTTGATAAACTCCATTGCGATCCCTCCTGTCACGTTCCGTCTTTCTGTCTCCTCCCCGGCCCTGCGGCTCACTCCCGAAAGGCCTCGTAGACCTGCCGGCGGGTAAAGCCCTTGGCCGAGGCAAAATATGCGCTGGGCAGGCTGCTCACCGCCCCATCCGGGTCCATGGCGTACTTCAGAATCCCCTGCTCGGCGCACCAGTCCATGGCGCCCCAGTTGGCGTGCTGGGCTGTGCCGGTCTCCCGGATTTTCTGAATCCGGCGGCCAATGGCCTCCCCCCGGGGGGCCAGCAGCATCGCCAGTTCCCCCCAAGTCATGGGGGCGTCCAGGCGCAGCCGGTTGTCTGAGTAGACAATCCCCCGGGTCTTCTGGAGGCGGACCAGCTTTTCAAAGCCGGGGTCCTCCCGGCCCACATCGGCAAAGGGGCTGTACTCCATGAGCCGCTGGACGGTGACCACCTGATAACCATACTTCTTCAGCAGCTCCAGCTGCTTTTTTAAGCCAAAGGCCACCGGGGTCCGGCGGCACATGTTGTAGCCGTCTTTCTGGAAAATGATTTGACCGGCCAATCCGTCGGGGTCCGCCTCCAGCACCTTCCGCATGGGGTCCACCATGGCCTCCACCTCCGCCCGCAGGCTCTCCTGGGCCGAGCCGTGGTGCAGCGGCAGCCAACCCGCCCCGTCAAAGGCAGCGGCCAGATAGAGGTATCCCATCTGGTCATAGGCATCGTAGCTGGTAAAGCCCCCCTCGATCTTATCCACATAGTGGGGCGGGCGGGCCATGGTCATCTCATAACCGTAGGTCTCCTTCAGCAGGGTGTGCAGACGGGTCAGGTCGGACACCACCTGGTCCAAGCCGTGGAAATGGTCCCGTTTGCCGTAGACAAAGGGCTTTTTCCCAAACAGGACGTGGCGGTACCCGTGGTTGGTCACCTGGTGCCCCTCGTCCAGCATCCGGCGGAGCAGCCGCTGGTTGTGCACCGCGCCGCCCCGCTCGTCCTGGTTGATGTCCGGGTAGTGGTCATACCGCACGCCGCCCCAGTCCGCCTGGCCGCTTTTGCCAGCTGTGTCAGGATAGTTTTCACTGGTGTCCCCCACCACGTCGAAGGTGCCCTGGGCTCCATACTCCCCCAGCGTGTCCAGGAGGATGTCGGTCAGGGCCTTTCCGTCAAATTTATCGGGGCTGGAGGGCAGGTCCATGGGACCATCGTCGAAGGTCATGGCCACCACCCGCTCCCTGGTCTTCACCCGTTCTATCCGCCGGGTGTAGCTCACATGGTGCTTCTCCTCAGGCAAGAACTTCTTGACAACGCGCTTGCCCGCCTTTCCCACTTTTACGATTAAGGACATGCCATTATTCTCCTTTCCTCCGCGTTCTTCTGAGATCCTCCCAGGCACATTTCAGGGCGAACGCCGCCCACCTTCCATAGCGCAGAGGGGGGGCATGGGTCTTTTTCAACTTGGTATATTGGCTCCGGGCAACGCAGAGGGAGGAGCCTTCCTCCCCGGTAATCCAGCCCTTTCCGTCCAGGAGCGCCGTCCGAATGGCGGGGAGGGTCCTGTCCGCAGCCTCCACGGTGATGGTCCCGTTGCCAATCTCCTGGGCCAGATGGGCATCGCTTCCCGCTGTGGGGATCAGCCCATAGTCCTTGGCAAAGGCCGCGGCCTGGGCGTTGGCCTGGGGATTCTTCCGGTTGGCCCGGCCATTCCAGGTCTCCATCCCATCCAGATAGGGAACCAGAGGCACCAGCTCCCCCTCCTCCTTCCGGTGCTGAAAGGGATGGGCCAGCACCGTCAGCCCCCCCAGCCGGCGGACGGCCTGGGTGGTCTCCTCCCAGGTGGTATAGACCATGGGCTGGCGGACAAACAGGCCCAGAAGGTGGCCGTGCTCCGTGGAGAACTCCACCCCCGGAATCAGCAGAACGCCGTCCACCTCCGTGGGCCCTGTGTAGACCACGTCGTGGTCACAGACCGCCACCCCGTGCAGCCCTCTGGCCCGGGCGGCGGCGGCAATCTCCTCCACCGTCATCCGTCCGTCCGGGGAGGCCTGGGAGTGGAGGTGCAAATCCAGTGTCAGTCTCATATCATCTGCCTTTCAGGCTGTTGCGGAGGTAGGCCCGATAGGCCCCCTTGTCGTCCTTGCGGTACAGGGCCTCCGGGGTGCGGAAGAAGTCCGCCACCCCAGCCAGGGCCCGCCGCCAGTCCCCCTGCCGGAGATAGCCCAGGGTGGCCGCGCCATCATGGAAAAGGTAGCGCATCTTCACCCCCACTTGGTAGTCCTCCGGCGTGTAGGAGAGGGTCTCCCCCTGGGCCGCCCGGGCATACAGGGCGGTAAAGGGGCTGCCACAGCAGGTGCTCATGGGAAAGCTCCCCCACACCCGTGGGTTCACCTCCAGCACCCGTCCCCCCTTGAACTCCACCATGGCCATGCCCACAAAGCCAAAGGAGGCCAGCAGCTGGTAGGCCTGACGGATCATGGTCTCCTCATAAAAGCTGACGCAGCAGGTGGACGGTCCCCCCGTAACCGGATACTCCCGCAGCCGCCGGTGGCAGAAGGCGCACACCAGCCGGCTGCTTTGATCCAGAAGCAGGTTGACCCCCTCTCCCGGCCCCTCCACCTTTTCCTGCACAATGGGGGATGGGTCATAGCGGCCCATGGCCGCGTACTGCCGGGCATACTCGCCTGGGTCCCGGGCGATCTGATACCGGTCCTTAGCCTTAAGGCCCGCCTTCTCCCCGCAGTGGGGCTTGATGACCACGGGAAACCGGTCGGGCATGCCGTCATATTCCCGGGGGACTGGAAGCCCCAGTTCCACCGCCCGCCGGTGGACGGTCTCCTTGTCGTTCAGGGCATCCAGCACCGGCTGCGGCGCCACCAGAAAGTCCGCCGCCCGGGCCAGCTCCTCCCGCCGGCTGCTGACCAGGTTGAGGGTGTCCGCCCCGGTACAGAAGAGAACAGGGTGGTCATAGGCCTCCAGCAGCTCCCGCAGGCGGGTGCCGTAGTCCGCCTCCCGGCAGGAGCCGGGAATCCACCGGGTCTCCGCGGCAAAGCGGGAGACAAAGGAGGCCGGCGTGACAGTGGCCTCTGCCCGGGTCTGGGTCACAACCACCCGAAAGCCCGCCTCTCCCAGCGCCCGGACCGCGGCCAGGGAGGCGCGGTATTTTCCGTCTGTAACGACTGCGGTTTTCAAAGGCTCTCCTCCTTTTTCCGGCGGCCTCAGCCCATGCCCCGGCCGTATTGTTCAAAGGCCTCCTGAAGCAGGTAGCTGTATCCGCTGACCATGGTCTCCTCCCTGGGCCGGGCGGCAGGCAGCGCGGCCTCCCGGGTGGGCCGGGAGAGGAGGAGGTCCAGCAGTTCCTCAAAAAACTCCCCCTTGCACAGATGCGCCACCCCCACAGTGACATTCTCCAGCCAGAACAGGCCGGTGACATCCAGGCCGGTCTGGTCCTCAAACCGGGAGAGAAGATAGACCCCCCGGGGCAAATCCTGGGACAGCGGGCGGCGGAGAACGGTGTAGTAAACCTCCCCCTGCCACCGGTGGAACACATCCCACACACTCCGGGGGGCACAGCGGCTGTACAGCTCCCGGAGGAGCCGGCGGCCGCTCTGTCTGCCCAGCCGCAGCCAGCGAAGTTCCCCGGTCTCCGTGCGGTCGGTCAAGGCCCGGCCCGCCCCCCGGCTGAGGTAGGGGGCGCGGCTGGGTTCGTCAAAAAAGCCATCCGCCAGGTCCTGGAACAGCCTCCCCAGGGCGGGCAGGCGTTCCTCATCAATCTGGGCGGAGACCGGCTTCAAGATTTCCAGCAGATCATCGGCGCGCATGTGGCGGCTTCCCTCCGGCGTCTTGCCGTCGCTGGCCACCAGGCTGAAAAGGATCTCCCGAATGGCCTGCACACTGCGGAAATAGGCCGCAATGGTGGCACACAGCCGGGACTTCTCCCCGTCGCTGCGCCGTCCAAAATACCAGTCAAAGCACTCCAGCTCCCGTCCGGCGTTTCGGCCCAGCAGCTGGAGAATCCGTCCCACCGGATTGGCGTCAAACTTGCTGTCGCCAAAAAAATAGCTGGCGTTCTGGCTGACGCGGACAGGGAAGCTCTCGCACCAGGCCAGCTCTCTCCGTTCCAGCTTGTTCTGAAAATCCCGGTTCAAAAAACGGACCCGAATCTCACCATCGGGTCCTTCCCGTTCCACAAAATAGAGATCACTGCGCTGGGGCGGGTCGTAGAAATCCTCATACCACTTAAATAAAAGGTAAAAGCTGTCCTCCTGGTACCCCGCAGCCACCCAGGCCATAGTTGTCCATGCTTCGCGGATGGGTGTTCCTTTTCCGGCATATTTGTCAAACAGCCAGGCGATCCTGGGGTGGGACAGTATGTCGTGGTACATCCAACAGATCCTGTGCTGATCGGTATCAACCATAAGGTCCTCAAAGGAGCCCCGGTCCAGATAGATCGGATCGTCAAAGCACATGGTACAGACCTCATCTTTGCAAGTACTAAACAGAGTATATAGAACATTATAGCAGTTATCCCTTTTTTTTCAATCGGTAGGGCATGCTTTTCTTCCAAAAAATCAACTTTTTCCCCAGGCATTCCGCCAAAAGCGCCGTGAACCTGCCTGGTTCACGGCGCTTGGTCATTCCTCATAGTGGGGCGGGACGGGATCAAAGGTTAGGATTTCCTCCTCCACAGGGGGAGCCGCCTCCGGGGGCGTGGGGTCTCCGCCGCTCTGCATCTGGACCCACTGGTCCTTGGTGATGAGAATCTGCCGGGGCTTGGAGCCCTCAGAGGGTCCCACGATCCCCTTCTCCTCCATCTGGTCCATCAGACGGGCCGCCCGGGCATAGCCCAGCTTCAGCCGGCGCTGGAGCAGGGAGACCGAAGCCTGTCCCAGGTCCAAAATCACATCCACACCGGCGGGGAAGAGCTCATCCTGCTCCTCCTCCCCCGCCTCGCCGGCGGGGAAGGCGCCGCCGGCGGACTTGCCTTTTTTCTCCGATTCGGTGACGTGCTGCTCGATCTGCGCCATCACCTCATCGTCATACTCGGCAGCGGCATTCTGCTTGACGCTGTCCACCACCGCCGCCACCTCCTCATCAGAGATGAAGCAGCCCTGGACCCGCAGAGGCTTGCCGGAACCCAGGGGAAACCAGAGCATGTCCCCCTTGCCCACCAGCTTTTCCGCCCCGGTGTTGTCCAGGATGATCCGAGACTCCAGGGAGGAGGCCACCGCGAAGGCGATCCGGGAGGGGATGTTGGCCTTCATCAGGCCGGTGATGACGTCCGCCGAGGGGCGCTGGGTGGCAATGACCAGGTGCATGCCGGCGGCACGGCCCATCTGAGCCACCCGACAGATGGACTCCTCCACCTCCTTGGCCGCCACCAGCATCAGGTCGGCCAGCTCGTCAATGACGATGACCACCTTGGGCATGGTGTCCACCCCCTCCTGTCCCTTGGCCCACTGGTTGTAGGAGGAGAGCTCCCGCACCCCGGCCTCCGCAAACAGGCGGTACCGCTTCATCATCTCCGTCACCGCCCATTGGAGGGCGCCGGCGGCCTTCTTGGGGTCGGTCACCACAGGGATCAGCAGATGGGGGATGCCGTTGTATCCCCCCAGCTCCACCATCTTGGGGTCCACCATAATCAGGCGGAGTTCCTCCGGGGTGGATTTATAGAGCATACTGATGAGCAGGGAGTTAATGCACACCGACTTACCAGACCCTGTGGTGCCGGCAATGAGCATGTGGGGCAGTTTGGAGCAGTCCCCCACGATATAGTTGCCGCCGATGTCCTTGCCCACGGAGAAGGCCACACTGGACTTGTGCCGGCGGAAAGCCGGGGAATCCAGCACCTCCCGAATGGGTACCGGGATGACAACTTTGTTGGGCACCTCAATGCCCACCACAGAGATTTTCCCCGGCACCGGGGCGATCCGCACGCTGGAGACCCCCAGCGCCAGGGCCACATCGTCAGAGAGGTTGGTGAGCTTATTCAGCCGCACCCCCTGTTCCAGCGCCACCTCATACCGGGTCACTGAGGGCCCCTGCACCGCCCCGGTCACATGGCCGTCAATGCCGAAGGAGTTGAGCACGCTGGACAGCCGGTCCAGGGTCCCCTCCAGTTCCTCATGGGCCGCACGGGCACTGTCGCCGCTGGGCTGGGTCAGCAGGTCCAGAGAGGGATAGACATAAGCTCTGGGGGCGTCCTCCTCCAGGCTCCGGGCAATGGTCTGGGTGACCTCCTGGGCCTCCTTCTCAATGGCCGCCTGGCGTTGGGCCCGTGTCGGGGGCTTTGGCTCCCCGGGGGGCTGCCATACCGGCGCGTCCTCCGCCAGCTTCCAGGCCGGCGCTTCCGCCTCCTGGGTCAGCTCTTCCAAAACCTCATCCGGCCGCTTTACATGGCTTTCCGGCTGGAAAAGGGGGGGCTTTTCCTCCTCTTCCCGCAGCACCTGCGCCGCAGCGGGCGCCGCCGGGGCCGGCTTTTTCCCCTTCTCCTGGGGCGGGGTGCCGGTTCGCTGCTTGGCGGCGGGCAGGTCATCCAAGGGCAGGTCAGGCGCCCGTTTCCGCCGGTTCATAGGCCAAAAACCGCCCTGAGAGAGGGGGGCTTCCCTCTGCGCTTCCTCCCTTGGATCGCCGTAGTCCTCGTAGTCCTCCTCCTCATAGTAGGCCTCGTCTTCATAGCGCCGCTGTGCCCGGTGCTCCCGCAGACGGCTCAGTGCCCGCAAAACCTTCGGCGGGGTCAGATGGCCCGCGCCCGCCAGCAGTGCCAGAAAGGCCAGGGCAAAGATCACCCCTGCCCCCACCCGGCTGAAGCCCATGGTGCCAAACACCGCCAGCCCGCCGCTGATCACACCGCCGCCAAAGCCATAGACCCCATCGTTCCAGAGCCGGCTTGCCAGATCAATCCCCAGGGAAGGCTGCCGGGGCGAGAGCAGCACATGGAGGAACGCACCGCCCACCACCGGCAGCAGGCCCAGGCACCAGAGCCGCAGGGTAGCCCGCCTTTCCCGCCGAAGCAGCAGCAGGCCCGCCGCCCAGAACAGCGCCAGGGCGGTCAGCCAAAAGCCATAGCCAACGAGGCCGCGGATGCCGCGGCACAGCAAATCGGGGACCACCGCGTGTATGCCAACCATTCCCAGCACCACCATAAGGGCCAGGAAGAGGCACACCGCCGCGCCAATCCCCCGGGCCATCAGGTCCGGAACATAGGCCGGGGGCTTTTTCCGGGTGCCGCCGGGCTTTTTCCCCGTGGTCTGTTTTTTCGTGTTTGCTGTTTTCTTTTGCGTGGAAGCCATACTTCCCTCCTTGCTTTGGGTTATGGATCAGCGAAAGATCAGGCTGGCCACCACCGCCGCGGCGCCGATGCCCCAGCAGTAGTAAGCGAAGTTGCCAAACTTGCCTTTGTCAGCCAGCAGATTCACCAAACGAATGGCAAAATAGCCGGACACGGCCGCCACCAGGGTGCCCACAATGTAGGCCGGCAGCAGGGACACGTCAATCCCCTCCCGCACAGCCTCTCCAATGCTCAGAATATTGGCCCCCAGCACCGCTGGGATGGACAGCAGGAAGGAAAACCGCACCGCGAACCGCCGGTGAAACCCCCGCATCATCCCCGCCGAGATGGTGGTCCCCGACCGGGAGAGGCCGGGCACCACCGCCACCGCCTGGCCCACGCCCACCAGCAGAGCATCCAGCATGGTGGCAGACTTGGGCCCCTTCTTGCCCCGGGCCATCCGGTCTGAGAAGAAGAGGATGCAGCCGGTCACCGCCAGGGCGCAGCCCACAAAAATGGTGTTGCCGTACAGCCCTTCCACCTTATCCTTGATGGGCAGGATGACAAACAGGGGAAGGGTGGCCACAATGATCATCAGGATCAGCCGCCCGTTGGGGGGCAGTCGCTTCATCTGCCTCCGTTTCTCCCGGGAGAACACGCAGGCGATGAGGTGGAAAAACTCCTTCACCAACGCCACAATGTCCTTCCAGTAGTAGACAAAGACAGCAATCAGGGTGCCCAAATGGAGGAGCACGTCAAAAAACAGGCTCCCCTCCGCGGACACCAGCCCGAAGAAGTTCTGGAACAGAGACAGGTGGCCGGAACTGGAGATGGGCAGAAACTCCGCCACGCCCTGAACCAGCCCCAGGAAAATGGATGAAAGGACACTCAAATGGATCTACCTCTTTCTCTCTCAGTGGGTGTACAGGGCCTTCATGGCCTTGTAGGTCATGTAGCAGTCCAGCTTGGCCGTGGTCTCAAAGGGCGCGTGCATGGAGAGCACGGGCACCCCGGCGTCGATGGTGTCAATGTTCCGGTTGGCCATGTAGCAGGCCACGGTGCCGCCGCCGCCCTGGTCCGTCTTGCCCAGCTCCGCCAGCTGCCAGATCACCTGGTTCTCTTCAAAAATCCGCCGGACCTTTCCCACCACCTCCGCGGAGGCGTCAGAGGCCCCGGACTTGCCCCGGGCCCCCGTGTACTTACTGAGGCAGACACCGTAGTTGAGAAACGCGCTGTTGCGCACCTCATAGGCCTCTGCAAAATTGGGATCATAGGCCGCTGTCACGTCTGCGGAGAGGCAGAAGGCATTCTCGTAGCAGGCCTTCAGGGCGGCCCCCTGGCTGTCGCACAGATCGCTCATAAAGATATCAAAGGCCGCCGACTGCATACCGGTGACCCCCAGGGAGCCGATCTCCTCCTTGTCCGCCAGCACACATACGCCAGTCAGCCGGGGCGCTCCCTCCAGCTCCAGCAGGGCCTGGAGGCAGGCGTAGGCACACACCCGGTCATCCTGTCCATAGGCGCCGATCACCGAACGGTCCAGGCCGATGTCCACCGCCTTGGCCGCCGGCACCGCCATGAGCTCGGCGGACAGGAAGTCCTCCTCCACCATGCCGTATTTCTCCTGGAGAATCTCCAGCATAGCCAGCTTCACCCGGTCACTCCCCTCTTCGGTGCCAAAGGGGCGGCTGCCCACAAAGAGGTTCAGCTGCTCGGCGGAGACGATGGACCCCATGGTCTTCTTTGCCTGGTCGCCGGCCAGATGGGGCAGCAGGTCTCCCACAGTGAACTGGGGGTCTCCCGGCGCCTCTCCAATGCGCACCGGCACCACGGTGCCGTCCCGGCGCACCACCACTCCGTGGAGGGCCAGGGGAATGGTGGTCCACTGATACTTCTTGATCCCCCCATAATAGTGGGTTTTGCAGTAGGCCATCTCCTTCTCCTCATACAGAGGATTCTGCTTCAGGTCCAGGCGTGGGGAGTCGATGTGGGCCGCCCCGATCACCGCCCCCTGGTTCAGGCTCTCCTGGCCGATCACCGCCAGCAGGAGGGACTTGCCCCGGTTGTTCCGGTACACCTTGTCCCCGGGCCGGAGTTTCTCCCCCCGGACCAGGGGGCGGAACCCGGCGGCTTCCGCCAGGCCGATGGCATAGTCCACGCACTCCCGCTCGGTCTTGCCCTCATCCAAAAAGGTCTTATAGCCGGCGCAATAGGCCTGGATGTCCTCCTCCTCCCCCGGGGCCAGACGGTCATAACCGTTGGTGGGAGAGAAGAAGAGGTCTTTTTTCCGCTGCTGGAGCAGCGTCGGTTCTTTTTTCTCGTCCATTATTTGCTCTCCTCTAACATCTGTTGGAAAAGTGCCCGAGCCCGCTGGGCAAAGGTCTCCACCGTGTCGGTCTCGGTGCTCTCCAAGGTATCATCACAGTGCGCCTGGAACCAGGCACTGGGCTTCTGGGCCGCCACCCGCATCCGGGCATAGTCCTCGGAAATTCCCTCCCGGGCCATAATCCGCTTCACCCGGAGTTCCTCCGGCGCGGTGATGGCCAGGGTACGGTCACAGTAGGCCGCCAGAGGGCTCTCCAGCAGGGCGATGGCGTCAATGCCCACCGCAGGAACTCCCGCCTGACGGGCCGACGCAATGCGGCGGGCGGTTTCCTGGGCCACATATTTATGGGTGATGGCGTTCAGGTCCGCCAGGGCCTTCTGATCCTGAAAGACCACCGCGCCCAGCTTCTTCCGGTCCAGGGTTTCCCCGTTGTATACCGGGCCAAACCGGGCCTCCAGCTCCGCCCGCAGGGCGGGAGAGGACCGGGTCAGATCGTGGTACACGGCATCGGCGTCAATGATCTGCCCTCCTAAGCTTCGCAGGGCGTTCAGCGCGGTGGTCTTTCCCGCGCCGGTGGGGCCTGTGATTCCAATGACTTTCATGGCTTACCCCAGTCCTTTCAAAAAGTCCAGGAGTTCCTGACCGGGGATGCCCCCCTCCCGGAGGATCTGGGGCGCCGGCCCGGTGAGGTCCACGATGGTAGACCCCCCCCCCCCCCGGCAGGGGCCGCCGTCCACGATCCCCTCAATGTGCCCGTCAAAATAGTCCAGCACCTCCTGGGCAGTTTTGGGGCTGGGCTGGTCCGAGGGGTTGGCGGAGGGGGCCGCCAGGGCCACGCCGGCCTGGCGGAGAATGGCCTGGGTCAACGGGTGATCCGGGCAGCGGACCCCTAAGGTCCCCGACCCGTCATTGACCAGGGCAGAGACCACCCCTTTGTCCTCTAAAATCATGGTCAGGGGCCCCGGCCAGTAGTGCTCCGCCAGGGCATAGGCCTGGGGCGGGATGTTCTGGCAGTAATTCTCCACCATCTCCATACCCGTCACCAGGACCGAGAGGGCCTTTTCCCGCTCCCGCTGCTTGACCTCATAGAGAACCCACACCGCGGCGCTGTTCTCCGCGTTCACGGCCAGGCCGTACACCGTCTCCGTGGGCAGGGCCACCAGCCCGCCCTTCTGCAGCATGGCCACCGCTGGGGCTACATCCTCCATGGTGTAACGTATGGTTTTCCGGCTGTTCATCCGTCTTCACTCCTTTTCAGTCTCTCCCTCTGCTCGGCCAGGCTCAGGCCCTCCACCAGCTCCTCCAGCTCGCCATTCATCACCGCGTCCAGCTTATAGAGGGTCAGGCCGATTCGATGGTCTGTCACCCGGCCCTGGGGGAAATTGTAGGTCCGAATCCGCTCATTCCGCATGCCGGACCCCACCTGGCTCCGGCGCTGGCCGGCCACAGCCTGGGCCTGCTCCTGGATCGCCTGCTCATACAGGCGGGCCCGGAGGATGGACAGGGCCCGGTCCTTGTTCTTATACTGGCTCCGCTGGTCCTGGCACTCCACCACGGTTCCGGTGGGCAGGTGGGTCACCCGGATGGCGGACTCCGTCTTGTTGATGTGCTGCCCCCCGGCCCCGGAGGCCCGGAAGGTGTCAATCCGCAGGTCCGCCGGGTTCAGCTGAAACTCCACCTCGTCCACCTGAGGAAGGACCGCCACAGTGCAGGTGGAGGTGTGGATGCGTCCCCCGGACTCGGTTTCCGGCACCCGCTGGACCCGGTGGACGCCGCTCTCATGCTTGAGCTTGGCATAGGCGCTCTCCCCCTCCACCAGGCAGGACAGTTCCTTGATGCCCCCCAGTTCCGTGTGGCTGACGTTGTCCAGCTCCAGCTTCCAGCCCTGCTTCTCCCCGTACATGGCGTACATTCGGTAGAGGTCCGCCGCAAAAAGGGCCGCCTCCTCCCCCCCCACCCCCGCACGGATCTCCAGGAAGACGTTCTTCCCATCCATGGGGTCCTTGGGCAGAAGCATCTGGCGGAGGGTCTGCTCCAGCTGGTCCAGCTGCGCCTTCACCTGGTCGTACTCCGCCCGGGCCAGCTGGCGGCACTCCGGGTCGGAGAGCAGGTCTGTAAGCCCCGCCAGCTCCCGCTGGGCCCCTTGGTAATGATGGAAGGTCTCCACCAGAGGGGTCAGCTCCTTTTGCTCCCGGTTCAGGGCCGCCACCAGGTCCGGGTTCTCATAGGTCTCCGGCTGGGCCAGCTGGGTCTCCAGCTCCTCCAGCCGAAGGGCGGCCTGGTTCAGCTGTTCCCACATTACGACCCCTGCTCCCGCGCTTCCTGCTCCGCCTTTTTCTGGGCCTGTTCCTCTGCCTCCCGGCGCTGATAATCCAGGAGCATGGCCTCATACTGCATCATCATCATGTTGTACTCAAAGGCCGCGGTCTCACTCTCAGACAGCGGGGTGGTATCCACCTTCTCCTTCTGGGCAGAGACATCCTCCTCGGTCTCCACCAGGGTTCCCTGGGCCGCTTTCTCGTCCATCAGGCGGAAGAGCTCCTGCATCTTGTCCTCGGTGGACGCCTCGGGACGGCGGTTGGTTTCTTTCTCAGACATACTGTGTTTTCTCCTTTCTATCGTTCATCGGGTGCAGGGGTCATGTCCCTTCCTCTGCCGCAATGGCCTCGGACAGGGTTTCCCAGGTCTCCATCAGGGCATCGTACTCCGCGTTGTACGCCGCCTCCTGCTGGAGCAGCTCCTGGAGCTTTTGGTAGTCGGAGGCCGCAGCCTCCTTTTGGACATTGAGGGCCTCCAGCAACTGATCCAGCTTTTCCATCCGCTTCTCCGCAGCGGCCAGCTCCTTTTTCAGCTGTTTGGTGCCCCCGGACCGTTTGGGTTTCTCCTTTTTTGCTTTCTCCTCTTTCTTGGGGGGCGGAGTCAGCGCCTTTTGCCGCTCCCGATAGGCCTGATAGGCCGTGTAATCCCCCCGGAAATCCTGGATTTTCCCCCCTTCCAGGGTCCAAATCCGGTTGGCAAACCGGTCAATGAAGTACCGGTCGTGGGAGACAAAGAGAAGGGTCCCGGAGAATTCCTCCACCGCCTCCTCGATCCACTCCCGGGAGTCCAGGTCCAGATGGTTGGTGGGCTCGTCCAAAATCAGGAAGTTCACCTTCTCATCCATGAGCATGCACAGCCGCAGACGGCTCTGCTCCCCGCCGGAGAGCACGGAGACGGGCTTAAACACATCCTCCCCCTGGAACAGGAATTTCCCCAGACGGTCCCGGGCCTGCTGGGCATTGCACCCCGCCTCGTAGAGCATGGTGTCGTAGAGGCTGCGCTCCGGGTGGGAAAATCGAATCTGCTGGGGCAGGTAACCCACCTTTACGGTGAGCCCCTGCTTCACCGTGCCACCGTCCTGGGGCTCCTCCCCCAGGATGATCTTCAGCAGGGTGGACTTTCCCGCCCCATTGTCCCCCAGCAGGGCGATGCGGTCCCCATCCTCCACCCGGAGGGTCACATGGTCAAAGAGAACCTGGCTGCCGAAGGCCTTATTCACCTCCCGCAGGGACAGGAGATCGTCGGCGTGAAACTCCGCCTGGCCAAACTTGGCCTTTAGTTTTTTCCGCTCCTCTGGCCGGGCGGTCTGGTTCAGCCGGGCAATCCGTTTTTCAATGGAAAAGGCCCGCTTGTTCAAGTGCTCGGTGTTGTGCTCGTGCATGATCCGCGCCGTCTCCGACAGGCGTTGGATCTCTGCCTGCTCTTTTTTGTACTGGCGCAGCTGCTCTAAGTACCGCCGTTCCTTCTCCACCGCGTAGAAGGAGTAGTTGCCGGCGTAAAACTCCGCCCGGCCGTTCTTCAGCTCCACCACCCGGGAGATGGTTCTGTCCAAAAAATACCGGTCGTGGGAGATCACCAAAACGGTCCCCTTATAATGGCTGATGTAGTCCTCCAGCCAAACCGTGGCATTCAGGTCCAGGTGGTTGGTGGGCTCGTCCAGCAGCAGGATCTCCGTGTCCACCAGGATCAAACGGGCCAGGTTGATCCGGGTTTTCTCTCCCCCGGAGAGATCGGCAAAGTTTTTGTCCCGGAAGGCCCGCTCAATGCCCAGACCGGCGCAGATTTTCTCCAGCCGGGTCTCGATCTCATAGCCGCCCCCCGCCTCATAGGCCGCCTGCAGCCGGTCATACCGGGCCAGCAGGTCCTTGTCCCCGCTGCCCAGCTGGTCTGAAATCTGATGGAGCTCGGCCTCCATGGCCTTCAGGTCATCAAAGGCTGTGCGCAGCACATCCTCCACCGTATACCCGGCGGGATAGACGGGAATCTGGGAGATCAGCCCCAGGCGTTTGCCCGGGGAGAGGATCACCTCGCCGCTGTCGGCTTCCTCCTGGCCGGTGAGGATACGGAAAAGGGTGGTCTTTCCCGCCCCGTTTCTGCCCAGGATGCCCACCCGCTCGCCGGTGTCCACCTGAAAGGTGAGCCCATCCAGCACCGGCTGGCCCACCTCATATTCTTTCTTTAGGTCTCGTACCGCAATGTCAATCATGAATCCTGTTCCTCTGTTTTCGGGCCCAATCAGCCCCATCCCCCAAGTTTTTTCCATTGGGAGTGGCGCTGTGCCCGGAAGTATGATATGATAACGCCAAGCAGCCGGTGTTTCCCGCTCTGGCGGGGAACACCCAGAATAGGAGGCATTACGTATGATTTCACTTCAGTGGCAGGACGGCGTCCTGTCCCTTTTGGACCAGGCGGCCTACCCGCAGCAGGAGCACTGGATCACCTGCTCCACCGTGGAGGAGACCGCCCAAGCCCTCTCCTCCGGCGCCATTTTGGAGGAGAAGATCGCTGCGGTGGCTGGGGTCTACGGCTACTGTCTGGCCGCCATGGCCCACCAGGAACTCCAGCAGACCCCCCAGTTTCAGGAGAAACTGGACCAGGCCAAGGCCCTGCTCCTGGCCAGCCGCCCCGGCTCCCGGGAGCTGGCCGCCGCCCTGGATTTTATGGAGCACCCGCCAGAAGCCTATACCAAAAACGTGGACCAACTGACCACTCTGCTGGCCACCGCTGTCACCTATGACCGGCAGCAGGTCATCGCCGACCGGAACATCTGCCGCAACGGCACCGACCTCATGGGGGAGGGGACCCGCCTTCTCCTCCGAACCGACCGGGGAGCCTTCCACTCCGCCTCTCCCTGCGGGGCCCTGGGCATCGCCCGCCGGGGCTGGAAGCGGGATGTGCTGGAGCAGGTCACCCTCTGCGAGGGCCGCCCCTCCCTGGCCGCCGGCACGCTGCTGGCCCAGGAGCTGTCCAAGGAAAACGTCCCCTGCACCCTCATCCCCGACCACGCCGCCGCCACCTTCCTGGCCCGCCAAGGGGCCCATTTGGTGCTGGCCGACGGAATTCTGGCTGCGAAAAACGGGGATCTGAAAGCTCCGGTGGGAACCTATGAACTGGCCATCGCCTGCTACTTCCACTCGGTTCCCTTCTACGCCGTGCTCCATGCCGACGACATTGACCTGACCGCGGAAAACGGCTCTGTTTTCGGGCAGGAGGAAGGCGATCCCGCCGCCGTGACAGAGGGTCTGGACTGCGGACAGGCCCAGGGATGGCCCCCCGCCTATGACGTGGTCCCCGCCTTTCTCATCACCGGCATGATCACCGACCGGGGCATCGCCTGTGCTCCTTATGAGGAGACCTTGGAAGAACAGGTAAAGCATGCCCCCCGAAAGATGATCGTCCACTTTGATGCTTAATGGCTTAAATTCTTTCCCAAACTTCTTGGGAAAGAGCAGAACCTTCCTGAGTTTGGCCGGGTCTTCGGACCCGGCCTTTTTATGCCTTGGGGGCCAGGCGCTGGATTTCCCGAGTGAGCTCCTCAAAGGCCATGCCCCGGGAGGCTTTAACCAGGATCACCGCCCCCGGCCGGACCAGGTTGGGCAGAAGCTCTTTGGCCGCCGTCCGGTCCCTGGCATACAGCGCCTGGGTGATACCGGACTGGTGAGCCGCGTCATAGATATTCCAGGCCAGCTCCCCCACGGCCAGCAGGCCGTCAATGTTGCCCAGCGCGCCGGCGCACTCCCCCATGCTCCGGTGGAGTTCCGGGCCCAGGTCCCCCAGCTCAAACATATCCCCCAATACCGCCGCCCGATAGGCGCCCTCGGTCTGGGAGAGGATTTCCAGGGCCGCCCGCATGGACTGGGGGTTGGCGTTGTAAGCGTCGTCCAGAATGGTGATATCCCCCTGGTGAATCACATTCATCCGCATCTTGGTGGGGACAAAGGCCTCAATCCCCGCCTTCATCTCCTCCCCGGTCATGCCGAACCGCTCCCCAATGGCGCAGGCCATGAGCACCGGGTAGATCATGTGGCCGCCCAACGCGGGCACGGTCACCGAAAAGTCGTTCTTCGGGGTAATCACCCGGCAGCGCAGCCCCTTGGACCCCAGCTGTCGGATTTCCTTCGCCGCATAGGGGGCCGGTCGGTCCGCCCCGCAGAACACCACCTGGGGAGAGAGTTCTCCCTCCAGAGGGCGGAGCATGGCGTCGTCCCCGTTGAGGACTGCCATCCCCTCCGGCGTCATCCGGTGGAAAATTTCCTTCTTCGCCTGCAAAATGCCCGCCCGGCTGCCCAGGTTTTCAATGTGGGCGTCGCCGATGTTGGTGATCACCGCCACATCAGGGGGGGCAATCTGGGTCAGATAGTCGATCTCCCCGAAGTGATTCATCCCCATCTCCAGCACACAGATCTGGTGCTGGGCCGTCAGACGGAACAGGGTCAGGGGAAGACCCAGCTCGTTGTTGAAGTTTCCCTCCGTTTTCAAAACCCGGAACTTCTGCCCCAATACCGAGGCCACCATGTCCTTGGTGGTGGTTTTGCCTACGCTGCCAGTGATGCCGATGACGGGGATGGGAAACTTCTCTCTATACGCCCTGGCCACCTGGCCAATGGCCAGCATGGTGTCCTCCACCTGGATATAGAACTTTCCAGGCAGCAGCACTTGGGGGACCTCCTCGGTCAGGCAGCCGGCGGCGCCGGTCTCCAGCGCACTGGCAATATACCGGTGCCCGTCTGTCCGCTCTCCCCGCAGGGCCACGAAAAGGTCTCCCTCGTGGACGGCCCGGCTGTCTGTCTCCACGCCTGTGATGGTCCTCTCCGCCACAGCTTCCTCTCCCAAGAGCCTTCCGCCGGTGGCGGTCAAAAGCTCCCTGACTGTCATAGGTTCCATTGCGCGTTCTCCTTTTTTCTGTTGGTCTCTCAGCCCTTCCGCACCCGGAGAGACTCCTCAATGATCCGCTGGCACAGGCTGGCATAGTCAATGCCCACCGCCGCGGCCTCCTGGGGCACCAGGCTGGTGGGGGTCATCCCCGGCAGGGTGTTGATCTCCAGGAACCAGGGGGTCCCCTCCTGGTCCACAATGAAGTCAGCCCGGGAATAGACCGACAGCCCCAGGGCGTGGTAAACCGTCAGGGCCGCCTGCCCCACCCGCTGTTCCCACGCGGGGGGGATGGGGGCGGGGCAGACCTCCTCTGCCGCGCCGGGCTGATACTTGTTTTCATAATCATAAAATCCCTCTTTGGGGATAATCTCAATGGAGGGCAGCGCCTGTCCGGCCAGAATGGCCACCTGAATCTCCCGGCCGGCCACATACTGCTCCAGCACGCACTGGCCGCCGAAGCGGAGTCCCTCCATCAGGGCCCCGTGGAGCTCCTGCCTGGTGTGGGCGATGGACACGCCGATGGAAGAACCGCTGGCCACCGGCTTCACCACGCAGGGCACCTGGGTGGCCGCGGCCAGGTCCTCCACCTCCTGTTCGGTGTAGCTCACCCGCTGCCACTGGGGGGTATGCACCCCTAAGTGGGCAATCAGACGCTTGGTCAGGTCCTTGTCCATGGCCAGGCCGGAACCCAGATAACCCGCCCCCGTGTAGGGAATGCCCATGAGATCAAAGGCGGCCTGTACCCGTCCGTCCTCCCCGCAGGTCCCGTGGAGAGCCAGAAAGACGATGTCCGCCATCTGGCAGAGCTCCAGCACGCCCTGGCCAAACTGGCTGGGGCTCTGCCACTTCCGGGCGGCCCGAATCTCCGCCAGGTCCGGTGCTTTGGGGTCCACCTGCTTCCACTGGTCGGTGAGGGGGGCGTCAAAATAGTCCGCCACAGGGCCCGTGTATGCCTCCAGGCCGAAGTACATATCCACCAGGGCCGCCTGGTGCCCCAGCCCCCGCAGGGCATGGGCGATCATGGTGCCCGAGGACAGCGAGACATTTCTCTCCGGGCTCAGTCCTCCGGCCAGCACAACAATTTTCATAGGCGCTCCTTTCCCCAACAAAAACACGCTGGAAGGGACTCCTTCCTCTTCCAGCGGAGACATTCTGGTATATTTTATAGATTATAACATAACCGGGAGAAAATCTCAACCAAAACCGGCCCTCTCCCTCCCCCAGAAAGCGCCAGATTCCAAGGCTTCCTGTGGAAAAAAACATGGTTCCACCTTTTCCCTATAAAAAACGAGCGTGCCGAATCTGCCTCCGGTACGCTCGTCTTTTCTTTCGGTTGGGGGATAAAAATTACTCCTTGTAGCCGATTGCCTTGGGCTCGGTCTCGCAAGCGTCCTCGCAGCCGCCGCAGTCGATGCAATCCGCGTTCACAACGCAAACTTCCTTGCCATCCACGGAGCCCTCAGTGATGGCGCCGCTGGGACATTCTTCCATACATTTCTTGCAGAAGGTGCACAGTTCGGGATTGATAGCGTACATAGTTAGGTACCTCCAATAATTTTTTCTTGGCAGGCTACATTGTATCACATTTTCTAAAAAATGCAATTCTAAAATCATAGAAATTTTTTGGTTATTTTTATAGATTTCGGGCATGATTTTTATGGACTTTGGCCCTAAAAAACACCTTGGAAGGATTTTCTCTATGCAAAACATCTCGAATCCCCCGGCCGCCGGCACCCTGACCCCGGCCCTGGAAGGAGCCCCCTGCTCCGCCAGCCACGAAAACCGAAGCATCCCCGTCATTTCGCCGCCCCAGGGGGAGAACACCCCAGGGCCCAGAGAGGAGGGTTCCCCATCAAAACCGTAACCTTCACCGCCCATGCCCAGGGCAGCTTAGGAGCCGCCGGGGCCCTGTCCCAGCGCCTGGGACATGATTACGTAGGCAGCGAACACCTGCTGCTGGGTCTGCTCCAGGAATCCCGGAGCACCGCCGCCCGCATTCTCTCCGCCCAGGGTCTCACCCGGCGGAATCTGCAAAACCTGTTGGTCACCGCCCTGGGCACCGGCACGCCCCTGGCCTGCCGCCGGCCCCTGACCCCCCGCCTGGAACGCATTGTGGAGGCCGCCGTGGCCGAGGCCCAGCGCCTGAGCCACGACCAGGTGGGCAGCCGCCATCTGCTGCTGGGCCTGCTCCGGCAGGGGACCGGAGGCGGGATCAAGCTGTTGGTTCAGGCCGGCCTCCACCCCAACCAGCTCTACCGGCAGACCGCCCTCTCCCTGGGCGGGAGCGGGTCCTACTATCCCCGCGCCCGGGGAGAGGCGGACTACGCGCCGCCCGCCTCCTCCCCCGCCACCCGGCTGCTGGACCAGCACGCCCGGGACATGGTCCAGACCGCCGGCCGCGGCGGCTATGACCCCGTCACCGGCCGGGAGGAGGAGATTCGCCGGGTCATCCAAATCCTCATCCGCCGGGGGAAAAACAACCCCGTCCTCCTGGGGGAGCCCGGGGTGGGCAAAACCGCCGTGGCCGAGGGTCTGGCCCAGAAAATGGCGCTGGGGCAAGTCCCCGACGCCCTCCGCCAGAAACGGCTGCTGGCCCTGGACCTGCCCTCCGTCATCGCCGGAACCAAGTACCGGGGGGAATTTGAGGAGCGCATGAAAAACATTCTGGGCGAGGTCGCCCGGGCGGGGAACGTCATCCTCTTTCTGGATGAGCTGCACACCATCATCGGCGCCGGCAGCGCCGAGGGGGCCATTGACGCAGCCAACATCATCAAACCCGCCCTGGCCCGGGGCGGCATTCAGCTCATCGGCGCCACCACCACGGAGGAGTACCGAAGGTTCATCGAAAAGGACGCCGCCCTGGAGCGGCGGTTCCAGCCGGTTCGGGTGGAGGAACCCAGCCAGGAGACCACCCTGGAGATTCTGCACACCCTCACCCCCCGCTACTGCCACCACCATGGCCTGACCTTTGAACCTGCCGCCTTGGAGGCCGCCGTCTCTCTCTCGGTGCGGTATCTCCCGGACCGGCGCCTGCCCGACAAGGCCATCGACCTGCTGGACGAGGCGGCCTCCCAGGCCCGGCTACAGGCCCTGGAGCCCCCGGCGGAGCTCAAGGCCCTGGAGCGGCGGGTACAGTCCGCCGCCCGGGAACGGGACGACGCCATTGCCGGCCAGGACTACGAGAAAGCCGCCCAGTACCGAGACGCCGAGTCCGACTTCCGCCGGGAGTTGGAGCTGGAACGCTTCCGCTGGCAGGCCGGGCAGAAAGATCCCGTGGTCACCGCCCAGGACGTGGCCCAGACGGTCTCCCAGTGGACCGGGATTCCCCTCACCTGCCTGACCAAGTCGGAAAAGCAGCGTCTTTTGGACCTGGAGAACGACCTGCGCCGCCGGGTCACCGGCCAGGAGGAGGCGGTGGCCGCCGTGGCCCGGGCCATCCGTCGGGGCCGGGCAGGGCTCAAGGAGCCTGACCGCCCGGTGGGCGCCTTCCTCTTCCTGGGCCCCACCGGCGTGGGAAAGACCGAGCTGTGCAAGGCCTTGGCCCAGGTGCTCTTCGGCACGGAGGAGGCCCTGCTCCGGTTCGACATGACGGAGTTCTCCGAAAAGCACACCATGAGCCGCCTCACCGGCTCTCCCCCTGGTTATGTGGGACATGAGGACGGCGGCCAGCTCACCGAATCGGTCCGGCGGCATCCCTACTCGGTTCTCCTGTTCGACGAGCTGGAGAAAGCCCACCCCGACGTGTGGAGCCTTCTGCTCCAGATCATGGAGGACGGGGTGCTCACCGACGCCCATGGCAAGCGGGCGGACTTCCGCAACACCGTCATTGTGATGACCTCCAACGTGGGCGGGGAACGGCTCTCCGCCGGCACGCCCTTGGGCTTTTCCACGGGAGAGGCCTCCGACGCGGCAGAGACCGCCGCTCTCCAGCGGGAACTTCGCCAGGTCTTCCGGCCGGAGTTTCTCAACCGGCTGGATGAGATCGTCCGCTTCCGCCCCCTGGGCGCGGGAGAGATGGACACCATTGCCCGGAAACTCCTGTCCGGCTTCGCCCAGCGCCTGGCCGCCACTGGGGTGGACTTTCTCCCCTCGGACCAGGCCATCCGGCTGCTGGCCCAAAAGGGGCTGGACCCCCGGTACGGCGCCCGTCCCCTCCGCCGGCTGATTCGGAACCAGGTGGAAAACCCCGCGGCGGAGCTGCTGCTCCGGGAGGACATCGCCCCGGGAGAAACCCTGTACCTGGAGGAAAAGGGCGGTCAGCTGGTCCTCTCCCCCCTTTCCTGAGTCCCTTGGGGCATTTTTCTAATTTTTCCTTGTGATTCTCTCTCACCTCTGGCACAAGTTTTCTGTTGTTTTTCGACAAAGTGTACGTTATAATAGGGAACGCACATTAAATATATATAAAAAGAGGCTGCAAACGCACGTTCCATTTCGAGGTGAGATCATGGCATTGCGTATCGGAATCGACATCGGCTCCACCACCGTTAAGGTCGTGGTGCTGGATGCACAAAATAAACTGCTCTTCCGCTCCTACGAGCGTCACTATTCCAAAACCCGGGAGCGCACCTGTGAGACCCTGCGGGGACTCCGGGGCCTTCTGGGGGGACAACAGGTTCAACTGCTCATTACCGGCTCCGCGGGACTTGGCGTGGCCAAGGCCGCGGGCCTGGATTTTGTCCAGGAGGTTTACGCCACCGCCGCCGCGGTACGGGAGTTCATTCCCGGTACCGACGCCGTGATTGAGCTGGGGGGAGAGGACGCCAAAATCATTTTCTTCGGCAATACCCTGGAGGAGCGGATGAACGGCTCCTGCGCCGGGGGCACCGGAGCCTTCATCGACCAGATGGCCACTCTGCTGAACGTATCCGTGGATGAGCTGGACGAACTGTCCCTGCGGCATGAAAAAATTTACCCCATCGCCTCCCGGTGCGGGGTCTTTGCCAAAAGCGACATCCAGCCCATCCTCAACCAGGGCGGGCGCAAGGAGGACGTGGCCGCCTCCATCTTTCAGGCGGTGGTGGACCAAACGGTGGCCGGCCTGACCCAGGGCCGGGAGCTCAAGGGCACCATTGTCTTTCTGGGCGGTCCCCTTCACTTCCTGGCCGGCCTGCGCCAACGGTTTGTGGAGACCCTGCATTTAGACCAGGACCACGCCATCTTCCCGGAGGACGGCGACTGCTTCGCCGCCATCGGCGCCGCCCTGTGCACCGAGGACAGCCAGCCCCGGCCCTTCGAGGAACTCCTGGACCTGCTGGAGCACGCGGCCACGGTCTCTACCCCGGTGGACACCATGGACCCGCTGTTTACCTCCCAGGCCGACTACGAGGCGTTTTCCGCCCGGCACCAGGCCATGGCCGTCCCCACGGTGGACCTGGCCACCTACACCGGGCCGGCTTACTTAGGCATTGACGCCGGGTCTACCACCACCAAAATGGTGCTCATTGACCCGGACTGCAATCTTCTCTACTCTTTTTATCACTCCAACCAAGGAAACCCCGTCAGCATCGTTCTGCCCCAGCTGCGGGAAATTTATGCCCAGTGCGGCGGCCGGGTGACCATCCAGGGCGCCGCGGTCACCGGCTACGGAGAAGACCTCATCAAAAACGCCTTCTCCTGCGACCTGGGCCTGGTGGAAACCGTGGCCCATCTCAACGCCGCCCGGCACTTTACCCCTGATGTGGACTTTATCATCGACATCGGCGGCCAGGATATGAAATGCTTCAAGATCCGCAACGGCGCGGTGGACTCCATCCTCCTCAACGAGGCCTGCTCCTCCGGCTGTGGTTCTTTCATTGAAACCTTCGCCAAGGCCCTGGGCTACACCATTGCCGACTTCTCCAAGATGGGGCTGTTCGCCCGGCATCCGGTGAACTTGGGGTCCCGGTGCACGGTCTTTATGAACTCCTCTGTCAAGCAGGCCCAGAAGGACGGGGCCTCTGTGGAGGACATCTCCGCGGGGCTGTCCATCTCCGTGGTAAAGAACGCCATCTACAAGGTCATTCGGGCCGCCAGCGCCGATGATCTGGGCCAGCACATTGTGGTCCAGGGCGGCACCTTTCTCAATGACGCGGTGCTGCGCTCCTTCGAGCTGGAGATTGGCCGGGAGGTCACCCGTCCCACCATCTCCGGCATGATGGGGGCCTATGGCGCGGCCCTGGCCGCCAAGGACGCCGGTCTGACCCAGTCCACCCTGCTGTCCGCTGAGGCTCTGGCCTCCTTCACCCATGAGGCCCGGCCCGCCACCTGTAAGCTCTGCACCAACCACTGTTCCCTGACCATCAACCGCTTTGACGGCGGCCGGAAATTCATCTCTGGCAACCGCTGTTCCCGGCCCCTGGGCCAGGAGAAGGTGGACATTCCCGACCTGCTGAAATTCAAGTACCAGTATCTTCGCTCCCTCCAGGGCAAGGGCGAGGGGGACGGCTCCCGGGGAAAAATCGGCATTCCCTTTGGGCTGAACATGTATGAGAACCTCCCCTTCTGGTTCACCCTGTTCACCACTTTGAACTTTGAGGTGGTCCTCTCCCCGGAGTCCACCCGGAGCCTGTACCTCAAGGGGCAGCAGACCATCCCCTCTGATACGGTCTGTTACCCCGCCAAGCTCCTTCACGGCCACATCATGGCCCTGCTGGAGGAGGGCATCGACACCATTTTCTACCCCTGTATGTCCTATAACTTCGACGAGCATTTGTCGGACAACCACTATAACTGTCCCGTGGTGGCCTACTATCCCGACCTGCTGGGGGTAAACATCCCCGCCCTGGAGGACATCAAATACCTCCATCCCAACCTGGGCCTGCACCGGCCCAAGGATTTTGAGAAGAAGGGCGCCCAGCTGCTGGAGACCGAGTTTGGGATTCCCAAGCGGGCCTCTGTCAAGGCCATCCGCAAGGCCTACGCCGCCTACGAGGACTTCCGCCGGCTGGTGCAGAAGAAGGGAGAAGAATACATCTCCTTTGCCCGGGAGACCGGCCGGAAAATTTTGGTGGTGGCCGGGCGCCCCTACCACATGGACCCGGAGATCAACCACGGCATCAACGACCTGATCACCTCCTTCGGCTTTGTCCTCATCACTGAGGACGCAGTGTTCCAGCACATGGACAAACAGCCCCGCCGGGTGCTCAACCAGTGGACTTACCACGCCCGGATGTACAACGCGGCCCGGTATGTCTGCACCCAGCCCGACATGGCCTTCATCCAACTGGTCTCCTTCGGCTGCGGGGTGGACGCCATCACCACCGATGAACTCCGCTCCATTCTGGAGGAGGCCGGAGAGCTGTATACCCAGCTGAAAATCGACGACATTTCCAACCTGGGCGCCGTGAAAATCCGCATCCGCAGCCTGATGGCCGCCCTGGATGCCCGGGACGCCCAGAACCAGAAAGGAGGCCAATGATCCCATGGCAAAACTGGAATACGACGAGACTGGCCGCCTGCTGTTTACCCAGGAGATGCGCAAGGAGTACACCATCCTCATCCCCCAGATGCTGCCAGTACACTTTGGCTTCTTCGCCAAGCTCCTGGAACGCACCGGCTACCACGTGGCCATTCTCAACAACGACGGCCGGTCCGTGGTGGACAGCGGCCTGAAATACGTACACAACGACGCCTGCTATCCCGCATTGCTGGTCATCGGCCAGATGATCGACGCCATTCAGAACGGAGGCTATGACCCCCATAAAGTGGCCCTGCTCATCACCCAGACCGGCGGGGGCTGCCGGGCCTCCAACTACATCCACATGCTCCGCAAGGCCCTGGAAAAGGCGGGGCTGGACTATATCCCCGTCCTCTCTCTCTCCTTTGGCCTGGAGAAGAACCCCGGCTTTCACTGGACCGTGGGGCTCATTCGCCGGCTGATCTACGGCATGATGTACGGGGACCTCATCATGAACGTGGCCAACCAGGTGCGGCCCTATGAGGTCAGCGCCGGGGACACCACCGCCAAGGTGGAATTCTGGACCAGCGAGCTGCTCAACCGCTTCGACCGGGGAGAGGGTATGTCCCGGAAAAAGATGCGGGGCATCTTTGAGGAGATCTGCGCGGATTTCAAGTCCATTCCCGTGACCGGCGAGGAGAAGGTCCGGGTGGGCGTGGTGGGGGAAATCTACATCAAGTTCTCCTCCCTGGGCAACAACCAGCTGGAGCAGTTTCTCCTGGACGAAGGGGCTGAACCGGTGGTCCCCGGTCTGACAGACTTTCTGATCTTCAAGATTTACAACCGGGTCTCCGACGTGGAGATGTTTGGCGGCAGCCGGGCCAAGCAGGCCCTGTGCAAATTCTTCATGGGATACGTGGAGAAATGCCAGCTGGACATGATCGACGCCCTGAAAAACTCCGGCTTCCGGGCCCCCGGCACCTTTGCTGAGCTCCATCAGCTGATTTACGGCTACCTCAACGATGGGTGCAAAATGGGCGAGGGGTGGCTCCTCACCGCCGAGATGCTGGAGCTCATCCACTCCGGCACCCCCAACATCGTCTGTGCCCAGCCCTTCGGCTGCCTGCCCAACCACATTGTAGGCAAGGGCATGATCCGGGTCCTGAAAGACGACTACCCTGACTCCAACATTGTCGCCGTGGATTACGACCCCGGCGCCACCAAGATCAACCAGGAAAACCGCATCAAGCTCATGCTGGCCAACGCCAAGCGGCGGGCGGCGGAGGAGAAAAAGGCGGACCAGTCGGCTGCCGTCCTCTCATCATCCACCCATGTGGTGCACAACTGAAACAGGACAGAGGCGGTCAATCCTTGGGATTGGCCGCCTTTTTCCATCACAGCCCTTTGCTGTCCCCCCTGCAGAACGGAAAAGAGGGAATACAAAAATGATTCTTAGACAAGAACTTCCAAAGGACTATGAGACGGTCCATCACCTTATTGCGGACTCCTTCGCGACAGCGGAGCACTCTGACGGAAATGAGGCAGATTTAGTCGCCGCTTTAAGAACGGGACCTTCCTTTGTTCCCGCCTTGTCCCGTGTCGCCGAGGTTCAGGGCGAGATCGTAGGCCATATTTTATTGACAAGAGCCCATGTGGGCAGCACCACGGTGCTTGCTCTGGCCCCGCTGTCCGTCAAACCCCAATTCCAGCGGCAGGGCATTGGAAGGGCCCTCATCCTGGACGGGCATGCCGTCGCCAAGCGCCTGGGCTTTTCGTATGTACTGGTCCTGGGAAGCCGGGCTTATTATACAAGGTTCGGATACGCCCCAGCGGCGCGGTTTCACATCGAAGCACCCAAGGGGGTCCCTTCCGACCATCTCATGGCAATCTGCTTGTGGGAAAACCCAGGTCCCATTCATGGAACCCTGATCTATGGGAGAGAATTTGGCCTGTAACATCTATTAGAACCTACGCCTCCTCCTCAAAAAAACCAGCCACCCACGACCAGTGTAAAATGTTCCTGCTGGAACGTCGTTGCCCATTAGCGTAAAAGAGCTGCGTAAGCCGCAGGCCATTTCGGTCTTTCCAATAGGACAAGTAAGGGGAAAAATCAAAACTTGATGTTCTCTTATGGTAAGGGAAAAGCCGCACCTGAGAACAAACAGGTACGGCTTTTTTGTTCTTATGATAACAGAGTTGTTAACTTAAATTGCCAATGGTAATGACATACATATTTTCGCTTGACAAAATATCTGTACAAAGATATCTTCCTGTTTTTTCAAACCCGTCGGCAATCTTGACAAAGATTTTAGCACTTCCCGTTTTTTCGCTTACTAATTGAGTATAAGCATACGCAGCTACAGCATGTGTACCATAATAAGAGTGCCCTGTTACTGTTAAATAGATCGGTTTATATGCATTTATTGCATTAACGATTGTCCCACTATATGCAACGTTTTTTTGACACTCGTCGAAATCCCATATTTTTGGAAAGAATCCTTTATGTAAGTTGCTGTTGTTGCATGTGGTGTTCCTTTGCTTGTATAATATCCTTTTGACTTTCCATAGTCCGCAACTGTTTTAAATATAGCCTTGCCGGATGTGGAAGTTACCTTTGAATGATTTCGATATTTTCCAACCATCCTGATTAAATTTGTAATCGCTGTCGGACCACAGTGACTTGAATATGTAGTTCCATTGACTGTTTTAAAATCGGATGTCCTCCAAAATTCGCAGTAATCCTCGAAAGAGTTCTTCCAGGATTTAGCATAGAATGGACCCCCATAATATTTATTAGCCCAAGCGATAGGATCCTTAATAGGATATTCATAATCTCTAAAAGAAGCGGGCAGATACTTTTCACTTCTTATACTTTCTAAGGGGGTTTCTATTTGATTCTTTTGAAGAGTTTTTCCATTCACTGCAAAAAATGTCCCATCTACAGACTCCTTAAAGTAGTTTAATCCTCCTGTATATATAATCTTTTCACCAACACTCAGGTTAAAAGGCTCATATACTGGCGTAGCAGTATCCGAAAACTCAAGTATCACATTCTCAACATCCGGATAAGCCGATACTACAATATACCCACTCTCTACCCCACTTGTCGCTAACTCAAACGAATAAGCCGAAATTTCTTCCTCCAGATTGTACATTATCACACTGTTAACAATTGCAGTGTTAGTGTCCCAGCAACATCCTGCTTCATCTTGATAGTCTCTCAGAAAATACGATGCAATAATCTGTGCCACTTCCTCTGTAATCATCGGTGCCTCTGATTGAATCTCTCGCTCCGCTGCATAAGCATTTATTCCTAAAATGCTTATCATCATAGCACACGCAACAATACATGATAATAGTTTCTTCATAAGTTCTCCTCACTTTTCACTCTGATACTCTGCTCTTTGAGATTTTTCTCATATTTTGTATATAATCATACTTTTCTTTATATGTTAATATTTTTAAGTAGTTGTTTTTTTAATTCTATGTTATTATTATGTTATACAATATAAAACACTATCATTATAGGAGGTTTTTTATGATGTATTGGTTGAAGCTTGTTTCCTTCTTCCTCCTATGCCTTCCACTTTGCGCTTGCACCTGCACGCCACCAAATCCTGGCATTGACAGTGATGAAGGATATTTTTCTGGGACGCTCCTTTCCCTTACTCCTGAACAAGCTGTAGTACAATTGGATACAACAGATTCCACAATAGAACCCACGTTGATCCAGTCTTATTCTGAAATTCAGTTTTTTCCTCATCTGGATGGAGAATTCTCACCTCTAACCCCCAAAGTTGGTGATCGCATCTCCGGTTCCTATCCTATGTCCCATCCCATCAAACAAATAACAGATACTCGAGCAGAAATCGACATCTATAACTGGGAACTGGATGATCAAAGATTAACAGGCACCGTACTTCGCATAGAAGACAATTGGGTGGTTCTGACCCCCGCAGAATCCGATCCCCTTCGCAAAAAAACGGATGAGGTTTGGCTTTCCCGCACAGAGTTGCTCTCTGCAAAGTCAGGAAATGAGGTTCGTCTTTCTCTTGGGGATCAGGTAGAAGTCTTTTACGTGCGCGAGTTATCTACTTTCTTTCCCCCTCAAGTTACTGTAATAGACTGGGGAATCTTGTGATCACAACTTCTCTTTGTCCATTAACACTACAGCTGTCTAAAACAGGCTGTAACGTTTTTGTTGTGCTCCTCTTTTCCTTTCACTGGAACCCATTTTTATTTTTACCATGGGGACTTTATTGTTGATTCTTCCCCAAAAACGTTTATAATAAAGGGTAGACTACGAAAAGGAGGTTTTTTCTATGCCGAGAAAACCGAAGGGACTCAACAAACCCATCGCAAAAACGGCTGCCCGGATGTCTCGGAAAGCCGCCCTGACCCCGGCCCAGCTGGAAAAGCTGGACGCCTACTGGCGGGCTTCCAACTATCTGTCCGCCTGCCAGCTGTACCTTCTGGACAACCCCCTGCTGAAGCAACCCCTCGAGCCTGCTCATATCAAGAAAAAGATCGTCGGCCACTGGGGCACCGTCCCCGGTCAGAACTTCATCTATACACACCTGAACCGGATCATCAACAAGTACGACCTGGACATGATCTACCTCTCCGGCCCCGGCCACGGCGGCAACGCCATGGTGGCCCAGACCTATCTGGAGGGAAGTTACAGCGAAATCTATCCCAACATCAGCCAGGATCTGGAGGGAATGCAAAAACTCTTCAAGCAGTTCTCCTTCCCCGGCGGTATCCCCAGCCATGTAGCCCCGGAGACACCGGGCTCCATCCACGAGGGCGGAGAGCTGGGGTACTCCCTGTCCCACGCCTTCGGCGCGGTGCTGGACAACCCCGACCTCATCGCCGCCTGCGTAGTGGGGGACGGTGAGGCGGAGACCGGTCCCCTGGCCACCGCCTGGCACGGGAACAAATTCCTCAATCCCATCGGGGACGGCGCGGTGCTCCCCATCCTCCATCTGAACGGGTTTAAGATCCACAATCCCACCATTCTCTCCCGCATCTCCCACGGGGAGCTGGAGAGCTTCTTCCGGGGCTGCGGTTGGGAACCCCGCTTTGTAGAGGGGGATGATCCCAAGACCATGCACCAGACCATGGCCGCCGCCCTGGACTGGGCCATCCGGGAGATCAAACGCATCCAGGCCAACGCCCGGACCACCGGGGACGACAGCCGCCCCACCTGGCCCATGATCGTCCTGCGCTCCCCCAAGGGCTGGACCGGCCCCAAAGAGGTGGACGGCGCCACCATCGAGGGCTCCTTCCGGGCCCACCAGGTGCCCATCGACATGTCCCAGCCCCACCACCTCCAGCTGCTGGAGAGCTGGCTGAGAAGCTACAAGCCCGAGGAACTCTTCACCGACGAGGGCAAGCTGCGGCCGGAGCTGCAGGCCCTGGCCCCCAAGGGGGACCGCCGGATGGGGGCCAACCCCCACGCCAACGGCGGCAAGCTCCTCCGGGAGCTTAAGCGCCCCGACTTCCGGGCATACGGCATTGATGTCCCCTCCCCCGGCAGTGTGGAGGCCCAGGACATGCTGGTCTTAGGGTCCTTTGTCCGGGATGTGATCCGGGACAACGCAGACGCCAAAAACTTCCGGGTCTTTGGCCCTGACGAGAGCAAATCCAACCGTCTGACCCCCATGTTTGAGACGACCAGCCGGGTCTGGAACGCCGACCTGGCAGAGGGCGACGAGTACCTGGGACACAGCGGCCGGGTGATGGACTCCATGCTCTCCGAGCACATGTGCGAGGGCTGGCTGGAGGGCTACCTGCTCACCGGACGCCACGGCTTTTTCAACAGCTATGAGGCCTTCATCCGGATTGTGGACTCCATGTTTTCCCAGCACGCCAAGTGGCTGAAAACCTGCAACGAGCTGCCCTGGCGGCAGGACATCGCCTCCCTGAACTATATCCTCTCCTCCAACGTCTGGCAGCAGGATCACAACGGCTTCACCCACCAGGACCCCGGCTTCCTGGATCATGTGGCCAACAAGAAGGCCGATGTGGTGCGGATGTATCTGCCCCCGGACGCCAACTGCCTGCTCTCCTGCTTCAACCACTGCATTGCCAGCCGGAACTATGTGAATGTGCTGGTCACCTCCAAGCATCCCCGCCCTCAATGGCTGACCATGGAGCAGGCGGTGAAGCACTGCACCCAGGGCATCGGCATCTGGCAGTGGGCCTCCAATGACCAGGGGCAGGAACCTGACGTGGTACTGGCCTGCTGCGGTGACACCCCCACGCTGGAGACCCTGGCCACGGTCACCATCCTCCGTCACCATTTCCCCGATCTGAAGGTTCGGGTCATCAACGTGGTGGACCTGATGCGCCTCCAGTCCAACACCCAGCACCCCCACGGCCTGTCCGACTCCCAGTATGACATGCTCTTTACCCAGGACAAGCCCATCCTCTTCACCTTCCACGGCTACCCCTCTCTGATCCATGAGCTCACCTACCGCCGGAAGAACAAGAATCTCCACGTCCGGGGCTATATCGAAGAGGGTACCATCACCACCCCCTTCGACATGCGGGTGCTCAACAACCTGGACCGTTTCCACCTGACCATGGATGTCATCCATCTGCTGCCGGAGAAGCTGGGCACCCGGGGCGCTTTCCTCATCCAGCAGTTGCAGGACAAGCTGGTGGAGCACAAGCAGTATATCGCCGAACACGGACAGGACCTGCCGGAGATCAGGGACTGGAAGTGGAACAACGGAAACGGCAACTACGACGCATAATTTCCTTCCTTTTTTTGCAAGAAAACCAGCAGCCCGCCCGTCAGAATCCCTCTGACAGGCGGGCTTTTTCCTTTAATTTCTCTATTTTGCATAGTAATCCTTCATTTTTTAGACAAGGATTTTGTAACCCCCTTGGGTTGCAATTTTTCTTGCGCCATGCTATCCTAAAAAGCGCAGTGCTGTACAACCGCATATCGCCCGATGAGACCTTGAGAATCCTTTCCCCAGGGAAAGGAGACTGGAGGAGGAGGGATCTCTGGAGAATCTCAATATTTTGAGTACCGAAGGTGCAAGGCTTCCCAGGAAGCCGAATCTCTCAGGTAAAAGGACAGAGCCGAGCATCCCCTCCGCGGAGGCCGTCTGTCCGCCGGGAGAAGGATTCGGACTGTCTTTTCTTCAGAGCCGCTGGGCCTTTGGACCGGCAGGCTCTTTTCATTTCAAGTCTTGAGGAGGCAGTCCCATGGAAACACTGCTGCACATTGTGCAAACCATTAACTTCTACCTTTCCGACTACATCCTGGTGGTCCTTCTGGTGGGGACGGGGGTCTTTTTCTCCCTTCGCACCCGCTTTGTCCAGGTCCGCTGCTTTGGGGAGGGCATGCGCCGGGTTTTCGGCGGTTTCTCCATGCGCGGGGGCCGGCAGAAGGGCGGCCTGAGTTCCTTTCAGGCCCTGACCACCGCCATTGCCGCCCAGGTGGGCACAGGCAATATCATCGGCTCCTGCAGCGCCATTCTGGTGGGGGGGCCCGGTGCCATCTTCTGGATGTGGATCATCGCTTTTTTCGGGATGTCCACCATTTACGCCGAGGCCGTTCTGGCCCAGGAGACCCGGGTGGTCCATGCGGACGGCACCGTCTCCGGCGGCCCTGTTTACTACATTAAGCGGGCTTTTCAGAACAAGTTCGGCACTTTCCTGGCGGGGTTCTTTGCGGTGGCCATCACCTTGGCCCTGGGCTTTATCGGCTGTATGGTTCAGTCCAACTCCATCGGTCAGACCTGCGGCAACGCTTTCGGCATCCCCCCTTGGATCATAGGCGCCGTGGTGGCCGTGGCCTCTGCCTTTGTCTTTCTGGGCGGGGTGCAGCGGGTGGCCTCTGTGACGGAGAAGCTGGTGCCCATCATGGCGGTGCTCTACCTCCTTGGGGGGCTGGTTCTTCTGCTTCTGCGGCTGCCCTACCTGCCGGAGACCTTCGGCATGATCTTCAAGTACGCCTTTTTCCCCAACGCCATTCTGGGCGGCGGCTTGGGGTACGCCTTAAAGACCGCCATCAGCCAGGGCGTCAAGCGGGGGCTGTTTTCCAACGAGGCCGGTATGGGCTCCACCCCCCATGCCCACGCCATGGCCAAGGTCAAAACCCCGCATGAGCAGGGTGTGGTCGCCATGATCGGGGTATTCATCGACACCTTCCTGGTTCTTACCATGACCGCGTTGGTGGTCATCTCCACCCTGTATGCCGGCAACGGCCCCTTGGCCGGCGGGGCAGCAGAGGGCATTGACCAATCCAACATGGCGCAGCTGGCCTTTTCCAGCGTCTTTGGGGAAGGGCTTGGCAGTATTTTCGTCGCTGTGTGCCTCCTTTTCTTCGCGTTTTCCACCATCCTCAGTTGGAACTTCTTTGGCAAGCTCAACGTGGCCTATCTCTTCGGCAAGCGAGCCACTGCCGTCTACTCGGTGCTTGGGGTGGTGTTCATCTTCTTGGGCTCGTGTCTGTCCAATGACCTGGTGTGGTCCCTGTCCGACCTGTTTAATCAGCTCATGGTCCTTCCCAATGCCCTGGCTCTGCTGGCTCTGTCCTCCCTGGTGGTGAAAGCCGCCCGGCGGCGGACCACGAAAACGCCAGCCTCTCACCATTGATTCCATATTTTTTCTTTCTTTTCGCCGCCCCCTGTCTGGGAGAGACCCTCCCGGACAGGGGGCGGCACCCTTTTGACAACGCAATTCCATTCAGCTGTGTACCCCCATCCTACCTGATCCCTTGCCGGGCGCTTGCATTCCCCCCGCGCTTCCTTTATAATAAGGAAGCAGCTATCTTTTCTATTGTAAGTGTAATATTTTTCTGTACTTTCCAAAAAGATACCATGAAAGCAAGGAGGATCTGGTATGCAAAGCCCTGCTCTGTCAGCCGCGTGCCCAGCCTGTCCGGTGGAAACCACCTTGACCCTGATCAGCGACAAATGGAAGGTTCTGATCCTGCGAGACCTGATGCCGGGCACCAAACGCTTTGGGGAGCTGAAAAAGTCCATCGGCACCGTCACCCAGAAGGTCCTCACCGCCCAGCTGCGGCAGATGGAGGCCAGCGGACTGCTCACCCGCACCGTCTACGCGGAGGTTCCCCCCCGCGTGGAGTACACCCTCACCGACCTGGGGCGCAGCCTCCGGCCTGTTCTGGACGCCATGGAAGCCTGGGGAAAAGCCTACCAAGAAAATGCCCGCTGATGCGGGCGTTTTCTCTCTCAATGGGCCGTTGCTTTCAGACCAATGATGCCGACGAGCAGCAGAGCCGCGAAAAACATCCGGGCCGCAGTGGCTGGCTCTTTGAAGATCACAATTCCCAGCACCACCGCACCCAGGGCGCCAATTCCTGTCCAGACGGCGTACGCTGTCCCCATGGGCAAGGTCTTCACCGCCTGGGCCAAGAGCCAGACGCTGGCAGCCATAGCCACCACAGTCAGAACGGAATATCCAACCCTGGTAAAACCATCCGACAGCTTCATCGCAGTCACCCAGACCATCTCCAGGCATCCGGCCGCCAACAGGCAAATCCACGCCATCACGCCTTCCTCCTTTTCCCATCAATAAAAAATGCGTTTCTTTCTGTACCTTCTACGGCCTAATGGTACAGAAACAAACGCAGCACCCGCCCGGCGGCGAGTGATCGAGGGCAGTGTATCACAGATTTCCTGTCTCGTCAAGGGCGTGTAATCCAAGGTGTCAGTTCCACATGTTTTGTGTTATAATAGATGTTATCGCATTTGACCACATCGGAGGGATTCCATTGCAGCTACAACATTCGCAAGGCGCCAATCTGGGCCAGGACAAAATCAGCCGCCTGCTCTTCCAGCTGGCCCTGCCGGCCATTCTGGCCCAACTCATCAACCTGCTCTACAATATGGTGGACCGGATGTACATCGGCCACATTCCCGATGTCGGCCCCAACGCGCTGACCGGCGTGGGGGTGACCCTGCCGCTGATCATGTGCATTTCCGCCTTTGCCGCCCTGGTGAGCATGGGGGGCGCGCCCCGTGCCTCCATCATGATGGGCAAGGGAGAGCCCCAGCAGGCCGAGCGCATTCTGGGCAACTGCGCCTCCATGCTGGTGATCACCGCCCTGGTTCTCACGGTGGTGATCCAGTGTTTCGGCCAGGACATTCTGATGATTTTCGGCGCCAGCAGCAACACCATCTCCTACGCCTGGGACTACATGAAAATATACTCCCTGGGCACCCTGTTCGTCCAGCTTGCTCTGGGTCTCAACGCTTTCATCAACGCCCAGGGCTTTGCCAGAACCGGAATGCTCACCGTGACCATCGGCGCAGCCTGCAACATTATTCTGGACCCTATTTTCATCTTCGCCCTGGGAATGGGCGTGCAGGGCGCCGCCCTGGCCACCATTCTCTCCCAGGGGATTTCCTGCGCCTGGATTCTCCGCTTCCTCACCGGGAAAACAACCACACTGCGGCTGCAGCTCCGGTACGCCCGTCTGCGGGGCTCGGTCATCCTTCCCTGCATCGCCTTGGGTATCGCTCCCTTTATCATGCAGTTTACCGAGAGCATCCTGAACATCTGCTTTAACACCAGCCTGCTCCGCTATGGAGGAGACATCGCCGTGGGGGCCATGACCATCCTGGCCAGTGTCATGCAATTCTGCATGCTTCCGCTTCAGGGGCTTACCCAGGGGGCCCAGCCCATCATCGGCTTTAACTTCGGGGCCAACCAGCGGGACCGGGTCAAGGAGGCCTTTCGTCTGCTGTTGGCCTGCTGTATGGTCTTTGCCGGGCTCATCTGGTTTTTGTCCATGTTTGTCCCCCAGCTGTTCATCTCCATCTTTACCAGTGACCCGCAGCTGGCGGACTTTACCCGCTGGGCCATCCGAATCTACATGGCGGTCTCTCTGCTCCATGGCATTCAGATCTCCTGCCAGCAGACCTTCATCGCCTTGGGCAACGCCAAAACCTCTGTCTTTCTGGCCCTCCTGCGCAAGGTGATCCTGCTGATCCCCCTGATCTACATTCTCCCATATTTCCTGGCCGACAAGGTGTTTGCCGTGTTTTTGGCCGAACCTGTGGCCGATTTCATCGCCGTCAGCACCACAGCCACCCTCTTCTATCGACAGTACAAAAAGCTATAAAGACGTCTCTCAAGCCGTCCGCCTCAGACCGCAGCGTCCCGGGGTGGGCGGTTTTTCCTTTGACAAACGGCACAAGACGTGGTATTGTGTTTTAAGTTAGCAAACGCTAACTTAATTCATCAAAGGAGGTATCCTATGGATCACGCGGTTCTCCACGCTTTTTTTCTCACCCTCCTGGCCGGGCTGAGCACTGGGATTGGAAGCTGCATCGCATTTTTGACCCACCATACCAACAAAAAATTCTTGTCCGTCAGCCTGGGCTTTTCCGCTGGCGTCATGATTTATGTCTCCATGATCGAGATTTTTTCCCAGGCCCAGGATGCGCTCCAGGCGGAACTGGGGGAGAAATGGGGCAGCTGGAGCACGGTCATCGCCTTTTTCGGCGGGATGCTCCTGATCGCTCTCATTGACAAGTGCATTCCCTCCGAGGAAAATCCCCATGAGGTCAAGTCTTTGGAAGCGGACACCGACCACTCAACCAAGCTGATGCGCATGGGGGTGATGACCGCCCTGGCCATCGCCATCCACAACTTTCCCGAGGGACTGGCCACCTTTGTCTCCGCCCTGCAGGACCCCAGCATCGCCATCCCCATTGTGGTGGCCATCGCCATTCACAACATTCCAGAGGGCATCGCGGTCTCGGTTCCCATTTATCACGCCACAGGCTCCAAGGGCAAGGCCTTTCGGTACTCCTTCCTCTCCGGCCTGGCCGAGCCTGTGGGCGCCCTCATTGGGTGGCTGCTCCTCATGCCCATTATGAGCGATCTGGTCTTCGGCATTCTCTTTGCCGGCGTGGCGGGCATTATGGTGTTTATCTCTCTGGATGAGCTGCTCCCCTCGGCACGGGAGTACGGGGAGCATCATCTCTCCATTTACGGCCTGATCTGCGGCATGGCCGTCATGGCGATCAGCCTGCTCTTATTTTTATAAATCCCCATCGGCTTACCGCTCCAAATGACAAGACCAAAAAGCTTGCAAAAAAATCACAGAGCTGGTGGCAGCCAGCTCTGTGACAATCAAAGAAGCCATAGACGCCAGCCGTTTGTCCACAGAGTTTTTTGATGAAATGAAGATTGTCAACGGTTGAGATGTTCTTCTATCCAGAAGAGAACAACCTCACGAAGTAATTTTACTTCCTCCGAAACAGCCTTGGACGCAATATCGGCCGACTCGGGAGGCAAATTCTTTTTCAGGGAATTTTCTGTCCGGGTATTAAACACATCGAAAAAATGGTTGAGATCGTCCATAAGAGAAAAATCCATGTTTGCACCTCTCTTCTCCTGTGATTCTATCACGGACAGAAGGAGGGGGCAAGAGAGGAATTTAGTTAGAAAGGAGGTTCCCCCATCGGAAGAGGACCATAGAAGTCCCGAAAACAATTTTTATTTGATTGCAGAATTCTGGTATACTTACCTCAGTACGAAGTGTGTTGCCTCTGGGGGCCATGTGCAAGTTAGAGCCGGAGGACGTGGCTGCCATAGTGACCTTGCTCAAGATTGTCCGGGCATCTGGAAACCCAGAACACATTGATAACGGGATGGATGGTGCAGGGTGTCTGGCCTGCGGCGGGGAGGTCAGCACGCATTAAAATTAACGCTTGCGCCAGTCTTACCAGATGAATCGGGTCAAAAAGGAGAATCCATGATGAACAAAACTGATCTCGAAAAGATTTTGACAGAGCATACGCTTTGGTTGCACAACGAAGGGGGAAAACGAGCAGACCTCAGAGGGGCAGACCTCGGCGAGGCGGACCTTAAAGGGGCAAACCTCAGAGAGGCAGACTTCAGAGGCGCAAACCTCGGTGAGGCCGACCTTAGAGGAGCAAACCTCAGAGAAGCAGACCTCAGAGAGACAACCCTCGGATGGGCAAACCTCAGAAAGGCCAACCTTGGTTGGGCAAATCTCAGTGAGGCAGACCTCAGAGGGGCGGACCTCAGAGGCGCAAACCTGGGATGGGCGAACCTCAGAGGGACAAACCTGGGAGGGGCCAGACTCAGCGAGGCAAATCTGGATTTTAGCGTTTTCCCTCTCTGGTGCGGGGCACTTAGTGTGCAAGCAGATGAAAGAATTGTGAGACAACTCATATACCACACCCTGAGACTGGCTCAAAACGCAAAAATGGATTGCGCTCTGAAGGCAGCTTTATTTACCAAAGAGCTCATAGCGCAAGCGAATTTGTTTCACAGGGTAGAATCTGGGGATGTTGAAAGGATAACAGATGAAAGTCTCGCCTATCATACCCGCAAGCCGGGGGCGGCGGAAGAGCCGGAGCCCCTGGAGAAAAAAGATTGAGCATCCATAAAGGAATATCTATCAGCGCAACGGATCGATCCTCCGGGAAACACTGCAAGTATTTTTTGACCATCCGGACACAGCGTTTTGTTTCACGCGGGACACGGACACCCGGTCCTCTCAATTTGAATTGGAAGTAGTTTTCTACCCATCTCTCTGTAAATTGAATCACAAAAATAAAGAAAGCGACCTAAAACAATTTTTAGGTCGCTTTCTTTGGCAGCGGGAGAAGGATTCGAACCCTCACAAACAGAGTCAGAGACAGTTGTCCTAACGCTCTAATCTATTGTATCTCAATGATTATATCATTTTCTTCTCTTTTTTACCACTTGTTTTATCACACTGAGACGCTTCCCAATCAGATAACTTTTGAATATTATGGTGAAGCGTTTTCCCATCTCTATGAGTATAAATATTGGCGGTCACTGCAATATTGGAGTGACCCATCAGCTCTTTTGCCACATTGATTGGAACCCCCGCCCGTTGCAGATCTGTACAAAACGTATGGCGCAGACAATAGGGTGTCAAGTCATCTGCCACCAACGGTTGGACGATTTTATTTCGGTATACTGTAGCCCCCATTTCTAAGTTCATCGCTCTCACAAAAGACTTCCATAACTGCTGCATAGCATCGGCTGTAAGGGGTTTCCCATTCACCTTGGTAAAAACGTAGGCAAAGGGATCTCCTCTCGCAGCCAGCAGCTTCCCTCGCAACGCTGAATGAATCGGGATGTCCCGGTTTCCTGCTTGTGTTTTAGGCCCTTTGATCGCTCCCGTTCCACTCTCCAGGGCTTTGTATACATGGATCTCATCTTTGTCAAAGTCTATGTCTTTCCACAGCAAAGTAGCCGTCTCCCCGGGACGCAATCCAGTGTACAAAATGGTAAGCACCCATAGTCCGGCCCGGTGTATCTGGGCCGTTGCCTGGATATGTTGTCGCTCTTCTTCTGTTATTGATCTGTTGGACCCTTTCATCACTGCGGGAAGCTGCAAGTCCTCTGACGGATCATAGACAATCAGTCGAGATTTTCTCGCTTTTGAAAACAGTTCCCGCATTACCATGCGAAGTTTCGAAACATGGGAGTAAGATTTCCCTGCCTCCTCATTGAGAATCTTTTGCAGTTGGATCTCCTTAATGTCCTTCAAAGGCAGGCTCCCCAATACCGGTTTGATATACCCGTTGTATTTTTGCATGTACATATCAAGGCTTTTTTCGGTGATCCCTGATGGCTTTTTGTATACCTCAATCCATTCTCGGAACCATCTATCCACCGTGGTTTTATCATTGATCGCTTTTTCTCCGCGCTTCAGAGCTTCCTTTAATTCAACCATTTTTTGGAGTGCTTCCATCTCTGTTTTCCCATACGCGGTGTACCGTTTCCCTTCCCAGGAGAAGGTCTTTCTGACATAATTGTACTTTTTCACAGGACGTCACCCCGATCTGCTTTTCTCCTTCTCCGCCCTTCAAGAAATATAAAGGCAGAGTATGAATCGAGAAACCTGTTATCGTTCGAAACTTCCCTGTTCCATTTCTCGTGTTCCATTTGCATTTCCTCCTATTCTGGTGTAAAATAAGAGGGCAGTATGACCTGTCAAAGTTTACTGCCCTTTCAGCCGTCCTCGGTGCGCCAACACCGGGGGCGGTTTTTATTTATTCAAGGTTGTTTACTGCATAATCAGCTTCTTCTTGCGTAAATTTTTCTCCATATTCAGAAACGAGCTGATCCCGAACTCCTTCCTTTGACATATTCATTGTTTCGTAGTATGTTTTTGCCTTTTCAAGTGCATTTGCTTTGTAGTCGGCTTCCAGATTATCAATAGCATATTGAGCAGCCTCTGGCGGAAAATTTTCTCCGTATTCAGACACAAGCTGATCATAGATTCCTTGCTTTGACATGTGCATTGTTTTGCTATATGTCTCGGCTTTCTTTAGCGCATTTTTGTACTCTGTAGGGACATCTGCATCTTTTTTCTCTTCCGATGTTTCCTGGTTGCTCGCCGACTGTTCTGAAGTGGCAACGGGATCTTCACTTGAGGGAGTTTGGGGCGTATTATCATTGCCGCCGCCGGCGATAGCAGCAATGATGACAACAACGACAACGGCTAAAACGATCCACTTAGCTTTCCCCTTCTTCTTTTTCTCTTTTGTTTCCATGCTTGATTCCTCCAATATTTTTATTCTTACCGCCCCCGGCGGTGGAGTTACTGCACCTTTTTCAACTTCGCTCCCGCTCATCTGCCACGGGTCTGTCCTCCGTCAGCGCTCCGCACCAGTCAACTGTTTGGAAAGCGCCTGAAAGAGGGCAAGATGGTTTGCACCAATGCGCTGGAAGATCTCACCGGCGGTGGCGTCATTGTAGATGTGGGAGGTCAGGTTGCGGTCCTCCAGCAGCTTGAGCCAGCCGGACTGGTCTGTAATCAGCCCATCCGCGTAAGCCTGCCGCATGACGGCTTTGGGGCTGTTGATCTCCGTGTAGCCCTGGTCCAGCAGATATTCCCTGGCGGCCTTCCAGGCCAACTCTGTGGTGAATTCAAAACGCTGGATCACACCGTCCCGGACCACGGTGGTGGGGGTATCTCTGTATGCACCCAGAGCCTCCTCCAAGCGGGCCAGGGCCATGTTCAGCTTGTCGCGTTTTTCCAGGGTCCGATCCATCAAAGCGACCCCCTCCTTTTCAATATTTTCTAAAAATTTCTGCTCTAACCCGTCTGTTATATGAACGATATCCAGCTTGAGAAGGGTGTCCAATTCCTCGGTATCCGCCCAGAAGAAGGGCCGGTTTTCTGGGGGCATCCCGTAGACGGCTAAGTCGATATCGCTGCGCTCTGTATGGTCCCCCCTGGCCCGGGAGCCGAAAAGGACCAGCTTTTGCGCGCCGTGCTTGGCGGCCAGGGCGGTCAGCTGGGTATAGAGAGGGGAAAGTGTGTGATCCATAATGATCTCCTATCAGGTTGGTGAAAACTCCACCCGGACGACCAACCCTAAAATATCCACATGGGTCTTGGTAATATCAAAAATAAAAGGCCGGTGGTCTGGATTGGTGGACTGGGGCATTAGGGTGACTGTGTTTCCCAGTTGGGAAAACCGTTTCAGGGTGGCCTCTTCTCCGTCAATCAGACACACGGCAATCTGTCCGTTGTCCACAATATCCTGCCGCCGGACGATGACAACATAACCATCTTTGATCCCAGCTGCGTCCATGCTGTCTCCCCGCACCCGGAGCCCGAAATACTCATGTCCGCCGTTTAAGTCGGTGTAGGTGTAACCCTCTATGTTTTCCTCCGCATAGATCGGCACGCCGGCGGCAATGCGGCCCAGAATGGGGATTCGTTTGAGGTTTTTGAAGTCAATGGGGGTGGCGTTGGGGGGAAGAAAATGATTATATTCATCTCCCCATCCCATAAGGTATGCCGGAGAAATCTTTAGCACCTCTGCGATAGCCTCAACCTTATCTGATGGGATATTTGAGATGATGTTGTTTTCGTATTTATATATGTTTTGCTTTGTAGAAGAGATTGCCTCAGCCAAATCTGTTTGCGTCAGGCCAAGTTCTTCTCGTCTTGCCTTTATTCTGTCACCCTTTGTCATGGTCGGGGCCTCACTTTCTGTGGTAACTTAATTATATCACGAAAAAAACCTAAGTCAACACAAAAATATCTTGACAAGTTACTTCGCCTGGTATACACTGAAAGTAACTTAAAAAGATACGAAGGTGATACGGTGATTAAAACAGATGAGCTGCGTGGAATTATCGCAAAAAACAATTTGTCACAGGCCAAAGTAGCCGAAGAGATTGGAATCACACCAAAAACTTTCTATGAAAAGATGAACAAAGGGGTTTTTGGTAGTGATGAGATCGAGGTTATGATCCACCTGCTCAAAATTGAAAATCCGGTAGATATTTTTTTTGCCAAAGAGTAACTTGAAAAGATACCACTTAAAAAGGAGGTGATTAAAATGATTCTTCCTGGTTTCCTTATTGGGGTAGCTGCAACGGCTGCCACCTGGATAGTGGTACGGCTTTTCCCGAAGCAAAAGTATCCAAAGGACAATGCTTTGGTCGCTGCTATCGGGTTTGGAGGCGCGTACTTTGTATCCTTTGCGGGATGGTGTTTACTGTATGTCTAAGCTGATGGCTGGGGCGTGGTAGTGCATCAGATCTTTGTTCATAGCAAAAATCAGCGATAACTTTGCCTTGCCAAACTCTTGCTCATGGGGCATTTCTCCTGTTTCTTGATACGCAATGATGAACTGTTGCACAGCAGAAAGATTCTGAATCGTTTCTTCGCTGGCAACTAAAGTTGCCGCGTTTGCTGCATGATACATCCCTGCGCAGGAAGAATCATCTCTCACTTCACTCCAAGTTTTTAGGGCAGAGATGTAGTCAGTATATGCTTTCAGCCTTGTGGGCAGGAAAGTAGCCAAGACAGTTTTCTTCATCTCAGTTTCTGTTGTTCTTTTTGAAACCAAATGCTGTCCGACTAAGGCAAGTATAGCACCGACAACGCCAGCTAACAGAGAGACGATAATTTGTAAAATAACAATAATATTTGATTCATCCATGAGATTATCCCCTTTCTCCGCCCATTCTACCACGGGCGGAGGGAGGGGGACAAGAGGAGGTGACGGAATGAGAAAAAACGAAGGTCCCACTGAGTGGAATGCACGGGTGGAGGAAAATGACGACTATATCCTGGAATGGAAGCGGCGGAAGCAAAAGCGTAACACCATACCGGATTGGGCGTGGTATATCACATGGGGCATTATGTCCGCAGCTATTATTCTTAATATCATTGGAATTGTAGGACTATTGAAATAATAGCAACAGCAAGGGCCACCAGAGATATTCCAGTTGTTATCCAGTAGCGAATGGATATCTTCCGTTCTATCTTTTCCCGATTAAGATGGTCATATAGAGCCTCTTTCCCCTTTTCTGTGATGCTTATTTTAGTATCCGGGAAAACACCATTACTGTTTTCTATCTCTTTCGGGAGCTCTGCAACTATCCATCCATTCCTTCTTAGGTATGAAATGTTTGAGTATAGCCACGGCCCAGATGAATCCAAAAGCAAGTAAATTTCATCCGGCGTGAGGGGGCCGCGGTTATGAAGTATCTGTAAAACAGTGCTGCTATCTGGTGTCATAGTTATTATACCTCCCTTTTCGCCCATTCTACCACAGGCGGAGGGAGGGGGACAAGAGAGGAGGTGAGCCTATGAACCCACGGGAAACAACCTCTGCAAATTCCATTGCAGAAACCATTGTGGCCGTATTACCGGGTCTCCCTGAAAAGGAACAGGTATATATTTTGGGCTACATGGCCGGGATCGCGGCGGCCCATGCAATCCGCGAAGAAACAACCCGGGCCTCGTAGAACGGGGCCCGGGAAAGGAGGAAATTATGAGTATTTATACAAAAAAGGCTGACATGTACCGGGTGGTGCAAGCCTGTGCGGAACAGATGCCGTTTCCGGTCCCACTGCCGAAAATCCGTCGGACACACTTCGGGACTACGATTGCAAAAAATCAACACATGTGGTGGCGAGACGGGACCACACTGTATTCTGCCTACCTCATGGAGATTTTGGACGAGACGGTCTTGCGGATGGAAGTTTATGAGGCGGATAAATGTATCGCCGCGGAGTCTATCTGTTTGAAACGAACTGAGGTGACATGATATGCCGAAAGTCAAAATTTGTGACCCCAGCGCACTGGGGAAAGGAAAGTCCAGCACAAAGCCTCAAATGAACAACCGGAAGAAAAAGCAGCTGGAAGATAAGATCATCGAGCTCTTTGGTATCTGCCTGACGTTTGCCGAAGTGAAAAAAGTGATCGGTCTCCAGGATTACACCTGCGCCATGAATTGGATCCGGGCAGAAGGGATTGAACCTGTGCTGGTCAATGGGCGGAAGCGGTACCTTGCCGCAGATGTGGCCAAGGCGTTGGAGCTGTCCAAGATCCGGGCGGTGTGATATGTCCCAGACCATAAAAAGGGCCCTTGTCGGCGCCGCAACGCCGGCAAGGGCAGGGAAAAGGGGTGATCGTTCAAGATGAGAGACCGTCCTGATATAACGCCAGCAAGCAGGCCCTGGAAATCCAGCGGAGCCCCGTTTACACCCCCAGACCCCGGTGGGTCGGACCCACAGGCTGCTATTGCGTTTTGCCTGTCTTGCAAGCGCCCTGTGTGCACCCCCGGATGCAAAGAACTCAAAGAGGTTCTGCACAAATGCCCCAGGAAGCGTGGAGGAGGGAAAACCCTTGAGAAATAACCTGCAAGCCGCCCGAAAGGCAGCGGGAATGACCCAGCAGGCCATGGCGGACAAGCTGGGGGTAGGGTTACGGCATTACAAAAAGATTGAATCTGGTGAGACATTAGGAAGTATTCCTTTGTGGGATGATCTGGAGGATCTGCTGGAAGTCAATCAACGTGTTTTGCGAGAAATTCATCCCGACAGAGAAGATAGTCAGTAGAAACATCAAGAATGTCGGCTATTTGCACCAGCCCATCAAGCGTAGGCTTCGCGTCACCGCTTTCATACTTACGGTAGTTCCTGATTCCGGTTTGAAGTTCGTCGGCCATCTTTTGGGCAGTAATGCCCCGTTCTTTCCTGGTTTTATTAAGACGATCAGAAAACATAGTTACTCCTCCTAAAAAAGGTCTTGACAGTGCCATAATAGTACACTATACTTGACGCATAAATAAGTGCCATTATATGGCACCATAAAGGAGGAGCGGCATGACAGCAAAAGTGGAGAACTACTGCGCCCACAAGCGCACCAGGCAGGTTTCTATTGAAACCAGCGAACGGGCCTGTATCAACTGCATCTGGTTTGAACAGCACTACCGGCCCAACCGGGGAAACGTATGGGGCTTTGTGCCCATCAGCAAGGGCACTTGCCTCTTAACCGGGAAAACCCGCGGGGCTCTGCGGCAGCCCTGCCAACGATTTGAAAAGGAGGAAATAAGACCATGACTGAGGTCCAGAGAATCAAAGAACGCCATGATATGGACATCCTGCTGCGGGCCATTGCCCCAGCGGCCAGAAAGCGCCAGGAGGCTCGGCGCAGAAAAGAGATGGGAAAGAGCCGGATCAACGCCGCCCTGGCCCGTCGGGGCATCCCCCTGCGCATGGTATAAGCGCAGGGGGCTTTCCCAACCCAAAATAGGAGGTGTTCTCATGGCCATTATCCGTGTGGAAAAACAGAAAAATTACACCGTGATGTCAAACCATCACCTGCAAGACGGGAACCTGAGCCTCAAGGCCAAGGGGCTGCTGTCGATGATGCTGTCCCTGCCCGAGGACTGGGTATATTCCGTGGAGGGCTTGGTCTCCCTCTGCAAGGAAGGACGGGACGCGGTTCGGTCTGCCCTGACGGAACTGGAGGACACCGGGTACATGGTTCGTGGCCGGACGAGGGACGAGCATGGCAAGCTGCGGGAGGCGGAATATGTGATCTATGAGGCCCCTCAAACAGCGTCGGAAACGGGCCCTGATACGCCGGAACCTACCCCGGAAGAGCCTGCATCGGAAAACCGCACATTGGAGAATCCGACACTACAAAATACTAAGAGAACAAATTACTTAAAGACTAACCCCCCTATAATCCCCCCACAGGGGGACGGGAGTGTGTCCAGGAAGAAACGGGAGCCCAAGGCTGCCCCAGACTGGAAGCCGGAGCGGTTTGCCCGGTTCTGGGAGTCCTATCCCCGGGGGGAGGACAAGCAGGCAGCCATTCGGGAGTGGGACAAGCTCCAGCCGGATGATGTTCTTCTCCGGGAGATGGCCCTTGGGCTGGCCCGGGACATGCAGTCTCCAGACTGGCAGCGGGGCATTGGCATCCCCTATGCCTGCCGGTGGCTCAAGCACCGGCGTTGGGAGGATGAGCACAGAACTCCGCCGCAGGAGCCTGAGCCGCAGCCGGAGCAGACTCTGCCGAAGGGGGCGTATCGGTTATGACGGAGAAACAAGAAACCTCCGCACACTTGGATGCACAACTGGGCGTGATCGGTTCTCTGCTGCTGGATGCAGACAAGTGTGCGGGGGAGGTTTTCCTTCGCACCAGGGAGGACCAATACACCGGGGAATACAAAACCCTGTTTGCCGCGGCGAAACGGTTGTACCAAGAGGGGCGTCCCATTGACCCGGTGACTGTCCGTGGGATTGCCGGGGAGGAGTACACCAACCTGATCCTCCAGATCATGGAGCTCACGCCAACCGCAGCCAACTGCGGCGCTTATCTTGATCTCCTGGTGGAGCAAGCACAGGTTTCCAAAATGCAGACCTTGGGGCTGGCATTGGCAAGCTGCAAGAGTACCGAGGAGGCAAAGCACCTCATTGAGGAGGCTAATCAGGTTATCGTACAGAGGGCCGCGCTTCGGGTGGTCTCTGCCGAACAGGGGCACTTGGAGTTCCTTCTCCGGCAGGACGAAAAAGTGTCCTATATCCCGTGGGGATTCCCCAAACTGGACGAAACAGTTTTGTCCACACTGGGAGACCTGGTGATCTTGGGAGGGCGTCCAAGCGCCGGGAAAACGGCGCTCTCCCTCCAAATGGCGTGGGAACAGGCCAAGACACAAAAAGTAGGGTATTTCTCTTTTGAAACCAACCCGGATGAGGTTTATGACCGCCTGCATGCCCTCGCTGCTTCGGTGGATTCGGTCAAAATCCGAAAGCGAACCCTGGACCAGGATGAGATTGCCCGAGTCATTCAATCCAGAAAGGAATTCACGACGCGGAGCATTGACGTGATTCATGCCTCAGAGATGTCTGTGGCAGATGTCCGCAGTGTAACTGTGGCCCGAGGCTATCAAGTAGTCTATGTGGACTATCTGCAAATCATCAACCCGGAGCACAGAACACGGCAGGGAGACCGATTCCGGGATGTCACGCAAATCTCTATGGACCTCCATCGAATGGCGGTCTCTCTCGGGGTGCTGGTGGTGGCATTGTCTCAGTTGAGCCGCCCTGACAGGAGTGCAAGGAGTAAAGCGCCTGACCTTTACAGCCTTAGAGAATCGGGACAAATTGAGCAAGACGCGGATGCGGTCTTTCTGCTTTATCTCAACGAAGAAGCCATAGAGGATGCTCCCAGAGGCGCCCCGCCGCCAACGCCGCCCAGGACGCTGCGAGTTGCCAAGAATAAAAAAGGATTCTCTGGCGGCTACATTGAGTTGGACTTTGACGGGGCAACGCAAACCTTCCATGCGTTATCTCCAAAGTCCACGGTGCAGCGAGACCTTGTAGACGCGGGGAAAGCGGCAAAGCAGAAAAACCGGTGCAGCACCCAAGGAAAAGTTGTGTCATTCCAAGAGATCACTGGAGATGATCCTGACTTGCCGTTTTGAGAGGAGATGTATGGCATGAGCAAGAACCCCTATTGGAGAGGCATCAAAAGAGTGGCGGAAAAACAACGGGCCAGAGGGGGCAAAAAATACGGGTCTGGAACAGAGGATAACCCTGCGGATATCCGCAGAAAGCTCACGTACATAGAGGAGAACCTGATTGACGTGCTGATGTATTGCGAATGGATGAAAGCATCCGCAAAAGACCATGAGCTGTCGATTGAGAAAGGTATCGCCGCCAAAATTCTTGTGGATTTAGAAGAACTTTCCTGCAAATGCCCACGATGCCGCCAGGCGGAATGGCTGCAAAATGGAAGTCACCAAAGTAACCGTTATTGTGGTTATTGCGGGCAGAGACTTTTGTGGGATGCGAACAGAAAGGAGGAAACCCCATGACAAGAAAAGAAATTCTCGCCGCCGCAGAGAAGTGTGTGTGCGGAGATCGGGAACAGGATTATGGAGTTCCAGAAAATAGCTTTTGTTTGATTGCGGCATTTTGGCACACCTACCTCAGTGCGAAGTGTGTTGCCGCTGGGGTCCATGTGCAGTTAGAGCCGGAGGATGTGGCGGTCATGATGGCTTTGCTGAAGATTGCCCGGGCATCTGTAAATCCGGGATACATTGATAGCTGGATTGATGGCGCAGGCTATTTGGCTTGCGGCGGGGAATTGGCGACGCTGGGGGGAAAAGATTGAGTATCACAAAAGGAATGTTCACCAGCGCAACGGATCTCTGGGAAACACCGCAAGCATTTTTTGACCAACTCAATGCAGAGTTTTGTTTTACGCGGGACACGGACACCAGGTTGGTTAATCTTTAATAGGAAATAGTTTTCTACACATTCCTCTCTGGATGAGATGTCAAAGCCTACCTTTTAGAGATCGTAAGGCAGAGCAGCCTGGAGAGCATGGCTTTTGTAAGAAAAACATGTTGTACCTTGAGAATCTTATATTGGACTGACGAAGGGTGTCTGTTAGGTGTATACCCTTATAGAAATACCTTGACATTATTGTACGTACGATATATATTTATTGTACGGGCAGAAAGTGAGGTGACTGTATGCCCGAAAAACAAATGGGGAGACCGCCAAGTAAGAATCCTAAAAAAGTTCGCTTTGAAATTCGTTTAACAGAACAAGAAGCTGCATTGCTAACAGAGTGTGCAGACCGTTTGGGATGCACACGGACTGATGTGCTGAACTTAGGCATTCAAAAGGTAAAGGCCGACCTGGACAAAAAATAAGGCATACCCGCCCACTCTCACAAAGTTCACGGATATGCCTTGCATCAAACCACAAGGGCTTGATAAATTTTATCATATCAAGCCTTCCGTGGAAAATCAAGTGGAGGTTTCATCCATGAATGAAATTGCAAAACAGCTGGACTATAATGGAAAAGTTGTGAGAACCGTAGAACAAAACGGGGAAATCTGGTGGGTTTTAAGAGACGTGTGTGTAATCTTGGGATTGAGCAACCCTACTTCCGTTTCAAACCGCTTGGATGATGATGAAAAAAGAAGGGCAGAATTTGACCCTAAATCTGGCTTAGGGTTAAGCCATAATGGGTACACAACCATTATCAACGAATCTGGACTCTATTCCGTTCTGCTCCGATCGGATAAACCGGAAGCCAAACCTTTCAAACGCTGGGTAACCCATGAGGTGCTTCCCAGCATCCGAAAGACAGGCGAATACCTCTCTCCCCAGGAGACAGAGAGGAGAAAACGCTTCCAATTCGTGGATACCCCTGAAAATCCAGAAGCACAAAGTATCCTGGGAGAAATGAGGGAACTGGCAATTTCGGTCCAAGTGATGCTGAAGCAATACAACTGTTACCGGCAGGAGGAGACGCAACGAGGCTATGCCCAAGTGCTGGAGAGCCTCTGCGGAAGGTTGTATAACCGAAGCGCAGACTTGGGCAGGGTCAGGTATAAAACGGTATATCGTCCTTGTTGAAAAAGTCTTCGTCAGTCTGATATAGGCTGGCGAAGATTTTTTATAGAATGATGGAAATGGAATTTCGCAAAGGAGGAAGACCCTTGAGTAATCCCTGGATTTGTGTCCGCCAAAGGGCTGGACCACTGGTCAAGGAATGCCGGTACCAGCGCCCCACACTGCGGAAGGGGGACCTGCCCAGTGTACAGCGGGAAAAACAGAAGATCCTCAGCATGACCAAAGGGGCCCTATTCCGACGAACCCCGGAGGACCGTCTGGAACTGATGCTTGGCCTGTTTGGCTGGGGGGCGACGGTCTACACACTGACTTTTAATGATGCCCAGCTGCCCCACAGTTTCCAGGGGGTCCGCCAGGTTTGGCGGAACTTCCTGGGCGCTATGCGCCGGTGGCGGAAGGACTCTTTTGATTATGTCTATGCGATAGAGGGCCGACATGGGGACAAGCGTTTTCACATCCATTTGGTTTTGCGGGACGCGGATTTTACCCTGGAAGAGGTTCGCTTCCTGTGGCCCGGAGGGTTTGTGGACGGGGAACCTTTGCTCCAGGGCCCGGAGGACAGTTTCCGCCGGATGGCGCGTTACTTGGTCAAAGAACGGCATGACGGATGGGTGATCCCCTTGGGGGCTCGAACCTGGGTGGCCTCTCGGTCTCTCTATGGGAAACTGCCGGCGGTGGAGAAATGGAGGGCAGAGGATGGCAATATCCCCGTGCCAAACCAGGCTACCTGGGCTGAGGAAAATTGCACAAGGAATCCCTTTGGCGCGTACCACTACGCTGCCTATATCACGCGGTATACATACAATAACGCGCGCGTGCGCGCGCGACATAGACTTGAAATATAGGCGCTGCTTTAGACAACAGCGTAAAAAAGGAGGGAAACGTATTGCGAACAACGGAAAAACATGGTAAACTGTTGACAGTGAGAAACGGCTGGTTGATCTGCCCCAAATGCGGGGGAAGCAAAGTCTTGCGGATTTACCCAGACACAAGGGGAAAGAAAATCCAAGTCTACTGCAAGCGATGCCGGAAAGAATCCATCGTAAACATTGAAGCGTGCCAGTGCCATGAGTGCCCGTGCCAATAATCCACGCGAGAAGCGTAGGTTGTTGGTACGGGCTTTTTGTTTTGCATATCTCCAGGAGGTGACAGCCCATGGCGAAGCGAAGCCTAAAACCCTGCCGGCATCCAGGATGCCCGGAACTGACTCGGGACGGGTGGTGCCCCAAGCATCGACCTGCCCCCCGACAGAGCCGGAGAGGGGCCAGCGGGGCCTATCACAGCTGGTATTCCAAGGCCGTCTGGACCCAGGAACTGCGCCCGGCACAACTGCTGCGGGAACCTTTCTGCCGGGTCTGTGCGGCCAAGGGGTGGCGTACCCCCGCTACGGTGGTGGACCATGTCGTCCCCTTCCGTGGAGACTGGGACTTGTTTGTCAGTCCGGCCAATCACCAGAGCCTGTGCAAGTTCCACCACGACCAGAAGACCGCCCGGGAGCAGGCGGAAAGCAGGGGGAAAGAGAGCCAGCTTTGAGGGGGCGCCGACGCGGAAGGCTACGCCTGCGCGGCCGGGTGTGGGCGAGTGTGTGTGCATACACCTGCGGGCGCAGGCACGGCGGCAAAGCCGCAGCCCTCCCCCCAGGTCGGAAAAGTTTTGGGGGATTCTCCCCAGACCTCGCTGCATCCTCGTTTGCGAGAAAAAGTCCCCCATGGAGAATTTGGAAAGGAGGTTTTGCCTGTGCCAGCCAACGTAAAGCGAAGTGAAAATTTAGAAAAACACCAGACCAAGGCGGAGATTCAGGCCAGGCAGGCAGCGGAAGCCGCCATCCTGCCGGACCGGGCAGGAAGCCCCAAGCCGCCCCGCACCCTGAACAAAGACCCGGCGGCCAAACGGTATTGGAAGTCCATTCTGGAGCGGATGGAGGGCCTTGCCATTCTGGATGACCTGGATGGAGAGATGCTGGCGGTGTACTGCGCAGCCCTCTCCCGGCGGGATTCCCTCCACACCCTATGCCGGACGCTGATGGCGGAGATGGAACAGACTGAGGCCCCAGGTGAGCGGCTGGAACTGGTGAATAAGTTAGACACCATTCTTTCCAAGCTCCAGGCCCATGAAAAAATCCTGCTCTCCTTTGCGGACAAACTGGGGATGACCCCCGAGGCCCGGGTGCGGCTGGCCCGGAGGCGAGCGGCCCAGGCGGTCCAGTTGGACCCGGACGGAGATCTGTTTGGAGACTGAGATGGCTGTCAGAAAGCAGAGCGGCCTGCACCATCCTGTCAGCGTCTATGCCAAGCAAGTGACCCGGGGAAGGCTCCACGACCTGTGCTGCCCCTATGAGATCAAGGCCTGCCAGCGGCATTTGGATGACCTCAAGCGCCAGGGGACGGAAGATTTCCCCTATGTCTTTGATACCACCCGGGCAGATCGGATTATCCGGTGGTTTGGGCAGTGTATCCAGACCCGGGGGGTGGAGCATGGCCAGCCCATCCAACTCCAGCCTTGGCAGGTGTTTGACCTGGGCTGCACCTATGGTTGGGTCCATAAGGAGGACGGGGCCCGGCGGTTTAAGCGGACCTACAACAAGCGGGCCCGAGGAAATTTTAAGTCCACGGAAAAATCCGGGCAGGCCCTTTATCACATGTGCGGGGACGTGATGTACCCACCCTATCAACCGGAAGCGGCAGTTTTTGAGATGGAGCCGGAAATTGATTGTGCCGCCGTGGACCGGGGGCAGGCCATGCGGGTCTTTGGAGATGCCAAAAAAATTGCCCAGGCCAGCCCGAACATTGCCAAACGGCTTATCATCCCCCGATCCAACCCGGTGGTTCACAAGACCCGAGGAGGGTATATGCGGGCCCTGTCCAAGGACACCAAGAACAAGGACTCCGGCGCGCCCAGCTATTTTGTGGTGGACGAATACCATGCCCACCCCACCTCAGAGATCTATGAGATCGGTGTGGACTCTTTCGGCAAGCGGCCCCAGTCCCTTTTGGATGTGATTACCACCGCGGGCGACGACGCCCAGAGCAAACCTTGCTATACGGAAGAGACCTATGCCAAGCAAATCTTAGATGGGGACCGTCGGGACGAAACCTATTTTGTCATGATCCGGGAGCTCCCGGTGGGAGAGGCCCCCCATAACAAGTCCCTATGGTTGTGGGCGAATCCGTGTCTGCGGTATCCGAACCAATACAGCAAGTATCTTCTGGACCAAATTGAAGCGGAACATACCGCGGCGTATGGGTCCAATGACCCACACAAAATTCGGAAGTTCCTCACCCGCCGGATGTGTCAGTGGCAGACCGGAAGCGTCAACCGCTATTTGGACGAACACTGCATGAGGCTGGCCCGGGAGGCCATGATCCCCCGGGAGGCATTTGCTGAACTGACGGACGGGCTGGCCTGCTGGTGCGGGTTTGACCTGGGAAAGCGGATCGACCTGTCCGGGGTGGCTGCCGTGTTCCTGCTGGAGGATGGCCGGGTGGCCGTTAAAGCCCATGGATTCATGCCGGAAAATGGGGCACAGCGGCACGAGCAAAGTGACCGAGTCCCCTATCTCTCCTGGGCCAAGGCGGGGTATTGCACCCTTACCCCAGGGGATGTGACGGACAACGGCTATGTGGACAACTGGATCAGCCAGGGGGAAGCGGACCACGATTGGGAGGTCCTGGAGGTGGACTATGACGGGCACAACGCCACAGATTTGGCCATCCGTCTCTGCGAGGAACGGAACAACGAGGACTTTTGCGTGGAAATTTCCCAGACCTGTGCCGGACAAAACCTGGCGGTAAAGACGTTCCGGGAATTGCTGCTGCAAGGGCTGCTTGTCCTGGAGGAATCCCCCCTTCTGCTTTGGTGTCTGGCCAACGCCATTGAGATCCAGAACAACTATGGAGACATCAAACTCTCTAAGAAACACAAAGATGACACCGAGCGGATTGACCCCGTGGCCGCGGCTATGAATGCACTGGCCCGGGCACTGGTCCAACGGGACAAGCATGACCTGTCCGCTGCTCTGGCCAGCGGTACATTTACCCTTTGATTCGGCCTTCTCCCGGGTGGTTACGGTACCCACCCCCATGAGATTCCTCCCTTTTTTGGTATGCCTGGGGCCGGGCTTTGCCCGGCGCCCGGGAGAGGGCCGAAGGGGGCAGAAAGGAAGCCTATGAAACGAAAACGATTTTTCCTCAGCCTGCTGGCAGATGTGATCTTTCTTTTGGGCCTGGCTGCCATTGTGGTGGGGATCGCCCTGGCGGGCCACGGCCCTCTGGCGGTCTGTGTGGCTGGGGCAGAAATGACGGTGGCGGGGGTTCTCCTTCGCTCCAGTCTGGAGCCCCGAGAGGAGGAAGGTGACGGCCTATGATTTTAGATGGTTTGGTCCGGCGGCCGGCCAGAGGGACCCCGACAGCTCCCACCAGCGCGGTCACACTGGACGCGGTGGGGCTGACCGGTGTGGTCCAGAGTGGGGAGACCGCGGCTATGAAGCTGGCAGCGGTCAACCGGTGTCTGGAAGTGCTCTCCGATTCCATGGGGAAGATGCCCTCCTACGCCATGGTGCGTACGACCAGGGAGCGGGTCTATCCCCCGGTGCTGGAGCTTCTGAATCTCCGGCCCAATGAGGCCATGACCCCCTTTATCCGGCGGAAGATGCTGGAGATCAACCGGCTCACCAGGGGAAACGCCTATGAGTGGGTGATCCGGGACCCCATTTCCATGGCACCGGTGGAGTTGATTCCCCTCCCGGCGGAACTGGTGAGCCCTTGGCAGGACACAACTGGGCGGGTCTGGTATGACGTGACCCACCCCTACAACGGCGGCCGGATGCGGCTGACATCAGAGGATGTTCTGCACTACAAGGGCTACACCCGGGACGGCCTACACTGCATTTCCGTTCTCCAGCGGGCGGCCCAGGTGATTGGGGCGGGACTCAGCGCCCAGGAATATCAGGGTAGCTACTACGCCAACGGAGGCCAGCCCTCTGGGGTCCTGAGTACAGAGGCGGACCTGGGAGGCTACGTAAAGGACAGGTCTGGGAAAAACACAGGCGTCCTAAAAAAGGATGCCTTGCGGAAAGAGTGGGAGAGAATTCACGTCGGCCCAGACAAGGCGTACAAAATCGCAATTATGGACCATGGGTTGACCTACACCCCCATCTCCGCCACCATGGCGGATGCCAAGTATGTGGAAAACCACGATGTCACGGTCCTGGATATCTGCAACTTCTTTGGGGTCCCGGCCTATAAAGTCAACGCGGGAAACCAGAGTTACAGCTCCAATGAGCAAAACGCCATTGAGTATGTGGTGGGGACCTTACAGCCCACCATCAACCAATACGAACAGGAACAGACCTGGAAGCTCCTGCTGCCCCACCAGCGAAGGGAGGGCCTGGAACTGCACCTGAACATGATGGTGGAACTGCGGGGGGACTTTGCCAGCCGTGCGAACTGGTACCGCACAATGACAGAGATCGGTGCGTACAGCGTCAACGATGTTTTGACCCACGAGGATATGCCCAACGTCCCCGGTGGGGAGAGTCGAAAGGCCTCCCTCAACTACGTCCCCTTGGAGGACTGGAAGGAATTAAGCAAACAGCGCAGCGGAGGTGGAATGTGAGAAAGCAGTTAAATGGTGAAGTGGTGGGAGACCAGGACCTCTGGCTCTACCAATTTTTTGAGGTCCCGGCCTTTTCTCCACAGACGATTCGTACCGCAGTGGAAGAGAACCCCGAGGGAGAAGACTTGGTCCTGGAAATTAACTCCGGCGGCGGGTCGGTTTTCGCCGGGTTTGAAATGTACAGCGTGCTTCGGTCCGCTGGCTGCCGGACGGTGGCGGAGGTGCAGTCCCTGGCCGCTTCGGCGGCCTCTGTGGTGATGTTAGGGTGCCAAGAGGTCCATGCCTCCCCGGTGGCCCAGGTGATGATCCACCTGCCCTCCATGGGGACCCAGGGAGACCGGTATGACCACCAGGTGAGTATTGGGGTCCTGGACTCCATTACCGAGTCCATTCTAAATGCCTACACCATCAAGGCCGGCCCCCGGTCCAGCCGGGATGAGCTGAAACGTTTGATGCGCACCGCGGCCTGGATGACCGCTCCCGAGGCCAAAGGCCTGGGACTGGTGGACAAGATTGTAGGGGAAGAGGAGATTGACCCCGCGGCCATTTTGAACAGCGCGGGGGGCGTGTGTCACGGCATTCGGGCACTGGCAGCTGTGGGGCGGCCGACAGCTGCGGAGCTATGGCAGCGGTATGCGGAGTTGGTGGCCCAGGGAAAGGCACCGGCCAGAGGCGAGGCAAGCCCCCCAGAAGACACGGAAGATATCCAGACAGCGAAGGCCCGTCTGGAATTGGAAAAAATCAGATTTATAGGAGGCAGACAATGAAAGATTCTACCAGACAGAAATACATGGACGCCATGAACCGCCGGGCGGACTTGATTCAGCAGGCGGACGATGCCTTTTCCAGCGGAGAGGTGGAAAAGGGGAAGGAACTGACCGCCAGCGCCGCCGCGCTGAACCCGGAAATTGAGGGGTATCAGGCTCTGCTGGCACAGGAGGAAAAGTTTGCGGCGCCCCGACCCGCCCCCCTGGATCGGGAGACCAAGGAGCGGGCGGAGGACCGGGCGGAGACGCTGAAAAACGGCGGCCGCATTACCTTTTCTCCCGAGGAGGTTCGAGCGGCCCTGGGACTTACGATCCGCAACAGCACCACCCTGGGCACCGGCACCCTGGTGGAACCCACCCGGGTGGGCTCCACCATCCATGACAATGTGGCCCGGGTTTCCAGCATTGTAGATCAGGTCTATGTGCAGGATCTCACCGGCTGCCAGGCGATTCTGGAGCCCCTGCTGCTCTCTGACATGGAAGCGCAGACTGGCAAAGTGACCACCACGGCAGGCACAGCGCGAACGGCTTCCGACCCCACTTTCTCCGCGGCAAAGATTGCCCCCTATGAGGCCACCGTGACTACCTTTGTGGACCGGAACCTTTCCAGACTGACGCCGGTTGCCTATGAGGAAAAGATCCGTTCCATTGCCATGCGCTCCCTGCGCCGGGCTGTGGCAAAGCTGATCTACAACGGGGACGGCCAGGGAACGCCTGACATGTATGGCATCAAGACCGCCAAGGACACTGCTGGGGCGGCACTGTTTAAGACGGTGAATGTTTCTTCCATTGAGGCGGGGTTCCTGGACAACATTGTTTTCGCCTATGGCAGTGATGAAGAGGTCGGCGGGAATGCCCGGCTTTTCCTTACCAAGGCAGACCTGGCGGCCATCGGCGCCCTGCGGAACGCGGACGATAACCGGGTCTATGAAATTGTCCCGGACCCGGCCAACGCCAACACGGGACGCATTCTGGACGGCGGCCTCATCGTCCCCTATACCATCGGTTCCGCATTGACCTCTCTTTCTGCCTCAAAGGCTGGGGCTTCGGATATCCAGACCATGATTTACGGCGACCCCATGAACTTTGAGTTGGGGCTGTTTGGTGACTACTCCATCCGCATTGATGAGAGTGTCAAGGCGGTGGAGCGGATGAACGCGATTCTGGGAGATGTCATGGTGGGCGGCAACCTGATTGTCAAGGATGGCTTTATGGTGGCCACCCTGCCCAAGAGCGGAGGCTAACCCATGAACATTTCTCTGGACGCGGTCAAAGCCTATTGCCGGGTGGATGGAGAGGAGGAAGATGCCCTCCTCCTCTCCCTGGTGGATGCGGCGAAGGATTACTTGGAGGGCGCGGGCGTTATGGAACCCGAGGCAGAGGAATCCCTTTATCTGTTGGCGGTCAAGGCGCTGGTCCTTCACTACTATGACCACAGGGGGCTGACAGAATCCAGTGCCCCTGGGGAAATCCCGGGTATCCGAAACGCCATTGTCCAGCTGAAACTCCGGGCGACCGCTGCCCGGGCCCTGGAGGGATTATCATGGCCTACCGGGTGAACCTGGCTTCGGACCTGCGCAGCCGGGCCGCCATCAAGCGTCTGGCCCCCGCCGAGGAGAAGGATGCCCTGGGACAGTACCCCGTGGTGGAGAAGACGGTGGCTGTCGTGTGGTGTGGGGTGACCCCCCAGACCGGGAGCCTGCTGACTGGCCGGCCGGCGGAAACTGTGCTCTCCCGGACCACCCACAAGGTAACCATCCGTTACCGGCCTGGGATCACGGCGGATATGTGGCTGGAGATCGGCGGCGAACCCTATGACATTCTGTATATTCTGGACCCCTATCTCCGGCATGAAACGCTGGAACTGTTCTGCGAGGTGAGAGGAAATGGCCGAAGCAACGTTTAATTCCAAAGATTTGGAAGAACTGGCTCAAAACATGTACCGCACAGCGGAGAAGCTGTATCCGAAGGAGGTCAAACGATTCCTCCAAAAAGAGGGGAACAAAGGGGCCGGTATCCTACGAAAAAAGACCCGGGCTGCCACCAAAAAGAAGACGGGCAATCTGATCCGCGGCATTAAGCGAGGTTCGGTCTATCAATATAAGGGCAGCTATCAGGTCCGGGTGAAGAACAATGCGCCCCATGCCCATCTCATTGAGTATGGACATGTCCTCTGGGTGAATGGAACCCAAACAGAGAAGTTCGTCCCTGGAAAGTACCCGTTGAAGAAAGCCGCGCCGGAGATCGCCGCCACCCTCACGGGAGACGTGGATGGTTTCGTGGATGATTTGATCTCGAAAGGATTTGGCCTATGACGGACATTGTTGATGTAATCCGGGCGGTTTCGGAGCTGGTGGAGCGGGTCTTCGGGGCTCCTCCCATCACCAAGGACATCACAGAGGGCTTTGATCTTCCCTGTACCTATGTGCAGCCCACGCTGATGCAGACATCCTTAGAGGGCGGTCTGCGGCACGATAGTTACTCCATTGAGATCATCCGGTTTGGCCCCCGTACCCGGGACGGTTGGTTGGGCCTGCTGGAGGCCCAGGCATCCCTGGCAGAGACGCTGGAAAATCCCATCCCCATCAGCAGCACATTCTTTCTCTACCCAGAGGAAGTGGACTTTGATCTGAGACGGAATGAAATGACGTTGATTACTTCATTTGATGTGGATATTTTCCAGATACGGCCGGAAATAGACGTGACAAAGGAGTTCATGGAAGAACTTACCATAAGAAAGGACTGAGACAATGGGATTACCCACAATTACCGTGGAATTCAAGAAACTGGCGGCCACCGCTACCAACCGTTCCACCAGGGGCATTTTGGCGGTCATCCTTCAGGATGACACCGCGGAATGGACCCACAAAACCTACACCGCGTTGGAGGAGGTTTCCGAAGCGGAGTTCACTGCGGCGAACTACAAAGCGCTGTCCCGGGCATTTTTGGCTGGCCCCTGGCAGGTAACAGTGGTTCGTGTCGGTGGGGAGGGTTCTATGACAGATGCCCAAACCATTTTGGACAACCTGGCCTACAACTGGGTCTGCGCGGTGCCCACGGCCTTCCAGGCGGGGCTTGTGACGTATATCAAAGGAATCAACACGCCCCGCCGGCTCCGCAAGGCAAAGGCCCTGGTGGCTGCGCAGAAATCCGCAGATGATATGCACATCGTCAGCGTGGCCAACACGAAGGTCACCCCAAAAGGGGAAGCTGCGGCCATTGATATTCACCAATACCTCCCCCGGATCGCTGGGGTTCTGGCGGCCTGCCCCATGGACCAGAGTGTAACGTATGCCGTCCTGGATGACCTTACCGGGGTGGAGCCTGTGGCCGATTTGGATACTGCCATTGACGGCGGCAGCCCGTGCTTGTTCCAGGACGATGATGTCATCCGCATTGCCCGGGGCGTAAATACTCTCCAGACCATCACCGGGGACCTTACGGAAGATATGAAGAAAATCACAGTGGTGGAAGCCATGGACCTGATTCAGGAGGATATCATCCGAACCTTTAAGACGTATTACCTGGGCAAGAAAAAGAACACGGCGGACAACCAGGCCCTCTTTGCCTCTGATATCTCCACCTATTTGCAAACTCTGGCGGAGGAGGATGTCATTGACCGGGAGAGCGGGATCTCCGTGGCGGGGGATGTGGCCGCCATGCGGGCGGCTTGGGAGGGCGCGGGAACCTCTACCGCGGAACTCAGTGACGCTCAGGTCAAAAAGAAGACCTTCCGTTCCCAGGTCTTTGTGGCGGCCCAGGCCTATGTGCTGGACGCCATGGAAGACATGAAGATGGTCTTTACCATGGGCTGAGAGGAGGCGCAGCATGGGAAAATTCAATAGCAATAAAGTGATCCGCGGGACCTTTGGCCGGGCCTGGGTGGATGGGGACTTGATGGCCAATGTGAAAAGTTTTGAGGCCAAAGCCACCATTGATTATGAAGATTTGGACATCAACGGCGATTTTGGTCAAAAGAAGCGGTATATGGGATATTCCATCGCCGGGACCATGACGCTGCACAAATTCGACAGTTACATCCTGAAAAAATATCAGGCCGCGATTATGAGCGGGGACCTGCCGGAGATGAAAATTGTCGCTTCCCTGGCAGACCCCCAGAGTGACGGAACCCAGCGGGTGGCGCTGTATGATGTGCATCTGGATGAGATCACCTTATTGCAGTTTGAGAACAAGACTGTCCTGGAGGAAGAGGTCCCCTTTACCGCGGGGTCCTTTGAATTCCTGGACCTGATTGAGTAAAGGAGGATTTTTATGGCGGTTTTAACCATTGAGGAACTGCTGGCACGAAAAGAGCAGCAGGCCCAGAAAGGCAAACCTGCATGCAAGTCGGTGTTTATTCCTGGACTGGGCGGCGAGGTGGAGGTCGTCCCCATGGACCCCAGCAAGTTTTTGGAGTATTCGTTTCAGCTGGGCAATAGCAACGGCGATGGCGCGGCCATGCTGGATGCCCAGTGCGCTATGATCTACGCCTGTTGCCCTCTCTTCCATGACCGGCAGCTGCAAGATGCTTACGGGTGCCAAGAACCCCACGAGGTGATTGCAAAGGTGTTTGGATACGATTTGGACGGTATGAATGCGCTGACGGAAGCAATCACTTCTTTTTACAGTGCCCCAGAGGAAGAAGTAAAAAACTAATCCGGGGCGATGCGGACCTGGCTACCATCGCCCACTTTGTAACCCAGGGATATCCCCTGCGGGAGTTGGTCAGCCTGCGGCCCATGGAGCTGGCCTTCCTCCGCTGTGCTTGGATGCTGGAATTAGAATATGTCGAGGAGGCTTTCACCCGTGGCAACAAAAACCGTTAATATTCTGTTGAAGATGAACGATCAGTTCACTTCCAAATTGGTGAAGGCCGGAAAGGTGACCAAAGAGCAGAAGCGGGCCATGGACAAATGTGCCAGCTCCGCCATGCGATTTTCTAAAACGGTGCAAACGGGCTTTACCAGTGTGGTCAAAAACATCGGGAAAGCCGGCGCCGCCCTGGCTGGTTTTTCCTTTGCCGGTTTGACCGCTGGATTTGTCGCCTTGGGAGATGCGACAGAGGAGTACCGCAAGGCCATGGGGAAGCTCAACACCGCGTATCAAGCGGCAGGATACAGCGCGGCGGCGGCCCAGACGAGTTATAAAGAATTTTATAAAATTCTGGGGGACACCGATACCGCCACAGAGGCCAGCCAGCTGCTGGCAAAGCTGAGCAAAAGCGAGGCTGACGTGACCAAGTGGACCCGGATTGCCGCGGGGGGTTCCGGCACCTTTGGAGACGCTCTGCCCATTGAGGGACTGATTGAATCCGCCAACGAAACCGCGAAGGTGGGAAAGGTGACTGGCGTCCTGGCCGACGCGCTCAACTGGGCCGGAATCAGCGAGGACCGTTTTAACCAGAAGCTGGCGGCAGCTGGGAATGAGGGAACCCGGAACACACTAATCATGGAGACTCTGAGCGCTACCTACGAAAAGGCTGCCGACGCTTTTTACGCCAATAACAAGGCCCTGGTTCAGTCACGAGCCAACCAGGTGGCCATGCAGAAGGTGACCGGCGCCCTGGGCGAGGCCAGTGTCATTGCAAAAAATAAACTGTTCGAGTTGGCCGGGGCTACTGAGGAGGGCGGGGTCAGAAGCGGGTCCGCCCTGGCTTGGATCATGGAAAAGGCGGAGGCATTCAAAGCAAAGCTGGAGAGCCTTGATGTCAGTCAGTTTGCCCCGAAAGTGACGCAGGCGTTGACCCAGATTCAAAATGGTGTTTCCACAGTATGGGGATATATCCAGCCGGTTCTGTCCTATATCGTACAGAACGCCGGAACGATGATCCCTTTGATTTTTAAGATCGTGACAGCTGTCTCTGCCCTCTCTGTTATCGCAAGCATTGCCACGAATATCATCTCATTCGTGAGTGCGGCGAAAACAGCCATTACGGTAATCAAGGGGGTTGGCGGCGCAATTACAGCTCTGACCGGAGGCCCGGCGACGCTGATTATGACGGCAATCTCTCTACTGGTTGTTGGGTTTGTGTCTTTGTACAACAACAGTGAGACCTTCCGAAACGCCATCAACAAGCTGGGCAATGGGATCAAAACGGTTTTCACGGCGGTCAAGGATGCTGTCGTCTCCCTTAAGGACAAGTTTATCTCCGCTTTTGAGACTATCCGAAAGAAGGTCTCCAGTATTGTGGAAAAGATCAAGGGATTTTTGCAGCCTTTGGTGGACTTGTTCAACAAAGTGAAAGATGGGGTTGCCAGTATAGGGGGCAAAATCAAGGGATTCTTTGTGGGTGACGCCAGTGGTCATGCCACCGGCACCCCATACTTCCCAGGCGGTCCCACCCGGATCAATGAGGGCGGCCGGGGAGAAATTGTGGACTTGCCCAACGGGACCCGGATCATTCCCCATGATGTGGCAAAGAAGTCCCAGGGCGGTACCTCCATCGTGGTTCACGTTACCGTGCAGGGAAACGTGATCGGAAACCGCCAGTATATGGAACAGACGGGCGCGTATATCGCCAAGAAAATCATGGCTGCACAGGGGGTTGTGTAATGGATTTTATCCTGTCCTATAACAACAATGAGATGGTAATGCCCTTCCCCGTGGTCCCCAATGGGGGAATCTCCTTAACCCGGGCCCAGGACAACATCACCTTTGACGGGGTCAACTATGAACTGCAAGCCATCGGAACCATGAATCTGGCCTCTTTTGAGCTGTCCAGCATTTTCCCCAACCGGCCCTATCCGTGGCTGCGCCCCGGGTCTGTGGCGGATGGGTGGGCCTATGTGCGGACCATTGAGGCGGCCCGCCTGCGGCGGATTCCCTTCCGGGCCATCCATCTGGACAACGATGGGACCGAACTGTTCAATCTCCCGGTGACGGTGGACTCCTTTGAATATGGACGGGATCAGGCCGGGGACGTGGCCTACACCCTCTCCTGCAAAGAGTATCGGTTTGCCATCCCGGTGGACCTGGAGGAGCTGGCGAAGCCGGCAGATGCCAAGGGAGAGGCAACCCAGACGGAATCACAGCGGCAGGAAAATACGGGGACCTCTCCCGAGGGCAGTTATCAAAAGAAGTACAACAGCGATGACGCTGTGATGATGGCCCGGACCATGTGGAACGAATCCCGAGGTATCCAGAGCAAAACGGAGATTGCCTGCGTCGGGTGGACGGCGCTGAACCGGGTGGACGCCGGGGCCGCGGCGGGGTTCCGGGATACCCTTTCAGGGGTGCTGACCCAGGCAAATCAATTTGCCTACACCGCCAGCGCCCCCACCACCAGCGACTATGGCTATAACCTGGTGGAGCTGGCCACGGATGTGCTGGACCGGTGGAGCCGGGAAAAGGCGGGGCAGACCAATGTGGGCCGGGTTCTTCCCAAGGATTACAAGTGGTATGCCGGAGACGGAAAGCACAACTATTTCCGAAACCAATACCAGGGAGGGACCCGGTGGAATTACAGTCTGCCCTCCCCTTATGAGAGCTGAGGTGACAGCGTATGGCAACGCAAGTGGAGCGGGCGGTGGCCTGGGCCAAGAAAAAACTGGGCGTTACCATGTACAAGGGAAAATGCCAGGCATTTGTGGCGGATTGCTATGCCTATGGCGCTGGGATGACCCGGCGTTCTGCCAGCAGCGCGAAAGTCGCCCGGAACCTTTGGCGGGTGAGTACCAGCCAGTCCAACATCCCTGTGGGCGCCGCAGTCTATTTTGACAGCCCTACTTCCCCGCAGTATGGCCATGTGGGCCTGCACATTGGGAATAACCAGGTAATCCATGCCTTTGGAACCGTAAAGCAAATGAGTGTGTCCGCCATCATCGGATGCGGCTATGCCTGGCAGGGCTGGGGGTGGAACGGCGGCGTCAAGCCCACCGGAGCGGGTACCACTGTCCCGGCGGGGACTTCGGACGGGGGGACAGAGAATGCCTCCCAAGGCGAGTCCGTGATCCACATCCCCCAGACCGAAAAGGTCTACACCGTCTATGAGCAGGACACCCCGTATAAGCTGCCGGATGTCTATGCGTATCAGTGGCAGTCCTATGAGAAGAAAACGGTGCTGGACATCTCGGACCGGGTGGGCAGTCCCTCTCTCTCCGACGATTCTGACAGTGTATGCCTGGAACTGACCTTTCAGGTGCTGCAAGCCACTGGGGAGAAGTATTTTAAGCCCCTGGAAATCCGGCCGGGAGATTATGTCTCCGTGGTAAACACCAACAGCAAGGAATGCGTCTTCACCGGGCAGGTACAGGCGGTGAGCGGGTCCTATCGGGAATCCCTCTCTGTCACCTGCCATGACAACGGGCGTCTGCTGACCACCAATGACGTTATCATCCAGTTTGACAACGTGGCGGCCAAGACTGCGATTGCCCAACTGGCCGCCAAGGTAGGGATTCCAAGTCTTTCCTGCCCGGACTTAATCAGCAGCGTTTATTCCCTGGAGAAAAACAACGCAGCTACCATTGTCCAGGACATTTTGGAGACGGTGACCGCAGAAAACGGGGTGACCTACTTCCCGCGGATGATGGGAAACACCCTGGTGATCCGGTCTTACGGAGACACCTGTGTCCGGGGATTCTGCCGCCAGGAAGAAAACCTGGCCCCCTTTGATGTGATGACGGAGTGTGATACCCCCCAGGTGAGCTGGGATATCAATGACTTAAAAAATGACATTGTGGTATACAGTGAGGCGGATAACTCCGCCACAGTACAGGCCAGGGCAGAGGATGCAGCCGCTGTGCGGCGGTACGGACGGCGCGTGGGCCTGGTGACCTTCTCCGACCAGGACACGGTGACCGCGTCTGCCAAAGCCCAAAACACGTTACGAGAGAAAAGTGTGGTCAAAGAGGAGTTTTCCTTGACCACCTATGGCAGTGACCGGATTGTGGCTGGGGTACGAATGAAGGTGGACCTGGCGGAGATCCGGGGGGAATTCTGGGTGACCGCGGTGACCCACGATCTGGGACCGCCCCATAGGATGACCCTGACCATGAGGAGGGCTGAGTGATGAGCTGGGAGCATGCCATCGCCCGGGAATTGAAAAAACGGGACAATCCAGTGTATTATGCCTGGTTTTCCGGGGAGGTGACCTCCCCGGTCCAGATTACAGACGAGGAGGGCAATGTGAGCTACTCTGGTCCGACGATTGTTTCTTGCTTCGATGGGGCAGTCCAACTCCGGGCAGACCGGCTCCAGCAGCTCCCCGGGGACGAACCTTACCACGCCGGACAGCGGGTTGCCCTGCTGGGGCATCCCTTTGCCAAAGAGCCGGGCAGTCAGAAAATTTTGATTTTAGGAGTGGTCGCGGATGTTATTTAATCAGACGGAAGAACAACGCCAAGAGATGACCGCCCAAGACGATGGGGTACTTGGCGTCTCCTTTGCCTTTGACTGGAAGGCCGGGCATTATGAAATGGCGGCGGGTTCCCCGGTGGAGATCAGCGGGACAAGGGCGGCCCAGGCATGGCTGCAACAGGTGCTGCGGACCAAACGGGAACGGTATTCCATTTACCCCACGAACTTTGGTGCGCCAGCACAGGCCCTGGTAGGGCAAAAGTATCCCAAGGGCTTTCTCCTGTCAGAGCTGCGGCGGCAGCTGACAGAGAGCGCGGCTTACTGCCCAGCCATCCAAGACGTGGGAGACCTAAAGCAGGAGGGAGACGCCATCACGGGGACGGTCTCTCTGACAACCCGTTCCGGGGAGCGGCAGGAGGTGTTCCATTTTGGCCCTTGACTTAGCAGAGATTCACCAGCAGATGCTGGATGGGATCAGCGAACGATACCAGAAAACCACAGGCTTCCCGGCCTATGACTTTACCCGGGCATTTGCCATCGCGGTGCTGTCCCTGGACAGTGACATCGCCGTTGCTGAGGAGAAGCTGGACCTGGAAAATCTGTCTGGAACAGAGTTGGACACGTTTATCCGGCAGCATAGAGGCCTTTCCCGAAAATACGCCACCTATGCCACAGCCACCCTGCGGGTGGTCACCGGCGGCGGAGACATCCGGGCGGGAAACCTGTTCTCCACGGCATCCGGCGTAGAGTTTTACGCCATCCAGGATGGGACGTACGCAGCGGGGGACACCTTTTCTGTTCGTGCCTATGTGGGCGGAGAGGCTGGCAATGTGGGCCCCAACACGATCACCTATATGCCGGTCACCATTGCAGGTATTGGCGCGGTGACCAACGACGAAGCCGCCACAGAGGGCTATGACGCGGAGAGCGATGAGGAGTTCCGGGCCCGTTATTACAATGACCTGCAAAATCCAAACAACGGCAGCAACCAGCAGGCCTACATCGCCTGGGCCATGTCGGTGCCCGGCGTGGGCCGGGTGCGGATTTTCCCCCAGGCATTGGGCGCGAACACCGTGGAAGTCTGTCTTGTGGACCCCAATATGGAGCCTGCCGGCAGTGAAGTAATCCAAGCGGTACAGGCGCTGATTGATCCCAACAAAAATGGCGATGGCAGCGGGGAGGCCCCCATTGGAGCGGTGTGTACAGTGACCACGGCGGAACGCCTGGAGATTGCAGTGAGCGCGTCTGTCACCATCGCGGAAGAGGCAGAACTTGGCGCAGTAACGGAGGCGGTAAAGGCCAACTTGACCGATTATCTTCGGGAAATTGCCTTTGCAAAAGGGGTTAGCTATGTCAGCTATGCCCAGATCACCAGCCGGATCAATGCCACGGAAGGGGTCCTGGATCACAAGGATTTGACGGTGAATGGAGGGACCTCCAATGTCCCTCTGGAGGACCGTCAAACCCCTGTGCTGGGGGAGGTGCATCTGACTTGACCGTCAAAGAATTCGCCTTGCGGCAGCTCCATTGGATGGTGCAGAACGATCCGTGGGTACAGGAAATCTTCCTGGCCGGTGGGGAGAGTTTGGATCAGCTGGCGGAACGAATCCTGGCCGTTTCCCGCTTTGACAACTTTGCGCTGCTGAACAGGGCCCAAGTCGAATATTATGAAAAAATCCTTGGCCTCCCCCAAGACGACAACAAATCCTTGGATGACCGGCGGGCAGCAATCCAGGCCGCCTGGCAGGCGGCGCAGAAGCCCAGCTTGGCAACCGTTCAGGCGATTTGCGACAACTGGAAGACCGGCGGAATCATCGCCAGCTACACGCCCGGGGTCATCCTACTTCGGTTCTTAGGGAGTCCAGGCGTCCCAGAGGGAATCGAAACCCTAAAAGAGGCCCTGGAGCGAACGGTCCCGGCGCATTTGGTGCTTAATTACGCATTCCGATACCTTTTAATCCGTGAAGTCCACGAAAAAATGACCTTGGCACAGTTGGCGGAAACGCCGCTGAATCACTTTGCAGGAGGCTAACCCATGGCAAGTTATACACCCAATTTAGATCTATTGAAGAAGTCTCCGGTAACAGACGGAGATGACATGTTTAATGTAGAAACGATGCTCAATGAGAACTGGGATCGAATTGACCGAGGCGTTGGCGACTACACCGCCCCGGCCCAAAAGATGGGACTGACAGGGGACCTCAGTGTTGGTGCTTCCCTTGGTGTGCTGGCGGACATCGGGAACGTCCATGTGTGGAGGAAGACGGTGGTTGCAGAGGAGGAGGTTCCGGCAGGGTACAAATTAGTGGATGACAATACAGATAGGACATTAAACGATGTACCCAATGCACTCATCAACTTAGGAAATACGAATCAACGTACTGCATACATCAATTGCGCTGACTCTATAACAGTGGATGATGGCGGCGGAATTTCACTCAATTCTGCAACAACACATTATCAAGCAAACGATGCGCTAAATGCTGCATCATGGCTTAGGGGTAAATATATAAAACTATACTATATAAATGACTTTGGAAACTGGTTTGGCCCTCCGGCCTTAGACCAAAATAAAACATATTATGTACCTAATGATGCGCAAATTAGTGTTAACTCGGCGACCATCATTGTGAATAAATTACAGCGTGTTGACGCTTACCCCCTCACTCCCGCAGGCACCCACATCACCTACCTAACCTCCACAAACCGCAATGCCTACCAGGAGGGAGACGATGCGAAAGAGGCGGGGTATGTGTTGGGGGATATGGTGAGTGGATACCTGTTTGCATCGGCGTGGACTGGTAATGCGTCCAATTATTATTACTCCGAGACAATTAAAGTTTCCGATACTGGGACATTGACACAGGAAAATGTAAAAAGTTATACCGCAAATGCCACTAATGATAGCTGGGTTAGTAATATTCAAAGTGCTATTAGAGGTAAATTTATTACTGTGAGTGGCGAAAAAGATAATGGTGGAAGTGAAGGAACTAACCTTGTCTATATCCCCGATGATGCCATTGTCAGTTACTTTGAAAACGGAGTCTCTCTCGGTTATCCATATAATTATGGATTTCTTGTCAATAAAATGCAACAGGTCACCGGCTACCCCGCCATCCCCGCAGGCACCACCATTGATTATCTGGGGGTGTTGGGAGAGAAAGTCTCTGTGGAAACTGGAAGTTATACCGGAACCGGGACATACGGCTCGAGCAATCTGAATACAATCCATCTTTCTCGGACGCCCAAACTTGTATTCATTACACCCTATAATGGTGCCAACAGAATGATGCTTTTTGTTTTTGGCGGGAACTCTTCGTTTTCTGGATATTCAGGTAGCGCCTCCTTATCTTATCAGCAAATAGTGTCTGATGGAACGGACTTTAGCTGGTATGCAAATAATGCTGACATTCAATTAAACAATTCCGGCACAAAATACGTGTATACCGCAGTAATTTGATAAATTGATTGGAGGAAAACCATGTATTATATCAATCCAACCCCCAATGAATCCGGTAACCACAGCAACCCCATGGGACAACCTTTCCCAAACTGTGTGACCCTTCCTGACGATCTCCTGAGCCCCTATCTTGCGGCAAAGGGGTTTGTGACCCTAACCGTGGAAAACGGCGCTGTAACAAGCCTGGAGACCAACCAGGAGGCGCTGGACGCCTATGAAGCAGACCACCCCGACCTCCCGCCGGAAGAGCCGGAGGAACCCGTCACCTGGGCCGCCATGGCGGCAGCAATTCGAGAAGGAGTGAATGACGTTGACTGAAAAAGAGTTTGTTTTGGATACCCTGCGCCGGGCGGGGAAGTCTGCCGCAGTCAACTTGCAAGCAGAATCCCCTTCCATGACCGGCACGGAACTCTGTGCTGCGGAGGAGTATATCCCAGACTTCCAGGCGGCCAGAACTGCCAAAAACATGCTGGAGCGCAAGGCAGGCCAGAAAGATGGCTTTGTCTGCCGGTCCAGCGCCGGGCGGGTGGTTCGTCTCCTCCAGGTCTACGACAGTGAAATCTACCCCCAGGAACCGGAGGAACTGCCCGCCCAGTGGGGATTTGTCTGGTCCACCGACCCGGACAAGGCGCTGCCCTTCCTCTCCCTCTCCACGTCCCCCTACGCCAAAGGGGACTGCTGCACCGCTGGTGGCAAAACCTGGCGCAGCAAGATCGACACCAACACCTGGTCCCCGGAGACAAACCCGGAGTTTTGGGAAGAAGTGAAAAAATAAAATGCTGCCCCACGGATGGGACAGCAAAAATTGACAATCTGCGGCGCAGCATGGTATG
>OLOZ01000148.1_pt1 | contig 78883 bp, 72 predicted proteins | sample 1673021 | NCBI WGS metagenome assembly OLOZ01 (sample SAMEA3136747, study PRJEB25190) | human gut metagenome | biome: human gut; feature: human-associated habitat; material: faeces | place: Austria | collected 2013 | reverse complement strand
CAACGTATGTCATCGATCAGAATGGCAACATCGTAGGGGATCCAATCGTGGGAGCTATCAGCTCCGCCGAGCAGCGCGCGGCACTCGACAAGCTTATTGACCAGGCGATTGCGAATAGCGAACAGTAGAAAGCGCGTAAAGCATGGCGAAGATCGTGCGCCGCCGTGCGAAGTAGTCCCTACCTTTCAAGATAAGCTCCACCATATAGAGGCCCCGCTCGGGCCTCTTCTTTTGGGCGCCATTCCGGACGTTTTTTTGGCGCGTTTCGTTACATTCCTCACTGGCGACGGCAAAAAATGGGGATAGAGTAGGTCAAACGCATCAAATGCGAACTGTGGGGGAGAGCGGGCGAGCGAGTCCGCGCGGGAGAGGCTGCCGTCCATGTTGGAACTCAAAGATATTTGCAAGCGATACGTTACGCAGTCGTTTACCCAGGTGGCGCTCGACAACGTGAGCTTGGCGTTTCGCGATAACGAGTTCGTGGCCATTCTGGGTCCCTCGGGTTCGGGCAAAACCACGATGCTCAACGTTATCGGCGGCCTCGACCACTTTGACTCGGGCGATCTGCTCATTGATGGTATTTCGACCAAGGACTTTCGCGATCGCGATTGGGACGCCTACCGCAACAACCGCATCGGCTTCGTCTTTCAAAGCTATAACCTCATTCCGCATCAGACTATCTTGGAAAACGTCGAGCTGGCGCTCACGCTCACGGGCGTGGGGCATGCCGAGCGCCGCCAGCGTGCGCGCGAGGCGTTGGAGAAAGTCGGTCTGGGCGAGCACGTTAACAAGCGTCCGAGCCAGCTTTCGGGCGGACAGATGCAGCGTGTGGCCATCGCCCGCGCCCTTATCAATGACCCTGAGATCGTCCTTGCCGACGAGCCGACCGGAGCCCTCGACTCCACCACATCCGTGCAGGTCATGGACCTGCTCAAAGAGGTCGCCCGCGACCGTCTGGTTATCATGGTCACGCACAACCCGGAGCTTGCGTACCAATATGCCACGCGCATCGTGAATCTTGCCGACGGCAAGATCACGCACGATTCCGACCCCCTTGACGTGGCTAAGGCACAGCGTCGCGAGGCCAAACCCACGCGCAGGACGTCCATGAGCTTCCTCACGGCGCTGGGGCTTTCGGCACGTAACCTCATGACCAAAAAGGGCCGTACCGCCATGACGGCCTTTGCGGGCTCGATTGGTATTATCGGTATCGCGGCGATCTTGGCGCTCTCGAACGGCGTGAACAATTACATCAAGAAGGTCGAGGAGGATACGCTTTCGAGCTACCCGCTCACGATTTCCCGTCAGGATTACGACCTTTCCGCCATGATGGACGGCCGCGGCTCCGCCACTTCAAGCGACGTCGACGCTCAAGATACCGAGAGCACGCCCAAGAAAACCGACAAGATCCCCGTGGTCACGGCTGTTAAAGACATGTTTGCGAGTGTCAAATCCAACGACATGACGAGCCTCAAAAAATGGCTAGATGGCGGCGGCGATGGCATCGACGAGGACGTCAATGCGATCCAGTACAACTACGGTGTGACCCCCATCGTCTACCGTGCAGGCGCAGACGACGAATCTCCTGTCAAGCTCGTGCCCAATGCCATGACTGCTGCGATGAGCGGCGGCGCCAGCTCGGCGGCTACGGCTAGCATGAGCTCCATGGGCACGGATGTCTTTAAGGAGATGATCGACGACCAACATCTTCTCGATTCGCAATATGACGTTGTGGCGGGACACTGGCCCACGTCTGTCAACGAGGCGGTGCTTGTACTTTCGAGCCGTGGCACCGTGGGCGACTACACGCTCTACAGCATCGGTGCCCTGGACATCGACCAGCTCAACGATCTTGTTGCGAGTGCCATGTCGGCAGACGGCGAGGTAGAGACGCCGGATACCGATGTCGATTTCACCTACGAGGACGCACTTTCCACCACGTTCAAAATCCTCTCGCCCTCCGATGTCTATCGCAAAAATGCCGAAGCGGGCACTTGGACCGATATGTCCGACGACGCCAACTTCATGGCGAGCAAGGTTGACTCTGGCATTGACCTGCGCATTGTTGGCGTGGTCAAGCCTAACGAGACATCCAATTCCTCTGCGCTTAGCCCGGGCATCGCCTACACGCACGCCTTGACGCTCCAGCTTATGGACCGTGCCGCCAATTCCCAAATCGTGCAGGAGCAACTTGCGCATCCCGACACCGATGTATTTACCGGCAAGACCTTCGACGAGCTGCAGGGCGAGGCCAAGCAGGGTGTGGACCTGGGCAGCATGTTCTCGGTCGACGAGGCCGCGCTCAAAAGCGCATTCTCTTTCGATACGTCCGCGCTTTCCGGTGCAGCCGCCGGTATGGATCTTTCCACTGTTGATCTCTCTGGGCTCAACATCGACCTTTCTGGCATAGGCCAAAATATCGACTTCACCGACATCATGGCCAAGGCGCCCACGCCCGACCTCTCGGGCATCTTTGATGGCCTGGAGCTCACGCCCGAGCAAATGGAGCAGGCGGGCACTATCGCCAATCAGCTCTTTACGGGCTTTATGCAATCGGAGCAATTCCGCGCCCTCTCGCCCGACGATCTTAAAGACGCATCGAAACTCGCGGGCGCATTCACGGCTTATCTTGAGCAAGACGAAGCGGCGCAGCAATACCTCGCTCAGCTCAAGGCGCTGGGCGGAGATGCTTTGGCTGAGCGCTTACAGCAAGCAATGACCGATTACGTGCAAAACCAGCTTGCGCCCTATTTCCAGCAGGCCATGGGGCAGATTATGCAAGAGATAAGCGACGAGATTGCGGCCACGGTTTCGTCCCAGCTCAAAGCCGGTGCTGCAGGCCTTATGGACCAGATGGCGACGCAGATGTCGTCCAACATCCCCAATCTGGCAAACGCCTTCCATGTGGATGCCGCGGCTTTTGCAAACGCCATACATTTCAATATGGATGCCGAGGACTTGAGCTCCTTGATGATGAACTACGCTAAGGCATCGAAGCTCACCTATGATAACAATCTCACCACGTTGGGGTACGCCGACGAGGATAATCCTATCTCCATCAAGATCTTTCCGCGCGACTTTGAGGCGAAGGAGCGCGTGCTTGCGCATATCGACGATTACAACGAGCAAGCGAAGGCCGCAGGCCACGAGGACCGGGTGATTTCCTACACCGACTACATGGGCATCATCATGGGCTCGGTGACCGATATCGTGAACACCATCAGCCTAGTGCTCATTGCTTTCGTAAGCATTAGCCTGGTAGTGAGCTCCATCATGATTGGCATCATCACGTATATCAGCGTGCTTGAGCGTAAAAAGGAGATTGGCATTCTGCGCGCCATTGGCGCGTCAAAGCGTAACGTGGCCAACGTATTCAATGCCGAGACCTTTATCGAAGGTCTTATCGCTGGCGTTTTTGCCATCGCGGTGGTGGTCGTCGTGAGCTTCCCGGTCAATGCTTGGGCGCTTGCGGCCAAACAGGTGCCCAACCTTATGAGTCTGCCCGTCCAAGACGCGCTTGTGCTGATTGCGATTTCGGTGGTGCTCACCGTGGTTGCCGGCCTGCTGCCCGCTCGAAGCGCCTCGAAGAAAGACCCAGTGGAGGCCCTGCGCTCCGAATAGGCACGTCGGCCAACGCGGCAATGTCGCGCGGCCACCGCCACCGTGCCGCCAAGCGATGCTCCAGGCCGGGCGTGCGAGCAGCAGCGCGGAGAATGGGTTGAAGAATGATTTCCTGAGCATCGGGGCCCCTTTCTTGCGTTGCCACGATTCTATGCGATGAGATATCGCCCGTTCCCCTATATCTCCTTGCTATTTCCTTGTTTTGGCGAACACAATGAACAATGCGCTCACAGTGAGCACGGTTGAGGCAGCAAGTCGCATTTTCGCTGAGGGACCGAGGTACGCGTCTGCCGGATCGCACATCCTAAAAGGAGAGGATTGACCGACATGAACGTAGTAAAGATCGTATTCAGCCCGACAGGCGGAACTCAGAAGGTCGCCGATGCTCTTGCAGAAGAGTTGGCGAGGGGCAGGGGCTCAATCTCCCAGATCGATCTGTCCGACCCCGCGATGGAGAAGGCCGATCTCTGCGTTGACGCAGACGCCCTTGCCGTTATCGCCGCACCGTGCTTTGCCGGCCGCGTGCCTGCCCTCGTCTTGGAGCGTCTTGCCAAGGTGGCCAGCAATGGCGCAAAGGCGGTCGTGACGATCGTTTACGGCAATCGCGATTTTGACGATGCCCTGCTTGAGCTCAAGGACAGCGCCGTTGCTCTTGGCTATACGGTGGTTGCCGGTGTGGCTGGTATTGCCGAGCACTCTTTGGCACATCAGTTTGCCACGGGCGAGCCTGGTCCGGATCAGATTGCGATGCTTCAGTCGTTCGCGCAGCAGATTCTCGAGAAGGTTCAAAACTGCGCTACCGGTGACGTTGAGGTCCCCGGCAATAAGCCCTACAAAGATCCCGGTGCTGGCAAGTTGGTTCCCCAGCCAACTCCGGCATGCTCGGCATGCCGTGCCTGCGCCCAGGTATGTCCCGTTGGGGCAATTGGCGCATTGCCGCGCGGCATGGCAGATGAGGACCTTTGCATTGGCTGCATGCGCTGCGTCGCCATGTGCCCCAAGCATGCTCGCGTCGTGAACCAAGAGATTGCCGGCGCTATCGCCGCGAGGATCGAGAGCGCGTGTTCCGTGAAGAAAGATCCCCAGCTCTTCCTCTAACAGATATGGGATTCAGCTGCTCAATTGGATATCGCCCGGCAATGCCGTAAGATGATTCGGTCAAAAGAGCATCTGAATCGAGAGGGATATCGTACGTGATACTGTCGCTGGCTCCCATGGAGGGGCTTACGGGTTATGTGTTTCGTCGCGTGCATGCGGAGTGCTTCGGTGCACTCGACCGTTACTACACGCCGTTTTTACCGCCTCCTCGTGTGGGCAAGACCTTTGGAGGAAAAGCCTTCAAGGAGCTTGACCCGGCGAACAATCAAGGGCTCACTGTTATCCCTCAACTGATGAGCAAAAATGCCGACGAGTTTGTGGGGGCAACCCGGGTTTTAGCCGATATGGGCTACCGTGAGGTCAATCTCAACCTGGGCTGTCCCTCCGGCACGGTTGTGGGCAAAGGAAAGGGCTCCGGCTTTTTGCGCGACCTGAGCGAGCTCGAGCTCTTTTTGCAGGATATTTACAGCAGGTCTGCTCTGGGCGTTTCGGTCAAGACGCGCGTGGGCTTTGAGAGCGATGCGGAGTACCAGGATATCTTGGACCTGTATTGCCGCTGCCCGCTGGCCGAGCTCATTGTGCACCCGCGTGTGCGTGCCGACTTTTACAAAGGCACACCTCGGCAGGAGCTCTATGGCAAGACGCTCGAGCGCGCGCCGTTTCCCGTGGCGTATAACGGTGACATCTTTGACGTGGACGATATGGACGCACTCGTGGCGGCCTATCCGCAGACGCGCCATGTGATGATCGGTAGAGGGCTGCTTGCGAATCTTGCGCTGGCTCGTATGGCGCAGGGAGGCCCGGCGATGACACTCACGGAGCTCAAGCATTTTCACGATGAGCTCTACCGCGCCTATGAAGCCGAGATGGGCGGCAACGCGGTCTTTCGCATGAAGGAGTGGTGGTTCTACGCCAAGTGCGCCTTTGCAGATCCCTTGGCGGTTCACCGGCTTGTTCGCAAGGCACGCAAGACAGCTGAGTATGAAGCGGCTGCCGAGCGGGTCTTTAGCGAAGAGCCTCTTGCCGGCGTCGCCCGTTTTCATGGATAACAATCGCAGGCGTGTTCCTTGCATGGAGCGTGCCTGCGATTTTGTTACAGCAGGTTCTTTTGGACCCAGGTGATGATGTCGCTCGATTCGTAGAGTGGTTTGCCATCGATGAAGAGGCACGGTACCTGGCGCTTTCCGCCCACGGCAATCAGGTGCTGCTCGGCGGCGCGGTCGGTTGTGATATTGCGCTGGGGGATAGAGATGCCGTTGCTGGCAAGGAAGTTCTTGACCTTGATGCAATAGGGGCATCCGGTCATGACGTAGAGCTCAAGCTCGTGGTTTGCTGCCATGGGACTCCAATCGGTAGTGACGTTGCTTGATGCTGATGAAGAGATACCCAAAGGAGGGCAGGACGTATCCCGCACTCTTTGGTATTTACGCGATGAGGGTGTCAAGAAGGACGAGCTCTCTGAGGCGTTCGGTTCGCGATTGCCCATGACGCTTTGCTTTTTCATCAAATGCTGCAATGACCGATTCGCCTACGCGTGTGGACAGAACGGCGCTCGGTTCGTCTGCAATGGGCGGCCGTCCAAGTCTAGTCGTGCGCCCAGCCGGCCATTCGTCGTTCTCATAGGCTTCAGCGGCTTTCTCAAGCTCACCAATATCGAAACCAAGCTCCCTCTCCAGGTCTTTGATGTCCATGATGTCTCCTAACGTACCAGTCCGATTTCCCTGAGTACCTTTTGGGTCGGTGGCGTGAAAGCGTGGTAGATGGCGTCTTCTTCTTTTGTATACACTTTTGTATACAAAAGAGCAACAGTATGCAACTGCTTAGCTCAAACCAATTTATGCCATATGTCAGAAATGGCTTGCAATCGACGATGTTCGGCGTATGCTTATTTATGACATATGTCAGGAATGGAGAAGGCTATGGCGGGACGGCGCGAAAAAACGAGGCACGTGGGCATGCGGCCCGAATACCTAGGGTTTACTCCCGACGGGACGGCAGCCGGCGTAGATGTTGTTCTTGCCATCGACGAGCTGGAAGCACTGCGTCTAATCGACCTGGAGCAACTGAGCCAGGCAGAAGCCGCTGAGCGCATGGGTGTTGCGCGCACCACGATCGCCATGATTTGCAGCCGCGCTCACACCAAGGTCGCAGATGCTCTGGTCAACGGTCGTCGTCTCGTTATCACGGGTGGAAACGTTGCGTACGACCCCGCTCCGCAACCTGACGCAAACGCTTGGTCGCACAAGAAGGAGAACAGTATGAGGATTGCGGTCACGTACGAAGACGGTAAGATTTTCCAGCACTTTGGTCGCACGGAGCAGTTTAAGCTCTATGACGTTGAGGGTGGTAAGGTTGTATCCTCGCAGGTAGTAGGCTCGAATGGTGCTGGTCATGGCGCTCTTGCCGGCGTGCTTGCAGTAGGCGGCGTTGACGTGCTTATCTGCGGTGGCATCGGCGGCGGGGCTGTTAACGCCCTCGCTCAGACCGGCATCGATATCTATCCCGGTGCGGCGGGCGACTGCGACGACATCGTGAACGCCTTCCTTGCGGGCGAGGTCGCGCAGGCCGAGGGCGCCACGTGCGGCTGCGGTGGCCACGGCCACGAGCACGGCCACGGCCATGAGGGCTGCGGATGCGGTGGCCATGGCCATGGCGAGGGACATCACTGCTGCCACTAGTAAACGCTGGATAAACCATTGTTTGATTTATCCCATTTGCATACCTCAGTGTTTGCAACCGCGTAGATAACGCGCTAGAGTTTTCGCTTGAAAGCTAACCGAGCGGGTCAGACTCCCTGGAGGGGTTTGCCCGCTTTTGCTCTATCTGAGGGGACCTTACGTGAAGCTCGACGAGCTGGAAATCGGTAAGGACGCGATTATCGCGTCTGTGGCGTCGGACGACGTGGCACTGCATCAGCATATTCTCGACATGGGCCTAACGCCCGGTACCGAAGTGACCATGATGAAGTACGCCCCCATGGGCGACCCCATGGAGATTCGCCTGCGTGGCTATGAGCTCACGCTTCGTCGCGATACCGCGGCGCGTATCGAGCTTGTGGACGTTCACGATACCGATACCGTTGCGCGTCATGTCCCGCAGACGGGCAGCGTTGCGCACCCCGCCTTGGGCGAGGGATACCATCCACGCCGTACGAAAAAGGCGGTGCCCGAAGGCTCACCTATCACCTTTGCCCTTGCTGGCAACCAGAACTGCGGCAAGACAACGCTGTTCAACTGCCTTACGGGCTCCAACCAGCATGTGGGCAATTTCCCGGGCGTGACGGTCGACCGTAAAGATGGTCAGATCCGCAACCACCCCGAGGCGACGGTCACCGACCTGCCCGGCATCTACTCGCTCTCTCCGTATACGGGAGAGGAGGTCGTAAGCCGTCAGTTTATTCTCGATTCGCGGCCCGATGCGGTGATCGACATCATCGACGCTACCAATATCGAGCGCAACCTCTACCTCACGCTCCAGCTTATGGAGCTCGATCGACCCATGGTTATCGCTCTTAACATGATGGACGAGGTCACGGCCAACGGCGGCACCATCGACGTTAACCTGCTCGAACGCGAGCTTGGCGTGCCTGTGGTTCCTATCTCGGCGGCAAAGAACGAAGGCATCGGCGAGCTTGTGGAGCATGCCATGCACATTGCCCGCTACGGCGAGCGGCCGGGGCGCATCGACTTTTGCTCGAGCGCGGCCGACAGCCCCGATGGCGGCGCACTCCATCGTTGCATCCACGGTATTGCAAACCTGATTGAGGACCACGCCAAGGCTGCAGCGATTCCCTTGCGTTTTGCGGCCACCAAGCTCGTCGAGGGCGACGCACTGGTCATCAAAGCCCTGAATCTCGACCAAAATGAGCTCGATGCCATCGAGCACATCATTAGCCAAATGGAGGAGGAATCGGGCAGCGATCGCCTGTGCGCTCTTGCCGATATGCGCTTTACCTTTATCGAGGATGTGTGCGCCACCTGCGTGGTCAAACCGCATGAGAGCCGCGAGCACAAGCGCTCCGTTGCCATCGACCGTGTGCTTACGGGACGCTTCACCGCCATCCCAATGTTCATCCTCATCATGGGTCTTGTCTTTTGGCTCACCTTTGGCGTTATCGGTGCGGCGCTTCAAGGCCTACTCGAGCAGTTGGTCTCGGTGGTGATTGGGGCGGCCGACGCGGGCCTTACGGCGTTTGGCACCAATCCCGTGGTCCGCTCGCTTGTGGTTAACGGCGTGCTCACCGGCGTGGGCAGCGTGCTTTCGTTCCTGCCCATCATCGTCGTGCTGTTCTTGCTGCTCTCGATTCTCGAGGACTCGGGCTATATGGCACGTGTCGCGTTTGTGATGGATAAGATTTTGCGCCGCTTTGGCCTTTCGGGTCGCAGCTTTGTGCCCATGCTTGTGGGCTTTGGCTGTAGCGTGCCTGCCATCATGTCCACGCGCACCTTGCCTTCCGATCACGACCGCAAAATGACGGTCATGCTCACGCCGTTCATGAGCTGTTCGGCAAAGCTTCCCGTCTACGGCCTGCTCTGTGCTGCGTTTTTCCCGCAGGCAACCGTGCCCGCTATGGTCTCGCTCTATATTCTGGGCATCCTGGTGGGTATGATTGTCGCCACGATTCTCAACCACACAGCATTTAAGGGCGAACCCGTGCCCTTTATCATGGAGCTTCCCAACTACCGCATGCCCAGCGCAAAAACCACGCTGTTGCTTGCATGGGACAAGGCCAAGGGTTTTATCACCAAGGCGTTTACCATCATCTTTGCGGCTTCGGTCGTGATCTGGTTCCTGCAGACGTTCGACATCCGCTTCAATATGGTGACCGATCAGTCTCAAAGTATGCTCGCGGGCCTGGGCGGGCTTATAGCGCCCGTATTCGCGCCGCTTGGCTTTGGTGACTGGCGCACCTCGACGGCGCTCGTGTGTGGCCTTGTCGCTAAAGAGAGCGTCATCTCGACGCTTACGGTGCTGCTGGGCTCCACGTCTGCGGCGGCGCTTTCGGGCATGTTCACGGCACCCATTGCATACGTGTTCCTGGTGTTTGTCCTGCTCTATCCGCCCTGCGTGGCGGCCATTAGCACCGTGCGTTCCGAGCTGGGCGGGCGTTATGCTGCGGCGGTTTTTGCCTTACAGGTAACGGTTGCCTGGATTATCGCCTTTGTCGTACACACCGTGTTTTTACTCGCAGGGTTGCTCTAGTGCAAAAGGGGGAACAAAGTCCTCGAGGGCTTTGTTCCCCCTTTTTTATTGAGTGACGTTGCCGGTTGAGGATTAGAGGGTCATCGCATGGTGGGGAAGACAAAGGTGGGCGCGGCAAGCCCCATGGGATTTATCCTGGGCTTTGGCATTGTGAGCATGCTGATGGACATTGTGTACGAGGCCGCGCTTTCGGTTCAAGGTCCGTTGCTGTATTCGGTAGGCGCTACGGCGGCGGTTGTTGGCTTGGTTTCGGGTTTGGGCGAGGCAACTTCGCTGGCGGGACGTTTGGCAAGCGGGCCGGCTGCCGATCGTTCCGGCCGCTATTGGACATTTGCTCTTTTGGGCTATGCGGCAACGGGTCTCGCTGTTCCCGCCATGGGATTTGCGGGAAGCGTGTTGGGCGTATCGTTTCTTATCGTGTTCGAGCGCTTCGGTAAGTCGCTGCGCACACCTTCGCGCGATGCCATGCTTTCGCATGCGGCCTCTCGTGTAGGCCGCGGTAAAGGATTTGCGTTTCATGAGGCACTCGACCAAGTGGGCGCCGTGGCGGGTCCGCTTATCGCAGCGGCGATTTTGCAGGCGACGCATAACGCGTACGGTCCTGCGCTCGGTGTGATGTTCATACCCGGTCTTGGTGCCATCGGGGTGCTGCTGTATCTGCGCTATCGCGTTCCGCGGCCTGAGGTGTTTGAGGAAGACGACGAGGCCGATTCGGCCGAGGACGATGCTGTGAGTGCATCGAAGGTCTCGGCAGCGGAGCCTATCAAGCTCCCTCGTCTGTTTTGGATCTACACGGGTTTTTGCGGCTTGGTCTTGGCTGGCGTGGGAACGTTTGGCGTCATATCGTTCCACATGGTTTCTGCCCAAATCGTCTCGGCACCGACGGTTGCCGTGCTCTATGCGGTGGCTATGGGTGTTGACGGCGTGTTTGCGCTGATAACGGGCTCGATTTACGACAAGGTGGGCGTGCGCGTGCTGTTCGTTCTGCCGGTGGTGAGCGCAATCGTTCCGCTCTTTGCGTTTGGAAACAGCCTTGTCTCGGTGATTGCGGGTGTGGTTTTGTGGGGCGCGAGCCTGGGCATTCAGGAATCAACTATGCGTGCGGCGGTTGCCGATATGGTGCCGGGCTGCAAGCGCGCAACGTCGTACGGAATGCTCTCGGTTTTCATGGGCGTGGGCTCGTTTGTGGGCGCAGGCGTGACGGGCGCCTTGTATGCTCATGGTCAGGCGGCGATTGTCATGTATGCGCTGGTTCTCGAGGCGGCGGCCTGCGTGTTGCTGTTCTTGGCGCTGCGCGGTGCGAGGAAATAGGCGCGACGGAAGTGCTGTTCGGCTTCGATAGGCAAAGAAAACACTCCCGGTAGATGCTTCTACCGGGAGTGTTACGCGTTCGCGTTGTGGTGCGTTGGGGTGGTGTTATGCAGCTAGCGACTTGCGGACCATGCCCTTGGGATCTTTGAGGAGTAGGTAAAGCGTCCAGGCGATAAGGCCGGTCGTCACGATAACGAGGCCCAGCAGGGCATCGTCGAGCATCGCGGCGTGGTCGACGATCTCGATAAAGGCTTCGCCCTCAAGAAGGCTGGCAATGCCGTCTACCGTCCACATAAGGCTCGCACCCCAGTACATGAGGGCAAGGACGCCGATTTTCATCTGGCTGTTGGGTCCGGCAACATACCACATAATGGTGGCGATGGCGGCGGCAAGAAGCGTGATGATGAGCGTCATATTAGGCCTCGGTTGCAACCGCGCGTGCGGAGCGCTTGACCACGGCGTCTGCCACGACGGTGACGATGGCCCAGCATACGGTGACCATGACGCACATGCCTACGCCGACGGTTGCCATCTCGTGGAGCATGGCAGAGGTATCGGCCGCGTTGTACATGGCGGTCAGGAACGGCGGGAAGGGCACGACCTCGCCATGCCAGATATGCTCGATGCACAGCAGGATAACGCCACCCCACAGCATGTTGCACAGCCAGCCGAGCTTGCGGGTCCAGCAGATGCCGGTTTCGGCAGCGTCGGTGAGCTGATTGCCGTCCTTATCGACGATACCACGCTCCATCTCCTTTTTCTTGACGATGGAACGAACGGCAGTAACGGCAACGGCCTCGCCGCCTCCAACAACAAAACAAGCCATAAGAAGTCTCCTTAGTCTATCGATACAATGTCGCATCGGGCTGTTTCTATTCGAAGCAGTATAGGCGAATTGCATCATGCCTCGCGTACTGCGCAAGACGTTTTACCAAACTGTCACGCTTGGCAAAAAATCGTCAACTTTGCCAAGTGCTTGAGCAGATAGCATCGTTGTTCTGTTGCATAAACAAGAAAACCCGGAGAAGCTTGTGGCCCCAGTTTGCGTCCTTGTCCGTCTAGGTGCCGTGCACTATACTGCATCCGCAAGGTGTGCCCTGCGCATAGAGAGTGTGGGAAGACTGCCGCGATCCGTCCCGAGATGGGATTGGCCTCGGCAGTCTTTTTTATTGACGTGAAGTCGAGGTGAACCCGTTGCATGTACTTGATGGTAGATAACTACGATTCTTTTACGGCCATGCTGACGAGCTATTTTTCCGAATGTGGGGCCGATGTCGCCGTGGTGAAAAACGATGAGATTTCATGTGCCGACGTGTGCGAAATGCTTACCCGTGGTTCCCTTGAGGGAATCGTCATATCTCCAGGACCTAAAAGTCCTGCCGATTGTGGCAACTGCATTCAAATCGTGAAGTTGGCCTCTTGTATGCGTGTGCCGCTTTTGGGCGTTTGCCTGGGGCATCAGATAATCGCTGCGGCATACGGTGCGAGTGTCATACGTGGCGATCGCCCTATGCACGGGAAAGTCTCGATGATACGAACGGATGGCCAGGGCCTGTTTCGCGGCATGCCCTCTTTGTTCCCCGTCACGCGCTACCACTCCCTCGTTGTCGCAGAAGAGAGTCTTCCTTCGTGCCTTGTTGTAGATGCCCACAGTGACGACGGGGCGGTCATGGCAATTCGTCATAGGAGGCTGCCGCTCTACGGCGTGCAATTTCATCCCGAGGCGGCACGTACGCTCTATGGGCACGAACTCATAGCGAACTTTATGGAATGCTGCGAGGCGAGGGGGGTGCTCATCGATGGTTGAGCAGATTATCGCTCCGGGCTCGCATGCGAACGTAGAGGCTGATGATGGCTTTTTCTTTGGAGTGGGGGCATTCGAGACGATTGCGGTATCGGGGCGTGTGCCGATCTTTTTTGATGAGCATCTGGCGCGTATGGGAGAGGCACTGAGGTCTCTTGGCATCAAGGCTGATGCGGCAGACCTGCGGGCGCTCGTGTTGCGTGCATGTGCCGAGCTCGACTCTGCGAGCGAGATGGCTCTCAAGCTGACAGTTACCGAGTGTAATCGTATCGTTTCGTTCAGACATAATCCTTATGTTGCGCCGGGTGCGAAGCCCGCCTTTCGTTGTGATTTTAGCGATGTACGCAGGTGCGAGACGTCTCGTTTCACGTATATGAAGACGCTCGCCTACGCAGAGAACATTGTGGAAAAGCGCCATGCGCGGGGACGCGGTATAGACGAATCCCTTTTTCTCAATACCGACGGACTGATTGCCGAGGGGGCTGTTTCCAATATCTTTGCGGTCTTCGGAGACGAGATCGTGACCCCTCCCGTGACTTGCGGCTTGCTTCCGGGTGTCATGCGTCGGTTTGTTATCGACAAGATGGGGGCGCAGGAGCATCCTCTCACTCCTGTAGAGTTGCTTCGGGCAGATGAGGTTTTTGTCACGAATTCCCTTATGGGAGCCATGCCTGTGTGCTCTATCGGAACCGCTGCGTTTGAGCCGGGCCCCGTCGTGAATCGCGTGAAGCGCGCCTATGCGAGGTTCGTGATGCGCGCGAGGGCCGCCGGTCTTGAGATACTAAGTCCAACGGCGGACTCTGGCTTCACGCAAACGTGCGAGGAGAGGACGAAAGGGGAGGGAGCTCGATGAGTGCGAACGTGACCAAGCTCAAACACTATCGTCCACTTGCTGACCTCGTGGAGCAGATACGGCACGAGGCTCGCTTCGCATTTCTGGACTCTTCTATGCCGGGAACGTATGGACGTTTTTCTCTATTGGGCCTCTTTCCCTATTTCACGGTGGAGCAGAAGCATAAAGAGTGTTTCGTGAACGGTAAGTGTACGGCGGGGAACTTCTTCGAGGTACTCAAAGAGCAGCTTGCGGCTTGCGGGCACGTGGACGACTCCCGTCTTCCCCTCACCGGGGGTGCGATTGGCTATTTGGGATATGACTTTGGCCGTGAGCTGTGCGGCGTAGCGACCAGGCATACGAGCATCTCGTCTGCCCCACAGGCGAGCATGAGCTTTTACGATGTCTTGGTGATTGAGGATATCGAGCACGAGGCGCTGTACTGCTGCTGCCAAGGAAAGACGCGGGCGTCTTGTCAGTCGCTGCAATGGATGGAGCACCTGGTTGATTCGTGCCCTGCCGCCCCGCAGCCCCCGCGCAAGCATGCGCTTGCGCCTTTCGATTCTGCCTTCACGTCTAGTAGCTATGAGGCGACGCTTGCGCGGTTGGTTGACTACTTGCTTGCAGGCGACGCCTATGTTGTCAACATGGCGCAGCGCCTGACCTTGCAGACCTCAATGGAACCGTACGAGATCTACCGCTATCTGCGCACCTACAACCCTGCCCCTTTTTCAGCTTTTCTGAGGGCCCCAGGGATTGATATTTGCTGTTCGAGCATGGAGCGGTTCTTGGAGATTCGCTCCGGACACGTGGTGACGCGTCCAATCAAGGGCACGCGGCCGCGCGGCAAGAACCAGGCCGAAGACCAGGCGATGCGCAGAGAGCTTGCGCAGAGCGCCAAAGACCAAAGCGAGCTGTTGATGATCGTCGATCTTGAGCGAAACGACCTGTCGCTTACTTGCGAGCCGGGGTCCATTAAAACCGATCCTGATTTTGCCGTCGAGGAATATCCAACGGTCTTTCATCTTGTCGCGACTGTCGAGGGAACCCTGCGTCGGGATCGTTGCGCTGTGGACGCGGTACGGGCAGCATTTCCCGGCGGCTCTATCACCGGCGCACCTAAAATTCGCGCTATGCAGATCATCGACGAGCTCGAACGAGCTCCTAGGGGTCTCTACACGGGCAGCATCGGTTATTTTTCAGATTCTGGCGACTGCGATTTCAACATCGTGATCCGTACCGCCGTATGCGAAGGAGGTAAAGTCACGGTTGGCGCAGGCGGCGGCATTACAGCGGAATCCGATTTTGATTTTGAGTACGCCGAGACGATGCAAAAGGCCTTGGCATTGCGCGAGGCCGCCTCGGGGTGAGGAGTGCCTCCAATGTGTGCAAGCGTCTGGTATTAATCGAAAAAATGCTCAATATTGAGCGTTTAGGTGACGAGGTGGGTATATTCCGACTGGTTTTAACCCATTTAGCCGAAGGGCACGGTCAGCATGAAGAAGTTCATCAACGCTCCTGCAGATGTGGAGCGCCAAGTAGTCGATGGATACGTCAAAGCGTATCCGAACCAGATTGCCAAGACGGCGGACGACATCGTTGTACGCGCCCACGCCAAGCGGGGAAAGGTTGCGGTGCTTTCCGGCGGCGGCATGGGCCACGAACCCGCGCACCTTGGATTTGTGGGCACGGGCATGCTCGATGCCGCCGTGGGCGGTGCGGTGTTTACCTCGCCCGCCGTCGATCGCGTGAGCGCCGGCATCGAGGCGGTTGCCGCTGGTAACAAGGGCGTTCTCCTTGTTATCAAGAACTACACCGGCGATGTCGTGAATTTCAAGATGGCCGAGCAAAACGCCCGTGAAGACGGAATCGACGTTGACCATGTGATCGTGGACGATGACGTTGCCGTCAAGGACTCGACATTTACCGTTGGCCGTCGTGGCGTGGCGGGAACGGTTTTTGTTCATAAGTGCGCCGGCGCCGCCGCCGAGAAGGGCGAATCTTTGGGCGATGTGAAGCGCGTCGCGCAAAAGGTTATCGACAACGTGCGCACTATGGGGGTTGCTATCGAGCCGTGCACGGTGCCGGCTGCGGGGAAGCCGGGTTTCACTCTTGCAGATGACGAGATGGAGATGGGCGTGGGCATCCATGGCGAGCCGGGCGTGCGCCGCGCCAAGATGGAGCCTGCCGATGCTATGGTTGACGAGATGCTCGACGCGATTCTCGCGGATCTCGATTTCAAAGGGAGCGACGTTGCCGTCATGGTCAACGGCTCGGGCGCCACACCTCCCTATGAGCTTGCCATCGTGAATAATCGCGTGCATGACGTCTTGGCGCAGCGTGGTGTGCACGTTTGGCATACGTATATGGGGCCGTACATGACCTCGCTCGAAATGCGTGGTTTTTCAATCACGCTGCTTCGTCTTGATGATGAGCTCAAGGAGTACCTGGCGGCCCCTGCCGCCGCGCCTGCGTGGACGCAGGGACAGGCATCGGAGATGGACGAGTCTGCAGCCCCCGTCGTCCAGGCTGTTGCGGTTGGTGCGGATGCAGATGCCGAGCCAGCCTCCACATCCGATGAGAAGGCTTCAGGCGACCCTGCGACGCAGCTCGTCTGTCGAGCCCTTTCTGCCGTTGCGAATGTGCTCGATGTGCACAAGGACGAGCTGACTCAGCTCGATATGCCAATCGGCGATTCCGACCATGGCATCAACATGGCCCGCGGCTTTGGCGCCGTGCGCGATCTTTTGCCCGAGCTTGCCACAAAGGATGCTTCCTCTGCGCTCAAAAAGGCGGGCATGACGGTTATCTCCAAGGTGGGAGGGTCATCTGGCCCTCTGTACGGGACCATCCTGCGCAAGGTGGGCGTGTGCGTTAAAAAGGAGGGCAGTCTAACTCTCGCTTCCTTTACCGATGGCCTTGAGAAGGGCTTTACAGGTATACAGGAGCTTGCGGGGGCAACGCTTGGCGATAAGACCATGCTTGATGCCATGCAGCCTGCTATCGATTCGCTCAAGCAAAGCGTAAAGGACGGAAAGGGCGCATCGCAGGCCATGGAGGACGCTGCGCGCGCAGCCGCTCAGGGTGCCGAGGCGACAATTCCCCTGGTTGCCAAGAAGGGGCGTGCGAGTTATTTGGGCGAACGCTCTGTTGGCCATAAGGACCCGGGCGCTGCATCTTTCGCTTACTGTATGGCGGCTCTTGCCAATGCCCTGGAGTAGCACGTTTACGGTATGTGGTTTGAGAAGTCCCGCCCGCGCGAAGCGACGGGTTTAGAGAAGGAGTTCAAATGGTCGGTATTGTTTTGGTCTCTCATTCGCAAAAGCTTGCCGAGGCCATGGTTGATTATGCGCACATGATGGCTCCGGATGCCGCGGTTGTCGCTGCGGGCGGTCTGGAGGACGGCTCGTTTGGTACGAGCTATGAGAAGATCGAGGCTGCTATCGAGAAGGTCCATGGTGACGATGGAGTCCTGGTGATTATGGATATGGGATCTGCCGTCATGACCGTCAAGATGGTCCTGGAGGACATGGACGACGACAGCGTTGTCATGGCGGACTGCCCCTTTGTGGAGGGAGCTGTCGAGGCCACGGTTCAGGCGCAGGTGGGTGCATCCCTGCCCGATATCGTGAAGACCCTCAAAGAGGACGCGGGCGTTCATAAGTTCTAGGAGACGGATGGACAAGGTGGGTGGACGCTCGTTCCCGCCGCTGTGCCCATAGACGTGGTGCCGGCTGCCGCGAGCGCCTTGGCGGCAGGTTTTACGGCGTGCGCATTGGATATCTACCTTGCGCAAAGAAGAGCCCCGGCGCCCTTTGCGGTCATATCCGACCAGAGGGGCACCGGGGCTTGTGCGTTGCGAGCACGTGGCGGTTGTGGTGCTAGAGCTTGCAGACGTTCAGTGCGCATCCCCGCGTGTAGGCGTGGACGTTGTCGAACTCAATAATGCTGCGGATAATTTCCTTACTTGCTTCATGGGGTCGGGACGCTTGGGGCAGCTTCGTATCTCACCCTTTTGCCGGGTCCGTTAACCACCGGGCGGTAGTTTTCCCAATGTGAGCGAGAATGCAGATCGCCCCGGTGCATTTGCCGTGGTGGAGTTCAAGCTCAAAGCGACCGAGGTCAATCTGCTGAGCTGCTCGGGCGACCGCGCCTTGTTCTGCTATGTGTACAACAGCGAGGCCGGTGCGCTTACGGATGCGTTTGAGACACCGTTTATCTGCTTTTGGCTCGATGGCTGCCTGCTGGCAAAGCTTGAGCGCCAGGGCGCGTTTTATTACCGGGAGGGCGAGCCCAAGCTGACGCTGACATGCCAGCTGCGCAAGCCCGCGCATGAGTTTGGTCACTGGTATGCGCTTGTGGTGGACAAGGACGGCAATAAGCTCGAGGACGGTTACCTGGGCGTTGTGGGCGGCGAGGGAAACCCGGCGAATGATGGTGCCGATCACTATAGCGTGGGCGGCTATCTAAAGTACGCGTGGCGGGACTAGGTGTTTGATGTCGCGGCGCAGAGATGCCTCTCCCGTGCGGAAAGAGCGCCGCTTTCGCTCCCGCGCCTGCGGGGAGTTTTTGCAGCGCATGCGGGAGGCCTGCTCGATCAGGGACGGTGCTGCAGAGAATCTTGCAAAGTAGCTTTGCAAGATTTATCATTTCTTGCAAAGATACTTTGCAAGATTTGGAGGAGTCATGCCATTCAATTCACTTGTGCAGGAGAAAATCCTCGATTTTGAGCAGCTTGGAATCCCCGAAGTTTTCGATCGCGAACTACAGCTTCTTCCCATTCAAAAACCCGGGCGGAACAATTTGGCGCAGGTGATTGTTGGCACACGCCGTTGCGGAAAGACCTACCGTCTATTCCAGGAGATGCGTGATGTGGTCGCAGCGGGCTATGATCCGCAGACCATGCTCTACTTCAACTTTGAAGATGAGCGGCTCAAGCCTTACTCATCCGAACTTCTCGCCGACGTCCTGGACACGTTCTTTGCCATCCATCCAATCGCCAAAGCGGAGGGCTGCTTTCTCTTTTTTGACGAGATCCAGGAAGTTCCTGATTGGAGCCTGTTTCTGCGGCGAGTTATCGATTCGACCAAAGCAACGGTGTACGTGACAGGTTCCTCTTCAAAGATGCTGTCGGCCGAGCTCGCCTCTGAGTTCAGAGGTCGCTCGCTCTCAAGAGAGCTTTTCCCGTTGAGTTTTTCCGAGTTTGTTCGCCTGAAGAAGGGCGTGGCGGCTACCGCACCCGAAGGCTTTTCGTCAACAGATGCTGCGGTGCTCAGAAACGCCTTAAGCGAGTACCTGCGGCGAGGGGGCTATATTGCCGCGCTCGCGCTCCCCGCTGCCGAAGGCATGATGCTTATGCAGGAGTATGCATATCGAACGGCCGCGATGGACGTGATAGAGCGGTACAACTTGCGGAAGCCCCAGGTTGCCTCGAGTTTTCTTTCGCGATGTCTTGCGTCGTCTGCACGGGAGCTGTCGGTAAACAAGGTTGTCAACGAGTTCAAGAGCCGCGGTGTTTCGACTTCAAGGGAGACGCTGACGAATCTTTTGGCGTATTACGAAGAGGCTTACTTGCTCTTTTCGCTGGGAGATTTGAATCGTTCACTTGCGGGCAATCCCCGTTCTAGCTCGAAGGTGTATGCCGTTGATCCGGGATTGTTCGCAGCGTTCTCTCGGGCTGCGAGTAAAGAAGAGGGGCAACGTCTGGAGACGGCGGTATTCAACAAGCTGCGGCGTATGGCTTCCAACGCAAGAACGGGATCGCTAGCGCGTTTGACCTTTGAACATAATGGCGGCTCTCACGAGGTCGACTTTGTTTTTGGCGACGCTTTGCTGGGCGATGTATTCCAGCTGCTGCAGGTGAGCGTTGACCTGGCGAACCCAAAAACGAGAAAGCGCGAGCTTTCGGCCCTCGAGGCTGCCATGGAGAAATATGGCATCGAAGAATCGACAATCGTGACGATGGACGCGGAGGAAGTTGTGGATACGGGAGCGGGAATCGTTAACGTGGTTCCTGCCTGGAAGTGGTTGATTGGGTAGGCCCAATGGCGAAAACCACTCGTTTGCCGGCTGCCGACTTTAGCGGCAGTTTCGTAATGTCGCTTTGGAAATGGCATATGCATGGCTCACAATGAGTGGGATGCAAGATTGCCTATGGCAAGCCTAAATACCGGGACTGAGTCTGGTTGGTGATGAGTTGCAGAGCTTGAATCAGAATGCGCGCACTTGGGAAGACGGTTTCGTCCTTTCTCGCGAGGCCTGCTCTCTTTGAGGTAAGTCTGATTATGGTTTCCAACGCGCCTGGCTTCCTCTTTTTGTCCATATGGCAGATTCCTCTGCCGTTGCTTTTCGACTGTGGGATGAATGGCTTCCCCGGTCGACGAAACGATTGCTGTCGAGCTTCATAGATGAGGGGACGGCTCGATCCTTTTTCTCTTTCGTAGCCGCTGTGCACGACATAGGAAAGGCCACGCCTGCTTTTCAAAGCCAGCCATGCTGGGGGCCTTGCGGTGGAAGTGCCTCTTCGCTGATGTGGCTTCCGGAGGGTGCCGGTTTGCCTTTTCCAGCTGGTTCGGGTGGTTCCCGGGGCCCGAATCATGCATTTTCGGGACAAGTCATTCTCGAGCAGTACCTTTGCGACAAGATGATTGGGAATACTTCGGTGGAGGTTTCCAGTGATCAGCTTAAAGAGGCACGCTGCATTGCAAGTATTGTCGGATGCCACCATGGAAGATCTCAATCGAGTGCGGATATTCGCGACGCTCGCGACATACGGCCGTCATCTCTTGGAATTAGTATCGAGCCATGGCATCGCGTTCAGGGGGAGCTGATCGAGTATTCGCTGAAATTGGCAGGTTTAACTGAAAGCGATCTCATTCAGATTGCTCAACTGCGAGTTCCACCCCAGGCGGCAAGCGTTTTGTCGGGTGCTTTGATTGTGTGCGACTGGATGGCGAGCAACGCCGTGGCGTTTCCTCTGGCGACGCTGTCCTCGCACGAATACGCGTGCGCCGATGATCAAGATGCTTTTGATGACGGGGCTATTAATCTGAGCTCTTTTTTCTTGGGTGCAACCAGTGCGCTTGATTTTGACTATCTTGCCAAGCGTGCAGAGCGCGGGTGGACATCAATTGGCGTTACCCCATCTTGGAGTGGCAATCCGTTGGGGTCGGGAGATATCGCCAACCTTTATGTGGACAGGTTCGATTTCTCTAAGCCATTTTCTCCTCGTCCTGTTCAGAAGGCTGCCGTGGAAGTTGCTTCAACGTTGGAGGAGCCGGGTCTTATGATTATCGAGGCTCCGATGGGTGAGGGAAAAACCGAGGCCGCCCTTGCGGTTGCAGAAATCGTTGCGAGAAAAGTCGGTCTTGGCGGCGTGTGCGTTGCTCTTCCGACGATGGCCACCACAGATGCGATGTTCGCTCGCGTTCATCGTTGGCTGGAGCATCTTCCACATGACGGCATTAATCCTCAGAGCATTTGTCTTGCTCATGGAAAGGCCAAGCTGAACGAAGAGTATCAGGGTATCAGCAAGAACGCTGCTGCCCATCGGCTTGATATTGATCGAGATGCTGTTGACGGAGCGTCTGTCTTTAGAGAAAGCGATCCTGGCGTTGTTATCTCGGATTGGATGTGCGGCAAAAAACGGGGAATGCTTTCAAGCTTTGTAGTCTGCACGGTCGATCAGGTTTTGATGGGCGCACTGCAGATGAAGCACCTGGCCTTGCGACAGTTGGCTCTTGCAAACAAAGTTGTCATCATTGATGAGTGCCATGCCTACGACATGTATATGAGACAGTATCTTGATGTGGTACTGGAATGGCTCGGAAGCTGGCATGTTCCGGTCATTCTTTTGTCCGCAACCTTGCCCGCAAAACAGAAAGAGGAAATGGCTGGGCGCTATCTTGCTGGGTGGACCGCTAAAAGGAAAGTGGCGACACGTCCGCGAAGGAGGGTGACGCTGAGAGTTCCGCTCTTGAACAGTGAGGAGCCGAAAAGGGATGTGACGGCCCCTACCCCGTGTCAATATCCCTTGTTAACCTACACACGCGGGGAGAGGACCGAGGAATGTGCCGTCGACGGATCAGGTAAGTCGTCCGAAATTACTCTTTCGGTCATGTCGGATGATGAGAACGAACTCGTTGAGCTTCTTGAAACGATGCTTGCCGATGGCGGCTGCGCTGGCGTTGTCTGCGATACGGTCACGCGTGCGCAAAAGACTGCGGCCCAGCTGGCCCGAGTGCTTGGTGAAGATGCCGTTACGCTTGCCCATGCACGTTTTATTGACGTTGATCGCATGGAGAACGAGAACTGCCTGCGTAGTATGTTGGGCCCCGATGCCACGATTGAAAATGGGCAAAGACCGTATCGACATGTCGTGGTCGGAACTCAGGTACTTGAGCAATCGCTCGATATCGACTTCGATGTGCTGGTGACCGATGTGGCGCCTGTCGACTTGATTCTCCAGCGTATTGGTAGGTGCCATCGTCATCAAAGGACCGCCCGTCCGCTTCGCCTTGCCTCGTCACATTGCTATATTCGCGGGATAAAGTCATGGGGCGATGATGGTCCTGCATTCAGCAGCGGTGTGTCGAATGTGTACACAAAGGCGAGCCTTATTGAGGCCCTTTCTGTCTGCGGACTAACGATGGCCGGCGCTTCCGTAAAGCTGGTTTTACCAGACGATATCGCACGCTTGGTGCAAGATGCATATAGCGATGCCGTTGCCGGTGTAATTCCTAATGCTTGGGGTGCTCTGTATCAGAAGGCATGCCAGGCGCGATTGGAAGAGAACCGGCGCAAAGAGCAGCGGGCCCATTGCTGCTTGCTCAAATCGGCGAAAGTAATGATTCAAGATGGGCAAAGTCTTACTGATTGGTACTTTCTATCTGCAACCGACAAGACCGACGCCGATTCCGGGCCTCGCGCGGTGCGTGACACGCAGGAAACGGTCGAGGTTATGCTGCTTCAACGGATTGATGGGCATATTCATCTTTTACCGTGGATTGGTGATCCGAGGCATGGTGTTGAATTCGGGGCGGAAGTCCCTGTGGACCAAGTTCCAGATGGCGCCGTCGCCAAGCTGGCTATCCAGTCAAGCGCTCGTCTGCCTCTATCCATATGCAGCATGGATAGAATCGGGCAACTTATCGAGGTTCTTGAAGCGATGGATTCTCCGTACGTTGGATCATGGCAGGAATCTCCATGGCTGCAGGGTCAGCTGGCTCTGTTTTTTGAAGATGAGGATGGAAAGCTAACTGCGCAGTTGAATTTAGGAGAAGAGGGCGGGCTATGGATGGTTTCATACGCTCGTGCCACTGGATTGACCGTTCGCCAATCTAAATAATAACTGTTCAATTATATTGGACATAATGAATGTGTCCCGACGGCATGTTTAACTATGTTGGGATGATCCAAGTTACTACTTGGATACCTCGTGTTCCCCTCGTTTGTGGGGTTTGTTGCCAGTGGCGCTCGAGGCGCATTCAAGAAGGGAGGTCCTGATGATGGAATCAGAGGCTCCTCATTTCAATTTGATTGACGAACCGTGGATTCCCGTTTCTATGACCGACGGGTCGTTTGGCGAAGTGTCACTCAGGGAGTTATTTAAGAAGGTTGCAAGCATAAGGACTGTTGCGGGAGACATCCCGCAACAGTCAGCGCCAATCCTGAGGCTTTGCCTGGCGATTGTGTACCGGACGTATGCTCTTGCTCACGAGGAATATCTGAGGCACGGCGAGGAGGTGGACCCGATCGAGCTGTGGCGTGAAGCCTGGGAAGACGGGACGTTCGACCTTTCGCTCTTGGATTCCTACCTCGATCAAGTGCATGATCGCTTCGATTTGTTTGGGCAAAAACCCTTTATGCAGGTAGCGGGCCTTCAGTACGTGGCGAAAGAGTACGATTCGGTATCTGAATTTATCGCTGATGTGCCCAAGCCAGAGAAATTCCTTTTTTCCATGCGATCAAAGTCTGCGCCCGAAGCTATATCGTTTGGGGAGGCAGCGCGATGGCTTTTGTTCTGTCTTGCTTTTGACTGCGCGGGAATCAAGTCTCCCGTCGTGGGAAACACCCACGTTACGAGTGGAAAGGTCTATGCGCCAAAGGGTATTCCTAGTATCGGGTGGCTCGGTGCAATCGGTGCGGTTTTTGTTCAGGGTTCGAACCTTTTTGAGACTTTGATGCTTAATTGGGCCGTGAACAACGGCCCTAAGAGCGATTCTCATTTTTTGATTCCGGACGATATCCCCGCATGGGAGCTTCCTGTGCAGTCGGCCGATCTTGGGGTCTATGCCGCAAAAGGCCCTGTCGGGTTGTTCACTGTGCTGGACAGGCGAATTCGTCTTGTCGTTAACGAGGATATGGATGCTGTCGAGGGGATTATCGTTTGCTACGGCGATATCGTCCAGCCCATTGGGACTTCGCGTTATGAGACGATGACCGCTTGGTATGAAAGTGCGAAAAAACAGAAAGAGCTTAACCTGCCGAGGGCCCCTCTCCTTCCCAAGACCCACGATGCTTCGAAGGCCTTGTGGCGAGGTCTTGGACCTTTACTTTTATCGGAAGGACAGGGCATTGAAGATGAGTTGCGACCCGGCGTGGTTCGCTGGGTTGGTGCCCTTCGAGACGAAGGAATTGACGATCTCCCCAGGACTCTCTGCCTGCACGCTCAGGGCGTTGAATACGGTACCCAGAGCTCGGTAATCACCAATGCGTATGATGATGAGCTTGATATTGCCGACATTCTTGTTCGAACCGATTCCGGTGCGAGCCGATGCGCGGTGGGCTCTGTGAATCGCATGGAGCGTGCTGTTGATTATCTTGTCGAATTGGCACGTGATGTCGAAATGATTGCTGGTGCTAGAACGGTTTCGGGCCGCTATCTGGATGATATTCGAGAAGAAGCATATCTTGCTCTCGATCCCCTTATGCGTCAGCGGCTGAGAGATTTTCCATCCGATTGCTCACCTGAGGATTATTGCGCCGCATGGTGCGTTGATGCAAAAAAAATAATTGCATCGATTGGCGGACGCTTTGTTTCAAAGTTTCCGCAATCACGTTTTGAACGTAGGGAGAAACGTGAAGATAAACAGGCGAACCGCCGTACGGAAGGGGGTTCGATTGCCGAGGCTGAGCGTCGGTTTAACCGCAAATTGAAAGAGGCCCTCGATGTATAGAAGCCAAATTAATGCGGGAGGGAAGGAATGACCGTGGAAAAACATGTCGATCATGCTGCACTTGCGCGAGAGGCGGGGAGACTGGCTAACAGTAAAATCGCGTCAATCCAGTGCCGCTATACGGGGCAAAACAATGTTGCCTCGGCGCGAGCCCGTGCCGAACTGGCGCAGCTTCGCAAAATCAATGGATCGAACAACGATTCTTGGTTTGTGACAGGCGGACTCGTTCTCGAGGGTTGGTCGCGCGAGAGGATGGAACAGTTCGGCGCATCCGGATCTGATGAAGGCCGAGTGTTCTGTGCATTGAAAAGCACATTAGGGCTTTATGCACTTCATCAGCAATCGAAGTCCATTGGTTGCGCTGTATTGCGTAATAAGGACGAAAGTGACGAAGATTATCGCGCACGCGCAGCTCGAGCTTCGTTTGGGAGGGCGTGCAGGCTCATCGAGCCCAAGCTGGATGAAGCGGCGTGCGTCAGACGGCGCCTTATGGCGATTGAGCGAGCGAATGATTTCGACGCCGTGCTCTATAACGTTCGGTCGCTTATCCGGCTTATGAAAAGCTCCAAAACCGATCAGCTGATTCGTCTTGATTATTGGGCGCTTGCCAGAGATCTTTACTTACTTCAGCTGCCGGGCGGATGGCAGGAAAACGTTCTAAGCCGATGGTCGCAGGATTACTTTGCTTTTGTTGAAACCCATGAGTAGGAATGCTCAATTTGAGAAAGGTTGGCACTATGTTTATCGACATCTATGCAATCCAGTCTGTCCCTCCCAGCAACATCAACCGTGACGATACGGGTGCTCCCAAGACTGCGCTTTATGGAGGCGTGCGTCGCGCTCGCGTATCGAGTCAGGCGTGGAAGCGTGCTACACGTGAAGAATTTCCCAAATATCTTCCCGAAGAATCTTTGGGAATCAGAACAAAATTTGCGGCAGAGTTGCTTGCGCAGAAAATTGTCGAGTTTGATGCCGGGTTGAAAGAGCGGGCTGCCGAATTGGCAAGCGCTGTTTTGGGGGCTCTTGGAATAAAGGTCGAGACGTCAAAACGAGCTGGAGACGACGAAGGAAAGAATGAGACAAAATATCTCATCTTCTTTGGGCGCGGTGAGCTCGACGCTTTGGCGCACATTGCTGTTTCCTGGACAGAAGAGGGAAAGAACCTCAAAAAGCTTGATAGAGCAGCGAAAGAAGAGGCGAAGTCTGCATTTAAGGGTGCAAAAGCAGTGGATATCGCGCTGTTTGGCCGCATGCTCGCAGACGTCCCAGAGCTGAATACCGACGCTTCGTGTCAGGTTGCCCATGCGATTTCGGTCGATAGGGTCACGCAGGAGTTCGACTACTTCACTGCCATCGACGATTGCGCGTCTGGGGATAATGCAGGTGCATCGATGATCGACACAGTTGATTACAACTCTTCGACGCTGTACCGCTATGCGAACATCAACGTTGACGCTCTGCGCGAGCAGCTTGCCGATGTCCATGCAACTGCATGTGGCGTAAAGGCGTTTCTTGAAGCATTTGTGCGCTCGATGCCAACGGGAAAGCAGAACTCATTTGCAAACAGAACGCTTCCCAACTGCGTTTTGGTTTCGCTGCGCGAGGAGCAGCCGTTTAATGCGGTTTCTGCCTATGAGAGCCCGGTGTCCGCCGGTAAGGATGGCTCTATTTCCCACATTGCCGCAAAGCGTCTGGGAGAATGCGTTGCGCAGTATGAGAAGGAATATGACATGAAGGCCCAGAAGGCCTGGTATGTTTCGGTTGATGGGCCGATTGAGTCTTTGGATTCCATTGCCGAAAAGGTGACCCTTGCGGGTCTCGTGGAGGGCGTCAACTCTGAGGTCGAGGCAGCGTTTGGTACGGGTGAGTAACATGTTAGTGCTGCTGCTTTCGCTTTCGGGCCCATTACAGTCATGGGGTGATTCGTCGCGTTTTACCGTGCGCAATACTGGGCGAGAGCCGTCTAAAAGTGGCGTTTTGGGTCTGGCGGCATCTGCGCTGGGAAGAAGCCGTGAGGCTTCGCTGGGGGATCTGTGTTCGCTTGAATTTGGCGTGAGGATCGACCAGCCCGGCGAGATGATTCGCGATTTTCAAACTGAGCATCTGGCGCGAGGTGGTGACAGCTTGCCTCTTTCGAATCGCTATTACCTTGCTGATGCGAAGTTTCTTGTTGCTCTGGGAGGGGATTCGGCGCTAATTGCCGAGATCGAACGAGCGCTGCTTCATCCAAAGTGGCCATTGTTTCTGGGTCGTCGCTCGTGCCCTCCCGACACTCCTCTTCTCTATCATGCGAAGAGGGGGCCGTATGATGACATTCGTGTTGCTTTGAAAACCGAGCCATGGATTGCATCTGAATGGTATCGGAATCGATTGGGCGCACGGCGGAATAGCGATTATCCCGATCTTGAAATTGCTTGCGATGCTCGCGACGGCGAGAAGGGCGAGATCCACACCGATATACCCCTGAGCTTCGGGGCGATCCGTCGTTATGGGCAACGGTCGGTTGTGCGCGAGTGGATCAATAACCCCTCTGCTCCAGAGGATGACAGTCAAGATTTGGATGTCCAGCTTTCTGCCGCATTGCAGGGGCATAACCCTATGGAATTCATCTAGGAGAGGAGGCAAATTGTTTATTTCGAGAGTCCCTCTGAATGGCGCCCGTCGTGCTGCGCTTGAAGTCATGACATCGCCAAACAAGATGCATGGCGCCGTTGAGGCTGCGTTTGCGCCGGTTCCTGATTGTGATTTTTTATCTGCATGTCAGTCGGGGCAAGATTTTGCAGAGGGGAGAATTCTCTGGCGAATCGATCGTGCTCCCGACGGGGGCCGCGGTGCCTGGCTTTACGTTGTTAGTCCTAAAAGACCAGACTTCACTCATCTTTGCGAACAAATGGGGTGGCCAGTTGAAGGCGGTTGGGAAACCAAAGATTACGAACCCTTTTTGAAGAAGATAGGAGAAGGGCAGCGATGGCAATTTCGTCTCAAAGCCAATCCTGTACGTAAGGTTTTTGTCGACAAAAGCTCCAGGAGCGACAAAGACGTCATTGGCACTATTCAGGGGCATGTGACCGTTGAGCAGCAGATGCAATGGCTTCTCGACCGTGCTGAGGCTCATGGATTCCGTATTCTTGAGGACCCGCTGGGGAATCTTCAGTTTCAAGTGGGTCAACGGGAAAAGTCTTCCTTTTCGCACGCCGGATCCCGTGCCACGTTGACAACTGCGGTATTTGATGGCGCCCTGGAAGTAATCGACCGCGAAGCTCTTTGCCAGGTTTTACGTTTTGGAATGGGACGTGCCAAAGCTTTTGGGTGCGGTCTGATGACCTTGGCTCCGCTTTCGTAGGTAATTTGGCTAAGCAGAGGAGTTCCGATGGATGCTCAATTGCGCGAGGGACAAAGGGGAGAGTCGACGAACGGGGGACTTTCGTCTGCGCCTTCAGACATTATGGAGTTGTCTCGTATCGAGGACAGGGTCTCCTTTGCGTATTTCGAAAGGTGCGGCATCAATAGAGCGGACAATGCCATTGCTGTCGAAAGCGCCGCGGGCACGATCTATGTGCCCGCGGCTTCTTTGTCGGTATTGATGCTTGGTCCGGGCACTACGATTTCGCATCGAGCTATGGAGATGATTGGCGACAACGGGGCGACGGTGATTTGGGTTGGCGAGCGTGGTGTGCGTATGTATGCATTTGGCAAGCCATTGACACATTCATCGGCGTTGCTGCAGCGCCAAGCAGCCCTTGTTTCGAATAAGAGGAGCCGTCTGGAAGTTGCCCGGAAGATGTATCTGATGCGTTTTGAGGGCGAAGACGTGGCAGGGCTGACGATGCAACAGCTGCGAGGACGGGAAGGTGCGCGGGTCAGAAGAATTTATAAGAAAATCTCAGAGGAGACGGGCGTTCCATGGAGTGGTCGCATGTATGATCCGAGCGACTACGCTGCTGGTTCTGATATCGATCAGGCGCTCAGTGCGGCTCATTCGTGTTTGTATGGCATTTCGCATGCCGCGATTGCTTCGCTTGGATGCTCCCCGGGGCTTGGTTTTGTCCATTCTGGCCACGAGCGCTCTTTTGTTTACGACATTGCAGATTTATACAAAGCCGAGGTTTCTATTCCTGTGGCCTTTAGAGTGACGGCAAGTGGGACGAGTGATATACCGGGAGATGTGAGGAGGGCAATGCGAGATGAAATCTATCGCACTGGCCTTATCAAGCGAATCGTGAAAGACATCAAACTACTGCTTGCGACTGAAGAGGATATTGGGTTTGACGGCGACGTCGTGTTGCTTTGGGATGAGAAAAACGAGTCTGTTCCAAGCGGCGTTCAATATGAGGATTCCTGCGAAAGGAGCCCTTCTCCTGCGGACGCGGAGGAATAGTTATGACGGTTATAGTGCTTTCCGCATGTCCCGTTGGGCTACGGGGAGATCTTACGCGATGGTTCCTCGAAATTGCTCCGGGAGTGTTTGTGGGTCATGTTTCTGCGCGCGTTAGAGAGCGAGTGTGGATTAGGGTAAAGGCTTTCGCGAAGTCGGGCCGAGCGATTATGGTGTATCCCGCTGCGAACGAGCAGCATTTGGCCTTTGAAGTTCATCAGCCCGATTGGGCACCCGTTGATTGTGACGGATTGGAACTGATAATGCGCCCCAAGGGTACGGAGGATGCGACTTTCGCTGGACCCCCAAAGAAAAATTGGAGTAAAGCGAGCCGCTTCCATAAAGCGCGCAAGTTCAGCAGTTAATGGATTGCTGCTCGAAAGGTTCTTTGACAATCGAATGAAATAGCCTTAATTGGCTATATAATGACGAGGTATTTTAGTGTGCTCCCCGCGTATGCGGGGATGATCCCAGCAAACCCGCAGGTCAAAGGGCAAATCCAGAGTGCTCCCCGCGTATGCGGGGATGATCCCTGATCATAGACAGTGTCTCCATTCCTTGCCTTGTGCTCCCCGCGTATGCGGGGATGATCCCGACGCACTTGACATCGAGGTCACGTACAGTCTGTGCTCCCCGCGTATGCGGGGATGATCCCTATCAGGTGGCATATGCCCTCCTTATGATCGAGTGCTCCCCGCGTATGCGGGGATGATCCCGCGCGTGAGATGATCGACGTCATCAAGAGCGGGTGCTCCCCGCGTATGCGGGGATGATCCCGGAGATGTCGTTATCCTCGATTCCGACGATGAGTGCTCCCCGCGTATGCGGGGATGATCCCTGAGGAAGAACACGAGATCCTGTCGCTCCGAAGTGCTCCCCGCGTATGCGGGGATGATCCCGGCGGCCTCGGTGCCGTCGTGGCAAAGGCCACGTGCTCCCCGCGTATGCGGGGATGATCCCTCGAAGCCCACGCCAACAGCCGAGCATACACCGTGCTCCCCGCGTATGCGGGGATGATCCCGACAAGATCTTGACGCTTTAGCGACGAGAACGGTGCTCCCCGCGTATGCGGGGATGATCCCGTTCGCAGACATGGCCCGCGAGCTGGGATTACGTGCTCCCCGCGTATGCGGGGATGATCCCTTGGCCAGCTTATCACGCGCCTTGACCTTGAGGTGCTCCCCGCGTATGCGGGGATGATCCCCGGAGCGAACGTAGGCAAGCGCCGCCCTGCCTGTGCTCCCCGCGTATGCGGGGATGATCCCCTACGGACGGGGCATGTTTAAACCTACCAAACGTGCTCCCCGCGTATGCGGGGATGATCCCAGCGTATAGTCATACGCCGCCACACACACAACGTGCTCCCCGCGTATGCGGGGATGATCCCTACGTGCAGAAAATCGTCGGAACAGGCTCCATGTGCTCCCCGCGTATGCGGGGATGATCCCGACATAGTCGCGATTCCGTATTATCAATCTCGGTGCTCCCCGCGTATGCGGGGATGATCCCTCGAATATCGGAATCACGTGCGGCGCTCCATCGTGCTCCCCGCGTATGCGGGGATGATCCCGTGTCCTCCTGGCTGTCGGGCGTCATATCGACGTGCTCCCCGCGTATGCGGGGATGATCCCCACGATGTTGTAGCGCTCGCTATATGCCTTGAGTGCTCCCCGCGTATGCGGGGATGATCCCTGCACGACGCCACTCACGAAACCTGTGATGCCGTGCTCCCCGCGTATGCGGGGATGATCCCGAACAGAAGCGGTTAGTTGAATTCCGTAGCGCGTGCTCCCCGCGTATGCGGGGATGATCCCCGAGGACTACCAGCTAGAACAACGGTCTAACAGTGCTCCCCGCGTATGCGGGGATGATCCCCCACTCGCGTGCCTCGCGTTCGGTGGCGAATAGTGCTCTCCGCGTATGCGGGGATGATCCCGGTGAGTATCTTGGATTCAAGGAGTACGAGAGGTGCTCCCCGCGTATGCGGGGATGATCCCACATGCTCGAATGGCTTCTAGCACTGCTCAGCGTGCTCCCCGCGTATGCGGGGATGATCCCGGTAAGATCTTGCCGCTTTAGCGACGAACGACGTGCTCCCCGCGTATGCGGGGATGATCCCGACTGGGGCAAAGGCGACACCGGAGCGCTCGAGTGCTCCCCGCGTATGCGGGGATGATCCCATGGGAAGGAGGCCTAGCATGAGCGACGAGGAGTGCTCCCCGCGTATGCGGGGATGATCCCTGCAACCTCGTGAGCTATATCGTCGGCGAGAGGTGCTCCCCGCGTATGCGGGGATGATCCCGAGCGCCGCACTTGCACCTGAGCGACGAGTGCGTGCTCCCCGCGTATGCGGGGATGATCCCGGCCAGGTATCCGCGCGAATCGACAACGGGGTGTGCTCCCCGCGTATGCGGGGATGATCCCTTTACAAAGCGGCTTTGTGCCGCACGAACGGAGTGCTCCCCGCGTATGCGGGGATGATCCCTGTAAACCACTAGCAGGGGCTCCGGCACGAGCGTGCTCCCCGCGTATGCGGGGATGATCCCTCACGAAAAGTTGTAAACGAGTCGGCCACCCGGTGCTCCCCGCGTATGCGGGGATGATCCTCGTTACTAAGCGACGAACGTTTAGCGTGCATCGTGCTCCCCGCGTATGCGGGGATGATCCCGTTCACCTGGCACACGCCGCACGTGTGGTATCGTGCTCCCCGCGTATGCGGGGATGATCCCGACGGTCGCAGGCGCAAACGCTATGCTCTGCAGTGCTCCCCGCGTATGCGGGGATGATCCCGCGCTCATCGCCTGGGGGATGAAGCACGGCAGGTGCTCCCCGCGTATGCGGGGATGATCCCTTGTGGCCCAGGCCCACGCGCATGACCGAGGAGTGCTCCCCGCGTATGCGGGGATGATCCCCGCCCGCGAAGAGCTGCGGAATCTTTTCCGAGGTGCTCCCCGCGTATGCGGGGATGATCCCCCGTTCGAGAAGAGCAGCAAATGCGTCAAGTAGTGCTCCCCGCGTATGCGGGGATGATCCCAGCTCAACATCCGACGTAGAGATCAATGAGAAGTGCTCCCCGCGTATGCGGGGATGATCCCGCCCTGCGCAAGGTCCCTTGCATCACCGAGGGGTGCTCCCCGCGTATGCGGGGATGATCCCCGCGAGCAGCACTCGCCGCACCCCCTGCAGTCGTGCTCCCCGCGTATGCGGGGATGATCCCCCGACGAGCGGCGCGCTCTCGGTCGAGCCGGGGTGCTCCCCGCGTATGCGGGGATGATCCCTGGTTAGCAACGGGCTTACCCGTGCGCGGGCTGTGCTCCCCGCGTATGCGGGGATGATCCCCGGCTTTTATCATATTCACATTTTGTGCCATGGTGCTCCCCGCGTATGCGGGGATGATCCCTGTGCGGAAGGACACATAGAAGGTCTCGTCCAAGTGCTCCCCGCGTATGCGGGGATGATCCCAATTTATGGCTGATAAGCTGGGATGTTCACGTGTGCTCCCCGCGCATGCGGGGATGATCCCGTGGGCGATACCGTGATGCTCAAAAACGACCGGTGCTCCCCGCGTATGCGGGGATGATCCCGGTAAAGCGGTGGCCCTGGGCGCGAAATCCACGTGCTCCCCGCGCATGCGGGGATGATCCCGCGGCGAGCGAGCGCCTAGAGGACGTGTACAGGTGCTCCCCGCGCATGCGGGGATGATCCCTGCAACTACGCGCGCGAGGTCACGATGCTAGAGTGCTCCCCACGCATGCGGGGATGATCCCAGAGCGATAGATGCATGGAATAAAAGGGACGGGTGCTCCCCACGCATGCGGGGATGATCCCCGTGGGTAATTTCGATTTCAGGACGCATGACCGTGCTCCCCGCGCATGCGGGGATGATCCCTACAAGGACATGCAGGAGGACGCGTGCCGGAGGTGCTCCCCGCGTATGCGGGGATGATTCCGTGCCGAGTACCGCGCCGACGGTGTTGCACAGGTGCTCCCCGCGTATGCGGGGACGATCCCGTTGCCAGCCCAGGTGCTTCACGGCCTGCCTGCGCTTTCCATGTATGCAGGAATTATAAATATTCGCTGTGCTAATATTTAATGTTGAGAGAACCCGGACGGTGACTAAGAAGGGGATCTTGAGCGGGAGCTGACCGACGCTGGCTACGCCAAACTCAACGGCACCGGTGCCAAGCAAGGCAAGTTCCGTCGCGAGGACGTGTCGGTGCCGGTGTCGAGGCGCTGCGAGAAAAGAAGACGATCGCGAGAGAGGGTCAGGCAGAAGGCGGGGCTGCTCCGGCTCTGCCTTCCTCTTCACCGCAGAAAAGGAGTGAGCATGATCGTCATACAGGAGTTCGAGTTCTACCCCGACCCCGAGGGTGGCTATGTCGTGAAGCCATGCGGACTTGAGGGAGCCACCGAGGGCGATAGCTACGAGGATGCCGTGGAGATGGCGGTTGACTGGCTGCGCGTCCGTGCCCTGGCGGCGCTGGAGCGCGGGGCGGAGTTCAGGGGCGGCGGCCTCGGCCATGTGCCGTCTCGCGGCGGGACCGTCGTCACCCTGGCGGTGAATGTCGAGCTTTCCGACATCCCAGCCGTGACAGCCACTGAGGCCGCCGAGATGCTGGGCGTAAGCACCGCGCGCGTGGCGCAGCTCTGCCGCGACGGGAGCCTGAACAGCTGGAGGGTCGGCAGCACCCGCATGGTTTCGCGCGACTCCATCAAGTGCCGCCTCGCCGCCAGGCCCGGGGCGGGAAGGCCACGTAGGGCCTCTGCCGAGTCGTAAATAGGAGGGTCCTCGCGCGAAGTTCCGGAGTTGCAGGAGGACAAGACTATGCCTATTGAATTTCAAACCGTAAGTTAGCATAATGCTAACTACAGAAGGAGCGAGATGGGGAGATCAAAGTACAGACCGACCTATGAGCTCAACGAGGTGAAACGAATTGCGCGGGCCGGGAAGCTCAGGCTGGGCAGCCGCGCGTCGAGGTTCCTCCGTGAGCACTACGGCACCGTGAGCAGCACCGCCATTGAGATTCTCGAAATGGTCGAGCCGAGATATTTCCAAAAATCGGTTGAACTCGACCATCGGCCCGGAACATGGGCCGATGTCTATCGGGGTGCTGTTTTCGATGAGACCGAATGGTATGTGAAGTTTTTTATTGAAAATGATAATCCGACCGTTGAAATTTGGTCGATGAACTGGGATGGGACAGTTCACTAGGAGGAGAAATGAAATGTGTTGAATGCGGCCACGAGCTTAGGCTCACCAGAGAGCCCTTAACGGAGACGTATCGTGGAGAGGCGTTCACGGTCGATGGGATTGAACGCCTTGCATGTGATGGATGCGGAGAATATGAGATTGATGCCACGGAAGCAGATAGACTCTCGGAAGCGATAACCGAAGCCTACGCCAAGAGGCACGGCCTGCTCACACCGGCGGAGATCAAGGGAATCAGAAAGACGCTCGAGATGACCCAGGCGCAGTTCGAGAAGCTGTTGGGCGTGGCGAAGCCGACTGTCTCGCGCTGGGAAAATGGAGCGTCGCAGCCGACTGCCACGGCGTGTCAGCTCATGCGCGCCATAAGGGATTGCCCGTCGGTCCTGCCGTCTCTTGGAGTTCGCGTCGCCGTGAGTGGCTCAGGCATCGAAGCGCCCACCTTCTCGGTGATTCAGGGTGGAAAGACAGCCTGGCACGCTTGCCAACAGGCGAAGACAGGGGATGGCGACTTCGAGATGAGGATGTAGAGATGGCAGATACGATTAAGCAGTCAATCGGCATCGCGCCGCTTAGGTGTGCCGGGAGGAAAGTCGATAGCGTCTCATATAGCGGCGGCACCGTTCCGGAAGACGGAGGGACTGTCTCGGAAGGTACTTTCAGCCTTACCAACAGCATCGTCGGCCAGAGCGATGGAGACGACGGCACCGTCCTCAAGCAGCTCTCCATGACGCTCAAGATAGAGCCACAAGACGATGACGACGGGTACTACAGGATGGACCTCTCCGTATCGGGCCTGTACTCCGCCAAGGACGTCACCGACGAGAACCTATTCAACGCGCTCGTCCTTGCGGTCGGCGCAGAAGACCTATACGCGTATGCAAAGAGAACCGCCGAAGTCTTGACGTCCGGCGGAGTTCGCGGAGATTTGACCCTGCCCCTCCTGACATTCAAGTTTGGTGGCGAGAATCTGACCTCGTAGCGACGGAAATACAAAAGCATGCAGAAAGCCCCTCGCACGAGTTCTGAATCATCGCGAGGGACTATCTCGGAGATGGAGAATCTCAGAGGGGGCGCAATCATTACGCTGCACGGGGGACGCTCGTCGTGGGAATGCGTGCGGAAGGTCTGGCTCCTCTCGATGTTGAGGCGTGCTCCCCGCGCATGTGGGGATGATCCTAGCGTATCGCCTTGGGGCAGGGCGCGCGCTCAATGGTCCCCGCGAATGCGGGGTTAGTGTTTTGGAAAGCTAGATGACGAGGCCGTGTTTCCTGAGGACATGTGGCGGTTGCCAGAGATTTCCTAGCGGTAGAGCGGGGAAGTCATGAAAATGCGGCAGACTCTCCGCCCCTGCCTTACGCCCCACCCTCGACGGCCTCAACCAGAAACGCCGTGGCGCCGGTTCCGCAGAGGTCATCGTAATAGGACACAAACCGCGGGTCGGGAAGGTATCCCTTAACAAGCCCCAGGTAAGCATCGTCTTCGGGCTCACTTCCCCAGTGGAGGCCCACCCACCGGCGATGCATTTTCACCAGCTTTTTCGCCTCGGGGCCGTGTGGGTCGCCCTCTGCCATAGCAATCGAGAGCTGGCCCAGAATCGCTCGCTCAAGCTCCTTCATGTCATTCCATGCTGCCGGGCCCATATCCAAGATCCGCTCGTTGGCAGCGTCGATTACGTCATCCCCGTAAAGCCCGCGGGCTTCCTCGCCATAACGCTCCTCGTTCTCGCGCACCGCGCGCCACCGCTCCAGCTGCGGCAGCACCGCACCCATAAGCGATACCGCCTCGTCAAGCGTCATGCCCGTATTCTCTGCCAGGCGTGGGGCACAATCCTCGATCATGGCCTCCATTGTGGCCTCGTACGTGTATTCTCCCTGCTCATAGCACCATTTGCAGTAATGGTCGGTTTTCTTGCCGCTCGCATCGGTGCCGCAATCGTCAGGGGTGAGGTACATGCCGCAGCTCTCGCAATAATGCTCGGGCATCTCCAAAAGGTGCGACAGCGGCTCGCCGGTGACGGCAGCGATGAGCTTCATCATGTCGATTCCGGGCGTAACTTCCCCGCGCTCCCAGCGGCTCACGGCCTGGCGCGTCACAAAGAGCTTGCTTGCAAGCATCTCTTGCGTAAGGCCATGCGCTCGACGTGCGGCAATAAGGTTCTCGGCAAAGGCCATAGCGGCTCCCCTTCCAGCGAGTTTCTTGATAGTGCAAGCTTAAGCGGCGCAGCCAGCCAATCCAAGCAACCGTTTGTTGCGCGGGGCAAGTTGGCCTATAACTGGGCAAAACCTCTCGGTCCCGTCGCGCCGCTTTGATACGATGAGACAAGCTCGAAAGGATCCATCATGCGCGTTATCGACCTTACCCATACCATTACTCAGAAAATGCCGGTCTATCCGGGCTCGGACACGCCTCGGCGTGCACTTGCCGGCACGTACGAGAAAGACGGCTTTAAAGAGACGCTACTGCAGATGTCCTCCCATACCGGCACGCACATGGATTCGCCCTCGCATCTGTTCTCTGACAGGACAAGCTCGACGAATTCCCCGCAAGCCAGTTTATCGGCAAAGCCCTTGTTATCGATTGCTGTGACCTGCCGGAAGGTGGCGCCATCACCATGGAGCAGCTGCGCCCTTACGGTGACAAAGTCGCCCAGGCAGACTTTCTCCTTTTCAATCTGGGTTGGGACGAATACTGGGGCACGGACGCCTACTTTGGCGACTACCCCTGCATAGACGACGAGGTGCTTGATCTGATCATCGCTGGCGGCTACAAGGGCATCGGCTTTGACGTCATCGGCTTGGATCCTATTGCCGACGAGAACCTAACGCGCCACAAGAAGCTCCTCTCTTCCTGCGACATCGTGAATATCGAGAACCTTAAAAATCTGGATTGCTGCGGCGATGATCTCTTTTGGTTTAGCTGCTGCCCCTTGAAGATCGAGGACTCCGACGGCTCTCCCATCCGCGCCATCGCCTGGTTCGAGTAGGCGGCTCGTCATACATCGCAGACATTGACGCACCACCACGGCACACGCCGTTTGTTCTACCATCTTTTATACGAACAAGCTAGAACGTATGGACGCAGCAGGGGAGACCGGATGGCTTCGAGCGTTATTTCTCGTGATGAGCTCTTAGAAGAGGCATATCGCATCGCCGATGCGCAGGGCCTCTCGGCGCTCTCCGTTCGTTCGCTGGCGCAGGCGTGCCATGTGAGCGTGGGCACCATCTACAACCACTTTGCTTCTAAGGACAAGCTCACCACAGCAACTATCGAGCTGTTCTTTCGCCGTTCCGTCTTTGACGGCTTTTGCCGTCTCGACGTGCACAAGGGTTTTGTCGACTATTGCGAGGATCTCTACGCATCGCTCGTCATGGTGCTCGACCGCTTTAGGCGTTGCTGGCTCAAAGGCGCCGAGGTGCTCCCTGCGGCCGAGAAAAATGCTGCCCATCTGCGTGAGCAGCAGATTTTGAACCATGCCTTGCGCGGTCTGGTAGAGGTTTACAAAAACGACGCTGCCATTTGTGCAGACCTACCTGCGGGCTTTGACGCCGCGTCGGTGTGCCGCTTTACGTTCGACAACATGCTCAATGCGCTGCATGCGGGGCGGCAGGGCTGTCCTATTCTTTTCGGTCTTCTTCGAAGGACGTTCTACAACGCGTAGGACATGAACAAGGCACCTTTGATGTTCAGGTGCGGCGATTCCACAATATGATTCGAAGCTGGGGGCAACTAGCGCATCCGGCGCGATATCGACTTTGGAGGAATCACATACCTATGAATTCGTTGATTATGCCTGCATCGACGGCGATTACGCTCGCTCTTGTGTTCTATACCATTGGCGTTTTTGGCGGGCGCCGCGCCGGTACGCTTAAGAAGAGCCACCTTGTGCTGTTCTGGTTGGGCCTGATCTGCGACACAACGGGCACCACCATCATGACCGCCATCGCCCGCACCTCGGCTGCGGCTGTCTCCCCGCTGCACGCCATCACCGGCCTGCTGGCCATCATCCTCATGCTCTTCCATGCCCTGTGGGCAACGTTTGTCACCGTGCGCGGCAGTGAGCAGAGTCGTCGGGGCCTCCACAAGCTGAGCATCTGCGTGTGGCTCATCTGGCTCATCCCGTACTGCGCGGGCCTGTTCATAGGCATCCCCGCGTTCCATTTTGGCGATGTCGCGGTGCTGGCGTTTTCCGTATGCATTCCGGCACTCATCGGCATCGTGCTGTTCGCTCAGGAGCGCAAGCGCGCCTGATAGCAACTCGATACCCCTCTTTCCATTGCGCTAAGGTCGGGGCGGGTTCCTTCGAGTGTCCGCCCCGACCTATTTTGTTGTGCGTGTGGCCGAGAGAATGGCGCCCACGGCGGCTCCGCAAAGGGCGGGGAGCAGCCAGCCAAAGCCCAGGCTCGTAAGCGGCAGGGCGTCGAAGGGCAGCCACGTACCGGCAAAGAACGCATCGCGCAGAGCCGTGGCAACGCTCACGATCGTTGTGGCACCAATGGCCCAGGGCCAGGTGAGGGGCAGGTGGTCGCAGGCGCGATGCGCCATTCCCATAATCACGAAGACGATGGAGACGGGGTAGAGCGCGCTCAGCAGCGGGACCGAAAACGTCAGGATGGCGTCGAGGCCAACGTTTGAGACCACGCAGGAAAAAACGGCAAAGGTCGCCGCCCAGCCTGCGTAGGGGATGCGGCCCAGCATGCGCGTCTGCGCACCGGGGGCTGCCGCGCCAAAGGTCTCGGCAAAGTAGGTGCCGCAGCAGCTAATGAGGCCAATGCAGACGTTCAGGCAGGCAAGCAGATAAATGGCGGCGATGATTAGCGTTCCCGCAATGCCAAAGTGCAGCGTTGCCGAGGCAGTGAGCAGCGCCGCACCGTTGGTGGCATTCGGCATGACCGAGCCAAAGCTGGCGCCCACTTGCGCCAGACCGCAGTAGACGAGGGCCATAAGGATGCCAGCGACGATTCCCGCGCGCGAGATCTCGCGCATGAGACCGTGCGAATCGCTCACACCGAGCCCCTTGATATTCTCGGCGATAACGAGGCCAAAGGTGAGAGAAGCGAGCAAGTCCATGGTTTGGTATCCCGTAAGGAATCCCTGGATGGGGGCGGCGCTATCGTAGGGCGCCTGGGGCGCTTGCGCCACGCCGGCGGGCGAGACGAGCGATGAGCCTACGACCATAACCAGCAAGATGATGAGCGCAGGCCCCGTGATACGTCCGAGGAGCTTGGTGAGGGCTCCGGGGTGCATGGCAAGGGCGTATGCCACGGCAAAGAACACGATGGAGAAGACCAGGCGGATGGTGCCGATGGGTGCGCCCTGCGGGAAGAGCGGGATGAGCATCTCAAAGGCGGTTGAACTGGTGCGCGGAATGGCGAGACAGGGCCCGATGGCCAGGTAGATGGCTGCGACGAAGATGCTCGAGAACAGCGGATGGACGCGGTCGGCTAGCTCGCGTGCCGTGCCCACAAGTGCCACGGCCACAATGCCGAGTAACGGCAGGCCGATGCCGGCGACAAGGAAGCCGATCATTGCCGGGGCGGTGGAGGTGCCCGCCTGGAGTGCGAGCATGGGCGGCAAGATGAGGTTGCCGGCTCCAAAGAACATCGAGAACAGCGTAATGCCCACCGCGATGGACTGACGGGGTGAAAGGGATTGACTCGTTGCCGCTTTGTTCATGCTGCGGGCCTTTCAAAAGAGTGCGTTCGTGGATTGTATTGTCTCATATACGGCGCCGCCGGGGTGAGCTGCGTGCGCAGGCGGTATTTGAGAGCAGTAACGTTTGACGTTATTAACGTATCACGTTAATATGAGCGCGCCGTTGATTATCACGACTAGGGGGGGTTGCTATGACCGAATTGCTCGACCCCGTAACTCCGGGAGAGCTTCTTAAAGAAGAGTTTCTCGAGCCTTTGGGGATTTCTCAGTATCGTCTTGCCAAGGAAATTGGCGTGCCCGCGCAACGCATTGGGCAGATTGTGCTCGGAAGGCGTGCTATCACGGCCGATACTGACTTGAGGCTTTGCGCGTTTTTTGGTTTGTCGGATGGCTATTGGCTGCGCGCGCAGGCAGCCTATGACATGGAGATTGCTCGCAGGAAGCTTGCGCCCGAACTCAAGAAGATTCGCCCCTGGAATGCGGCCGCGGCTCTGTAGCTCCCGTCCACCGCGCCGGCGCAAATAACGGGCTAGTCGCTTACAATAAAACAAAGACTGCAAGAAATATCGCCGAGAATTGAGTGCATGCGATGGCCAGCGCATTTATCAAAGATGTGATTCGCTCCGTTACCCATTCGTGGGGGCGTTTTATCGCTATCGCTATCATCGCGGCACTGGGAACAGGCTTTTTTGCCGGCTTGCGCATGACCGGCCCCGACATGCGCCTGGCGGGGGACGAGTATTACGACGGCACCTACCTTTCCGACGCTCGCGTGGTATCGACGGTGGGCCTTGACGATAACCAGATCGACCAGATTCGTGCGGTCAAGGGCGTGGCTGCCGTTATGCCCGCCTACGAGGCCGATGCCATCTCCGACGTCGACGGCATTCAGTGCACCTTGCGCTACCACTCGCTCGATGTGGATGCAGCTCGCGCCTGCGAGTACGACGGCGTGAGCACCACGTCGAAAGACGACGACTACCTTAACTGCCCAATTCTCACAAGCGGCACCTGGCCTAAAGCTGCAGATGAGTGCCTGCTTTCAGCCGATACGGTGTGGCAAAGCGACGTGAAGATCGGTGACAAGGTGCGCTTGATCGAGGGCACGCAGGACCTGGACGATACGTTTGCCGTGCGCGAGTTTACCATCGTGGGCTTTTGCAAATCGGGCTACTATACCTGCTCGACCAGCATGGGATCGACCTCGCTGGGCAGCGGCAAGCTGACGAGCTTCGCTTATGTTCCCGATGACGCTTTTACGGACGACTATCCTTACACCGAAGCCTTTATCTCGGTGGAGGGTGCGCGCGATGAGCGCTGGTCGAGTGACGCGTATCAGCAAAAGGTCGATGCGGTAACCGCTCGTATCGATGCGATTTCCAACGACATCAAGACTTCGCGTTTGGATGATTTGCGCGCGGAGGCACAGGCCGAGCTTGACGAGAAGCGTGCGGAATACGAACGCAAGAAGGCAGATGCCGAGGCTCAGCTTGCCAGCGGCCAGTCGGAACTCGATAGCGCGAAAGCTCAGCTCGATAGCGCTGCGGCAGACCTGGAATCGGCGCGCGCCCGCATGGCGCAAAGCGAGGCACAGCTACGCGACGGCAAGGCTCAGTATGAGGCGGGAAGCGCGGAGCTTGAGTCGCAAAAGAAACAGACCTATGCGGCCTTGGCGCAGGCTCAAACCGAGATAGACAACGCGCAGGCTCAATATGATGCTGCGATGGCAACGCGCACGGAGCTCGCCGATCAGCTCGATACTGCGCAGACAGCTCTCGATCAGGTGCAGGGTGGTCTTACCCAGGTCGACGCCGGCATTACGCAGGCAACGGCAGGCATCGATACGCTAAAGGCGACCATCAATCAGCTTCAGCAGCAGATTGATGCTCTGCCCGCGGACGATCCGGCGCGCGCTACGCTCGAGCAGCAAAAGGCCAGCTGTGAACAGCAGCTCGCCCAGGCTCAAGAGGAGCTTGCGGGTCTGCAACAGCAAAAACAGACCCTCGAGGGGCAAAAGACCCGGCTTGAGGGTGCAATTTCCCGGCTCAAAGGTGGCATCGCGCAGATTGATTCCCAAACCGCCGGCGTGGCCGAAAGCCTGAACGCCGCGCGATCAGAGCTTGCGGCTCAAAAGGCAGCTGCCGAGAGCGGCTTTGCCGCAGCCCAGCAGAGCCTCGACGCGGCGCTGTCGCAATTGCAGTCGGGCGCGGGGCAACTTGAGAGCGGAAAGGCTCAGCTTGCAGAAGGCCAGGCCCAGTACGACGAGGGCTTTGCCCAGTGGCAGGCGGGCGGCTCCGAGCTTGCGCAAAAGCGCGCCGATGCACAAAGCCAGTTTGCCGACGCCGAGGCCCAGCTCGAAGAGGCCCAGGCCAAGGTGAACGATATCGCCACCATGGACGCCGATGTCTACACCCTCGACCTAAAGAAGAACATGGGCGTTGAGAGCTACCGCTCCGATGCCGGGCGTATCGACCAGATCGCGCAGGTCTTCCCTCTACTGTTCTTCCTGGTTGCAGCACTTGTTTCGCTCACCACCATGACGCGTATGGTGGACGAGGACCGTTTGCTCATTGGTACCTATAAAGCGCTGGGCTATTCCAACGCACGCATTACGGGCAAGTATCTGGGCTATGCGGCCATCGCGAGCGGTGTGGGCTCGATTGTGGGTATCCTGGCGCTCTCTACGTTTCTGCCGTGGTTCATCATGGAAGCCTACGCCATCATTTACGCCGTTCCCTGTAGGCCCGTGCCTATCGATATGCCCATTGCCCTGTCCTCGGCAGGCCTCGGCATTGGCATCACCGTGCTGGCCACTTGGTTTGCCGTGGCGGCCACCCTGCGCGAGAAGCCCTCGACGCTCATGCTCCCGCGTGCGCCCAAGGCGGGCAAGCGCATTCTGCTGGAGCGCATCCGCCCCGTTTGGAGTCGTCTGACCTTCTCGTGGAAGGTCACCGCGCGCAATCTCTTCCGCTATAAGCGACGCTTCTGCATGGCCATCATCGGCATCGCCGGCTGCACGGCTCTGCTGCTCACGGGCCTTGGCTTGGGGAATTCCATCAACGACATCATCGACAAGCAGTTTGGCGAGCTGTACCACTACAACACAATCGTGCGCATGGACGAAGACGTCACCGCGGCGCAGAAAAAGACCGCGACCGAGCGCATCGATGAGGATTCCGCCGGCTCTTCCACCTGGCTTGCGACCGAGAACATGGTGGTGCGCCAGGCGGGCGCTCGCGACAACGATTCCGACCAGATGGTCGAGCTTGACGTGCCGCAAAAGGTCAAGTCGTATTCCGAGTTCCATACGCTGCGCGACCGCGTCTCGGGCAAGACGATGGCGCTTGACAACACGGGTGCGCTCATCAGCGAGAAGCTTGCCACCGAGCTGGGCGTGCAGGCAGGCGACTCGGTTGATATCTACGCGCAGGATGCCATTGGCAACCCCACGGGCAGGGCATATCGAGTGCGTGTAGCTGGTGTGGTTGAGAACTATGTGGCGCACTACGTGATCATGACTCCGGCGCTTTATGAGAAGACGTTTGGCGAGAAGGCCTCGTTTACCACGCTGTATGCGAGTGTGAAAGAAGATGAGGCCACGCGCGACAAGGTGAGCGACGATTTGCTGGCCACCGACGGCGTGAAGACCGTGAGCTATAACGACGAGACCATCAACAGCTACCGCAGCATGCTCAAGAGCGTGGACTCGGTTGTGGTGGTGCTGGTGGTTGCTGCGGCGACACTTGCATTCGTGGTGCTCTACAACCTTACCAACATCAACATTGCCGAGCGTGTGCGTGAAATCGCGACGCTTAAGGTCTTGGGCTTTACGCAGCATGAAGTCAATGCCTATATCTATCGCGAGACGTTGCTGCTGGCACTCATCGGCTCGCTTGTGGGTCTTGTGCTGGGCATCTTTATGGAGGGCTACGTGATCGTGACCGCCGAGGTGGACCAGGTGATGTTCGGTCGCGACATTCATCTTCCGAGCTTTATCGTCGCGTTTGCCCTCACCATGGTGTTCTCGGTGATCGTAACGCTGTTCATGCGCTCCAAGCTTCGTCGCATCGACATGGTAGAGAGCCTCAAGAGCGTGGAGTAGCGGCCGAAATTGGCCGTGCGTATGCGATAACGGCGTGGTCCTCGTTGCCCGCGCTCTATAGCTCGCGCTACAATGCTAAGGTTGCATATTCGCACGTTACGCATACCAATACCAGTTAGGACACGCATGGCATCCCTGTCTGATCAGATTTCCTCGCGTCGCACGTTTGCGATCATTTCGCACCCCGACGCCGGCAAGACGACCCTTACCGAAAAACTGCTGCTCTATACCGGCAGCATCCAGACGGCGGGTTCCGTTAAGGGCAAGTCGAGCTCTAAGCATGCCGTGTCCGACTGGATGGACATCGAAAAAGAGCGCGGCATCTCCGTCACCTCTTCGGTGCTGCAGTTTTCCTACAACGGTTGCTGCGTGAACATTCTCGACACCCCTGGCCACCAGGACTTCTCCGAGGATACCTACCGTACGCTCATGGCTGCCGACGCTGCCGTCATGGTGATCGACGCCGCCAAGGGTGTCGAGGCTCAGACCATCAAGCTGTTCCGCGTTTGCACCCTGCGTCACATTCCCATCTTCACCTTTGTGAACAAGCTCGACCGCGAGGCCCGCGATCCCTTTGAACTCATGGAAGAGATCGAGAATGTCTTGGGCATCAACACGTATCCCATGAACTGGCCGATTGGCTCTGGCCGCAACTTCCGTGGCGTCTTTGATCGTCAGACGCGCCACGTGATCGCCTTCGAGGGCGATGGCCATGCCAACGCTACCAAGAAGGTCGCCGAAGTCGAGGCCGAGCTGGGCGACGCCAAGCTCGACGAGCTCATTGGCGAAGAGAACCATCGCAATCTGATGGACGATATCGAACTGCTCGACGGTGCGGGCGATGAGCTGGACCTCGACGCCGTGTCCTGCGGCAAGCTCAGCCCTGCCTTCTTTGGCTCGGCGCTTACCAACTTTGGTGTGGAGCCCTTCCTGCAAGAGTTCTTGCGCCTGGCACCCACGCCGCTGCCCTACAAGGACACCCTTACGGGCGAGCCCGTGGACCCTGCGACCAACGACTTCTCCGGTTTTGTCTTTAAGATCCAGGCCAATATGGACAAGAATCACCGCGACCGCATTGCCTTTGTGCGCATCTGCTCGGGCAAGTTCGAGCGCGGCATGGACGCTTTCCACATGCAAGGCGGACGCAAGCTCAAATTGGCTACGGGCACCGCGATGATGGCCGACGACCGCGCGATCGTCGACGAGGCCTATGCCGGCGACATCGTGGGACTGTTCGATCCGGGCATCTTCTCCATTGGCGATACGGTGTGCGCAGGCAAGCAGCGTGTGCAGTTCCCGCAGATCCCCACGTTCGCACCGGAGCATTTTGCGCGCATCACGCAGGTCGATACCCTCAAGCGCAAGCAGTTCGTCAAGGGTATGGAGGAGCTTGCCCAGGAGGGCGCCATCCAGATCTTCCGCGAGCTGGGTGCCGGTATGGAGAGCGTGGTTGTGGGCGTTGTGGGCGTGCTGCAGTTCGAGGTGCTCGAGCAGCGCCTTAAGTCCGAGTACCATGTCGAGGTGCGCCGTCAGCCGCTTTCCTACACCGATATCCGCTGGATTATGAACGATCCCGACACCATCGATATTCCGACACTTTCGCTCACGCGCGACACGCTGCGCGTCGAGGACATGCGCGGCGGCAAGCTGCTGCTGTTCACGAGCCCGTGGAATGTGGATTGGGCAACCGATCATAACGAGGGCCTTGAGCTCTCCGAGTTCGGCAACATCTCGTTCTAACGAGCGTTTGACGCTGGAGTTTGAGGGGAAACATCGAGCATGAACATCACCGTGTACTTGGGTGCCTGCGAGGGGTGCGATCCGCAGCTCAAGCAGGCCGTGCGCGAGCTGGGCACCTGGATTGGCGCCTCCGGGAACTCCCTGGTGTATGGCGGGTCCAAGACGGGCCTCATGGGCGAGCTTGCCTTGGCGGCGCTTGAGGCGGGTGCCGAGGTTACGGGCGTAGAACCGCAATTCTTTGTCAATTCTGTCTTGCAGCTGGAGGGTCTCACCCGCCTGATCGTCACGCCCGATATTGCCGAGCGCAAAGCCAAGATGATCGAGCTGGGCGATGCCTTTGTGGCGTTTCCCGGCGGTACGGGCACGCTTGAGGAAATCTCTCAGATCATGAGCATGATCGGTCTGGGGCAGCTCGATGCGCCGTGCGTTTTCTACAACCTTAACGGCTATTACAACCCTATAGCAGAGCAGCTCGACCGTATGCTGGCGTGCGATTTGACCTCACCCGAGCGTCTGCAGGGCATCTCGTTTGCTCGCAACCTGGACGAGCTTGTCGCTTGCCTGCAGGCGTAACGCGCAAGCGGGGCTGACTGTTGATTTAGACGCGATGGACGCATGTCCGTCGCGTCTTTTTTGTCGTGGTGTTGCGACGCGTTGGCTAGGCGCACCAATCGATGGGGGCGGCTCCATGCTGGGCGAGCAGTTCGTTGGTGCGCGAGAAAGGACGCGAGCCCATGAAGGCGGGAAGGTCGCCTGCGGCGCGCGTGGCAGAGAGCGGCGAAGGGTGCGTGGAGGCAAGGAAGAACTTGTTTGCGCTTGTGCCCGTGGCCTTGCGTGCTGCCTCGACCATATCGATGGCGTGGCGTCCCCAGGTGAGGAATACGACTGGCTGATCAAGCCGTAGGCAGAGCTGCACAATCGCATCGGTGAGGATCTTCCATCCCAGCTTGGCGTGGGAGTTTGCCGCATGCTCGCGCACCGTGAGCGTGGTGTTGAGCAAAAGGACGCCCTGCTGTGCCCAAGAGGTCAGGTCGCCGCAGACAGGCGCCGCGCACCCAAGGTCCGCGGCCATCTCCTTATAGATGTTTCGCAGACTCGGAGGCAGCTTTTGTCCTTTGGGGACCGAAAACGAGAGGCCCATGGCCTGGCCGGGCCCGTGATAGGGGTCCTGGCCCAAAATCACAACGCGTACATTTGCGGGCGCGGTGAGTGCGAGCGCATTGAGGATGTTATCTTGCGCGGGATAGATGGTTTCGGTTTGGCGCATGGTGTCGACGTGTTCCAGGAGACGTTGCGTTTGGGATACTACGTCTTCGGGCAGCTGCTCGAACCATTCGTCAATATGCGTGCGCTCGGTCATGAGGCCCCTTTAGGCAGATGGAGGGTAAAAGCTACGACGATTTTGTCCCAGTTTGGATGGCGAGGTCAAGGAGCTTGGCGGTGCAAGAGCGTGATGTGCCACAATGGGGGTTCAGGTTTTGTTGACGATGGAATGGAATGAGCATGCTACGTTGCCCTGTATGCGGACAAGAGCTTCAGGCGGACGATCGCGGTGCGACGTGTCCTTTGGGGCACCGCTTTGACCGTGCGCGCGAGGGCTACCTCAATTTATTGCGTTCCAATAAAAGCGGTGACTCCATGGGCGACCCCAAGAGTCAGGCGCGCAGCAGGCGCGATTTTCTAAACCAGGATTATTATGCCCCCTTGCGCGACGCGTTGGTGGACATCGTGCGCGAACACGCCTCTGCTCGTTCGAGTCAGAAACCCTTGGCGCTGCTCGATATTTGCTGCGGCGAGGGCTACTACACTTCCGCTATGGGCTCGGTCGAAGGCGTTGACGCCTACGGTTTTGATCTGGGCAAAGAGATGGTGCGTTTGGCCGCCAAGCGCGGCGGCGCCACGTATTTTGTCGCCAACATGCGTGCCATTCCTGTTGCCGATGCATCGATTGACATGGCGACGCACTTGTTTGCCCCCTTTAACGAGCGTGAATTTACGCGTGTGCTCAAGCCGGGTGCCTCGCTCTATACGGTCATTCCTGGCGCTCGCCACCTGTGGGGTCTCAAAGAGGCGCTCTACGATACCCCTTACGTAAACGACGAGAAGTTGCCGCAGACAACGGAGCTCGAGCTGGTCTCGACCCGCAAGGTCGTGGCACAGATCACGCTCGCCACCCCGGCCGATATCGAGGCGGTATTCCAAATGACGCCGTATTACTACCGCACACGCCGCGAAGACCGCGAGCGCTTGGCGAACCTCGAGCAGCTCCAAACGCCCGTCGAGTTTCTCATCGCCCAATACCACCGCCCCATGTGACAAAAAGTCGACAGGTTTATTTTGTCACATTCGACCGTTGGGAGGTGTAAATGAACCGTTCACAGGAAGAAGCATGCGCGACGGGGGTGCAGCTTGTCCAAACGCCGGAAGGCTTGGCCCTCACCGACGGGATCATGCAGCTCATTGCCGATTTTACGCACATGATTCCTCGTCTTAAGCAAGGGGCCCTGCAGCGCGAGCTTCTGGTCCGTGCTGCGCGTGCTCGCGGCGTGGAACATCCGGTTACCTTTGACGCGACGGCAGGATTTGGCGAGGATTCGCTGCTCTTGGCTGCGGCGGGCTATACCGTCGAGATGTTTGAGTGCAACCCGGTTATCGGTGCACTGCTGGCCGATGCTCTGGCGCGCGCGGCGAGCGATCCGCGTTTGAGCGAGACAGCCGCCCGCATGCACCTCCATGTGGGGGATAGCATTGCAGGCATGGCGGAGCTTGTGGCGGCGGGTACCGTTCCGTACGCGGTCTATTTGGATCCGATGTTTCCCGGGCGCACCAAGAGCGCTTCGGTTAAGAAAAAATTCCAGTTGCTGCATCACTTGGAGCAGCCCTGTGCGGATGAGGCCGCGCTTCTTGCCGCAGCGCGAGCAACGGGCGCGCGCAAAATCGTGATCAAGCGCCCCGTAAAGGGACCGCTTCTTGCAGATGCCAAACCAAGCGCCCAATTCAAAGGCAAGGCCGTTCGCTACGACGTCCTCGCCTTTTAGAGGTGCCGGCGCTCGGCCGCGCCCGCGTTATCGCTGCGGATGAGACGTGAGATGCCAACCTCCGCACCAGGAGCATTTGTAGCAAGCGAGGCCGCCGCGTCCATGGGCGGCGCAGGCAGCAATGGCGTCTTGGGCTTCGAGCCGGCTGTTGTAGCGCGTCTTGCGCTCGCAGGACTTGTAGCGCAGGGCTTCTTCATGCTTGGCATGCATGCGGTCGCGGCGTTTGTCCTCGGCGGCAAAGAGACTGTCGGATACGCCCATGTTCTCGTTGCCAAGGTCTGCCAAAAAGGCCATCTTTTGCTTTTCGCGTGCCGAACGCTTCTTGCTGCCCATCGTAAAATCCTTGCGTTGCCGGGGTTGCTTGGGGCCATTATCGCGCATCTTTGAGTACGATAGGGAGCGTTTGCAATTGTTTGGGAGCGTGGGCGCAACGCCGCATATCCCGTGGGGCACATTGGAAGAGCTATGGAGATCCGCAAAACCACCGAGGCCGATCTGCCACAGGTCATGGCAACGTTCGATGCTGCGCGGGCCTTTATGCGCGCTCACGGCAATAAAACGCAGTGGCCAAAGGGCAACCCCTCGGAAGACAAGGTGCGCGCTGATATCTCACGCGGCAACAGCTACGTATGCGTGGAAGATAATGCCGTGGTGGGAACGTTTGCCTTTATAGCCGGACCCGATGCCACCTATGTTCATATCGAAGACGGCGCATGGAACTTCGACGTACCGTATCATGTGATCCATCGCGTGGCCTCAAACGGCAAGACGCATGGTGTTGCCAAGGCCTGCTTTGAGTTTTGCCAGCAGCGTGCCGATGCCCTGCGTATCGATACGCATGAAGATAATATCCCCATGCAAAATGCGATTCGCAAGTATGGTTTTGCGAGAGCGGGGGTTATTTACGTCTCCGACGGAACGCCGCGTATCGCATTTGATTGGCAAAAAGAGCACTAAGCCGCAGCGCTACATTCCGGGGAAGTCTGTCTGGCGTAGTGCCTCATAGAGGACGATGGCAGCGGAATTGGAGAGATTGAGCGCGCTGATGCGATAGCTTGTGGGGTCGATAAAATTGCCGCAGATGTCCTGCTGCAAAATCGCCTCATGATCGGGTTCGCTGTGTCCAAGCGCTTGCTCGTGTGCCTCCCAGGCTTCGGCATTGGCAAGTGACGCTTCGTCGGGGAGCATAGGGATGCGCTCGCAGCGTTCGGGCGAACAAGCCAGCAGTTCCTCGGGAATGCCGTTGCTTTCGCTGCCAAATACAAGGTAATCGCCGTCGCGGTAGCTGCTTTGGGCATACGTGCGGCGCGCCTTTTTGGTCAAGAGGTGCAGGCGCTGATCGTCGCGAGCGAGCTCGTTTTGACGCAAGAAGTCCTCCCAGCTCTCATAGGTGCGCACATCGAGGTTTTCCCAATAGCCAAGGCCCGCGCGGTGCACAGTCTTATGGTCGAGCGAGAATCCTAAGGGGCCAATTAAATGGAGGCGTGCTCCGGTGACAACGCAGGTTCGTCCGATGTTGCCGGTATTCGCCGGAATTTCCGGTTGGTACAAAACCACGTTGAACATGAGTCTCCTTTGCATGCGGGCCATATGAGCGAAACCATCATACGGCTTTGGACGCAGCTTGCAAAAGGCGCTGCGCGCAAAGGAATCATCTCCCATGCGGTATGATTCTGCAGATAACTACCAGGCGAGTGCCAATGTCGTTATCTCCAATCCCAGCGCCTCGCATAAATCGCGGGCGGAGGATGGGGACGACGTCGATGTCCTCAAAATGGCGGGCGAGCTTGCGGTCGACTCGCGATGGAGATACAACCGCAGCCACTTTATCGCCGATGAAGATTATTGCAATCGTCAATAGGATTGCGACGGCGTGCCTTGGCAGACTGTCGTTACGGGGGAGAACCGATGAAATACGCCGTTATCGCTGTGGGTAAACTTAAAGAGCGTTTTTGGAAGGATGCCTGTGCCGAGTATCTCAAGCGTTTGGGCGGCTATGCCAAGGTCGAGGTGCGCGAGGTTGCCGATATCGACCCTGCGCGCGCCGGCGGCGTCGATGCTTCGCGCAATCGTGAGGGGGCGTCGATCCTCTCTTCGATTCCCGATCGCGCACATGTGATCCTTCTTGCCATCGAGGGTAAGGAGCGCTCGAGCGAGGAGCTCTCCCAACGCCTCGATCAGCTTGCGTTGGGCGGCAACAGCGACATCGTCTTCATCATCGGTGGCTCCGACGGTGTGTCGGATGCCGTGCGAGCCCGCGCGAACGAGACGCTCTCCTTTGGCCGCATCACCATGCCGCATAACTTGGCACGCGTGGTGCTGCTAGAGCAAGTCTACCGCGCCATCAAAATCAGTCGTGGCGAGCCATACCACAAGTAGCTGGGCTGCCGGGAGGCTGGCTGCGTCATCGTAGCCCAGTGCGTCAATGAGCTGAGCCTACCCCTCTCTGCGCGCCGCGCCGGTTGCGGTCAGACTTTGACCCAAGAGCCACCTTGTGCTGTGAGCGCCGTTACAGCTCGAGTATCTGCGCCCCAAGCGCTTGGGCGTCGTTCGCATCATGTGTGGCAAAAACGACGATACGCCCGGCGCCATGCCGTTTCACAAACGCGAGCGCACAAGAATGCGCCCGCGCGTCGAGTCCGCCAAACGGCTCGTCTAGCAGCACAAGCTCGCCGGGAGCGGCAAAGGCGCGTGCCAATTCGACGCGGCGCCTCTGCCCGCCCGAAAGCTCGCACACGGGGCGGGAGAGCGCATCTTTTGGCAGTAGCTCGCATGCGAGGTCGCGCGCGTCTTTGCGGGTAAAGCCGCGGCCTGCAAAGAGCAAGATGTTGTCGAGGGCATCGAGATCTTCGACAAGGCACGCATCTTGGAACATCATCGAGCATCCCCGGGCGGCGTTCTCAAGAGCACCGCCGAGCGGCTTTTGCAGGCGTGCCATGGTGCGCAAGAGGGTTGTCTTGCCTGTGCCCGAGGGGGCCTGAAGACAAAGACAAGAAGACGGGCCGAGCGAGAAGCCGAGGGGCTCACACAACGGCTCAGCGCCATATCCAATCAAGAGTCCTTGAGCGCGCAGGGAGGCGTTATGTCCGCTGGGGGCTTCGCCTCCGCTTTCCATAAGGTCGCGCGGGGCCCTCAAGGCAAACTTCGCCGCGCGAGGCCAGGTGCTGTGAAGAAGCGCCATCGCGCCATGCTCAAACAGCCACGACAAGCAGATCACACAAAACGTCCAGGCAAAAAGGTCGGGCGTTTCGAGCAGTAGTTTTGCCTGGTAGATTCTCTCGCCAAGGGAACCTGCGGGAACGCCGATAAGCTCGGCGGCGATTCCTGCTTTCCAGCTCATGCCCAAGACGGTGCTGCTAGCGGCTTGCAGGTAGGGAAGGACCGCGGGCCATATGAGCGCGAAGAAGCGCCTTCGCCCGCGCGCGCCAAAGATTTCAAAGAGGTCGCGTTGGCCTGCATCCATGTTGTCGAGCCCTGTGCACAAAGCAAAGTAGATGGCGGGCACAACCAGAAGTAATACCGTGATGATGCTGACGTTTGCCGCGCCGGTCCAAATGAGCAAGATGACGACGATGCAAGCGACCGGCGTGCTCTTGATGGCCAAAAGTGCCGGCTGTAGCAGGATGCGCACCGTACTCGTATGCCAAGATGCGGCGGCAAGGACGCCGGCAATGATGTATCCAAGCAAAACGCCCGCCACGATGCGTAACGTGGAAAACCAGATGCTGCTCCAAAACGTTTGTGCGCTTGACAGGCGACAAAGGGCAAGCAGGGCGTCGAGCGGTCCGCAGAGCAAAATGCCGCTGCTGTCCAGCATGCTTGCCGCCTGCCACACGACAAGCCAAAAGGCGACGGGCGCGCAGCGGGTGAGGGCGTGCACGCCCGTCGCCTTTTTTTCGATCGGTGGGTTTTTATCCATGGGACAGCTCGTTGCGTCTAGGGGGGCGGGGCGCGTCTTATGCCTGATAGTAGAAATCGTCTGCAGGAAGAGAGCCGCCTACAGACGAGGCGTCGGCTTGATAGAGTACCTCGAGGTAGCCGGCGAGCGCCTGCTTGAGCTTCTTGCCGGTAAGGCACACCAGGTGGCAAGCGGGAATGGCTTTCTGTGCCACTGCCTCGGACTCAAGGATGCCCTGCTCTACAACGAGTTTGGCGGCCTTCTCGGGATGCTTGTTGACGTACTCCACGCTTGCCGATTGGCTCTTGAGAAATTCCTCGACCGCATGGGGGTGCTCTTCAAGAAACTCATTGCGCACGACGGTGACGCCGGTGACGAGCTCGCTGGTATCGCCGGATTGCTCGGCAGCCTCATTCCAAGCATCCGTGAGGTCGATGGGGGCGGCGAGGGCCTGATTTTTGGCGAGAGCTGCGGTGGCAAAGGGCTGCGGCAGCACGCCGATAGCCGTAGGGTCCGAGGCAAGAACGCTTACGACCTCGGTTGCCTCGCTTTTGAACTCGAGCGTGACGCTGTCGGCGATGCCCGCGGCGTCAAGCAGGTAATTCATCACGTATTCCGGCGTGGTTCCCTTGCCGGTGAGATAGACGGTCTTGCCTGCAAGGTCTTTGAGCGAGGCAATGGACGTGTCTGCCGTGACCACGCTAAGAACGCCGAGCGTATTGACGTTCAGGCAGGTGATGCCGCCTTTGGTCTTGTTGTACGCAACCGATGCCGCGTTTGCGGGAATGAGCGCGATGTCGGTATCGCCTTTGATAAGGGAGGGGAGCACTTCGTCTGCAGCCGTGGAGAGGGTGAACGAATAGCTGTTGGCAAGACCGCTGTCCTTGGATGCGGCCTGGTCCATAAAGTGTACGAGACCGATGGTGGTGGGACCCTTGAGCGAGGCGACGCGTACGCTGGTGGACGAGTTGCTCGCAGCCGAGCCCGCTGTGGAGCCTTTGGTACCGGCGGCAGTGCCCTTGGCTCCGCAACCGGTGAGGGCGATGCTCATGATGCCGAGCCCCACTGCGGACAAAAAGCCGCGCCTGTTAATCATCATGCTACTGCCAAATGCGTTAGATTTCATTTCGAGCCCTTTCAAGATTTGATGCGAGGTGGGCATTTTTGCTTGCAGTGCCCCATGTTCAAGATATGACTCTACAATGATATACATCTGCCTATCGTTCAAGAGGGGGACGATTATGAGCAATACGATGCGCGGGGTGTACACAGGCCTCGCAAAGATTCGCCGTACCGTTTTTTCCGAGGTGGCACGCCTGGCGTACCAGGGAGGAGCGGATGCTGAGGACAACGGCGAGGGCGATGCCAGCGACTACAGTTGGGTCGATGAGCTGCCGTACAAAATCATTCCGGGTGACGTGGCGGCCTACCGTGAGAGCGTCTTTTTGGAGCGCGCCGTCGTGGGCGAGCGCATCCGTCTGGCAATGGGCCTGCCGCTGCAGGGCGTGGACAAGCCGGCAAAGCTTTCCGACGGGGTGGCCGAGGCGGCAAAACCCGAGACGTACTATCAGCCACCGCTCATCAACGTTATCAAGTTTGCCTGCAATGCCTGCGAGGATAACGTCTACCGCGTGATGCCGAGCGCTTGCCAGGGTTGTCTTGCCCATCCGTGTCGCGAGATTTGTCCTAAGGGTGCCATCACCTTTAAGGACAAGAAAGCCTTTATCGATCACAACAAGTGCATCAAATGCGGACGCTGTGCGCAGGTGTGCCCGTATCAGGCAATCCATCACCATGTACGCCCCTGCGCGGAGGCCTGCGGCATGAACGCGATCGGCTCCGATGAACATGGCCGCGCACAGATCGATTACGACAAGTGCGTGAGCTGCGGGCAGTGCCTGGTTAACTGCCCCTTTGGTGCCATTGCCGATAAGAGCCAGATCTTCCAGGTGATTCAGGCCGTACGCGCCGGCGAAGAGGTTATCGCCGAGGTCGCGCCTGCCTTTGTGGGTCAGTTTGGCGGCAAAGGCAATGTCGATAAGCTGCGAGAGGCCTTCCGCGACTTGGGATTCTCGGGTATGGAAGAGGTCGCCTTGGGTGCGGACCTGTGCGCCGTGCAGGAGGCGCGTGACTTTTTGGACGAAGTCCCCGAGAAGATTCCGTTCATGGGCACGAGTTGCTGTCCCGCATGGTCGGTCATGGCAAAAAAGGAGTTCCCGGAGCATGCCGATTGCGTCTCCATGGCGCTGACCCCCATGACGCTGACGGCACGTCTGATTCGCAAGCAGCATCCCAACGCCAAGATTGTATTTGTGGGGCCGTGTGCCGCCAAGAAGCTCGAGGCCATGCGTCGCAGCGTAAAGAGCGAGGTCGACTTCGTGCTCACATTCGAGGAGATGGCGGGCATGATGGATGCGAAGGGCATCGATTACACCAAGCTCGCAGGCGAGGGGTCGAGCGACTTTGACGTGGCGAGCGCCGATGGCCGCGGCTTTGCCGTCTCGGGCGGTGTGGCCACGGCGGTTGCCAACGCGATTCATCGCGTGCATCCCGACCGCGAGGTGAAGGTTGCAAATGCCGAGGGCCTTTCCGAGTGCCGCAAGATGATGAAGATGGCCACGAAGGGTAAGTACGACGGCTATCTGCTTGAGGGCATGGCATGCCCGGGCGGATGCGTCGCAGGTGCGGGCACGCTTCAGGCCATCAACAAGACGACCGGCGCCGTGAAGATGTACGCAAAAAAGAGCCCCAATAAAAATGCCACGGATAACGAGTACATCGGCTACATTCCCGAGCTCGAGCGCCCGGGCGACGGTATTCACATCCATGCTGATGAAGCCGAGGCAATCGCCGTTCAAGAGACATTTGAGGCACAAAAGCCCCAGGAGTAGCATCCCGGTGTGCGCTTCTGCACCGCGTTTTGCCTTATAGATGATGCTGCGTTCCCGATGCCCGTATGGTGTCGGGGACGTTTTCTTTTGAAGTAGGAGAAAGTCCTTGCACAACTGTATATAGCGTGTATATACTGTGCTTAACAGATATACACAGATAAGGATCGTCTATGGATATCATCATCTCTAATTCAAACGGAAAGCCTATCTACGAGCAGATATCCTCGCAAGTCAGAGCGCAAATCTTATCCGGTGCTCTCGAGGCAGGGGAACGGTTGCCCTCTATTCGCGCGCTAGCCGATGGGCTGGGCGTAAGCGTGATTACCACCAAGCGTGCCTATTCCGATCTTGAAGGCGAGGGCCTTGTCGAGACGGTGCAAGGCAAGGGCTGCTTTGTTTCCCAGCAGAACAAGGCATTGCTTCGCGAACGTCGTATGCGCCACGTAGAAGATCTTATGGCGCAAGCCACCGCGGAGGCGAGGGATATCGGCCTTACGCGCGATCAACTTCATGACATGCTCGACCTTATGGTCCCTGAGGACCTTGAATAGAAAGGTACAAGGATGGAGAACCTGTTATCGATGCGCGGCGCGAGCCGGCGCATCAGCAACGACTTTGCCTTGCAAAATGTTGACCTTACCGTTAAGGAGAACGAAGTCGTGGGCTTCGTGGGTCCCAACGGCGCTGGCAAGACAACGATTATCAGGGCGGCTTTGGGCTTGGTTCGCCTTGATTCGGGCGACTTGAATCTCTTTGGGCAGTCCTTTGGCGCTAATGCAGATGAGGCTTTGCAACGCGAGCTTCGTGCTCGTATTGGTGTGGTCATGGACACATGCCCGTTTCCAAGCGATCATACGGTGCGCCAGGCGGCAGCAAGCGTATCTCCGGCGTATCCGCACTGGGATTGGAAGCGGTTTGAGACCCTATGTGTTGCGCACGGATTGAGCCTCAAGGCAAAGGTCAAGAGCCTTTCGCGCGGTATGGGAATGAAGCTTCAGCTTATCTGCGCGTTATGCCACGGCGCCGACCTTCTGCTGCTCGATGAAGCGACGGCTGGACTGGATCCCATTGCGCGCGATGGAATCCTCGACGAGCTGCGTGCGTTTGCGAGCGAAGCAGGCCATGGCGTCCTCCTTTCAAGCCATATCACGAGCGATCTTGAGCGGATTGCAGACCGCGTGGTGGCGATTGACGCAGGGCGCATCGTGTTCGATCTGCCGCGCGAGGAGATAACCGACGTTGCGGGTGTCGCGCGCTGTACAGCGGCTCAGGCCGGCGAGGTCATGGCATGTGTGGACGGAGCGCGGATGCAGCGTCGCGATTACAGCGTCGACGTGCTTGTGCCCGATCGCTTTGCCTTTACCGAGGCGTTTCCGGATGTAGCTTGCGATCGCGCGAGCATCGATGAGTATCTGCACTTTTACCTGGGGGAGGCCGACCGATGAAAGAGGCAATTCGTTGTGATATCGCTTGTGTTAAGCCATTTCTGCCCATGCTTATCTCGACTGTGGTCGTGATTGATATTGTTTGGCTCTTTGCGGGCAATTCCTTCAGCCTGGCGGGGGCGTCGGTCGCGATGATGACGATGCTCATGTCTTTCTCGCTTGCGGGATACGATGATCAGTCTGGATGGGCACGCTTCCGTGCGGCGCTGCCCATCTCTCGTCGAAGCCTTATCGCTGGTCGATATGCGGTGGTGTTGGGATTTGGGTTCTGCGCAATTGCGCTGTGCGTTCCTTTGGCGATTGCAGTTGACTCTATCGCTTCCAATGCTGTTGTATTTGAGCAGGCTACAGCGCTTTTCTATGCAGGCGTTGTATCTCTCGCGGCAGCGCTTTTACTTTGTTCGTTTGTTATGCCGCTGGTTACGTTGTTTGGAACGGTGCGCGGTATGCGTTTCTTCGCGTGTGGCATCGGCGCCTTTGCTGCGGTAGTGGTCGTGTTGCTCGGGCGCTTGCTGCCCCCTAGCGTTGTGTCCACGTTTGTTGAATCGATCGAGGCGAACCTCCTGCTTGCGGTTGCGGCTTCTATCGTTGTGGCGCTTGCTCTATACGGTGTGAGCTGTATGGTCTGCACTCGTATCTACTGTAGGCGCGACCTGTAGGTATATGGCGCCGATTGCTTTGGCACCATAGCTCATGTCCCAACCGCCCTGGCATTACGTGTGATGCCAGGGCGGTTTTCTGTTCCGCTATGATCTCATCGCGCCCCGATACCCAACGTGAACTGCGTCCCAAAACTTGGACGCGATAAATAAAGACCTAAGCAGCCAAGGACTGATTCCGGAACTCCTCCGGGGTCAGTCCCTTCACTTTAACCTGGCGCCGTCTCGTGTTCCAGTGGACCACGTAGGCGTCCAGGTCCCGCCTGAACTCCTCGAAGCTCGTCCATTCCCGGTTCCTGAAGAACTCGTCCTTGAGGTGGCCGAACACCTGCTCCGTGGGGCCGTTGTCGATGCAGTTGCCCTTGCGCGACATGCTCTGCACGATCCCGGCCTTCCTGAGCGCGCCCGTCCAGCCCGCGTGCTGGTACTGCCAGCCCATATCGGAATGCAGGATCGGGTGCCTGCCCTCGGGCATCTTGGCCCTGAGCTGGGAGAGAATGTCGTACTGCTGGGCCATGTTGGGGCTGAGCGACGTCGACCACGCGACGACCTCCTTGCTGCCGAAGTCGTAGATCGGCGCGAAGTAGGCCTTGCCCCAGGAATGCTTGAACTCGGTGACGTCGGTTCCCATCTTCTGCCACGGGCCGTCCGCCTCGAGGTCCCTGCCAATCACGTTCTCGAAGGTCTCGCCGACATTCCCCCTGTACGAGCTGTACCTGTGGTAGTCGGTCTCGCGGCGTATCCCGCAGCGTATCCCCATCCCGCCCATGATCTTGAGCACGGTCTTGTCTGCGATGACGGCCCCGCACTCGGCGCGCAGGCACATGGCGATCTGGCGATGGCCGCAGCCGTTGGCGGTCCTGGAGAAGACCTCGGCGACCTTCTCCCAGAGCTCCGGCCTGGTGGGCGCACTTGGGTGCGCCAGCGCGTAGTAGTAGCTCGATCTGGCCAATCCGGCGGCCCCCAGCAGGTCGGCGAGGGGGTAGTGCCCCGAAAGCTCGCTCACGGCCGCGGTCTTCTCGCGGTTCGAGAGCGCTTCTCCGCCTTCAGGGCTATCGATTTTTTAGGTAGGCGTTCTCCGCCTCGAGTTTCCGGATGCGACGCTCGAGCTCCTGCTCGCGCGTCAGCCCCTTGGGCTCCGCAGCCGAGGACGGCCTGCCCTTCCGCTTCGGCCTGAGCGCCTCGGCGCCTCCCTCCCGGTAGGCTTTGACCCACCTTGATATGGGGGCCTCGGACATGATGCCGAGCTTCGACATCGCCTCCGACCTGGTCATCCCCTTGTCTACGACGGCCCTCGCCGCCGAAAGCCTCGTCTCATAGCCGTACTTGCGGTATTTTTCCCCATGCGCGTGAGCCCCGCCGTTCCGCCGGCGCGCCATATGCGCAGCCAGCCCTTGACCGTTCGCCTCGGCACATCGAGGAGGCGCGCGACGCTCGTGTGGCCGTGGCCGTCGGCGAACAGCTCCGCGGCCCTCCTCTTCAGCACCTCGTCGTATTTTATCCTCAGGTCGCAAGCCATAAAGAAGCCTCCCTTTTCTTGTGTCCAAGAAAAGGGAGGCAGTTCAACGGTGTCGAGGCGCTTTTCTACATCAGTCCTCGATTAAAAAAGGCTCCCGCGCTTATGCACGGGAGCCTTTTGCATGAAGATGCGCTGGTGTAGGCAGCGAGTCTTACATGTGATCGTGGCAGGTACGAGCGATAACGTCGAGCTGCTGCTCACGGGTAAGGTCGATGAACTTAACAGCGTAGCCGGAGACGCGGATGGTGAAGTTGGCGTACTCGGGCTTCTCGGGATGCTCCATGGCGTCCTTGAGCTTCTCGACGCCAAAGACGTTGACGTTGAGGTGGTGAGCGCCGTTGGCGAAGTAGCCGTCCATGACGTTCACAAGGTTGGTCACGCGCTGCTCGTCGTCGTTGCCCAGAGCAGACGGGTTGATGGTCTGCGTGTTGGAGATGCCGTCCAGGGCGTACTCGTAGGGGAGCTTGGCCACGGAGTTAAGGGAAGCAAGCAGGCCGTTCTGCTCAGCACCGTAAGCGGGGTTAGCACCCGGGGCAAACGGGGTGAATGCCTTGCGGCCGTCCGGGGTACCACCGGTAGCCTTGCCGTACACCACGTTGGAGGTGATGGTAAGGATGGAGGTGGTGGGCTCGGAGTTGCGATAGGTGTGATGCTTGGCGATCTTCTTCATGAAGGTCTTCAGCAGCCACACAGCGATGTCGTCGGCGCGCTCGTCGTCGTTACCGTACTTGGGGAAGTCGCCCTCGACCTCGTAGTCAACAACAACACCCTGCTCGTCGCGGACGGTCTTGACCTTGGCGTACTTGATAGCGCTGATGGAGTCGACCACGTGAGAGAAGCCGGCGATGCCAGTGGCGAAGGTACGACGCACGTTGGTGTCGATGAGAGCCATCTCAGCGGCCTCATAGTAGTACTTGTCGTGCATGTACTGGATGAGGTTCAGGATGTTGACGTACAGGTCGGCCAGCCAGTCCATCATCAGATCGAACTTGTGCATGACCTCGTCGTACTCGAGGTACTCGCTCGTGATGGGAGCGTACTCGGGGCCAACCTGCATGTGGTTGCCCTTCTTGTCCATGAACTTCTCGTCCTTACCACCGTTGATGGCGTAGTTGAGAGCCTTGGCGAGGTTGGCACGAGCGCCAAAGAACTGCATCTCCTTGCCGGTCTCGGTAGCAGACACGCAGCAGCAGATGCTGTAGTCGTCGCCCCAGACCGGACGCATGACGTCGTCGTTCTCATACTGGATGGAAGAGGTGGTGACGGAGATCTTGGCAGCGTACTTGCGGAAGTTCTCGGGCAGACGCTTGCTGTAGAGAACCGTCAGGTTGGGCTCGGGAGCCGGACCCATGTTCTCCAGGGTGTGCAGGAAGCGGTAGTCGTTCTTGGTCACCATGTGACGGCCGTCCTGGCCAAGGCCAGCGACCTCAAGCGTAGCCCAGACGGGGTCGCCGGAGAAGAGAGCCTGATAGGATGGAATACGAGCGAACTTGACAATGCGCAGCTTGAGCACCAGGTGGTCGATGAGCTCCTGAGCCTCGGCCTCGGTGATCTTACCGGCGGCAAGATCACGCTGGATGTAGATGTCCAGGAAGGTGGAAACGCGGCCCACGGACATGGCGGCGCCGTTCTGGGTCTTGATGGCAGCCAGGTAGCCAAAGTACAGCCACTGGACGGCTTCCTTGGCGTTGGTGGCCGGCTGGGAGATGTCGTAACCGTAAGCAGCGGCCATCTCCTTCATGCCCTTGAGGGCGCGGATCTGCTCGGCGATCTCCTCGCGGGCACGCACGACGTCGTCGGTCATGGTGCGGCCGCCGCAGTTGAGCAGGTCCTCCTGCTTGCCGGCGATCAGGCGATCGATACCGTAGAGAGCGACACGACGGTAGTCGCCGACAATGCGGCCACGGCCATAGGTGTCAGGCAGACCGGTGATGACGTGGGAGTGACGAGCGGCGCGCATCTCGGGGGTGTACGCATCGAAGACGCCCTGGTTGTGGGTCTTGCGATACTCGTTGAAGATCTGATTGTACTTGTCGTTGACATGGAAGCCGTAGTTCTCGGCAGCCTGCTGGGCCATCTTGATGCCGCCATAGGGCATGAAGGCGCGCTTGAGCGGCTTGTCGGTCTGCAGGCCCACAACCTGCTCCAGATCCTTCATCTCGGGATCGATGTAGCCAGCGCCATAGGCGGTCAGGCCAGAGACGATCTCGGTCTCACACTCGAGGACGCCGTTGTTGGCGCGCTCGGCTGCCTGAAGCTCCTGGACCTTGCCCCAGAGCTTGTCGGTCGCGTCGGTCGGACCGGCCAGGAAGGAGTCATCGCCATCATAGGCGGTGTAGTTGCGCTGGATGAAGTCGCGGACGTTGATGTCGTCCACCCAGTGACCTCCGGTAAAGCCATTCCACTCGTCGCGTAGTGCCATGTATGCCTCCTTGCATTCTCGTGCCGATCCCTGTTCGGCACGTTGATTACCTACATCTCGCCCCGTAGAATCCTTTGCGCACGCTCGGTGCGCTCGGGCGTCGGGGGGTCGACGTCACGAAGTTTGTAAGGGATGTTCAGTTCATCCCATTTGAAGATGCCCAGCGTGTGGTAGGGCAGAACCTCGACACGTTTGACACAATCGCCCAGCTCGGCGATAAAGTCGCGTGTGCGATACAGGTACTCGTCGACATCGGTGATGCTGGGAACGAGTACGTGGCGAATCCAGAGCGGCTGACCGATCTGGCTCAAGTAGCGCAGGCAGTCGAGGATATTGGCGTTGTCGCGCCCGGTGAGCTTTTTGTGCTCCTCGGGGTCGATGTGCTTGATGTCTGCCATTACCAGGTCGCACACGTCCATCAGCTTGGTAAACGTGCCAAAGTACGGCTCGTTGCGCGTGAAGGGTGCAAGCGAGGTGTCGAGGCAGGTATTGATGCCGCGGGCTTTTGCTTTGGTGAAAAGATCGAGCACGAACTCGGTTTGAAGCAGAGCTTCGCCGCCCGAGACGGTAATGCCGCCCTCAGGACCCCAGTAGCTACGGTAGCGCTCGGCTCGATCGAGAAGCTCGTCGGCTTCGATCATCTCGGCGTCTTCTGCCGCCCAAGTGTCGGGGTTGTGGCAATAGCTGCAACGCATAGGGCAGCCCTTGAGGAAAATGATAAAGCGCACGCCGGGGCCGTCGGCCGAGCCAAATGATTCCGTGGAATGAACACGTCCCTGCATCGTCGCTCCTCTCGTCACGTCGGTGCCGCAGCGGGTTTCGTTTTTGAACCCGTGCAAAGCATGCGTCAGTACAAGTGCAATGTACTGTGTCTCGTAGGGGCGTTCCTTGATTAGAGTCAAGTAACGAGAAAAAATCAGGAAATTTTAAAGCGTTGGAAAGGAGACGTGGAGATTCGTTAGAGAAATGACCATATGAACAATGTTCACAGGTAGATAGCGGGTTTTGGCGGGTGCTTTTGGGCGACGCCACCGGGAAGGTGCAGTGACGAAACGGGCGAAAGCGCGCTTCCAGATGAATACGTGGCGGGGAGGTGGCTTTCGCATATACCCACGGGCAGTGCGCGTCCGGGAGCTCGCTAGTCCTCGTGGTGCGCGACCTCTGCGAGTCCGTCGCGATCGAGCACGAGCAGCTTGCCTCGGCCCACGCGCTTGACAAGGCCTTCGCGGACAAACTGCGCCACGTGGCGCGAGACGGTTTCGGGGCGCAGGCCTACGGAGTTGGCGATATCTTCGAGACGCATGTTGATTTCGGGGCCTACGCAGCTGTGGTCGCGCAGCAGCAGGTACTCGGCAAGACGGCGACGCGGGTTGCGGATGCCCAGCATCATGGTCTTTTCTTCCGCGCGATCGAGCTCGGTGCATACCATGCGGATCAAGCCGAGTGCCACGCTGGGATGATTGGCGAGCATGGTCTCGAAGTCGGCGCGATGAATACGGCACAGTTGCACGCGCGTGAGGCATTCAACGGAATAGTGGTAGATATGGTCTTTGAGGAACATGCCATACCAGAGAGCCTGGCCGTCATGCAGTACGTCGAGAACATATTCTTTGCCGCCCGGGGTGGTTCGATAGGTCTTGATGCGCCCCGAGCGTACGACGATGATCGACTCGATGGGGTCGCCTTCATGCACGATGATGGAGCCGCTTTCATGTGTCGAGTGGCGCGAACAGGCAAGCAGCTCGCGCTTGGCATCGGCGGGAAGGTCGGCAAACAGGCGGATGTTTTCCATGCACGATGACCCTGCGCGCGAGAAGGCGCAGTTATGGCCCGCGCCGGCGCAAACTCGCCCGGTTTGGTTCATGCTCAGCTTGTCATCCATATGCGCATCTCCGATTACGCGCAGTAATCCGTTGGAGTTTATTGTCGCACAAAAGGCGTGCCGGCGGTATGGTACACGCGGCGGGGCTGGTGTGCACGCGGCAGGGCTGGTGCGTGCCGTTGCGGTTCTATCGACGTTTTCACACTGCCAAATGGAGCAAAAAATCCCATTTAGGGCGTCGATGGTACCGACTAAACGGGACTTTCTGCTTCATTTGGAAACCGCACGCTGGCGATACGTTCTGTCATGCGTCAACGCTCGCGTTTACGCTGCGGTGTGCGACAATGGGCGGCATGTAAAACGGTGGCGACTACCGTGGCGATGGACATGGCGACTGCCGTGGGCGATGGACATGGCGACAGCCGCGGTGATGGACATGGCGATGGACGTTGCGCCTGCCGCAAGCGATGGGCGTGGGCACTCGGCATCGGTCTCGACGCGCGGCCTTCGCGGCAACATGGCCGCAACGGAATCTGGATTGCGAGGGGAAATGCATGAAGCAGGCAGTTATCGGCATCTTGGCGCATGTGGATGCGGGTAAGACCACGCTTGCCGAGGCAATGCTCTTCGACGCGGGGCAAATCCGCACCCGCGGACGCGTCGATAACGGCGACTCGCACCTGGATACCGATGCAATCGAGCGCGAGCGCGGCATCACCATCTTCTCTTCGCAGGCAGTGATCGAGCACGGGGATACGCGCTTCATGCTCGTCGACGCCCCGGGGCATGTCGATTTTTCTGCCGAGGCGGAACGAACACTCCAGGCGCTCGATTACGCGATTCTGGTCGTTGGCGCCAACGACGGTGTCCAAGGACACACCGAGACGCTGTGGCGTCTGCTCGACCGTTACAACATCCCTGCGTTCATCTTCGTCAACAAGATGGATTTGGAGAACCCCGGGCGTGAGGCGATCGCTGCCGAGCTGCAACGTCGTTTGGGTGAGGGCTGTTTGGATGCCGAGGAGCTTTTGTCCGAAGGTCCCGCGCAAGAGGACGCCGCCGCGCTTGATGAGCAGGCGCTCGAAGAATATCTGGGCGAGGGATCGCTCTCACTGCCGACGCTTTGCCGTCTGGTGCGCGGGCGTGCCCTCTTCCCGTGCTTTTACGGATCGGCTCTCAAGGACCAGGGCGTGGCCGAGCTGTTGGATGGTATGGGCAAGCTTATCGAGGAGCGCGTCTGGCCTGGCGATTTTGCCGCGCGCATGTACCGAGTGAGCCATGGTGACCATGGGGAGCGCCTTGCCTGGCTCAAGGTAACCGGCGGCGCTCTCCGTGCAAAACAGCTGGTGGAGGGGATTGCCGCAAGCGAGGCATGGCGCGACAAGATAGATCAGGTGCGCATCTACAACGGTTCGAGGTTCGAGCTCGCGCAGGAAGTTCCCGCGGGTGGCATCTGCGCCGTCACCGGCCTTTCCCATGTGCGGCCGGGCGATGCTTTGGGTGCGGAGCCTGCGGGAATCTCGCCGATGATCGCGCCGGTTCTCACCTATACCGTGCTTCCCGGCGAGCAAGACGTCCATGCCGTCTATGCCGCGCTTTCCGAGTTAGCGGACGAGGACCCCATGCTCGGCGTGAACTGGAATACCCATCTGGAGCAAATCCATCTGCAGCTTATGGGGGCGGTGCAGCTGGAGGTGGTCGAGCGTTTGCTTGCCGACCGCTTTGGCCTTGCGGTCAGCTTTGCGCCGGGCGGCATTCTCTATAAAGAGACGATTGCCCAGGCAGTTGAGGGCGTGGGACACTTTGAGCCGCTGCGCCACTATGCTGAGGTGCACCTGCGTCTGGAACCGTTGCCGGCAAGCTCGGGTGTGGAATTTGGCACCGTGACCTCGACCGACGAGCTTGACCTCAATTGGCAGCGCCTGGCGCTCACCAATGCCATGGAGCGCGAGCATCTGGGCGTGCTCACGGGCTCGCCCATAACCGACATGCGCATTACGCTCACGGGTGGCCGCGCGCATGCAAAGCATACCGAGGGCGGGGACTTTCGCCAGGCTACATATCGTGCCATTCGCCAGGGACTGATGGAGGCGCAGGCGATGGGTGCCGCTGTGCTGTTGGAGCCGTGGTATCGCTTTGAGCTCGACGTGCCGGGCGAGTGCGTGGGCCGTGCGCTTGCCGACCTTACGCGCATGGGTGCCGAATATGAACCTCCCGCGATGACGGGGGAGCGCGCGACCCTCAGTGGGCGCGTCCCGGCGTCCGAGGTGCAGGATTACGCGCTTGACGTTGCTGCCTATACAAGCGGCCTCGGTCGCCTTTATCTGGAGCTTTCCGGCTACGCGCCATGTCATGACGCCGAGCGTGTGATTGAACAGGCTGCCTATGAGCCTGAGGCCGACCTGCCCAACACGCCCGACTCGGTCTTTTGCTCCCATGGCGCTGGCTACACCGTCAAATGGAACGATGTTCCCGCTGCGGCACATGTACGCATCGACTCTGCCGCCTTCCGCCCCTGGCGCCCGGCAGACGCCGAGTTCTTTGGCCGCGCGTGATGAAGGGATACTTCCCTCTACTGCGTTGATAGATAGAAGGTCAAAACATGGTGATTCACACTGAGCGTCTGGCACTTCGTCCGTGGTGCGAGGCGGATGCGGCGAATCTGTTTGCATACGCGAGCGACCCGGACGTGGGGCCGGCTGCAGGCTGGCCGCCCCATCGAAGCATTGAGGAAAGCCGGGAGATCATCCGGACGGTTTTTTCGGCGCCTTACACCTTTGCCGTTTGCTTGGCCGGGACGGATGAGCCTATAGGAAGTATCGGTCTCATGCCGTCTCGCTGTGAGTCGAGCTGCCAAGGTGTTGGTCCCGAACTCGAAGTGGGCTATTGGATTGCCAAGCCCTTTTGGGGTCGAGGCTTCGCTCCGGAAGCCGTGCGGGCCATGCAGCGCTATGCATTTGAAGCGCTTGGCTGCAAGGCACTTTGGTGCGGATACTATGAGGGCAATGACAAGTCGTTGCGCGTTCAGCAAAAATGCGGGTTCTCGCCGCATCACGTTGAGCTCGACGTGCCCTGCGAGCTCATGGACGATGTGCGCACTGAGTACTTTACGTATTTGATCTGCGACGACTGGTTCAAGCAAATGGAGGAAGAGCGATGACGGCGGCGCAGCAGCCAGATGCAATCGAGGTGCGCGGTGCACGCGTCCATAACCTGAAAGATATCGACATCGACATTCCGCTGGGTAAGCTCGTGGGCATTGCCGGCGTCTCGGGTTCGGGCAAGAGCTCGCTTGCTCTGGGCGTCCTTTATGCCGAAGGATCGCGCCGCTATCTGGAAGCGCTCAGCACCTATACGCGACGTCGCCTTACGCAGGCCGAACATGCGCAGGTGGACGAGGTACTGCACGTGCCGGCGGCCTTGGCGCTGCACCAGCGCCCCAGCGTGCCGGGCGTGCGTTCGACCTTTGGTACCATGACCGAGCTCAACAACAGCCTGCGCCTGCTCTTTAGCCGCTGCGCCCATCACGTGTGCCCTCACTGTGGCACGCGCGTGGAACCGAGCCTCAACGTGGCGGCAGGTCTGCCGCTCAGGTGCCCGACGTGTGGGCACGAGTTCTACGCGCCGGGTGCCGAGGACCTGGCGTTCAACAGCGGCGGTGCGTGCCCGACTTGTGGCGGCACCGGTATCACGCGCGAGGTGGACGAGGCGAGTTTGGTTCCCGATGAGACCAAGACCATCGATGAAGGCGCGGTGCTTCCCTGGGGCTCGCTCATGTGGGATCTCATGAAGCAGGTTGCCGGTGAGATGGGCGTGCGTACCGATGTGCCATTCAACCAGCTGACTCCTGCCGAGCGCGACATCGTCTTTCACGGGCCGGCCGAGAAGAAGCACATTCTCTACGTTCCCAAGAACGGCGAGGGTGCCACGCCGCTCGACTTCACCTATTACAACGCGGTCTATACCGTCGAAAACGCACTTGCCAAAGTTAAGGACGATAAGGGGCTCAAGCGCGTGGCGCGTTTCCTGCGCGAGGGACCGTGCCATGATTGCGGAGGCACGAGGCTTTCGGCTGTGGCGCGACGTCCCCAGGTGCGGGGCATCGACCTGGCACAGGCCGCTGCCATGACGCTGAGCGAGGCAATCGAGTGGATGCGTGGCGTGCCCGCGTCCCTGCCTGCCGAGATGCAGCCCATGACAACGGATATCTGCGATTCGTTTTTGTCGACGGCGCGTCGCCTGGTCGATCTGGGCCTGGACTACCTCGCGCTCGACCGTGCCGGCTCCACTCTTTCCACGGGTGAGCGACAGCGCGTACAGCTTGCCCGCGTGGTGCGCAATCGCTCCACGGGTGTGCTCTATGTGCTGGACGAGCCTTCGATTGGCCTGCACCCGGCCAATGTCGACGGTCTGATGGGCGTCATGCGCGATTTAGTTGCAGACGGCAACACGGTGGTGGTTGTCGATCACGACACGCGTGTGCTTACGCAGGCCGATTATCTCGTCGAGATGGGCCCTGCAGCTGGAGTCGCCGGTGGCAATGTACTCGCGGCGGGCACGGTCGACGAGGTGGCCGCTGCCCCCAAGAGCCGCATCGCTCCGTTTTTGCACATGTCGCCTCGGCGCTTGCGCCCATCAATCGCCGAAGACGAGCTGTTTGACCATGGACACATTCGCATGGCGACGGGTGCGGTCCATACGGTGAAGCCCCTTGAGGTCGACATTCCCCGCGGACGTTTGACGGCGGTCACGGGTGTTTCTGGATCGGGCAAGACCACACTTGTGCTCGAGACGCTCATTCCTGCCCTCAAAGCTCAAGCAGCAGGCGAGCGCATGCCGCGCCACGTGCACTGGATCGATGCTGAGGGGATTGCTCGCGCGAACCTTATCGACGCGACGCCCATTGGCGCTAACGTGCGTTCGACGGTCGCGACCTATGCCGATATCCACGACGAGCTTCGCCGTGCCTACGCGCGCACGCCCGAGGCAAAAGAAGCGGGCTACAAGGCGGGCGCCTTTAGCTACAACACCGGGTCCCTGCGTTGTCCTACGTGCGATGGCACAGGCTCGATATCGCTTGACGTGCAGTTCTTGCCCGATGTCGAGATCGTTTGTCCCGCGTGCCGCGGTTCGCGCTATGCCGAGGCGGCCTCGCATATTCATCGCGAGAGCGCAGATGGCAGTCTCCTTACGCTGCCTCAGCTCATGGACATGAGCGTGGACGAGGCGCTCGATGCGACGCTGGGTCTCAAGAAGGTTCAGGCGCGTTTGCAAACCTTGCACGACTTGGGGCTCGGGTACCTGACGCTCGGCGAGCCCACGCCGGCGCTTTCGGGAGGCGAAGCTCAGCGCCTTAAGCTTGCAAGCGAGATGGGCCGCGTGCAAGACGATGCCGTCTTTGTGTTCGACGAGCCTACGATTGGCTTGCATCCGCTTGATGTCGAGGTTCTGCTGGGCGTTTTTGACGGTCTTGTTTCCAAGGGCGCAACCGTTGTGGTGATCGAGCATGACCTCGACCTTATCCGCAATGCCGACTACGTGATCGACATGGGGCCGGCGGCGGTGATGCCGGGGGCAGAATCGTTTGTGCGGGGACGCCCGCTGCGGTTGCAGCGTTTCCCAAGAGCGTTACCGGTCGCTACCTGTAGTTCCTCCAACGCACTTTTGTATGCAAAAAGCCGCTGCGAGGGCAATTCCTCGCAGCGGCTCGCTGTGCGCAAAGGATGGATGGCGCTTGGCCTCTTAAGCGCGGTGCCAATCGGTCAGGCACGCGTCGAGGCCGGCGATGACGGCATCCTTATCCATATGGCGGCCGATGATGCACAAGCGCGTCTCGCGGTCGCCCACCTCGTCGTCCCAATAGTCACGAAGCTCGGGATTGTCGGCAATGATCCGCTGCTTTTCGTCCTCGGGCGCCGAATCCACAAACAGGCCGTTCTCCATCAGGCGCATCTGATGGCCCGCCTGCTCAAAGATGTAGCACATGTCGGGATTGGCGTTTTGCCACAGCGGACCCTTGGCGCGAATGACTTCGTCGGGCCAGTCCTGCTCCACAAAGTCGGTGAATTTCTCCAGGTCAAAGGGCTTACGACGAGCGTAGACAAAGGTCTCGATGTCGTATTCCAAAACCTCGGGGTCGTCGTGCTCCTCGGGATGCTCCATGGCCTCGACCCAAGCGGCGGACTTATAGGCGCGGCTAAAGTCAAAGCGGTCGGTATCCAGCAGTTCGCCCATGGGGACATTGCCCTGCTCGGCCTCGACGATCACGGCGTCCTTTTGCAGGCCGCGCACGATGGCCTTGAGCTCGGCGATTTGCTCGGGCGTCACGGTGTCGGTCTTGTTGAGCACGAGCGTGGTGCAAAACTCGATCTGCTGGATTAGCAGGCTCTCGATGTCGTCCTCGTCGATATTCTCGGCCAGCAGGTCGCGGCCGCCGTTGAACTCGTCGTACATGCGCGCGCAGTCCACCACGGCAACGATGTTGTCGAGCGCGAGCAGGGGCTCGCCGTCGGTCTTGGCGTCGTCGCAGAAGGAGGAAATGGTGTAAGCGATGGGGATGGGCTCGCAGATGCCGGAAGCCTCGATGATGATGTAGTCGAAGTCGCCGGATTCGGCGATGCCCTGCAGCTGGTTGGCGAGGTCTTCGGACAGCGTGCAGCAGATGCAGCCGTTGGTGAGGGGGATGAGGTCGTCTGCCTCGGAAAGGCCGCCGTCGGCGATAAGATCGGCATCGACGTTGATTTCGCCGATGTCGTTGACGATCACGGCGGCACGGATACCGCCATCGTTTTGGAGGATATGGTTGAGCAAGGTGGTCTTGCCGGCACCGAGGTAGCCGGTGAGCATCACGATCTTGACAGGCTTGTTGGGCATGGGCCCTCCTTTGTTAGTCGCAGCTGACAGGTGAATCTTAGAACAGACCGCGCCTTATGTACCCGCCTGCGGGATAAAAATCACAGAGAGGGTTTGTGCGTGCCGAAAAAACAGCCGCGGGCTGCCTGTGGGTTGGGCTTGCCTGCGGCTGCGATAACGAGCGTTTGCGCGTGGACGGTGTGTCTACTCCCAGGTCTTCCAAACGTCGGGGGCGTAGCCGACGGTGGCGGCACGTCCGTTGCGCACGATGGGCTCCGCGAGCACTTGCTGGTTTTCGAGCAGCTTGTCGAAGCGCTGGCTCTCGGCTAGATGCTGCACGAGTGCCAGTGCGTCCTGGTCTTTTGCCTTGGGGTCCAGCAGCGCATCGATGCCGCCCACGGCGCGCATCACGCTTTGCAGCTCGCCCTTGCTCATCTCTTTCTCGCGCAGGTCGATGAATTGGACCTTGATACGGCGCTCCTTGAAATAACGTTGCGCCTTCTTGGTGTCGAAGCTCTTCTTGGTGCCAAAGATCTGAATGTTCACGATGTCTGCCTCTTCGTTGGAGTGCGTCTGCCTTGCGACATGGTATCGCACGGCGAGCACGAAAGGACGCTAACGAATGAAGTTCGTTCTGGCGCGCTCCGGCTCGGGTGCGGTGATGCCCGCGGCGCGCCCCGCTTCGATGCATTTGAGCATCCATGCCATGTTGCGGCCCAGGTTGCGCATGGTTGCCATGCTCTCGGCATCTTGGAGGGCTTCTTCGGGCGCGCCTCCAAAGGCGACGTTCCAGTAGGTGGAGGAGACGACGGGCATTTGGTTGATGGTGAAGTACTTGTTGAGCACGTCGACGCTGGAGCACGTTCCTGCGCGGCGAGCGACGGCGATGGATGCTCCGGGCTTGTGAGCGAAGGTGGCGCCGCCGGCGTAGAAAGCGCGATCGAGGAAGGAGAGGATGCGTCCCGAAGGATGCGCGTAATAGACCGGTGTGCCAAAGACAAAGCCGTCGGCCTGGGCGGCGAGGTTTAGAAACTCGTTAACGGGATCGTCGTCAAAGACGCAGTGACCATCGAGGTCGGAGCATCGATTGCAGGCAATGCAATCACGATACGCGCCGGCACCGAGTTGGAAGATTTGGGTATCGATGCCTTCGGTCTCGAGTGCCTGCGCTATCTGCTGTAGCGCTGTCGCTGTATTTCCATGCACCCTGGCACTGCCGTTAACCAATAGAACCTTCATGGGCCCTCCCCGGTATTTCGTGTACATGCCCCGGATTATCGCACGTTACTAGGCACATGTGCTCGCGACTCAGGCGTATACTGTCGCGCATCGAGAAAGAGGACGAATGCAACAGACGATTTCTACTGCGGATCTGCCGCGCCGTACCGGCGTGGTGCTCGAGGGCGGAGGCTTTCGAGGCCTCTACACCGCCGGCGTGCTTGATGTGTGGATGGAGCACGGTGTTACTGCCGATGGAACGGTGGGAGTCTCGGCAGGTGCTGCCTTTGGATACAATTTCAAGTCCCGCCAGGTTGGACGCGTGCTGCGCTACAACACGGCCTATGCTGCCGATCCGCGCTATGCGAGCTTGCGAAATTGGCTGCGTACGGGCGATCTGTACAGTCGTGACTTTGCCTATGGCGAGGTTCCGCTCGTGCTCGACCCGGTGGATGCAAAGACGTTTTGCTCCTGGCCCATGCGCTTCACGGTGGTGGCGACCGACATCAACACGGGCGAGGCGGTCTATCACGACCTCGAACACGGTGATGCGAGCGACATCGAGTGGATTCGTGCCTCGGCATCGATTCCTGTGCTGTCGCGTCCCGTGAAGCTCGACGGCCGCGCGCTTTTAGATGGCGGTGCCGCCGACTCCATTCCTGTGGCATGGATGCGCGAGCAGGGCTATCAAAAGATCGCCGTCGTACTTACTCAGCCGCGGGGGTATCGCAAAAAGCCCAATCGTATGATGCCCATCCTGCGACTTTGGCTGCATCGATATCCGCACTTGGTGGAGCTGCTCGCGCATCGTCACGAGCAGTACAATGCGTGTCTCGAGATGATTGAGCGTCTTGAGCGCGAGGGGACATTATTTGTGATCCGCCCCAGTCGGGACGTAAGCGTACCCGCCATATGCAAAGATCCGCAAAAGCTCGAGGAGATATACGAGGTGGGACGCGCCGACGCGCTGCGCACGCTCGATGGTTTGCAGACATTCTTTGCGTAACATTCGACGCCTGCGGCCTAGAATAAACTTTAATTTCGAGCCGGATGTCCAGCCGGCGTGATTCTCCGCGTTTTATCATTTGGGTACGCGATGAACGCGAGGGGAGGTTGCCGTGAGCCAGATACAAGACGACTCTTGGCGATTCCCCATGCCGCTTATGTGTTCAGCGTTTGAATCGGGGATGCTCGATTACACGCTTGCCCAGATGCCCAAGGACGGTTTTGGGGCCATTGCGCATGCCGAGGCGTTCTATTATCGGGGCCTTCCCGATGATGCTTGTCGCTTGGCAGAACCCTATCTGACCTCGGAGGATCTGTCGCTTCGGCTTTCGGCGTGCCTGATTTGCGCCTATGCGAACCTGTCGCTCAATCGATCGGTGGCTGCCCGGCGTTGCCTCAGGCACCTTGAGGAGACGGGAAAGGACCTGCGCGTTACCGAGAATCCGCGTGCTCGCGCCTCGTATATGCTCTTTGCGGCGAGTGCCTGCGTGCTGCTGCATTTCCCCTCTCCGGTATCGCGGGAGGAATTCAACTCATATGCCGCGCTGCTTCCCAAGGGCTTGCGCCTGTTTGCGACGTATGCGCTCGCGCATCGCTCCTACCTTGAGGGCGATTACGGGCGCTGCGTGGGCATGGCCGAAAACGCTTTGTCGATGAAGCAGGGGAGCTATCCTGTGGCGGAGATCTTTTTGCACGTGATGACTGCTGTGGGGTGGATCAACCAGCATGATACCGATCGTGCCAAGGCGCATTTCATACGTGCCTGGCATATAGCGCAGCCCGACGATTTGATTGAGATGCTCGGTGAACACCATGGGCTTTTGCAAGGCGTGCTCGAATCGTGTCTCAAAAAAGACTTCCCGCAGGACCTTGCGCGCATCATCAAGATTACCGACCGCTTTAGCCGCGGTTGGCGCAGCGTCCATAACCCCACGGCGGGGGCAAGCGTTGCGGACAATCTGACGACGACGGAATTCGCTATCTCCATGTTGGCCTGTCGCGGGTGGACGAACGACGAAATCGCTGCCCATCTGCAGATATCGCGCGGGATGGTAAAGAACCGCCTGTCGAGCGCCTATGCCAAATTGGGCATTTCGAGCCGTGCTGCATTGAGGCAGTTTATGCTGCTGTAGGAGCGGGCTCGTTATCGCCGACGAGAGCGTCTTGGTGGGCTTACATGAACGAAAAATGGGGTCATCGAGTCGTGTCGATGACCCCAATGATGTGTATGGGCTGCCTGTCCTGCGTTTTCTATGCTTGACGCCAGGTCTCAACGAGCTCTGCCGCTGCTGCGTGCGGATCGGGCGCGCTGCAGACTGCGGAGACGACGAAGAACCCCTCGACGCCTGTTGCCTTGAGAGCGGGCAGGTCTGCTGCCTTCACGCCGCCACCAACCACGATGGGCCGCGGGCTGACCTCATGCAGGGCGCGCAGGTCGTCGAAATCCTGCGTGACGATGCTGCCGTCGGAGGTGAGGCCGGCGTCTTTTTTGGTCGCCGTCTCATGCAGGGGACCGACGCCCAGGTAGTCGACAAGGCTCATGTCCGCTGTCTTCACGTACTCGAGCATTTCCTCACAGCGGGCGGAGAGGCCCACGATGGCGTCGGGTCCCAGAAGCTTGCGGCACACGTCCACGGGGATGTCGGATTGGCCCACATGCACGCCGTCGCACTTGATGCCGCGCTCGCGGGCGGCAAGCACTGCATCGAGGCGATCGTCGATGAGCAGCGCCACCTGGTCGCTCTTGCCTGCGCGGGCGATGACATCTGCCGCCTGTGCCGTGTATTCGATGAGGTCGCGCACGGAGCAGACCTTGGAACGAATCTGCATGCAGGTAAAACCGGCATCGAGGGCCTGCTCCACCACGTCTGCAACGGGACGTCCCAGGGTGTTTTCGGGTCCCAGTACCAGGTATGCCGAGATATCCAGATTGTCGCGCATGGTCATGGTCTATGCCTCCTGTGCTTTGAGCTGGGCGTCCAGACGCTCCAGTTTGCCGTCCATCATGTGATTGAAGCCCGGTCGCACATCTGCCTTGAGCACGACCTCGGTGCGAATGCCCTTTTCTGCCAAGACAAAGGTGGCATCCTTGACCACCTGCATGACTTCGTCCCATTCGCCTTCAATCTCGGTGAACATCGAGGTCGTACGGCTGGGAAGGCCGGACTCGCGGATAGCGCGCACGACTTCTGCTACCTCGGCCGAAAGCTCGTCGCCCGTGCCGCAAGGCGCGATGGCAACAGCGATAAGCGTGTTCATCTAGGCCTCCTCGACGCACATCGGGTTTGCGGCGATCTCTTCGCCCGTGGCGCGGTAGAGCTCATCGATAAAAGCGACCTTGAAGCTTGCGGGCGCGGTGGCCACGGCTGCGGCGCGCGTGCCAGCGAGGTTGTAGTGGGCCGTGCCGGCAACAGCTGCGGTAAAGGCGTCGGCGCAGGTGGCGTAGACGGCGAGCACACCGCCCTGGGAGCAGCCGCAGCCCGTGATCTTGGACATGAGCTCACTGCCTCCGTGCGAGCGCACGACGGTGGTGCCATCGGTCACAAGGTCGACCTCGCCGGAGACTACCACGGCACCACCCGTGTAGCGGGCGAGCGCGACTGCGGCCTCGCGTGCGGCGTCAACGCCGTCGGTGGTGTCCACGCCGCGAGGACGGTCGAGGGCGTCTTCGGCGCCAAGGAGCTCCCACAGACTTGCGAGAGCGATGATCTCGGAGGCGTTGCCGCGAACGATGGTGGGCTTGTAGGGCTTGAGCTCTTCGAGCAGCTTGGTGCGCAGGCCGCCAATGCCCAGGCCTACCGGGTCGAGCACCCATGCCTTGCCGGCGTCGTGTGCGGCTTTGGCTGTTGTGGGGATAGTTTGCTCATAAATGGGGAAGAGCGTTCCCATGTTGAGATACACGGCGTTGCCGGCTGCCACGAGGGCCTCGCCCTCGTCGGGCAAATAGACCATGGCTGCCGAGCCGCCCACGGCGAGCTGGGCGTTTGCCACAAAGTCGATGGTTACGGTGTTGGTGATGGAACCCGCCATGGGGTTGGTCTCGCGCACCTTGTGTGCGGCTGCCGCAACGGCGGCTTCGATCTGGTTCTTTTCGATCATGCATGCCTCCCTAGGCTTTTGGGGATGCTGCACGTAAAGCTACAGTGTCCCAAAACCATGAGGACATGCTCCCTACGCCAGCGTTAACTGACAGGTTCAAAGGGTTGGGCGCATGCCCTCTCAGCCTGCTCGCGCGCACGCGGCGGCACCCCTGCATCGAATCTGTGGCATACATGGTACTCCATGAGGCGGGTTTGCGCCGTTGCGTTGTACGATAAGGAAACCAATATGCATAAGAATCCTCACGAAGGGCGCGTCCATGAAACTGCAGCAGCTCATCTATGCCGTCAAGGTTGCCGAGTGCGGCAACATCACCGAGGCCTCGCGCCGCCTGTTTGTCTCGCAGCCGTCCATTACCGCCTCAATCCGTGAGCTCGAGGCTGAGATGGGGGTCACCATCTTTGAGCGCTCTAACAAGGGCGTGGTGGTGACCGAGGAGGGCGAGACCTTTTTAGGGTATGCGCGCCAGGTGCTCGAACAGGTCGATCTGCTCGAGGAGCGCTACTGCGGCGAGGCGCGCCAAGTGCCGCATTTCTCTGTCTCGTGTCAGCACTACTCGTTTGCAGTCAATGCGTTTGTCGACGTGATTCGTCAGTTTGATGCTGCGCGCTACGACTTTACCCTGCGCGAGGAACAGACGCACGAGATTATCGAGGACGTCTCGCATATGAAAAGCGAGTTGGGCATCTTGTATTTGAGCTCGCGCAATCGCGAGGTGATCGAGAAGATGCTGCGTCAAACGAGCTGGAGTTCGCGCCGCTTTTCCGTGCCGAGCCGCACGTGTTCCTTTCGTCATCGCATCCGCTGGCGGGACGCAGCAGCGTCACCCTCGACGACCTGCAGGACTACCCCTATCTCTCCTACGAGCAGGGGGATTACAACTCGTTTTACTTCTCCGAGGAGATTCTCTCCACCTTGGACCGCGCCAAGAACATTCGCGTACGTGACCGCGCCACGCTGTTCAATCTGGTAATCGGCTTGGACGGCTACACCGTTTGCTCGGGCGTCATCTCGGCCGAGCTCAACGGCGAGGGTATTGTCGCCGTGCCGCTCGATGTGGACGAGTATATGGAAATAGGCGTTATCACACGAAAGAACTCACAGCTCACGCGCTATGGCGAGACGTATGTCGAGGCGCTGCGGCGCCACATCTAGATGGCGTTGGCCGGGATAGAAAGCGCGGCCGCCGGAGGGGGAGCTCCGGCGGCCGCTTCCACATGGAGAGGGAACGATGCTTGGCACCTTTCGGGCGTACGCCCCGTTGTGCGCTACGAGCGCTTACGGCTCGCCACGGCACCCGCGGCGATAGCGGCTGCTCCCGCAAAGGCGGTCGCTACGATGGTTGCGCCCGAGGCGTCGCCGGTTGCTGCGAGCTTGCCGACGGTCTTGGTTCCCACGGTTGTGGTCACAACGGTCTTGGTCGTCTTTGTGCCTTCAGGCTTGGAATCCTCGGGCTTGGTCTCCTCGGACGGTGCGATGACGGCTCTCTTGGCGATGGCATCGTCGTAGGGGGAATCAATCACGGCGTCGCCTGTGCCAATGGCTTGGCCTGCCTCGTAGACGGTGCCGTCACTGAGCTCTTCTTTGTGGCGATAGTCAATGACTTTGCCGCCTTCAGGCGTCAGGATGCTGGCGCCTTCGATCTCGATGGTGCCAAGCGCCTTGCCGTCCGCGCTTATGGCAAGGGCGAAGATCGCTGCCGTGTCTCCCTCGGCCGTGACCTTACTGCGGACGATTGAGATGGTTGCGGGCGTGATGCCCTCGCTGGTCTGAGCAAAGATGCCGATGTTCACGCCCCTGCGCTCAGGGGTGACCTCGCCATCCTGGTCGTCGCTGTAGTGGTCGGGGCCGTCGCCACCGATCTCGACATAGCGAGCTATAGCCTTGACAACAGAGTCACTGATGTAGATGTGGCCGCCCGCCTCGTCGGGGTAGTAATTTCTGGTGGAAATCGCAGTCGAGAACCTGCCTTCTGCGAGCGCATCCACAATCGAGCCGTTCTTGATGACGATGTCGCCCTCATCGGTGAAGAGGGCGCTGACATCGTCGCTCCCTGCGTTTGCACGGACCGTCACGGTCGCGCCATCGAGTGTGATGCCCTTGTAGGTATAGACACCATATCCAACGCCATGTGCGTTAAGGGATGCATTCGTGATCGTGAGGCTGCCCTTTGCTTCAACGGCATAGTCTTCCTCGGAGCCTGCCTTGACCTGGCTGCCGCCCGAGATATCGATGCTGCCGCCAGCCCAAATCGCCACGTCCTCGATAGAGCTTGCCTCTACCGTGCCGCCGCCCTTGATGGTGAGGTTTTCCCCGGCATCGATTCCCTGATCCTCGACAGCCTTGGCAGTGACGGTTCCACTGTTGTCGATTGTAATGTCGCCGTTCGCCCTGATGCCGTCCGGATCACCCGTGGCGTTGACGTTGCCCGAACCCTTGATGGTGAGATCACTCTTGGCATCGATAGCGTCGTGCTCGGTACTCGTGGCGTTGACGGTGCCAGCTCCGTCGATGTTGATGTCGCCTTCGGACCAGATGGCGTCGCTAGAAGATGTCACGTTGAGCGTGCTGGACGCGTCGCCTTGAATGTTGAGCTCGGTGTCCTCGTTCGCGCCATCCGTGACCCGGATGCCACTGCCGCTGTCGTTGGTGACGGTGTTGTTACCCGAGTAATTGACATTAAGCTTGCCCTCAGCCTCGATTGGACCACCGTTATAGCCGTTGAGCTTCATGTCGTCGGCGCCGTTCCACGACCAGGTGCCGGCGTCGTCGCCCGCCGCGGTACCGGCGTTGTACTGGGTGCCGCCGACGTCGACCCATTCGGCGGCAAGCGAGATGCTCGGCATGAGCAGCGAGCTCACCGTGAGCGCGCAGGCCAGGCCGCAGACGATG
>OLOZ01000142.1_pt1 | contig 79913 bp, 65 predicted proteins | sample 1673021 | NCBI WGS metagenome assembly OLOZ01 (sample SAMEA3136747, study PRJEB25190) | human gut metagenome | biome: human gut; feature: human-associated habitat; material: faeces | place: Austria | collected 2013 | reverse complement strand
ATTGCATCGACCCGCGGCGTCTATCGTTAAAAACCAAGAATTGTTAGCAATAAAGCCAGCAGGCGATTACGCCTTCATGACATTGAACGCTAGCCCGAGATGATTCAACAACATTGGAGATGCCCCAGTCGGAGAGCAAGGGCATTTGAGCATGATCGACATTCCAGCAAAAACCTTGCTCAGATACTTCCGCTCCAACGCTTACGGGAATGCACGAAAAACGACGACCCTGGGCCGCGCAAATCTCCCAAGCGTCATTCGCATGAAGAATCCGCGCTTCAAAATCGTCTTCGATAACGCGAGCAGAGGATCGTGCTCCGGCAAGACGCCCAAGCACGCCAAGCGCATGATCGGGAGCGCCTCCAGACACGCATGTACACACAATCTCGGCAAGAGGCCAGCGCTTCTCGATCGCACGCAACGCCAGGGCAAGATCGGTCGCATCCTTATGGGGGTCATAGCGCTCAACCTCAAAAGAAGCAGCCTTGATACGCGATTGCGCCTCCTCGACAAGGCGAAGACCGCGCTCCCCCACCGTATCGGCATCGCCGCAAAACAGATCGCACGAAAGACCGGCGTCGAGAACGGCATCTAAGCCGCGATCGACCGCAACGATATGAGTACAGCCCCGTGCCGCACAACAAATCGTTTTAGCGGAAGAGCGATCTGGAGAGCCACCGACGATGAGAACGCAATCGACATCCGAATTAGACAAGGCCCTCATCTCCCTCAAACCCTTCGTACACCTCGATATCGTCAAGATAGGCAGCCTGTGCAGCCTCTGCACGTCGCCGCATCAGCTCTGCACAGAGGCCACAATGAGAACATCCATTTGCGCAGAGCTGCCCGGGAATTCAGTCCTCATACGAAAGAATGCGATCAAGTGTGAGCTCGGTAAAGGAATCGATGAAGATATCGCAATTCGCCTGGACGTCCGAACGGGGGGCACGGCCTTCGGGATCAAAGATGCCCACACGGCGATACCCCGCAGAAGCGGAGCTGATAAGACCGAACGGCATGTCCTCGAATACCCAGACATCCGTATGGTCGACATCCTTCATGCCGTGGATCTCGCCCAGCTTTTCCAGCGCCAAATTGTATACATCCGGATGGTCTTTAGAAGCGCCGGCGTCTGCCGTCGTGACGATTACATCGAAGTAACGACCGATGCCCAACGCATCAAGACCGATTTGAACCGACTCTGCAGGGGTTGATGTGGCAATAGCCATCGGAATGCCCGCATCGTATGCGGACTTCAAGAAATCGGCTACTCCCTCGCGGACAGAAACCTCTTCACTGTAGCCGCGCGCAAGCATGCCCAAAAGACGGTCATAGACCTCTTGCGCGTCTTTACCGACGCCCCACTTGCGATGGTATCCCTCGCACTCGCCCATAACGGAAAGAGACTCGAATTCGGCAAAATCATCAGCCACGGTATCGACACCGTACGTCTTGAGCAGTGCAGGCTGTATGCGCAGCCACATTCCCATAGACTGCAAAATAGTGCCGTCACAATCAAAGATAAATGCACGGGGCATCTTCTGGTCGAGTGTCATGAAATCCCCTCTCGGAAGACTGGCCTGAAACGAAAAGCCAATACATCAAACAGTGTCCATGGTAGCAAAACACCAAACCAAGACGAAGGACACCGAAAGCCGCGCATCTAAATCGAAAATACGAGAATCGTAAGTTGTCAAGCGTCGTTCACCCATGGATTAAAATCGACCGCCCCACGCTCCCATGAGCAGGAATGAGCTGGGAAGTGCTACTTTAAAAAAGGTTATTTTTTCTTGGAAGACCCCGACATTCGATGGGCTGATCACCGTGAGCAAACAAAACGAAACCCTTGCCACAACCACCGTCGAGTCCTCCCTCGCCATCAGCAAAGACGATATCTATCTATTTGGCCAAGGCACTTGGCTCGGCTGCGCCGAAAAGCTCGGCTCTCATCCCGACATCGAAGATGGAACCCACGGATGGAGTTTTGCCGTTTGGGCACCAGCGGTCCGAAGCGTAAGCGTTGTTGGAGACTTCAACGCGTGGACACCGGGGGCGCATCCCCTTGCACGCGTGCATCAAAGCGATATCTGGCAGGGCTTTATCTCCGGGCTCAAGGCCGGTGGGCTGTACAAATACGCGCTGGAAACGGATTCTGGAGAGGTTCTTTTCAAGGCAGATCCCATGGCAGTGGCAGATGAGCTTCCGCCGGGAACTGCCTCGAAGCTGTGGTCGCTCGATGACTACAAGTGGAACGATAAGCTATGGCTCGAGCAGCGCCGCACCTCAAACCACATGAAACAGCCCCTCAATATCTATGAGGTGCACCTGGGCAGCTGGAATCGCCATGGCGATGAGCCCCAGGGAGAGCCGCGCGAAGATGGAACCTATCCCGGCCCGGGCGACCCCTTCCCCGCCCAGCGTGGAACGTATTACAGCTACCTCGACCTTGCACAGAAGCTTGTGCCGTACGCAAAAGATATGGGTTATACCCATATCGAAATCTTGCCGATAACCGAGCATCCCTTCGACGGATCATGGGGCTATCAAACAACGGGCTACTACGCTACCACGGCGCGCTTTGGGACGCCTCAGGAGTTCATGCAACTCGTCGACACCGCCCATCAAGCTGGCATCGGCATCATCATGGACTGGGTCCCCGGCGGATTTTGCGCAGATGCCCATGGTCTCGCCACGTTCAATGGGCATATGCTCTACGAACACGAGATTCACCCCAACTGGGGAACGCACAAGTTCGACTTCTCGCGCCCCGAGGTAGTGAGCTTTCTTACTGCCAACATCTTGTTCTGGCTCGAGAACTTCCATATCGATGGCATCCGCATGGACGGCGTCTCGAGCATGCTCTATCTCAACTTCGGAATCGACAACGAATCCGATAAAAAATTCAACGCCCTAGGAACCGAAGAGGACCTGGATGCCAGCGCCTTCATTCGCTCCGTCAACACCTGTGTGTCCGAGCGCATGCCCGACGTGATGATGATCGCCGAGGAATCCACGGCTTGGCCCCTCGTCACCTATCCGCCAAGCGAAGGCGGCTTGGGCTTCCACTACAAGTGGGATATGGGATGGATGAACGATACCCTGCATTACATGCAAACCGATTTTCCCTGGAGGCCCGGCAATCACGGACTTCTCACGTTCTCCATGATGTACGCCTTTAACGAGAACTTCGTGCTGCCGCTCTCACACGACGAGGTCGTCAACGGCAAATGCTCACTGATCGGCCGCATGCCCGGAGATTGGTGGCGCCAGTTTGCCGGCATGCGCACGCTCGCGTTTTACCAGATAATGCACCCGGGCGCAAAGCTCAACTTCATGGGCAATGAAATCGCTCAGTTCATCGAATGGCGCTACTACGAGTCCATTCAGTGGTTCTTAACACATGAATACGAGACCCACCGCAACCAGCAGCAATTCGTCAAAGCCCTCAACGCGTTTTATCTCGAACAACCCGCACTCTTTGAGCGCTCCTACACTCCGGATGGCTTTGAGTGGATCGATGCCGACAACGCCGATCAGTCCATTGTGACCTTTGTGCGCCATGGCGACGACCCAAAAGACGACCTGCTCATCCTTATCAACTTCGACCCGGCATCCTACGAGCGATTCCGTATAGGCGCCCCGTGCGAAGGCGACTGGAAGCTCGTCTTCAATAGCGACGATGCGCGCTACGGAGGCTCCAACTACCCCGTGCGCGAGCTTGCTTCAAGCGAACCGGTTGCCTGGAACGGCAGGGTGAACTCAATCGAAACTCCCGTACCCGGTCTTGCCGGCCTCGTATTCCGCAGGGTTGGGCCCTCGAGCTACGTGCCGCCCAAGGCATCCGCGCGCAAGCGTTCAAAGACCCCCGCTAAGGCATCTGCCAAAGCGTCCATTAAAACCAAAAAGAAGAAATACCAGCGCAGCAGCGCACGCAAAGGAGAGAATGCATGACAAAGATTTTCGAAACCCCGCAGCAGTTCGCCGATGAATATCTACGCGTTCTGACCGCCGAAGTTGGAAAGGACCTTGCCGGCTGCACCAACACCGAGCGTTACCAGGCGCTCGCCAAACTAATTGCCCAAAAGGCAAACCAGCAGTTTGCGCAATCCGACTCGGAAAACGCCAAAAGCGACAAGAAGAAGGTCTACTATTTCTCGCTGGAGTTCCTGCTTGGTCCCCTGCTCGACAACTACCTGCTCAACTATGGTATCCGCGATGTTGTCACCGAGGGCCTGGACAGCATGGGCATCAAGCTCGACGATGTCTTGGCCGAAGAGGGAGACCCTGGCCTGGGCAATGGCGGTCTGGGCCGCCTTGCCGCATGCTTTCTCGACTCCATGGCTGCCGAGGGCATCTTGGGCTTTGGCAACGGCATGCGCTACCGCTACGGACTCTTCCGTCAAAAAATCGAGGGCGGACGCCAAGTCGAGGTAACCGATAACTGGCTCGACAAGGGCTACCCGTGGGAAACGCGACATGACGAGAGCTCCGTCATCGTTCGTTTTGGCGGAGAGGTTGTTCGCCATGAAGACGAAAGCGGAAAGTTCTGGTTTAGCCAAGAGGGCGGAGAGCTGGTAAAGGCCGTCCCCTATGACGTGCCCATCATCGGCATGGATGGCAAGACCGTGAATCGTCTGCGCCTGTGGAGCGCCGAGCCCGCACAAGAGGACTTCGACCTTGATGCATTCAACCGTGGCGATTACGCCGCTGCCGCGAAGTTCCGCACCGATGCCGAGGCAATCTCGGAAATCCTGTATCCCAACGATGCAGGCGAGCATGGTCGCATCCTGCGCCTTAAGCAGGAGTATCTGTTCGTCGCCGCCGGCCTTGCGTCCATCATCCGCAACTTCAAGTTCGATCACCCCGATGCCGACTGGAAACGCTTCCCCGAGCTCGTGGCAATCCACACCAACGACACGCACCCCGCCATGTGCGGCGCCGAACTGATGCGCCTGCTGGTGGATGAAGAAGGCCTGGATTGGGATACCGCCTGGGACATCGTGACCAAGAGCATTTCCTACACCAACCATACTGTTCTTCCCGAAGCCCTGGAAAAGTGGCCGATCGATACCTTCCAGCGCCTTCTTCCGCGCGTCTACATGTACATCGACGAGATCAATCGCCGCTATATGGAATCCTTCCCGCGCGAGGGCGAAGGTTGGCAAGATCGCCTGCGCAACACCGCTATCCTTTGGGATGGACAGGTGCGCATGGCAAACCTCTCCGTCATCTGCTCCCATTCCGTCAACGGCGTGGCACAGATTCATACCGACATCCTCAAGCGCGAGACGCTGCATGATTTCTACGTAATGACGCCCGAGAAGTTCAACAATAAGACCAATGGCATCTCGCCGCGCCGCTTCCTCGCAAACGCCAACCCCTCGCTTGCCCGGCTCATCACCGAAAAGATCGGTGACGGCTGGCTGCGCGACGCCGAGGAGCTCAAGCGCCTTGAAGCCTTTGCAAATGACGATGCCTTCCTCGATGCGCTCGCTGCATCCAAACGCGAGAACAAGGAGCGCCTCGCTCGCTACATCGCTACGCAGACCGGTGTTGAGCTCGATGTGGATTCCATCTTCGACGTTCAGGTCAAGCGCTTCCATGCCTACAAGCGTCAACTGCTAAACATCTTCAAGGTCATGGACATCTACAACAGGATGCTTGCAGACCCGAGCTACAAACCGCATAAGACTTCGTTCATCTTCGCGGGCAAGGCAGCAAGCGCGTACACCTTTGCCAAGGAAACGATTCGCCTCATCAACTCCGTGGCCGACGTTGTGAACAACGACGAGCGCGTCAACGACTACATCAAGGTCGCCTTCGTTCCCAACTTCGCCGTTTCCAACGCCCAGCTTATCTACCCCGCTACCGAAATCTCCGAGCAGATCTCGACGGCTGGCAAAGAGGCGTCGGGAACCTCGAACATGAAGCTCATGATGAACGGAGCCCTTACCCTGGGAACCCTCGATGGCGCAAACATCGAGATCGCCGAGCTTGCAGGCATGCAAAACGAAAAGATCTTCGGCATGAAAGTCGATGAAGTCGAGGCACTGCGCCGCGGCAACTACTTTGCATGGGACGTGGTGAACAACGATTGTGAACGCATTGGCCGCTGCGTCGAGCAGCTGGTCGATGGCACCTTTGGTGCGCTCTCCGGCAACTTTGAGAGCATTCATGCCGAACTCATGAACAACAACGACTACGACTTTGTCATCGCCGATTTCGCGAGCTACACGCAGTCCTGGCGCGAGCTTACGGATTCCTATGACGACACACGTGAGTGGCAGCGCAAGGCACTGGCCAACATCGCGAATTCTGGGCACTTCTCGAGCGATCGCACCATCCGTGAGTACGCTCGCGATATCTGGCACGTATAGGTAACCGTCAATCGGCAAAAGGAGAAACCGATGAGCAAGAAGGAATGCATTGCCATGCTCCTCGCAGGAGGACAAGGCAGTAGGCTGGGTGCATTAACCAGCAAGATCGCTAAACCAGCCGTCTCCTTCGGCGGCAAGTTCAGGATTATCGACTTTTCGCTGTCGAACTGCGCCAATTCGGGCATCGATACGGTGGGAGTGCTTACGCAATATCGCCCCTACCTCCTCAACTCCTACGTGGGCTCTGGCGAGGCATGGGATCTGGACGAGCGCGGCGCCGGCGTATCGATTCTGCCCCCTTACGCCACACAGGAAGGCGGCAGCTGGTACGCAGGGACCGCAGATGCCGTTGCGCAAAACATCGGCTACATCAAAGAGCATGACCCCGAATACGTTTTGATTCTTTCTGGCGACCATCTCTATCGCATGGATTATCGCAAGATGCTCAAGTCGCATATCGAGCATAACGCCGATCTCACGATTTCGGTCATGCCCGTACCCTGGGAAGAGGCCAGCCGCTTTGGCATCATCACCAAGGACCCTGAGGACGATCGCATCCTCAAGTTCACAGAGAAGCCCGAGAAGCCCGATTCCAACCTTGCCTCCATGGGCATTTATATCTTCAGCACCAAGCTTTTGATCGATGCCCTCGAGGAAGATGCCCTCGATCCGCGCTCCAGTCATGATTTTGGCAAGGACATCATCCCCAAACTTCTTGAAGAAAACCGCCGTCTGTTCTGCTATGAGTTCCATGGCTTCTGGAAAGACGTCGGCACCATTTCGAGCTTCCACGAGACCTCGATGGATTTGCTGGGCGAAAATCCCGAGTTCGACCTGTTCGACAAGAACTTCCCCATTATGAGCAACGCCACCACGCGCCCGCCACACTACATTGGACCAGATGCGCGCATCGAGGATTGCCTGATCTCAAATGGATGCAAGGTCTTTGGCTCCGTGCGCCACTCCATCATCTCGACCGACTGCGTAATCGACGAGCGCGCCGTCGTTGAGGATTCGGTGCTGCTACCCGGCGCCCATGTCAAGGCCGGCGCCCACGTGGCCCGCGCGATTCTGGGCGAAAACTCGACGGTCGAAGAAGACGTCAAGCTCGGCAGCGTTGACGTTACAAAGGACACCGCCGTCGTTGGTAATGATGTCGTGATCGGGAAGGGGGAATGAACCGATGATCAACCGTAAAGCCATCGGCTACATCACCGCAAACTATACCTGTCGCACGAGCTCCATGCTCACCGAATGCCGTCCCCTGGCAGCCCTGCCAGTCTTTGGCCGCTATCGCCTGATCGACTTCCCGCTCTCCAACATGATGAACGCCGGCATCAAAACCGTCGGCGTCGTGATGCCGAGCAATTACCGCTCGCTTATCGACCATGTGGAGTCGGGCCGCGATTGGATGCTCGACCGCAAAAAAGGCGGCCTGTTTTTGCTCCCCGGCAACGCATTCGGCGCCTCCAAGCGCGGCATGCGCTTCCTGCTACGCGACATCATCGCCAACAAGACGCTCTTCCAGCGCTCCGACCTGCCCTATGTGGTCATGTGCGGATGCAACATCATCTTCAACATCGACCTCGCCGAAATCATCGATGCCCACGAGCGCTCTGGCGCCCACGCCACGATGGTGTACTGTCGCGCAGAGCGCGAACACGACGATGACGTAACCGCTCTGGAAATTGGCGAGGCGGGACGCGTGCACGCCCTACACGCCGGATGCTCCTTCGGCGACAACAAATTCCTTGACTGCTGCGTCATCAACCGAGATGTGCTACTCGACATTATCGACAACTATCAAGACGTTGATCATCTGGACCTCTTTGAGGCCATCGAGCCCGAGTTCGGCCGCATCGACGTATGCTCCTACGAGTTCAAGGGCCTGGCACTCGGTGTCTTTGATGAGCAGTCTTACTACCAGCGCTCCATGGAGATGCTGCGTCCCGACCTGAACGACCGTCTGTTCAACCCCGATCGTCCCATCATGACCAAGGCACACGACGCGCCGCCCGCAAAGTACTGCACGGGCAGTACGGTGTGCAACTCCTTGGTGTCTGCAGGATGTTTGATTCAAGGTACGGTACGCGGGTCCATCCTTGCACGCGACGTTATCGTTGAGCACGGCGCCTCGGTATCGAACTCGATCATCATGCAGAGCTGCGTGATTCGTAGCGGGGCGCGCGTGGAGAACGCCATCGTCGATAAGAACAACGTGATTCCCGCGCAAACCGAATTGCGTGGCACCCCCGACGCCACGCTCATCATCCCCAAGGCGCCCCTGGCGACCAAGGAGCTTGCAACCCTTGACTAACCCCAACGGTTCACGTGACCCGCGACAAAGAAAGGAAACCCAGCATATGACCGAAGCGGCAACCAAACCCCTTCATGTGGTGTTCGCGAGCGCGGAGGCCGCTCCGTTTGTCAAGACGGGTGGCCTTGGCGACGTCGCGGGCTCGCTCCCCCATGCCTTGAAGGCGGCTGGGGCAGAAGTCATCGTGATGGTGCCCAAATACTCCACGATCGATAGCTCCTACCTCAGCCAGATGGAGCATGTCACCGACTTTTACGTGCCCCTGGGATGGCGCAACGAGTACTGCGGCCTTGAGCGCCTCGTGTACGACGGCATCACGTATCTGTTTGTAGACAACGAGCGCTATTTTAAGCGCGATTATCCGTATGGCTTTTTTGACGATGGCGAACGCTTCGCATTCTTCTCCAAAGCCATCTGCGAGTCCCTGCAGCACCTACCAGATGGTTTTGTCTGCGATATCCTGCACTGCAACGACTGGCACACCGCCATGGCGCCTGTGTTTTTGCGCGAGTTCTACCAGGGTCTTCCCCTGTACGAAAACGTGCGCACCGTCTATTCCATCCACAACATCGCGTTCCAGGGACAATATAGCGACTTCGTCCTCGGCGATATCCTGGGACTCGGCGGCGTGGAAGCCGCGGCACGCCAGCTGAGAAGCGATGCCGATTCCATCAACTACATGCTTGGTGCCATCAACTACTCCGACGCCATTACAACCGTATCTCCCAGCTATGCAGAGGAGATTCGCACGCCCGAATACGGCGAGGGCCTCGACGGCGCCCTGCGTCGCCGTCAAAATGTCCTGCACGGCATCGTCAACGGCATCGACGTGATACGCAACGATCCGGCACATGATAAGCGCATCGCCGCTGCCTACTCGATCGACAACATGGCGGGCAAGGCGCTCTGCAAAAAGGCTATTCAGGAAGAGTTAGGCCTCGAAGTACGCGATGACCGTCCCCTCATGGTTATGGTTACGCGTCTCACCAGGCAAAAGGGTATGGATCTGGTCATGTACTGCCTTGAGCGTATCCTCGACGGCGGCGTTCAGGTGGCAGTCCTGGGCACGGGCGATGCCGACTACGAGGATGCCTTGCGCTGGTATCAATCGGTCTATCCCGCTCAGATGGCGGCTCGTATCGAATTCGATCCAGCGCTTTCGCAGCGCATGTATGCCGGTGCCGATATGTTCCTCATGCCCTCGCTCTTTGAGCCATGCGGATTATCCCAAATGATTGCCATGCGCTATGGCACCCTGCCCATCGTTCGCGAGACCGGGGGCCTGCGTGACACCGTGACCCCGTACAACCAGTACACGGGGGAAGGCACCGGTTTTTCGTTCGCACACTTCAATGGTGAGGAAATGGGCGATACGGTCTTCCGCGCGGCACGTCTGTTCTGGGACGAGCCCAGCGTATGGAAGAAGCTTGTATTCCAGGCCATGTCCTGCGACTTTAGCTGGACGGCATCTGCTGCGCGCTATCTTGACCTTTACCTGAGCCTGCACCCGGATTGCAGCCTGTCTCAACCTGAGGCAGCACCCAAATCGGCCACCGCTGGCAAACCAAAAGCCGAAGCTGCCAAAGGCACCCCGGCTGCCAAGCCCAAGCCTACGGCAAAGTCCGCATCGACGCGAATGCGCAAGACGACCGCTGCAAAAGCAGAGACCTCTTCGAACTCGACAAAAACCGCCGAGAATCCCGCGAAATCGGTCAGGGCACGCAAAACGAGCGGCAACGGCACAAAAAAGGCCGCCTCGCGCAAGATGTCCTCCACCGAGCCGAAAGGCCGCAGCCAATCAAACAGTAAGTAACCACACACCTATACAAAAGGTACCAAGCGCTGATACGGGATGTTGTGGCAGTTAAGCTGCAACATCCCGTATTTTCTTTTGGATTCTTGTAAACTTGTACAGTGCTTTTTATACATCCATCAAAGGAATAACCGTCGATGACTTTCCGACACAACTCCCGTTCCCCTCAATTTAGAAGCCCCTTTGGAGCAATCCCCTGCAACACGACAGTGCACCTGAGCTGCCAGGTCGATAGCTGCCAAGCTCAAGAAACAACATGCACGCTGCGCATCTGGATCGATGGCGAAGGCGAAACGCTCATTGCCATGGATCGTGGCGAGAACGGCATGTTCTCGACAACGTTTACCAGGGACACACCGGCTATCGTCTGGTACTCGTTCATCATTTGCCAGGCCGACGGCACCGAAGTGCGCATCGGAGCCCCGGCGGGCGCCCAGGGTGGCGAAGGAGTTGTGTACAACTACACCGAAGTTCCCTCGTTCCAGCTCACGGTATATCAGCCGCGCCGCCAGCGCCCTGCATGGTATGAAAATGGCATTGCCTATCAAATCTTCCCGGATCGCTTTGCGCGCGACGCCGCATGGCGTGAGAGAACTGCTGCCGAGTGCGCAAAGCCCCGACGTGGCAGCACCAAGCACCTCATAGAAGATTGGTCCACACCCCCCACCTATAGTAGAAATCCCGACGGCTCCATCACCACATGGGACTTCTACGGCGGATCGCTCAAGGGCATCGAAGAAAAACTCCCCCACTTGAGCGAAATGGGCATTACGGCAATCTACCTCAACCCCATTTTCGAAGCTGTGAGCAATCATCGATACGACACTGCAAACTATCTGCATATCGATCCGATGCTGGGAACCGACGATGACTTTCGCGACCTATGCCAAGCAGCACACGAGCATGGCATCGGCATCATTCTCGATGGCGTCTTTAACCATACGGGCGACGACTCGATCTATTTCAACCGCTACGAGAACTATCCCGCTCCTGGCGCCTGGCAAGGTGAAACTTCACCCTGGAAAGACGCCTTCAACTTCAACGAAGACGGGACCTACGAGTGCTGGTGGGGCGTAACCAACATGCCGGCGCTCAACGAAAACTCCCCCGCCGTTCGCGAGCTATTGCTGGGAAAAGACGGCGTGATTCGCCACTGGCTACGCATGGGTGCCGACGGCTGGCGCCTGGATGTGGCAGACGAGCTTACCGATGGTTTTATCGCCGAGATCAAGCGAGCGGCGACTGCCGAAAAGCCCGACGCGCTCGTACTGGGCGAAGTCTGGGAAGACGCCTCGAATAAGATCAGCTATGGCAATCTTCGTCGCTACCTATTGGGCGATGAGCTCGATGCGGCCATGAACTATCCGTTCCGCGACATGGTGATCGGCTTTCTTACCGGCGCTGAGGGCATCGACGCCTACCGTGCCGCCGAGACGATCGAGTCGCAAAGTGAGAACTATCCTGCGGAGGCTTTGCGCTGCTCGCTCAACATTCTGAGCAGCCATGACCGCGCACGCATCATCTCGGTTTTAGGCGGGATGGACAATCCGGACGGCATTCCCGAAAACGAGCGTGCAACATGGCGTCTGTCAGGCGACAAGCTCGGTCTTGCCAAGGGCCGATTCTGGCTCGCCACGCTCATGCAGATGACCTATCCGGGCGTACCATGCGTTTATTACGGCGATGAAGCAGGCCTGCAAGGCGCCACAGACCCCGGCAACCGCTCGACCTACCCATGGGGACATGAAGACCTGGATTTCGAGGCTATGATTAAAAACGCTGCCTCTCTTCGCCGGTCTATGCCGCTACTTGGAACCGCATCGATTGAGGCTCGAGCTCTCGATGCCGACGTCCTCATGTACACGAGGCACGGCGCTCACAACGAGCACGTGAGCATGCTCATCAATCGCGATTCCTGCAACACACATACGGTGCGCATTCCGTTTATGGGAGAGGCCGCGACCGACCTCATTTCTGGGCACACCCTCCGCACAGATGTCGATGGCATGACGACGGTAACGCTGTACCCCCTGGGCAGTGCTGCTGTCTATTTTCATTCGCGCGAGCGCCTGCAAAAGCCGCTTTACCACGGTTGGGGCGTGATGTGCCACGTCACTTCCATCCCCTGTGAGGGCAAGCCCGGTACCCTGGGAGCTCCGGCGCGTCGATTTGTCGATTACCTGCAGGAGATGGGCGCATCGTACTGGCAGGTCTTGCCCCTCAACCCAACCGATGAACATCACTCTCCCTACGCTGGCCCTTCTGCCTTTGCAGGCAATATCGACCTCTTGGAGGAAGACTGCACCGCACTTCAAAAGCAATATCGCGCATTCATCGCAAACGATGGCGAACACCAAGCTGATTTTCGCGCTTTCGCCGAGCGCGCAAGCACCTGGATCGACCCCTACTGCGCATTCGCAGCGGTGAAAGATGTGCACGATGGGGCATCCCGGCACACTTGGGAACAAAAGCTTTCGCGCTACGATATCGCGATTCTCGACGACCCTGCCTATCGAGAACGCGCACGCTTCCATGCCTTCGCGCAATATCGTTTTGACTGCGAGTGGCGCGAGCTTAAACGCTACGCTAACGAGCGCGGCATTCGCATCATCGGCGATATCCCCATGTACGTCTCGGACGATTCTGCCGATACCTGGAGCGAACCGGAGATGTTCCAACTCGATGCAGCGGGATTGCCAGCAGAAATCGCCGGCACCCCACCCGACCGCTTCTCCGAGACGGGACAAGTTTGGGGAAACCCCACGTTCCGCTGGCGCCATATGCACGACGACGGCTACGTATGGTGGACTGAGCGTCTGCGCCGTTCCCTCGATCTTTATGATGAGGTACGTCTGGACCACTTCCTTGGCTTCCAGTCGTATTTCTCCATTCCTGCTGGGATGACCGGTTCCGCAGGCCGATGGATTCCCGGTCCCGGCCTGGAACTGTTCGAGCGCATTCACGAAAAGTTGGGACCCTTGCCCTTCATAGCCGAGGACCTGGGGTATCTCACACCCGCCGTGCGCGCACTCAAAGCGCAGTGCGGCTTCCCCGGTATGGATGTACTTGAGTTTAGCGACGATGACCCCCGTTTCTCGATGCCCAACAATCCGGCAAACGTGGTTTACACCTCAACCCATGACACCTCAACACTCATGGGCTGGGTGAAATCGCGTTGGTTTGCAAACGCAAGCGAAAACGATCCCGAGCTTCAACATACCGCTCTCGATATGATTGAACGCGCTTTTAAGAGCAGCAGCCCTCTTATCATGCTTACGCTCCAAGACGTGATGCTCTTGGGCGACGATGCCCGCATGAATGTTCCCGGGACCACCGGCGGCAATTGGTCTTGGCAGGCAACTCAAAAAGAACTCGAGGCCTCGATTGAGCGCATGAAAGAAGTTGCGGTGCGTTGTGGACGAGCTCTTATGTGACAGAAATAGGCTTGTTGAGTTTTAAGAACAAATCGGGGCAGATTCGGGTACAGTAGGCAACGTTGCTTACATCGTATACCTTAAGAGGAGAGTTTCATGGCACGGTACGACTATCGCTGCGACTCATGCGGCAAAGTCTTTGAGGTCGAGCATGGTATGACAGAGCACCCGGACATCGTATGCCCCGAGTGTGGCGGCGGCGCCGAGCGCGTCTTCAACGCAAGTGGCATTAAATTCGAAGGCTCAGGCTTCTATAACACCGACCAGCGCGGTGGCTCTTCGAGCACCTCGGCGACGTCGGGCGCATCAAGCGAGATGCATTCCTGCGCCTGCTCCGATTGCCCCCATAACAACTAAGCGTCCATCGCTATGCAGCTAAAAGCGCCCGGCAGTTCATTTAGACTGCCGGGCGCTTCGCGTTGACAGGGCGTTGACAGGAAAACATGACAAAACAAACCCGTGGACTTTTGTCATGTTTGGTAGATGAGGCGGGCGCAGAAATGGCCATCGAAGTCTGTGGACGAAAGAGGGGTGGACTGGAAGAGCCCACGCTTGTCCTCTCGCTCGCATATATATGCCATAGCCTCAGTCTCGTCTTTGAAGGAATCGGCTTCGTGCAGCGGGACAAGCTTGAATGCACGTCCCTGCTCCGATTGCAAAAACGCATCGATTACCTGCTCGTTTTCCACCTCGAGTACCGAACAGGTGGCATAGATCAACTCGCCTCCGGGCTTCACGCGACGCGAAGCCTCTTGCAATAGCTGCAGTTGCAACTTGGGAAGACTGTCCTCGACATCGCTTGAAACCAAACGCCAGGGAATCTCGGGATGCCGGCGCATGGTGCCCGTACCCGAACAGGGCGCATCTAAAAAGACCGTATCGAACAAGGTGCGCTCACCTGCAACATCGATGTGTGCGAGCGTTGCATCAAGATTGCAACCATCACCCGGCGCAAATTCGATTCCCTTGGCAAGACCGGCTTGCTCCAGGCGTTGTCGATTAATCTCGCATTTGGCCGCAGAAAGATCTACGGCAACATGGCGCCCGCGCAGTCCGCATCGATTCGCACGGCACGCAATGACATACGTCTTCGTACCGCGCCCGGCACCGATCTCCAGACATGAGCCAGGACGCACGGCTGAGGCAGCAATGAGCTGGGCATTAAGATCGGAAATCACCAGTTTGCCCTGAGCCAGATCACTCGACGCGGCAACGACCGCGGGAGACCCCACCAGATAAGAGCCCTCAAGCACAGAAGGCTCAAGACAGTCCGACACATCGCCGGAACAAACAGCATCGGGACACATACAAGCGCAGGTTGGGGCGGCAATGCCATTGAAGCAAAGCGATTTTCCGCCAAAGCCACGGCGCGCAAGGGAAGCGTCGAGCATGCAAGCAAGCCAAGCGGGAATTCCCTGGCGACGAGCGCGGGCAGTGAGCTCGCGCTCGCCATCGGAAACATCCGTGGCCGCAAAAAACGCAACGCGCCCCTCGTCGACGCGACGAAGCACCGCATTCGCAAGGCCCGCCGCAGAGCGTGCCTGCGAACGCACGAGCTCAACGCCCTGACTCACCGCAACATGCCCCGGCGTATCGAGATAGAGCATCTCAAACGCAGGGATGCGCAGGGCCATGCGCACACGAGCAGAAACCTTAGAAGGCTTGGCAATATAGCGATCAAGCGCCTCATCAAGCGCACCCACGGTGGCGGTCACGCCCAAGGCAAGGGTCAAAGCAAATGCCTCGTCGCGCGCATCGGACAACGTTCCTGTAGAAGCCGCCAGGATATCGCGGACAAAGCCCCGACCATCCTGGGCCTCCATAAGCGCAATCAACGCGCGGCGACGCGCAGGTGAAAGCTTGGTCACGAGAGCTTCCCCCAGGTAAGGCCATCATCATGCAGGCCTGCTGCCCAAGCGCTCGCGTCCATCTGACGCTTGCCATCAGGTTTAACGGACGTGACCTCGAGCACGCCATCCGAGCAACCGATATAGATGCGCTTCGACTGGCACACAAGCTCGCCCGCAGCGCACATGGATGCATCCCCATCCGCGGCCACGGCGCGCATGATACGCACGGGCTTCCCGGCAGCAATGCAGCGTGCAGGGGCCGCATCGGAAGAGGCGAGCACACGACGCAGGTTGACGAGAGCGCCTTCCTGCGGGTCCAAACGCATCTCGGCCTTAGAGATCTTCTGAGCGTGAGTAACAAGGGACTCGTCTTGCTCGGTCCAGGCCGCAGTTCCATCGGCAAGGGCCGGAAGAGTATCGCACAGAAGGTCCGCACCCAACTGGGCCAACTCGGCAGTAAGCTCGTCGGCAGTCTTGCCCGCCACCGAGCAGCTCGCCTGAGCGCAGTAGGCGCCGGTATCGACACCATGGCCGATACGCATAATGGAAATGCCGGCACGCTCGTCGCCAGCCAGAATCGCACGCTGAATGGGGGCAGCACCGCGCCAGCGCGGCAGCAGCGACGCATGCACGTTCACGATACCGAGCGGCGCCATGTTCAAAACCTCATCGGGCAGGATGCAGCCGTAGGCGGCAACGCAGAAGATATCGGCATCGGCCTCATGCAAACGATCCATAACCTTAGGAGTAATGCGCGTGGCTTCCATCACGGGGATATCGAGCTCAAGAGCCGCAGCTTTTACGGGAGAGGGCTCGAGCTTCTTTCCGCGGCTGCGCACGGCGTCAGGGCGCGTAAGCACCAAGACCACCTCAAAGCGCGAAGCAAGCTCACGCAGGGACGGCACGGCAAAATCCGGCGTGCCCATGAATACAACGCGCATTCGTGCGCTCCTTTCCAGCTACTACTCCGTCTCGCCAGGCCTGGCACCGCGAGCGCGCGCCTCCTGATAATCATGGAGGGCGGCAATCCTTTTGCCGGGAGCCAAACGCTCGAACATCGTCTTGCCATGGAGATGGTCGATCTCGTGCTGCAGGCACACGCACATCAGATCGCCTGCCGCCTCATAGCGCATGAGGTTCGCGTCGAGGTCATATGCCTCGACAACCACGTGATCGGGACGAGAAATCTCGCAGTTAATGCCCGGAATGGACAAGCAACCCTCGTTATAAGGTGCAAGCGTGTCCGACTGCTCCACGATAACGGGATTGATAAGCACGTAAGGGTCGTAGTCATCGGCGCCCGTATAGTCGGTATCGATAACCACGAGCTGAATAAGCTCGCCAATCTGCGGAGCAGCAAGGCCGCAACCGCCGTTGTCAAACATCATCTGCTTCATACGCTCGGCCAGGCGCTCGATCTCCGGCCCAATCTCGGTGATCTCGGCGCACTCCTGGCGAAGACGAGGGTCGGGCGATATCACGATGCCGTTTATCTCCATTGACGCCATCGCTCCTTTCTAATATGTGCGGCCCCGCATCTACATCAGGTCGTATGCATCCACATCGACACTCAAGCTGATGCCCTCGCGGGAACCGACGCTCGCAAGTGCGGCACGTATACAGTCTGAAACATGGTACCCCACCGGGGTCTTACATATAAAGTGGAACCTAAATCGGTCTTTTGCACGCTCAATTACGCAGGGAACGGGACCGAGCAAAACCGGGGAGGATGGGGGTTCGAGCCCCTCGTCTTCGGATAGCGGCGTAAGACCGATAGCAGACGTCGGGTTGTCAATGCCCATTTGAGCACGAACAGCCGCTGCAAGCTCCTCGATATAACGCCGGCAGGCGCGCTCGTCGGCACCCCAAACCACGACATTGGTCAGCCTCACAAAAGGCGGATAGCCAGCATCCCTGCGCTGGGCAAGGTCGCTCTCAGTGAATATGGAACGGTCATGTGTCGCCACGGCGCGAATCACCGGATCGTCCGGCAAATAGGTCTGGATAATCACGCGGCCCGCCCGCTCTCCCCTGCCCGCACGGCCCGCGAGCTGTTCGTATAGGTCAAAAGCGCGCTCGGAAGCGCGAAAGTCGGGCATCTTAAGAGCATAATCGGCATTCACCACGGCGGCGAGCGTTACCTCGGGAAAGTCGAGCCCCTTCGCGATCATCTGCGTACCAAGAAGAACCGCACACTCTGCGGCGTCAAAGCGCTCGAGCAGCTCCCTGTGGGCATCCTTGCCGCGCGTCGAATCGGCATCCATGCGAATGACCTCAACGTCGTTGGGCAGCAGCTGGATAAGAGCATCCTCCACCTGCTGGGTGCCCAGCCCCATCTTCGCAAGATATCGACTTCCACACTTAGGACAAGCAGAACCCACAGCAGGATAGGGACGCACGCGATACGTAGCACCGCAGGTGTGGCACTCAAGGGTATGTGTGCGCTCATGATAGGTAAGCGCCGTCGAGCAATGCTTGCAAGTTGGCACGCAGCCGCATTCCCGGCACATCAAAAAGGGAGCGAATCCTCGGCGATTATGCAAAAGGACAGCCTTCTCCCTACGCTCCGCCACGCCCATGAGCGCCTCTCGAAGCTCCTTGGAAAACATCGAGCGACTCCCGCCAACAAACTCACGGCGCAAGTCGCATATGGTAACTTCGGGCAAACGCGCGGCACCGGGTCGCTCGGGCATGCAAACACGCAGCCAACGTTGGCCCGCATACTCCCCCGCACGGCAGCGGGCAAGAGCCTCCGAACTAGGCGTTGCAGAACCAAGCACGAGGGGACACCCATAGACCGAAGCCATATGCGCCGCCACCTCGCGCGCGTGATAGCGCGGCGAAGACCCTTGCTTATAAGATTGCTCATGCTCCTCATCGATGATGATGATCCCGGGATTGCGCAGGGGGCAAAACAGCGCCGAGCGCGCACCCACCACCACGCGGGCGGTCCCAGCTGCAACCATATCCCACTGATCGCGGCGCTCGCCAGCCGAAAGACGCGAATGAAAGACCGCGACTCGCGAGCCAAAGCGCGAGCGAAAGCGTCCCACGGTCTGAGCGGTAAGCGAAATCTCGGGAACAAGGACAAACGCCGACTTGCCATCCTCAAGCACCCGCTCGATGGCAGAAAGATACACCTCGGTCTTGCCCGAACCGGTCACGCCATCGACAACAACCACACGACCGGCCGCATCATCGCGCGCATGCTCGATGGCTTCGAGCGCCTCTTGCTGCCCTGCCGTAAGCGCAACGGGCGCCGCGCCATTGGCAGCAGACAACGTCGTCGCATCCTTGCATCCGCGCCATGCGCGACGTTCTTCGACACGCACCACGCCGCGACGCTCGAGGGCACGCACCGTGGCGGACATATCGGTATAGAGAACGCGCAGCTCGCGCGTGGTCACCGGCCCGCAGGCCAGAGCGTCGAGCACCTGTCGCTGGCGTACAGCCCGTGTGGCCGGCTCAAAAGACCGGCCTTCTTCGGTAAGGGACACCCATCGCTCGTGCGCCTCGGACGTGGCAGGTGCCTCCACGTGATAGGACCCTTTGGCGTCGCGCACAAGACGAGGCGTCCCACCGGGAGGCAAAAAGAGCCGCAGGCACTCGGAAACCGAAGCCACGTACTCGCGCGCCATCCAAAAGGCGATGCATGCAGACTGCTCGGTAAAAGCCGGCGCAGCCAAAATATCGCGAATGCACTTGATGCGCGAAGGGTGGGGCACAGAGCCCTCCCCGCTCAAAGGCAGGCTGTCCATGCGCTCGCAGATATAGCCCAGGGCCATACGGGACCCAAAGGGCACAAGCGCCGTAGCGCCAACAAGCGCCGTCTCCCCCAGTTCTTCTGGCACGCCATAGGTAAATGGCTCCGAAAATGCACGCGAGGGAATATCAACCACCACGCGCACGTAAGCACACGGGGCGGCAGATAAGGAAGAGGCGCCCGCGAGAGCAGGCGCCTCCTTCGGCTTACTATCCAATTGGGGAAAGAGCGAGGGCTGCTTGTTCATGCCTCAATTTTAACCCAGGCTACGCGCTCATGCCGCACAGCGCGCGAAGTTCATCGACGCGATCTGTCTTCTCCCACGTAAAGTCCGGATCGTTGCGACCAAAGTGACCATAAGCGGCGGTCTTCTCGTAAATCGGACGACGCAGATCGAGGTCGCGGATGATAGCACCGGGTCGCAGGTCAAACGTCTTGTTGATGGCCTCGACGATGCGATCTTCATCCACATGGGCGGTACCAAAGGTATCGACCATAACGGAGAGCGGCTTAGAAACGCCAATGGCGTAGGCGAGCTCGATCTCGCAGCGATCGGCAAGACCAGCAGCAACCACGTTCTTGGCAACCCAGCGTGCGGCATAGGCAGCAGAACGGTCGACCTTCGTGCAGTCTTTGCCCGAGAAGGCACCGCCGCCATGACGGCCCATGCCGCCATAGGTATCGACGATGATCTTGCGGCCGGTAAGGCCGGTGTCGCCCATCGGGCCACCAACGACAAAACGACCGGTGGGGTTAACGTAGATGTCGGCATCGCGCCAATCGATGCCCTCGGCATCCATAACGGGGGCAATCACATGCTCGATCATGTCGTTCTTGATGATGCCCATATCCTCGATCTCGGCAGCGTGCTGCGTGGAGACGACGATGGTGTCCACGCCCGCGGGCTTGCCGTCCTCGTAGCGGACGGTGACCTGAGTTTTGCCATCGGGACGCAGGTAATCCAAAGTGCCGTCATGGCGAACTTCGGCCAGACGCTCCGCCAGGCGGCTCGCCAGGTAATGCGGCATGGGCATCAGGGTCGAAGTCTCGTTCGAAGCGTAGCCGAACATCATGCCCTGGTCACCTGCACCGATCAGGTCGATCGGGTCGGTGGTGGCTCCGCTTTGGGTCTCGTAGGATTCGTCCACGCCCTGAGCGATATCGGGGCTTTGCTCGTGGATGAGGCTCATGACGCCGCACGTATCGCAGTCAAAGCCGTACTTCGCGCGGTCATAGCCGATGCGGCGAATGGTGTCGCGTGCGATCTGCTGTACGTCAACATAAGCCTGCGTGCGAATCTCGCCGGCGACGATCACGGTTCCGGTAGTCACGAGTGTCTCGCATGCGCAACGGACGTTGTCGACGTTGGCGGGTACGCCGTTGGGCGCCACGTAGCCTTGGGCCTGCAACGCGGCCTCCTTGGCAAGAATGGCATCGAGAATGGCATCGGACACCTGGTCTGCGATCTTATCGGGATGTCCCTCGGTCACAGATTCTGATGTGAACACGAAGTTGCCGCGATCGGAGGTGGAACGATTAGTAGCTGGCATGGCATGCCCCTTTCAATAACGCGCCCGACGACCGTTACCATTCCGTCGAGCATATGTGTAGACAGACATTCTACTCTGCTGCCTATTAAACGCAATCAAGTGTAGTCCTCCCGGGTCATTAACGCTCCCGCCAGTTGTGCCATTTGCACCGAATAATTCGATGAGCGGCCCCATGCGGCACCAAGGCCCTCCCGTGGTAGAATGACACCCCGTTTCACCTTGCAAACCACCACAACCATCAAAGGCTAACCCATGACCTTCATGACCATCTTTTTGCAGATGCTCACCTTGTGCATCCCCATCGTTGGCGGCATCGTTGCCGCACGCGCGGGATTTCTCGACCAAAAGATGAATACCGCCCTCACGCGGCTCGTCATGAACATCACCTTGCCCTGCATGGTCGTCGCCTCCGTGGGCGCAAACGAGACCCTGCCAGAAACGCCCGTTCTCCTCACGCTTCTCGCCGCTTCCATCGTCGGCTATGCCATCGCGGCAATCATCGCGTTCATGGTCACCGCGCTCATGCGCACGCCCGCAACCGAGCGCAGCGCCTGGCACTTCTCCATCACCTTTGGCAACGTGGGCTTTATCGGCTATCCTGCGCTTTCTGCCATCTTCGGGCCGCAAGCCGTGCTCTACGCCGCAATCGCCAACATCCCCTTCAACCTGTTCAATTTCAGTATCGGGGCAGCTATGGTCAAAGCCGGCGCCCAAGACGCGCAAGAGCAGCGCAACCACACGCTTGGCGAACGCCTGCGCGAGCTTGTCCACGACGCAGCGAATCCAACGTTTTTCGCAAGCTTCATCTTGCTCGCCCTTGTCTTGTTGGGCATACATGACCTCGGGATCCTTGGAGACGGTTTGACGACAATCGGCAATTTCACCACACCGGCGGTGCTCCTCATGCTCGGCTCCACCCTCGCGAGCTATAACGCACGCGAGATGCTTGGAAACTGGCGCGCCTATGTGGCAGGAGCCGCGCGCTTGATTCTCGTTCCGTGCGCGATTCTCCTCATCTTGGGCGGCTTCGTCACCGATCCGCTGGCACAAGGCGTGCTCGTGGTGGGAAGCGCCATGCCCGCCGCCAGCAACGGCGTGCTGTTCAGCCTGCTGTACGGAGTTGACCCCAAACCGATGATGCAGGCGAACTTCGTGACCATCGTGGCATCGATTTTGACCATCCCACTCATCGCGTTAATGGTGTAGCGGCAAGACCGACCGCCGAACAGCAACAGAAGTCAGAGCGTGAGACGCCTTAGGGTCTCTCGCGCCTCCAGCGGGTGTTGATATCCGTCATTTACGCCGATACCGCGCTCCGTATAACGTTCGCGCCCGCTTGTGCTCTATAATGCATGGGTCAAACAGTTGAACCTATCTATGCAAGGAGCATCCATGAGCTCAGACGTTCGCGTCCGCTTCGCACCGTCGCCCACCGGCAAGCTGCACATCGGCGGCGCTCGTACCGCCATCTACAACTGGGCATTTGCCCGCGCCAATGGCGGCACCTTCATCCTGCGCATCGACGATACCGACCCCACCCGTTCCACCGACGAAAACACTCAAATCATCCTGCGCGCGATGCGCTGGCTGGGCCTTGACTGGGACGAGGGTCCGGAAGTCGGCGGCGAGCACGGCCCCTATGCTCAGACTGAGCGCCTGGACCTGTATCGTGCCGCTGCCCAAAAGCTTTGGGACGAGGGCCGTGCCTATCCGTGCTTCTGCACCCCCGAAAAGCTCGCCGAAGATCGTGCTGCCGCCCAGGCGCGCAAGGACCCGTTCCAGGGTTACCAGCGCACCTGCCGCAATATCGACCCCGCAGAGGCTCGCGCCCGCATCGACGCCGGCGAGCCGTATGTCTTGCGCATCAAGGTCCCCGAGGACCGCGGCGACGTAGTGATTCACGATGCCGTCCACGGTGAGGTTACGTTTAACGCCCGCGAGCTCGACGACTTCGTCATCTTCCGCTCCGACGGCACCCCCACGTACAACTTCGCGACCGTTGTCGACGATGCCATGATGGGCATCACCCACGTCATCCGCGGCGACGACCACCTTTCCAACACGCCGCGCCAGGTTATGGTCTACGAGGCACTCGGAGCCCCCGTGCCCACGTTCGCGCACATCTCCATGATTTTGGGCGCTGACGGCAAGAAACTCTCCAAGCGCCATGGCGCCACCTCCGTGGAGGAGTACCGCGACCAGGGCTACCTGTCCGATGCCTTCGTCAATTACCTGGCTCTGCTCGGCTGGTCCCTCGATGGCGAAACGACCATCGTTCCCCGCGACGTGCTTGCCTCCAAATTCTCGCTCGATCACGTGTCCAAGAACCCGGCCACGTTCGATCCCAAGAAGCTCGACTGGATCCAGGCGGAGTACATTCGCACCATGACCGACAAGGAGTTCGCCGATAAGATCATGGTTCCGGAGCTACATGAGGCCGGCTTGATCGAAGGCAACCTTGAGTACGATGAGGCTTGGATCGATGCGCTTGCCGCCATCGCAAAGCCGCGTACCAAGTTCCCGGCAGATGTCGTTACGGTAGCCTCCCCCATCTTCGCCACTGCCGAGACGCTCGAGTACGACGAGAAGTCCGTGGCGAAGGGCCTTGCCAAGGAGGGCATGGGCACTATTCTCGACGAGGCCGAAGCGGCACTCGCCGACGTTGAGTGGACGCCTGCGGCCATCGATGCCGCCTTGGAGCCGCTGCCCGAGAAGCTCGACCTCAAAAAACGCATCGTCTTTCAGGCCGTTCGCGTGGCGATCTGCGGCAATCTGGTGAGCCCTCCGCTTTCGGACACCATGGCGCTCATCGGCCGCGAAGACTGCATGACCCGCATCGCCCGCGCCAAGACGATGGCCTTGTAGTTCCCTGCAGCTACACAGATACAGTACCTTCAAAAGAGCCCGGCCCCACCGCCGGGCTCTTTTCCCATCTCAAACGTGCGCGAAGCGCACACTCTTTTTTCCTCCCGCTTAGCCGTAGGGAGGCGAATGCCCTATCCTAGAGGCGGTTGGCATGCCGAGTTTCGGTAGATTCCGCACGCAAAGAAGCGTCCAGCGGACGCTTCGTCTTGTGCAGGACCTGACCGAGCCGAAACTCGGCATGCCAACCGCCAGCCTCGCAGTTAGGAGCCCTCATGTCTGGAACCCCGCAAACACTTGCTACAACCTCAGCATTCGAGGTCCTCGGCCCCATCATGGTGGGTCCCTCGTCTTCCCACACCGCTGGTGCGTTGCGCTGCGCGCAGGTCGCCGCCTCACTTGTCGACGGAGACGTCACCGACGTGACCTTCACGCTTTGGAACAGCTTTGCCCACACCTACCGAGGCCACGGTACAGACCGTGCCCTCGTAGCCGGCATCTTGGGCCTCGATACCGATGATGAGCGCATCCGCGACGCCTTCGACATCGCACACGCTCGTGGGCTCAGCTACGCCTTCGTCGTTGCCGGCGACGACGGCTCCATCCATCCCAACACCGTCGATATCGATATGAAAAACGCCCGCGGCGAGTCCATGCAGGTTCGAGGCGAAAGCCTCGGCGGAGGCAAGATGCGCATCAGTCGCATCAACGGCGTGGGCGTCGATATCTCCGGCATGTACAGCACCTTGTTCGTAGCCCATCGCGACCTTCCGGGCGTGCTCGCCGCCCTCACCAACCTGCTCGCCTATGCACATGTCAACATCGCCTTTTGCCGCACATACCGCACCGAGCAGGGCGGCCAGGCGTACTCCGTCTTCGAGACCGACGGAGCCGCCTGTGGCGAGGTACTCCCCGTACTCAAAAATCTCGATCACGTAGACTTTGCAACCTTTATCGAGCTTCCTGGATCCGCCTCTTCACTCTCCCCCGGCGTCTCGACGCCCGAGCTCTTTGATGACGGCGCTCAACTTCTCGATGCCTGCCGCGAGCGCAAGATGAGCATTGGCGCCGTCATGGAGCTACGCGAACATCGCCTCATCGGCGAGGAGCGCGCCCGTGCCTCCATGGCGCGCACCCTCGACGTCATGCGCGAGGAGACCAGCGCGCCTCTCGCGAACCCCGCACCTTCGCTCGGCGGTTTTCTGGGCGGCGAAGCGCAGCGCGTAGCAACGGCTTCGGAAAAAACGCGTCTCTCCCTTTTGGGCGAGGTCCAAACCGCCGCGACCGCCAAGGCCATGGCGGTGCTCGAGCGAAGCGCATCCATGGGCGTCATCGTCGCAGCGCCTACGGCAGGCTCCTCTGGCATCGTCCCCGGGTGCGTCTTGGCACTGGCCGAGCATCTTGACGCCAGCGACGAGACTATCATAGAGGCGCTCTTCTGCGCGGCAGCCATCGGACTCAACCTTACGACCTCAGCCTGCGTAGCAGGAGCCGAAGGCGGTTGCCAAGCCGAGGTCGGAAGCGCTGCCGCCATGGCGGCAGCGGCGCTCGTCCAGATGATGGGCGGCACGCCCGAGCAGGCACTCCACGCCTCCTCTTTGGCACTCTCCAACCTCTTGGGCCTCGTATGCGACCCGGTGGGCGGACTCGTGGAAGTGCCCTGCCAAACACGAAACGCCATTGGAGTGGCAGCCGCATTCTCCTCCGCGCAGCTCGCACTTTCCGGCATAACCAGCCTTGTCCCCTTTGACGAGATGGCAAAAGTCATGCTCAGCGTAGGCCATGCCCTGCCCGCAAGCCTTCGCGAGACCGCACGCGGCGGCATCGCCCAGGCGCCCTCCGCGCTCTCGGCATGTGCCCGCTGCGGCATCTGCGCCTAGCGTTTACAAAGCCGCCGTTCCCATACCTCAAATGCTCCTCAAAATGTGGTGAAAACTCCATGTCACGCATCCTATTTAAGATTGAATAGGTATAATCGCCTTTGCTAGATAGCAAGTTTTCAATCAAATCGAGGAAAGACCCGATGGCATTTGATGCACAATCCGGGAACGGTGGCGTAACCCCGCCTCAGCCCGTGACGCCCAACTCCACCAGAATCATGCCCCCTGTCCCACAGGCAGCTCGCGTCCATTCGGCAAGCGCACGCGCCCAGCAGCCTGCTGGCGCACATCGCGCACCCAACCATATGGCTCCCCCCAAGGCCAATTCAAATGCAGGTGGTTCTGCGCCCCAAGAGCCCAAGAACCGCAAGCGTGGCAAGATCGCAGCCGCCATCGTGGGAGGCGTCGTTGTCGTAGCCTATATCGCCGGCGTCATCGCCTTCTCCAATATCTACTATCCCAATACGTCGATTGCCGGCGTGGATGTATCTCTTGCCACAGCAAACACTGCAGCAGAGCGAATCGAATCCTCACTTGCAAACTACTCGATGCACCTCACCGGCTGCGGCATGGACTGGACCTTTACGCCTGCCAAAGGAACATTCTCCATCGACGCTAAAGCCGAGGCACAAGCCGTTCTAGCGGGAGATTCCGCCTTCCTCTGGCCCGTCAAGCTCATCCGATCGCTCGCCACGGGTAACGCCAAGGAAAACCTCGCCTCTCTCGACGAGACAACCAAGGCAACCTACGACAAGGACGCCTTTAACCAGGAGCTCTCCGCCGCCATCGAGGCTTTCAACCAAGACCGACCCGGCACCTTCGATGCCGCCGGCGCCTATGACGCCGATGCCGGCAAGTTCACCGTCGAAAAGGCGCGTTCGAGCCAGCGCATAAATGCCGATACGGTAACAAAGGCGGCAACGGAAGCCATCGAGCACGCTCAGTCCACCTGCTCCCTTGACGATTCTGCCTACGAGCCCCTCGCCGGAGGCGCCACCGACGAACAGCTCCAAAAGGCCTGCGACGCAGCAAATGAGTTGCTCGGCGTCAACGTGAATCTCAAGATGGGCGGAGCCACCGTGGCTACGCTCAACGGCGCCCAGATGTGCAAGTGGATCACCTTCGACGACTCGCTCAACCCCACGCTCAACCACGATCAGCTTGCCGAATGGATTCACAACCTCGCCGAGACCAAGCTCGATACCGCCGGCAGCGAGCGCACCTACACGCGCCCGGATGGCAAGCAAGTCACCATCGGCGGCGGCACCTATGGCTGGATCAGCGACGAGGCATCCCTCGCCCAGATGATCCAAGACGCCGTTGCCAACAAGCAGACGGGCGACATCGACATCCCCACCAAGCAGACCGCTGCAAAATACACCGATGCGGGCCAGCCCGATTGGGGCGCCTATGTCGACGTCGACCTTTCCGAGCAGCACGCGCGCTACTACGATGCAGACGGCAATCTCAAGTGGGAATCTGGCATCATTTCAGGCAATCCCAATGAGGGCAATGCATCTTCTACCGGCATTTACTCCATCAACAACAAGGAGCGCAACGTTAAGCTCACCGGCAAAAAAGATCCAGAGACCGGAGAGCCCATCTACATCTCCTACGTCGATTACTGGATGTCCTTCATCGGCGGTGCCGTGGGCCTTCATGACGCCAACTGGCAAGCATCTTCAAGCTTCTCCAATCCCAATGCTTACCTGAGCGTGGGCAGCCACGGATGCATCAACCTTCCGCCCTCCAAAGCAGCAGAGCTCTACGACATGATCAATGTCGGCGACTGCGTTGTCGTGCACAACTAGCAACACGCTCAAACGTCAATAGAAAAACGGCGAACCCTTGAAATGGGTTCGCCGTTTTTTGTAATCCGGCAACGTCCTAAACGCCGCCCTAGGCGTCGAGGCGCTTCTCCAGTGACATCAAGCCGTGCTGCGTAAGATCATTTGCAACGGCAGAAACTTGCTCGATAGGAATCGATCCGTCCGAAAGCACCCACACTCGGTAGATACCTACGATGCCGCTAAGCAAAAACGAAAGATAGTACTCAAAGAGTTCATCGGGCAAGTCGCTCGGCACCAAATTGCCGTCGAGCAGCGCACGTTCGAGCGGCTTACGAATACGAGTAATGAGCTCTTCGGGCGGCAACAGCTCGAACAGACGTTTATTGATGACGATGTTTTGACTTACCACATGATTCACCGTTGCGAAAAACGTATCAGCGGCAACTTGCACGTCTTCGGCGCTTTCGGCCTGGTGTCCGCTCAAAGCCTCCTCTACCGTATTGACAATATAGTCGACCGATTCCTCGGCAACGGCATCGAGCAGGCCATCGATACTGCCAAAATGCAGGTAAAACGTCTTTCGATCGATATCGGCCTCGCGCGCTATCGAGCTGATGGTGATTTCGCTCAGGTCCTTCTTCTCGAGAAGCTTCTCAAACGCGGCAAGGATCGCCTTGCGCGTGCGCACAACGCGACGATCAACGCGCACGCCCTTTTCCGTTTTAATATTGGCCATCACAACCCCTTTTGTAGAAGAAGATACAAACCTAGATACCTTTGTTGAATAGACACAATAGACTTTTCTACGTTTGTTGAATATATCACGTTTGGGTATTATTACTGTAGCGAATGCGTCAGGCGGTGCAATTTCGCAGATGTCGTCCACAAGCGACTCGTTACCGCATCTACGACCCCAGCCGTTTCTCTCAAAGACCGAGAGACCCCGCACTGCCCGACCACTCGTCGATGTCAACCAGGAGGGTACACATGGCACTCAAGCAAACCGCAGAGCGCGCTGCGCTCAACAAGCTCATCGACTATCTGGACGAAGACCCCGTAAAACACGTTGATAAGATCATGGACCTCATCAACGAGCTGGTACCGGATAACGTTTTCCCCACTCAGCGCGAGGCGTTCACCAATGTCATCAAGAGCCGCGGCAACTGGTACGACCTTATCATGCGCACATTTAAGCTAAATCCCGAGATGCGTACACGCCTGCTCAAGACCCTCATTGTCGACGGCAATATCCTGGCGTGGCCCAAGCAGGAGCAAAACCGTGAAAAATACCAATGCAATATCCCCTGGGCCATTCTCCTCGACCCCACAAGCGCATGCAACCTGCATTGCACGGGCTGCTGGGCAGCCGAATACGGGCACAAGCAAAATCTCTCTTTTGAAGACATCGACTCCATCGTCACTCAGGGTAAAGCGCTGGGTACGCATATGTACATCTACACCGGCGGTGAGCCCCTGGTGCGCAAGGCAGATCTTATCCGCATCTGCGAAAAACACCCCGATTGCGCGTTCCTGTGCTTTACCAACGCAACGCTTATCGACGAGCAGTTCTGTCAGGACATGATTCGCGTGGCCAACTTTGTTCCCGCCATCTCGGCCGAGGGCAACGAGCACACCACCGACGCCCGTCGCGGAGAGGGCATTTACAAGAAGATCGAGCGCGCAATGAAGCTCTTGCGCGAGCATGACCTGCCCTTTGGCATTTCATGCTGCTGGACCAAAGCAAATGCAGATGCCGTTGCCACCGAGGAGAACATCGACTGGATGATCAAGGAGGGCGCACTGTTCTGCTGGTACTTCCACTTCATGCCCGTCGGACGCGGCGCTACAGCCGAGCTCATCCCCACGCCCGAGCAACGCGAGCGCATGTATCACTTCGTGCGCGAGATGCGCGAGAAAAAGCCGCTGTTCACGCTCGACTTCCAAAACGACGGCGAGTACGTGGGCGGATGCATTGCCGGCGGCCGTCGCTACCTGCACATCAACGCCGCAGGCGACGTGGAGCCCTGCGTGTTTATCCACTACTCCAACGCCAACATCCATGACATGAGTCTTCTTGATGCGCTGCGCTCTCCCCTGTTCATGAAGTACTACGAGAATATGCCGTTTAACGACAACTACCTCAAGCCGTGCCCCATGCTCGAGAATCCCGATGTCCTGCCGAAGATGGTCGCGGAATCCGGTGCACACTCCACGGACCTCGTAGAGCAAGAGACACCCGAGCAGCTGCGTGAGAAGACCAAGGCCGCAGCTGAGGCCTGGAGCCCCGTTGCCGACCGCCTGTGGACGGATGAGAACGATTCCTTGTACACCAAGCGCCGCGACGATCGCACTCAGGGCATGGCCGAGTCCGACATGCACAAGTTTGCAGCCCAGGGCCGCCTCCTCAAGCAATAATGTGACAAAAAGTCGACAGGTTTATTTTGTCACATTTTCACAAGTCCTCCATATAGGTACGCAAAGCGCCCTCCCGGCAATAAGCCGAGAGGGCGTTTTATCAAATAGCGCCAGAAGCCGCCGGCATCAACCGCCGCTCAAGCACTCCTCTATGCGCGAGGCTTCTTTTTGAACTGAGACGGGGACACAGTGATGCCATCCGCCGACTGGCGCACCGTCCTTCGAGCAGCAGGCTTTTTGCGCGAAGGGCCCGAAGACGCGGCGCCATTGACGCTCGAGCGATGGGAAGACGATGCGGACGCTCCCTCAAGAGACCCGACAGAAGCCAGCGGAGCAGCAATCTCGTCTTCATGATGCGAGGGATGGCTGCGCTTCTTACCCTTCTTGTGCGCAGAGCCGGATGAGGAGGATTTGGCCGATCCAGACGAATCCTTACCAAAGCGACGCAGCACACGGTCCCAGCGAGCATGAATGCTCGCGTTGTGAGCGCTTTTAAGACCCAAAAGCGGCGCCGCCAGGATAGTAGGAGCAATAAACGTGATAAGGCGCCACAGAAGATATCCTGCTGTTGCAGCAGAACCAAAGAAATGGCCCAGAAACAGTGCGAAGCCGCCTTCGGCACCACCGGTGCCGCCCGGCAGAGGAACCGCAGAAGAAAGCAGCTGCACAAAAGCGCTCGCCGCCATGACCGAGAAAAAGTCGACCTCGTGCTTACCAAAGGCGAGCATCAAAAAATATGGCACCAAATAGAAGAAAGCAAGCTGCAGCATGGTGATAATGACGGTAAGCACCATCGAAGAGAAATGCCCGGCAGAAAGCTTGAACTTATCGGAGAACGAGTAGATCTCGCTGTCGACAAAGCCGCGCCATCCCTCAATCTTCGACTTGGACATGCCAACTCGCTCAAGCAGGTTGATAATCCAATGTGCCAGACGCGTCACCATACCCGGCATGAGCGCCACGGCAAAGATGCCAAGCAAGATGAGGCAGTGGCCGCCAAAACTGAAGACGCACAGCAGCGTGATGTCACCATAATGCTCGGCAAAATACGGCATCCGAGCCAAAAGCAGAATGGCACCCCAGGCAACGAGGCCAAATTGATACACGATAAATCGCGTGAACTGCGTGGCACCCGCCTCGCCCACGTTTTGCCCCGCCTTGGTCAAACGGTAAATCTGCGCAGGCGTGGAGCCCATCATCATGGGCGTGAGATTACCAAAGAAAATGCCCGAAGCCTCGACGGAAATAAGGTCGCGAATGCCCACAGGCGAATGGGGATCAAGCCACACGGCAATTGCGTAAGCAAGGATACCGAAAACCAGATACAAGAACATGAAGAAGCAGGCAACGAAGAGCCAACCGCCCTTCACAGACGCCATAGCACCCCAGAACTGCGCCATCTGTCCCGTAACCACCAAATAAACGATATAGGCGATGAGGACCAATCCGATGAAGATGGCACCGCGACGCGCGGTTTTGGTATCGTCGCCGCCGGCAACCTGAACGTCAACCTGCGGATGAGAAGTTTTGTGCTTAAGGGGCCCCGTCATGGCTCTCCTTTAATTAGACGTAGAACGTGTTCCATTGTACGTCCTGAGCGTCATTATCCCCAGACTTCCATGTAAGCCTGCATCACATTTTTGAAAGGTATGGCTTTGACGCATTCGCTAGAGAATGGCAACTACGACAGCAAGCAATATGAAAAAGGCTCCCGAAGGAGCCTTGAACAATCGATGGTAGCCCGTACCGGATTCGAACCGGTGATCTCCGCCTTGAGAGGGCGGCGTCCTAAACCGCTAGACGAACGGGCCATATGTAGCAAATGCAATGGCTGGGATGGAGGGAGTCGAACCCCCATTGACGGAACCAGAATCCGCTGTCCTGCCATTAGACGACATCCCAAGATGCATCCAGTCGCGTACGGCTGCTGCCGTTGCGCAAGAAAGTATATTACGGCAGATGCCATCGATACGCAAGCCCCAATTTAAACTTTTTTCGCCGGCTTAAAATCCGACCGAAGAGAAGGATCAAAAAAACCGACTGTGGAGCCAGACGTCAAACTGACTGTATAAGAAAAAGGACTCCCGAAGGAGCCCTGAGCAATCGATGGTAGCCCGTACCGGATTCGAACCGGTGATCTCCGCCTTGAGAGGGCGGCGTCCTGAACCGCTAGACGAACGGGCCATGTGCCGAAGCATTGCTGCCTCAATGCGCAAATTATATTACGGGATACTGAGGCTTTTGCGCAAGGGGTGATTTAAAATCGTTCTAATTTATGGATGAATCATGAAGAGACAAGGTAGGGGCATCTGCGCAAAGGCCGGCCACCCGCGCAAGATAGCGCAGCAAATCATCCCGGCGGTTGGCAACGCCACCTTGCATCGTCGCTGCGAGAGCCTGCTCCAGTAGCTCACCGATCCGGCGGCCCGGTTCGACGCCGGCGGCAATAAGATCACGGCCCGAAATAGCCAAAGTCTTTACGCTATATGCCTCGTCTGCCTCAAGTAGCTTGTGGAACATCTCTCGCATGTCCTCGACTTCCCACACGTACTCAAAGCAAAGCGCGGACTTGCCCAGCGCGTCGGCACGCTTAAGGTCGAACAGCTCATCCATGAGCCGCGGGGTGTCCACGCCCTCTGCCGCAAAGCGGTTCATCATTCCCAGCACGCTCTTTCGCTCCGCCTTAAGCGGGCGGTCATGATATTTAATGAGAAGACAGGCGTCGCGAATCAAGTCATTTGGCAATGCCAGGCGATGCATAATCTCCTTCGCCATCGTGAAACCAAGCTCGGGATGGCCGTAAAAATGGCCATGGCCCGCCTCGTCCTTATAAAACGTTTGGGGCTTTCCGATGTCATGCAGAAGAGCCGCCCACATAAGCGAAGGCGAAATAGCAACCGCCTGAGCGCCCTCATCGTCCTGCGCACGAGCGAGCACGCAGGCCACCGTAAGCACACGGTGGGTATGGTCGTAAACATCGTAATCATGGTAGATGCTGCACTGGTCAAAGTCCCGGCAGGGCGCAAGCTCGGGAATAGCGGCACACATCACCTCGGGATAGCGTTCGAGAGCATCTCCCCCAAGGCCGGTTGCGAGAACGCCCTGCAACTCCACGCCAACACGTTCACGAGCGACGGCATCGAGCAGAGGCGCGCAATCTGCCAGGGCCTTTCGCGTAGCGGGCTCCACGGTAAAGTCCAGGCGGCAAGCAAAGCGCACGGCGCGAAGCATCCGAAGGGCGTCTTCCTCAAAACGACGACGCGGCTCCCCCACCGCCCGAATCTCACGGCGTGCAAGATCGTCTACGCCGTCGTAGAGGTCGAGGAGCCCGCGAACAGGGTGCCACGCCATAGCATTCACGGTGAAATCGCGACGGGCAAGATCATCTTCAACGCGTTCAGCCCGAGTTACCTCCTCCGGATGGCGGCCATCGGTATAGAAGCCGTCAAGGCGATATGTGGTGACCTCGATGCGCTCTCCGTCCGCGATGGCGGTAATGCCGCCGAATTTGATGCCCGACTCAACCACATTAATGCCCGCAGCCTCAAGCGCTGCCTTGCTTTGCTGCCACGGAGCCGAGCAGCACATATCGACATCGTGAGAAGGTGCATGCATGAGGGCATCGCGAACCCAGCCGCCCACGACCCACGCCTCAAGACCCGCCGCCTCAAGCGCGCGCAACACGCGACACGCAGGCCTCGAAAGCCGCGTTCCCTCAAGATCGACATCCTCATATGCGCTGATATCCGCCACCGATCTCCCTTCCTCGTACGTTTCGCCCACCAGTATACCGACTCCGCTCCCCGCCCCCACTCCCCCGTGACAAAAAGTCGACAGGTTTATTTCGTCACATTTTCACGAGTCCTACATATTCAGACGCAGCCGACAGATACTCGCACCATGGCATCCGGGACAAAAAGCGACCGGGCTGGCGGTCGCCGTCTTTCTTTCGTCCTAGAACAGGAATATATTTGCAATGGTCAGCCGTCACGTTCCTGTTGCGCCGCATCGCACGGGAACGCATGCATTTGATTGGAGACAAACATGACCATGCACGCCATAGACCCCGCCATAACCCGGGAAACATCAGCCCGCATCGCGCAGGACCGCGCTACTGTCATTGCCCGCAATGCCGCCAGTTCCTGCGGCATCCGCGCTGCAGCACACAATCCACAGGCAGCGTCGCTCGCCTCGACCACCTTTGATGTGCAGCTCAAGCAGGGCGACATCACCAACCAAAAACGCTCTGGTCGGTGCTGGATGTTCGCCAGCCTCAATACCATGCGCTACCGCATCATCAAAAAGCTTGGCATCAAGACCTTTGAACTTTCGCAGGCCTATCCCCTCTTCTGGGATAAATACGAGCGTGCCAACTGGTTCTTCGAAAACATTATCGCCACTGCCAATCAAGACCTTGCCGGCCGCGAGGTGTCTTTTCTGCTATCAGACCCACTGTGTGACGGAGGCCAGTGGGACATGTTCCGCTCACTCGTTAAAAAATACGGCGTGTGTCCCAAAGAGGCTATGCCGGAAACGGCAAACTCCTCCAATACCCGTGACCTGGATAAATATCTCACCCGTTATCTGCGTGCATGTGCAAAGAAACTCCGTGAGGCGGTGAGCGCTGGCCAAACCACAGAAGAACTGCAAGCGACTAAGGACGAGATGCTCTCGGATGTCTATCGCGCCCTAGTGATCTGCTTGGGCGAGCCACCTGCGTCATTTGACGTCCGCATCCGCGATGAAAAGGGCGAACTCAAGGCATCGGGAACCTATACGCCGCAGGAGTTCTTCCGCGAGTACGTGGACATGGACCTCGATAGCTATATCTCAATCATCAACGCACCCACGCCCGACAAGCCTTATTACCGCTCCTACACCGTTAAATACCTGGGAAATGTCGTCGAAGATGGCGGTGTGCGATACGTAAACCTCCCCATCGAGTCACTCAAGCGCGTGGCGGTAGCGCAGATGCGCGACGGCCTGCCCGTGTGGTTTGGCTCCGACGTGGACCAGGGATTTGATTCCGAGCGCGGCCTGCTCGACCCCGCCTCAATCGATGTGGACGCGCTCTTCGGCCTGCCTATCGAGGCCGGTCTCAACAAGGGCGATCGCCTGCAATACGGCGAATCGCTCATGACGCATGCCATGACCCTGCAGGGCGTGAGCCTAGATGCGGCGGGCGAGCCAACCTCCTGGCGCATTGAGAACAGCTGGGGCGAAGACCACGGCCACGAAGGCTATGACATCGGCTCTGCCGCATGGTTTGACGAGTACGTTTACCAGGTGGTCGTAGACAAGAAATACCTTACGCCCGAAGAGCTCACCGCCTTCGAGAGCGACCCAATCGAGCTTGCCCCCTGGGACCCCATGGGATCTCTTGCCTAGCCCAACGCCCCAACAAGACGATGTGACAAAAAGTCGACAGGTTTATTTCGTCACATTTTCATCGGCTCTTCACGATCGCTGAATAACGCCCCTGCCAATGCCCGTCAATCGCTCCAGCTCACGTATGCTGAAGCCGCGCGCCCTTAAATCTCTCAAAAGGTCATCGCGTTCGGGTTTTGGCAGGGCTTTTATCTTCGCGGGACTTGCGACGCCATGTTCGGTCAAGACCTCAACTACGCGGGGGTCATGGCGAAGCTCCTCCAGTTCCTCCTCCGCAGGATCCCATATGGGCAAGATATTGTTCGTAAAGGCAACGAAGCCGCGCGGTCCGCCAATCAGATCAAGCACCACAGTCGTATCCGCAAGCCCTTCTTCATCGCGCGCGTACTGGCCATAGCTGCTCCATCGATAACGCCAGGAAGGTTCAATACCAGCTTTTTGCGGGTTATCGTGAATATAGCGCACGGTCTCGAGCAGCTGTGCGTCGTTTTTGATCGGCTCGCTCCAAAATCTCGCATCAAAAAGATGACCAGAATGACCCGTCTTGCGATTGTATATACGCGCATATGACGAGAGAACCGCTTGAAAAGCAGCAGACAGTGCTTGCTCTCGATCGAGTAACGCCAGATGAAAATGGTTGCCCATCAGACACCACGCGATAACGACGATATGCTTTTGCGCGAAAACCTCCTCGAGTTTTTGCAGTAGGAGAAGCCGGTCATCATCGTCCTCGAAAATCAGCTGGCGGCCATTGCCGCGAGCGATTGCGTGATAGTAGCCAGATTCCGACATTTTACGCGCGTCTGTTGCCATAATGCCCCCTCAGTTAATTGCATTTGACCACAGATTAGAAAAAAGCAGCTTTTAACAGGGGAAACAATGGCGAACGGTATCTGCGGAAATTCCGCTCCTTCAAATAAAAAAGATCGCAACATCTAACACAAATCAAACATGGCTGCTTGCAATGGCCAAACAAGACGGCGCAAAACAAAAGGACCCGCCGATAATTCACGGCGAGTCCATATCTCAAAGGCCATATTCAGTAAAAATCGGCGAACGGCGGAATGTGACAAAATAAACCCGTCGTCTTTTTGTCACATTTAGGCAATCGCGCGAACCTCGACGTGCTGGCGGTACTCGTCGACTTTGGCAAAATCGCCCTGGCCTGCGCACTCAACAACATTGGCACCCGTCGCCATGGCCAAACGCAGCGCATCCTCAACGTGCTCGGGATCGTCATGCCACATGGACAGGAACGCTGCGAGCGTAGAATCGCCTGCGCAAACCGTCGAAAGCACCTTTACCGGCACCGTGCAGCGCGCATACCAGATATGCTTGCCGTTGGAGAAATACGCTCCCTTGCCGCCCAGCGTGAGCAGCACGTTTTTGGCGCCCTTCTTATGAAGCTCGGCCATCGCGTCCACAACCGTCTGCTCGTTATCAAGCGAAACCTCGAGGCCAAAGATGTCGAGCAGTTCATCGTCGTTGGGTTTAATGAGCAGCGGTTCGGCCGCAATAAGATCGGACAGCTGAGGGCTCGAGATGTCGAGCACGAACTCTGCACCGCGAGCCTTAACACGCGAGATGACCTGCGAAAGAAAATCTTCGGACGTATGCGGCGGCAGAGAGCCGGAAACAACCAGGCACTCCATATCCTCAAGCGAGTCAATCAGGTCGTACATTTCCTGCTCGTTGGCAGGGTTCACCGCAGCGCCGGCGTTCACCATATTGAACTCGCGGTCCTGAGCGTTAAGAAATACATTCACGCGCGTAATGCCATCGGTCCACACGGGATGCACGTCGACACCTTTGGCCTCGGCGCCTTCGACGATAAAGCGGCCGGAAAAGCCAGCAAAAAAGCCAAGAATAGCGGTGTCTTTACCAAAGTGATGCAGAGCAAAAGAAACATTCAGACCCTTGCCGTTCGGACTGTAGACGGCGTCGCGCGTGCGCGTAACGCAGTTGGGTTCCAAGCCATCGCATGTAATGTTGTAGTCGATCGCAGGATTGGCGGTAAGGGTGTAGATCATGATGTCTCCTTTGTATGGTCCACGAGGCGAAATTGCTGTGTAAAACCGCTCCTAGCGTACCAAATCGAAGACCCGCGAAAGCCCTATCCAAAAACAAACAAACACGACAAAAAGCGAAAGACGGGCAGCGATGCACGCCAGCGGCGAGCATTCAGACATCGAACCATCTACCTGCGCAAACTTCAGCCAACGGTCGATTTAAACCCGTTAACGGTAAAATGTGACAAAATAAACCTGTCGACTTTTTGTCACATAAATAAGGCCGGGTGCCATAGGGGGATATAGCACCCGGCCTAAAAGACCGAACAATATGTTCGAGACGAGGCGACAGCCTTACGTCCTACAGACGAGGAAGTTTGCGGACCTCGATGCGCTTGCTGTACTCGTCGACATGCGAGAAGTCGCCCAGACCAACGCTCTCTGCAACGTTTGCGCCGGTAGCAAGAGCAAGCTTCAAAGCGCTCTCCACGTTGTCGCGATCGTTGTACCACATGGTGAGGAACGCGGCGAGCGTGCAGTCGCCGGCACACACGGAAGAAACCAGCTTGATGTTGAACTGGCGCTTGGCGTACCAGATGTCCTCGCCGTTGGAGAAGTACGCGGAGCCACGGCTACCCATCGTGAGCAGAACGTTTTGCACGCCCACCTCGTGAGCCATGGCAAGAGCGCGGCGAGCGTCGTCATCGGTATCGATGGTGACACCAAAAATCTCACGCATCTCATGATGGTTGGGCTTGATGAGCAGCGGCTTCTTAGAGGCAAGCGTCTTGAGCTTGGAGCTGGAGAGGTCGAGAACCACATCGGAACCGCGCGCATGGGCATGATCCATGACCTTGTCCAGGAAGTCCAGAGAGGCCTTGGGCGGCACAGAGCCGGAAACAACCAGGCAGTCAAGGTTACCCGCGGTATCCAAAATGTCGTAGAGCTCCTGCTGAGCTTGCGGAGTAAGCGGAGCGCCCGGATTCAAAACGCCGTACTCGTGCTCGCCATCATTGAGGTACGAATTGATGCGGGTGATGCCGTCGGTCCACACCGGGCGGCAGAGGCAGCCCATGTTCATGGTCTCATCGACAATAAAACGACCGGTAAAACCAGCAAAGAAGCCGAGAGCGACGGAGTCGACACCAAACTTCTTAAGGGCAAACGATACATCGAGACCCTTACCATTGGGCGTGTAGCTAGCAGTGCTCGAACGAATGTTTTCGTCGGGCACGAGCGTCTGACAAGAGACCGTCATATCGACGGCAGGGTTGGCGGTTAACGTGTAAAACAAAGGTCCCCCTAACTTGAGTACAGGGCCGCACGACATGGGATTCCACACCGTACGACCCTGCAAATTACCTATCTCATGACCTACGCACGATTAACGAGCGTTAGCCTCGAGAAGTGCCTTGACCTCTTCGGCAGTGTCAAGCGCCAGAGCCTTCTCGGCAAGAGCGTCGGCATCGGCCTTGGACCACTGGGAAATGGTCTTGCGAGCGCGCAGGATACTCGGTGCAGACATGGAGAACTCCTCCAGACCAAAGGAGATGAGCACCGGCTCCAGCAGCGGATCGGCAGCGGCCTCGCCGCACATGCCAACCATGATGCCAGCCTTGACACCGCTCTCGATGATGTTCTTGAGCGAACGGAGAACGGCCGGGTAGTACACCTGGTACAGGTTGGAAATGGTGTCGTTACCACGGTCGGCGCACATGGTGTAGCCGATCAGGTCGTTGGTGCCAATGGAGAAGAAGTCGGCCTCCTGAGCCAGCTTGTCGGCGATGAGGGAGGCGGCAGGGGTCTCGACCATGATGCCAACCTCGATGTTCTCGTCAAACTCGACGCCCTCGGCCTTGAGCTCAGCCTTGCACTCCTCGACGAGAGCCTTGACGGCGCGAACCTCTTCGACGCAGGTGACAAGCGGGATCATGATCTTGACGTCACCAAAGGCGCTGGCACGCAGCAGGGCGCGCAGCTGGACCTTGTACTGGTCGGGGTTGGCTAGGCAGTAGCGCACGGCGCGGAAGCCCATAAAGGGGTTATCTTCCTTGACCATGTGCAGGTACGGGATCTCCTTGTCGCCGCCCACATCGAGTGTACGGATGATGACAGGGTTACCCTTAAGAGCGGTAGCGACCTTACGATAAGCCTCGAACTGCTCGTTCTCGGAAGGAAGCTCCTTGGCATCCATGAACAGGAACTCGGAGCGGAACAGACCGATAGCCTCTGCGTCGTGCTCAAGAGCAGCGGTAACGTCGTCGGGGCTACCGATGTTGCAAGCGAGGATCTTCTTCACGCCGTCGGCGGTGACGGTCTCCTTGCCACGATAGGCCTCGAGAGCCTTCTTCTCGGCAGCGAAGGCCTCGGCGCGGGCGGTGTAATCGGCAAGGGTGGCCTCGTCGGGATCGGCAACGACAACGCCCTTGGAGCCGTCGACGATAACGGTCATGCCGTTCTTGAGCTCGGTGCAGGAATTCTCGACGGAAAGAACCGCAGGAATCTCGAGAGCGCGAGCGATGATGGCGGAGTGAGAGGTGCGACCGCCGGTCTCGGTAACGATAGCGGCAACGTTCTTCTTGTCGATGGTGGCGGTCATGGAAGGCGTGAGGTCATGCACGCAGATGACGGTGCCGGCAGGCAGCACGGAGAGGTCGACGACCTCGCGACCCAGTAGCTCGGCCAGAAGGCCGGTGCGGATGTCGGCGATGTCGGCAGCGCGCAGACGGAACATCTCGTCGTCCATGGAGAGGAACATGTTCTCAAACATGGTGGTGGTGTCGACGAGTGCCTGCTCAGCGCAGGTGCCGGCATCGATAGCCTGGTTGATCTGATCGCTCATGCCGGGATCCTGAGCCAGCGCGATGTGGCCGATCATAATCTCAGCCTCGTGCTCGCCCACAGAGACCTTCATGGCCTCAGCCTGAGCCTCGGTCTTCTGGCAGAAGACGTCGAGAGCCTTAGCATAGCGCTCCTTCTCGGCAGCAGCGTCCTCAACAGCGTGCGCCTCAAAGCTCAGATCGGGCTCGACAGCAACGGCAACGGTGCCGATACCGATACCCTCGGAAGCGTTTACTCCCTTGTACATGCAGATGTCCTCTCTCTTTGGCGCCCCCGTCGGGCGCCCTTCTCTCTTTGGTGCCCAGATGCGGCACCGCATAAAATAACGCAGGCACTCACCCTCATGGGGCGGGCTCCTGCGCTATGTTACCTAAAACTACAGAGCATGATGTGCAAATTACTCGCCCAAGCCACTCTTGATGAGCTCGATAGCGGTGGACAGGGCATCGGCCTCGTCCTCGCCATCGCAGCGAATCTCAACCTCGACGCCGCTCTTGATGCCGGCGGCCATCAAGGCCATGGGGCTCTTGCCATTGACCTCGCGAGTAGAACCCTCGTCCGTGACCGCGACAACCTTCACATCGCAAGCGAACTTGCCCATGGTGGAAGCAAACAGACCGGCGGGACGCATATGCAGACCCTGGGGGTTGATAAGGGTGACCTTCTCGGAAACCATGACGACTCCTTTTTAACCAATCACGCGCAGCGTGCTGGCACGCGTGAAACATACCTCGCATAGTTTACCTCAAAGAGAGGCTAACCCCCAAGTATGCGAGAAGACATCAGGTTTATTTACACACCCGGCTGCAATGGGAAGAAAAGGACTGCTCAACGGCAAAATGTGACACAACAAACCTGTCGTTTTTCTGTCACATCATGAAAAAGGCGCGCCGCAGGGTGGACCTGCGACGCGCCTGCTAGGCAACGTTTTGCTCTAGACACGCTAGATGCTGTTAAGCCAGACGGCCGCTAATGGCATCGAGCACCTGGGAGGTCTCGGTAGCGCCCTTGACGGTGGTACGGAAGTCCTCGTCCATAAGCGCCTCGGCAACCTTGGAAAGAAGCTTGAGGTGCGTGGTGCCCGCCTGAGCCTCGGGGATGAGCAAGGCGATGGCCACATTGACCGGAGCCTGATCCATGGTGTCCCAACCGGCAACGCCCGAATCGTCCTTGACCACAATGACAGCGGGGGTCTTAACGGCAGCGCACTTGGCATGCGGGATGGCAAAGCCGTCCATCATGCCCGTGGTGCCCTCGCTCTCGCGAGCAAGAAAGGCCTGCATGAGCGCATCGGCGTCATTGGCGATACCGTTCTTCACGGCCTCGTTGGAGATAAAGGAGAGCACGTCGTCGCGACCAGCGAAGTCCTGACCCAAGAAGATGTTCTCCTCCTTGACAAAACCTTCGGCAGCGGGAGCCTCAGCGGGAGCGGCCACAGCGGCGACAGGAGCAGCCTCGACAGCAGGAGCCACCCTCTGCTTCTTGCCGTACTCGACCTTCTTGAAGAGCACGAAGAGAATACCGCCCACGATGGCACCGATCAGGATGGCGATAACCCACTGCAGGCCGCCATCCACGACGGGCAGCACGAGGAAGCCGCCGTGGGGCGCGGGATCGTGAACACCAAAGAAGATAGTGAGGATCGAGGCGATAGAGGAACCGATCATCATGATGGGCATGACGGGCCAGATGTTCTTGGTCATGAACGGAATGGCGCCCTCGGTGATGTGCGTGCAGCCCAGGATGAAGTTGACGATACCGGCGTCGTGATCTTCCTGACTAAAGTACTTCTTGCCCACAACCACGGCAAAGGTGGTGATCAGCGGAGGAACGATGCAGGCGGCGGAAACAGCGGCCATGAAGTTGGTGCCGAAGTTGTACGTATCGGTGCCAACACCTGCGGCGAGAGCCTCGGTAAGCATAGCGGTACCGGTGACGTATGCAGCCTTGTTGACCGGGCCGCCCATGTCAAAGGCGCACATACAGCCAATGGCCAGACCCAGGACAATGGGGCCGGAGGCCGAGAGGCCCTTGAGGAAGTCCATCATGGCCGTGTTGATGGCAGCCATGGGACCAGAGATGCCGAGCATAACCATACCCACGATGAACGTGGAGAACAGCGGGTACAGGAAAATGGCCTTCAGACCATTGAGGTTCTGAGGCAGCTTGGCAAAAACCTTCTCCAGCAGCAGGATAACGTAACCAGAAAGGAAACCGCCGACGATGCCGCCGAGGAAGCCGAAGCCCACGCCCGAGCCACCGGCGTCAATCAGACCGGTCTCGGGCGAGACGGGCAGGCCGGTGATGGCGATCATACCGGCAACAAAGCCGGGAACGAGCGCCGGACGCTTGCCGATGGATTCGGCGATATAGGCCGAAAGCACGGGAACCATGAGGTTCATGGCAATGCCGCCGATGATCTTGAGCATTGCGGCGAAGGTGTTGTACTGGACGTTCGTGGAGTCGAACGACATGATGCCCCACAGGAACGACACCGCGGTAAGCACGCCACCGGCGACGACGAACACGAGCATATGGGAAACGCCGTTCATAAGGTGCTTATAGAGCTGGTGTCCGATGGACTCCTTCTCCTCTGCAGCGTCGTCTGCAGCAGCGACGACCTTAGAAGCGTCACCCTTGGCAGCCAGGGCGCGGTCGATCAGGGCACCTGCGGCCTCGACGGACAGAGCCTTGGACACGCCGACCGTCACCTGGGGCTTACCGGCAAAACGCTCTGCCTGAACGTCCTTATCGGCAGCGACCACGACGGCACGAGCGCCGGCGATCTCTGCGGGGGTAAGCTCGTTTTCGATTCCAACCTGGCCGTGGGTCTCAACCTTGATGGTGAGCCCGCGCTCAGCCGCAGCCTTCTCCAGCGCTTCCTTTGCCATAAAGGTATGCGCGATGCCGGTTGGACAACCGGTTGCCGCGATAACGTCATACTGCTGAGCCATACGTCCCTCCTTCTCTCTAGAAGTGAGCGCCCTCCCCTTTTGGGCGCTGCATCCTCGATCATCCGCAAGACGTGCAACGCGCACTCCTCCCGGGTTTTCGCCAAAAATCATAGCACGTGCGTACACGGCTTCTTCGCAGCGGGATACCGCACAGGGTGAAAGGTTCTTTCATGCCGGTGAACGGTTTATGAAATGTTTTCTTCAAATACCAGCTCAGAAGCCGTGATAATGATTGCAGTAGCTAATTGGCCAATACCGTTCACCGAATTGCGGAGGTTTTCATGGCAAGTGGAGAACTCAGTGCGTTATCGCTCATCACGTCTACCCGTGAATTCTCGAGCTCAGAGCAGCGCATCGTAGATTACATCCTGCAGCATCGTGACGAGGCCCCCACCATGACCGCCGCACAGCTCGCGCGCCGCAGCGGCACTTCCGAGGCCACGATCTCACGCTTTTGTAAACGCCTGGGTTTTGACAACTACCGCAGCTTCCAGTTTTCGCTCGGGCGCGACCTCACGCTCAAGCACGACGGGCTGGACTTAGACGGCGAGGTGTCGCTCGAAAATGTGGGCGACTCGCTTAAAAGCATCCTGGCCACCAAGGTAGGCGAACTGGAGGCAACGCTGCGCGGCCTCGATGGACCGACGGTCAGCGCGGTGGTAAAGCGCTTGGCAGGTGCCGGCGTTATCCAGATTGTCGCTGTGGGCAACACCAACTCCGTGGCACTCGATGCCACGTTCAAGTTCTCTCAGCTGGGACTGCGCTGCACCACGCACGAGGTAAGCGAGATCGCCGTGGGCTTTGCCCTCACCATGCATCCCGAAGACGTCCTGCTCGTAATCTCCAACTCCGGACGTTCCCAGCGCCTGATGCGCATTGCCCAGGCAGCCAAAAACCGCGGCGCCTGCGTGATTGTGATCACAAGTGACGAGCAGTCTCCCCTCGCTCGCCAGGCATCATACGTGCTGCGCACCGTAAACCACGAAGCACTGCTCACCACGGGCGACTTTGCATTCTCCAAGATTTCTGCCATGGCGATTGTCGAAACGCTCTATTACTTCTTGCTGCCCGAGATCGAAGGCGGCCGCGAGCACATCAGCCGTTACGAGGAGCTCATCCAGCCGGACAAGGACGTGGAGTAGCGAAGACGGGCGAGTAGGCCCAGCAACCACTAAACCAATTGCGCGTAATCCTGCGATTGATGAAGCAGGTGAACGACCGCAACCGTATCGCCCTTGACCAAGTACAAGGCAACATAGCCCAGCAGACTCGCCTTGCGATAGCCAGCCGCCCGCAATCGTGAGTCCCGGGCCTCGGGGTACATAGCAGGAAATGATTTGATGTTACCGAGGAACTCCAGATATGCCCCGGCAAGCTTCTTGGCAAACGAAGGCTCAAACAGAACGAACTCCAGATAATCTAACGTCCTCACAAGCTCATCGTGCACGGCATCGGTCTCAACAACCTTATATGCCATAGCGCGCCTTGAGGTAGTCGGCAGTCTGCTCCGCTTCATGGACGTTTCCCGCCGCAATCTGTGCCTCGCGCCTATCGAGAATCTGGTACAGACGCGAACGGGCAGCCTCGAGGCGCAGGCCCTCATACTGGGCCGGAGACATGGCAATGAACGATTCCTTGCCATTCTTTGTAACGACAACCGGCTCCGTGGCAGAAAGAACCGTATTTGTGAACTTCGACGTATCCTTAAGATCTTTGATGGGAACGCAAATGGGCATAACGACCTCCTTAACTGCTGTTATGCTGAGAATACCCTAATTATGGGATGATTATCCCATACATGGAGCAGCAATCCCGAAGCTTTATTTGTCATATCACGAACCGAACCGGCACGGTATAATTAAGTGTATATGCGCCATTAGCTCAGTTGGATAGAGCAGGGGACTTCTAATCCCAAGGTCGTTGGTTCGAATCCGACATGGCGCACCCCATTGTTTATGAATACGCCCCGTGCAGCAAGTGCTGTGCGGGGCGTTTTGCCGATGTCATCGGGAAGCAGAAAAGCCAGGCCTTTAAATCATGCAGCAAATAAGCCGTGACCCCCAAGTGTTCACACTTGAAAGTGCCTAAGTCACTAAAATAAGATTAAGAATAGCCCGCAAAAAACACCCGCACGAGTCCAAATCTGATAAGAGAAAGCAGAATTGCAATCATGCCAACTGAACCGACTATATACACGATTGTTCCTGGTTATAACGTCGAAACATATCTCGATAGTCTCGCTCAGTCGCTTTCCAACCAAACCTATTCAGGTAACAAAGTCGTCATTTTTATTGACGATGGTTCCGAAGACAAAACTCTAAAGAAAATGAATGAACTCTCGATTGAAGGCTTTTCAAAACATGTAGTCTCCAATAGCCATGAGGGTGTTTCTGCGGCCAGAAACACCGGTTTGGATTGGATTAAACAGAACTGCAGCGCCGACGGAATCGCTCTCTTCCTTGATGCGGACGATATGTTCACCAGCGAAGCTTTCGATCTCATTGCCCAACAATTTATGAACAACAACCTCGACATCCTCGCCTTTGGCTCACAGCCATTGTATGAAAGCGAGCAGCTAAAGAAAGAAAAACCAGCATATCTCTCCTTTTACAAAAGAAAAGGAAGTTATCCAGCGGTAATGTCCGGTCAAGAATACCTGCACGCGGTTCTACCCAACGGCGACTTTCGCCCCAATGTCTGCCATCAGGCATTCAGCCTCTCTTTTCTTAAATCCGCTCAACTACGCTTCTGCAATGGAATCATTCATGAAGACAACCTTTTCAGCTTCGAGGCATTACTCCATGCAAGCAAAGTCAAGTTTATAGCGAACGAGATTTATATACGCCGCGTGCGCCCCAACTCGATTATGACTAAAACCGCCAGTACGGCCAATCTTGATGGCTACTTTAAATGTGCTCTTAAAGCACTTGGTTACCTATCTGAAAGCACAGTCGTCGTTCGCCGCAGCGACGACTGTGCAAGCGTCATCAATATGTGGCTCTCTTCAGCCTCTGAATATTACAGCGCGTTAGACGCGAGCGAAATCTCCGAACTGCTGGCCCTCTATGCGCCCGAAGAGCAAATTCTATTTTATGAACTCGTTGAACAACGAGCGCGATACACAAGAAATCGAGAATCGGAGCTGCAGGCAGCACGCAACGCTGCTTACCACGATGCAGAAAACGTCACTAAAGCAAAATTTGAGAGTAGCATCTCCTTTAAAATAGGCAGAGCAATTACCGCTATCCCTAGAACACTCCTCAGGCGTTAAGGATCGGATATGAAGATTACCGTAGCGGGCGTTGGATATGTGGGCCTCTCGCTCGCATGCCTGCTTTCCAAACATCACGACGTCACCGCCATCGATATCGACGCCCACCGCGTCGAATCCATCAATGCGGGAATCTCGCCCATCCGGGACGAGTTGATCGAGGCATATCTCGCAAGCCGCCCCGCAACTCTCACGGCAACGGCCGACCCCCATACGGCATACGTTAAAGCCGACATCGTGATTATCGCCACGCCCACCAACTACGACGACACGACGCACAGCTTTGATACCACGAGCATCGAAAGCGTCCTCGATCTTGCCGCCGCCCTCAACCCCGATGCGCTTGTGGTCATAAAGTCGACGATTCCCGTTGGCTATACCGAGCAGATTGCAACGCAATACCCACAGCTTCGCATCCTGTTCTCCCCCGAGTTCCTGCGCGAGGGACATGCTCTAGGCGACAACCTGCACCCTTCGCGCATTGTCGTTGGCACGCCAGACCCCGCACGCAAAGAAGACGCTGAGCTTTTTGCACGCCTGCTTGCCGATGGGTCGGAAGACGACGACACCCCCGTATTGGTGACGGGTGCCACCGAGGCGGAAGCCATCAAGCTCTTTGCCAACACCTATCTAGCTCTACGTATTTCGTACTTCAATGAGCTGGATACCTATGCGGAGAGCAAGGGACTCGACACCAAGCAGATACTCGATGGTGTGTGCCTAGACCCCCGCATTGGCAACCATTACAACAACCCATCTTTTGGCTATGGCGGCTACTGCCTGCCAAAAGACTCCAAACAGCTTTTGGCAAACTACGAGGATATCCCACAAGACCTCATGCGCGCCATCGTCGACTCGAACGCCACGCGCAAGGCCTTCATAGTAGAGCGCATCTTGGCCAAGCAGCCAAAGATGATTGGCGCTTATCGCCTTGCCATGAAGGCAGGATCAGACAATTTTCGCCAAAGCTCGATTGTCGATATCATTGACGAGCTGCATAAGCGCGATGTTGGGCTCATTATCTACGAGCCAACACTCGATGCCGAGCAGTTCCACGGCATCCCGGTAACGCACGACCTGGCGCAGTTCAAAGAGTCTTGTGACTTGATTATTGCCAATCGTTTTAACGATGAACTTTTGGACGTAGCCGCCAAAGTCTACACGCGTGACCTGTGGCACAAGGACTAGCGCCGCCGCAAGCCGCCCCGGCCTACGCCAGAGACATCCCGTACCACCACCCCTTAAGCCAAAGGACAAGACATGCCTACCGTCTCCGTAATCATCCCCAGCTACAACGCGGCGGAGTATATTGCGCAAACGTTGGAGAGCGTCCTTGCCCAGACGCTCAGCGATATCGAGGTCATCGTCGTGGACGACGGATCGACCGATAGCACGCGCGATGTCGTAGCGGAGTTTGCTTGCAAAGATTCACGCGTCACGCTCGTTGAACAGGCAAACCAGTTTGCCGGAGTGGCACGCAACAACGGCATGGCCAAAGCTCGGGGCACATACCTCTACTTCCTCGATGCGGACGACTATATCGAAAAGACAGCCCTCGAAGAGCTTGTCGATGCCATTGAAAAAAACCATACGGATATCGCCATCGCCAAATCGGAAGGCTTCGATAACGAGACGGGCAGCACCTGGCCCATCGGCGGTGCGCTCAACGGCATGGATTTTGGTTGCCCCGTCGAGCATGCCGAGTATTGCGGAAAGCTATTCCAAAGCTTTATTGGATGGCCCTGGGACAAGCTCTTCCGCAAGGACTTTATCGACCGGATCAAGCTGACGTTCCAGCCGCTCAGGACCACCAACGATGCCCTCTTTGTCTTTTGCGCCCTGGCGCTGGCCAAAAACATCGTGTGTCTGGACTCTGTGTTGTTTCATCATCGGACCAACAACAAGAACTCGTTGGAAGGCTCTCGTGCAAAGAGCTGGAATAACGCGCTGTGCGCTATCCGCGCCATCGGGGATTTGTTGAACGAATCTGAAAATGGCAAGACTTGTCTAAACTCCTATTACCGCTGGATCCTCAACTACTCGATTTGGACCATCGAGAGCTTGCCCGATAACGAGGCAGATGCCTATCTTCGCGAGGTTGAGCCCATCATCCGCGCTATACCCCGCAGCACCGACCTTCGCCTGGATCCATATGAGAACAGACTCATGGAGCTGCTGGATGCCAACAGGGCAAAGGCCATCTCCTGTGCCATCGCAACGCTGAGAGAGCGCGATAACGCAATCTGCGAGCGCGATAACGCAATCTGCGAGCGCGATAACGCAATCTGCGAGCGAGAGGAGCTAGCGCATACACTTGAGGCGGAGCGTCAGCAGTTTGACTCCTGGCGAAACGAAAGCGAGAAGAGACTTGCAGATATATATGCGTCCCATTCCTACAAGCTAGGAAATACCTTGCTTAAGCCTCTGAGCAAGGTAAAAGACATTACCAGGCGATAAAATGACACAAGACAGTCCGTTGAACGAAAGAGATCGATTTACTTGAACAATAACCCCACGGCACCGAGCATTTCCATTGTTCTTCCCGTCTATAACGGAGAGAGCTATCTGGAAACAACCTTAACGAGCATACAATCACAAACGCATTCGGACTTCGAAGTCCTGTGCGTAAATGATGGCTCGACCGACAACAGCCTCAGTATTCTAGAAGAATTTTCCCAGGCAGATACGAGGTTTCATGTCCTTACGCAAGAGAATTCCGGCCCGGGTGCAGCGCGCAATACCGGTCTCGATGCAGCAACGGGAACATATGTCATCATGCTCGACGCCGACGACATTTACGAGCCAACTCTTCTGGAAGAGCTCTATGCAAGCGCGGAGGCGCACGGCAGCGATGTTGCTGTATGCAGGTCCTCGCAATTTGACGACTCCACCGGTGCTCCTGTCGATTCGTGGTGGACTATCAACATCGCCCAGATTCCAGATATGCCAGTTTTCAATGCCGCTGACATGCGCGACTTCATCTTCACCGCATTCATCGGCTGGCCCTGGGACAAACTGTACCGCCGCTCGTTTATCGAAGAAAATGCTATCCGCTATCCACGGCTATCTAACAGCGAGGACCTCTATTTCGTCTTCCTTTCCCTTGCACTTGCCTCAAAAATCTCCATTGTCGACACCCCACTCATCAGCCATAGGGTCAACCGTTCGGGATCGGTCTCCGGCTCGCGCGCAAAAGACCCACTTGCTTTCTACGAGAGCACTTGTCTGCTAAAAGCGCAGCTCAAAAAGCACCCGAACCTTTACGAAAAAACCTCTTGGGGCTTTCTCAATTGGGCTATCGGGTACTTGGTGTGGAACATCGAAACCATGGACGACGAAAGTGGCCGTCAAATACAGCTAAAGGCCCTTGCGAATGACGAGTTCCCGGAGCTTGAAATCGGGCTTCACTCCCCCGCTTTCTTTGGCCTGGAACCCACCGCCTATGCAAGGTATTGTGCCCTCCTGGACGAAGCAATTGGAAACGATGAACAAACCGCAAGTAGCGCAAAGCAGCAAAAGCGCCACCGCATCATCCCGCGTTTTATAAAATTCCTCGAAGGAATCCAGTACGACGGCTTTCTCCGCACTCTGCGTAAGAGCCTTGGTTGGTTCAAGCGAAAGCTCCTAAAACAGGCAGTTTCGCAGCCGAGCTCCCATATAGCACGAGGGTCGGACTTTGCCCTTACTGGCAAAAATGCAGCTAAGAATATATCCTCTCGCACCTTAGGAGATTGATACATGAGCAACGCAACGCCAAAAATCTCAGTCGTCATGCCCGTATACAACGCCGAACCTTATTTGGAACAGGCGCTTGACAGCGTTTTGGCACAAACGCTTACCGACCTCGAAATCGTATGTGTAAACGATGGCTCGAAGGACACCTCTCTCGAGACCATGCAGCGCTATGCTTCAAACGACGCTCGAATCAAAGTTATCAATAAGCCCAACGGCGGCTACGGCAACGCCATGAATGTGGGCATAAGCAATGCCACCGGCGAATACGTGGGCATTCTCGAGCCGGACGACTACCTTAAGCCCGAGATGTTCCAGAAGCTCTATAACCGGGCAATTCAGGACGACCTCGACTTTGTTCGCTCTGACTATTACCGCCTCACCACCGATGAGGAAGGTATCGACCATCTTGAGAAGGAACCCATTTGCAACAAGAGCTCCTATTACAACAAGGTGCTCAATCCGCAGGCCAACGTCGATCTGTTCAACATTCGCATGGAAAACTGGACAGGCATCTATAAGCGTTCCTGGCTCGCAGAGCACGACATCAAGTTCAACGAAAGCCCCGGAGCAGGCTTCCAGGACAATGGTTTTTGGTTCCAATCCTATTGCTGGGCTACCAAGATCGCCGTTTTGGATGAGGCATTCTATTGCTATCGCCAGGACAACGCCGCCTCTTCGATCAACCAATCCAATAAAGTGTTTGTCATGCTCGATGAGTACCAATGGATTGAGAATTGGCTGAGGAGCAACCCTGAGCTGTGCCAGAAGTTTATTGGCATCTTTGAGTACAAAAAGACGCACAACTGCGAGTTTGCTTTTAGCAGGCTCGCCGATGAGTTCCAGCTTCCGTTCCTGGAAAGGTATTCTGCCGAATACAAACAGGCTTTTGACAATAACGAGATTGATGAAAAGCTATTTTGGCCCGACGAGCTCAAGAGGCTCAAGAGCATTGTTGCGGATCCCAAGGCGTACGTAAACGAGGTTCGCGACAGCAGGGAATGCAAGTCTGAGCTCGATTTAGCTCATGAAAAGGGCAGGATAGCAGTCTTTTCTTACTACCTTAAGGAAGAAGGACTCACTTCAGCGCTCAAAAGGGGTCTATCCTCCATTTGCCGATAAACGCAAGGCTCCCTTAATGAGCGCGTAAAGTCAAAGATTCATGATGCGAGGCCACTTTGGACACATGAGTTACAGCGGAAGCCTTAAAAGTAGCACTCCATCTTTTTTCTTGTGCAACCTTGGCATTCTGGTCTGAAGACATATTTCGATTGCTTTATTCCTTCCCCTCAACGGCACATCCGGCTGAATCCAGTTGGACTTCAGGTAATAACAGCAATCAACCTGCGTATCTTCCCGTCCATGATTCTCCGGCAGTTTATCCCTCTATCGGATAAACGTTCTATAGCGGAAACCAACCTCTGTCTTAAGAAGGTTTACATATGTGGTTCGAATTCAGCATCGCATTTTTTCTATACATAGCAGTCTTGTTTATACCAACTTATTATTTTCTTTCTGCCCTACAGATTGACCAACGCATATCCATTTCGATGGCCCCCGCGATAACGGCCTTTTCCTATTCGTTAAGCGGCATTGTGCTCTATTGTCTAGGACTTAAGTCCTCACCACTGACAATCATCTTTCCTTGGACTTCTCTTTTTCTCGCTGTTGGTATTTTCATTAGGCTGAAAGACAAACGCAATTTACTTCAGGATCTACTATTTATAGACTTTCACATTCCCCTTATCTATATCTTTGTCGGCATTTTAGTTACCACTGCAGTGTTTGTAGCCAATCTCGATGGGGCTACCGCTTTCTTCCAAGACGGAACAGACAATTATTATCACCTCAACGCCGTACGAAGCTTTGCACAAAGCGGCGATATGTCTTGTCTGTCTGCTAGCCTTTTTGAACACAGCACCAGCGCCACTGTTGGCGCAAGTTTTTATCCTGCCGAATGGCATATACTTGCCGCCCTTTGCATGCAGACACTTAATATTGAACCGACTATTTGTATTAATGCACTCAATACAGCACTTATAGCCGTCGTTTTTCCGCTAGGTCTTTATTCATTTTTAGTATCGATTGATTCGACCAATCGCAACCTTCACATTGCCGGATCCGTTACGACGCTCTCGGTTTGTGTGTGCCCTTGGAAATTTGTAATTTGGGGGCCTCTCTATGCCAACCTCTTAGGTCTTGTCTTTATATCAAATACGTCTAGCTGTTTTATATCACTTCTCGACGGAAAACATGGTAAACGCGTTAACCTGGCAGCATTATTCATTACCGGGTGCTTCGCTATTGCACTCGCTCAGCCAAATTGCATCATGACCATGGGCGTAATATTGGCTCCGTTTTTAATCCGCAGCATATATAAAACATCAAAAGAAAGAGGGTTGCCAGCGGCGTTCTTGGCATGCGCGACATCCATTGCCATTCTGTTATTTTGGCTCATCTGTCGCAACAGCCCAGTTTTCTCTGGAGTCGCGAATTTCAGCTGGGACCCCATCCTAGATGCTAAAAGCGCCGCACGCTGCATACTCGAATTGACCCTAATTTATAACAATAACCCACCTCAATGGATTGTGGTCGCCTGTGTACTCTTGGGCATTATTCGACTTGTTTCGTTACGCCGGAATCGATGCTTACTCTTTTCACCGCTTTATTTTGCTATTTCATATATCATCTGCATTTCAAGCAGTGGATTATTAAGAACATATCTCTCGGGATTTTGGTACAACGACTTCTATCGAATCGCGTGCATGTATGGATTGTGCCTAATTCCCCTCGTATCTTATGGACTAGAATTAATTCATAACGCAATTAAATGCGCACTTACCAAAATGGGAATAGGTACCAAGGAAATACATGTCGACTCATTAATCCAAGTGCTATCAATTGCTTTATTTTGTGTTATCTGCTATGGACATAACACCTTTATCCCCTTACTAAACAAAAATGCAGGCTCTTTTGATTTCCTAACCTCAACGATTAAATACCAATACACCCTTACAAGCCCTACCGCCTCCCTAACTATTGGAGACTCGGAGTTCCTTAAAAATGTTGAAGCAATTACGGGAACTCACAACCTTGTGATTAACGATCCCAATGATGGAAGCGTTTATGCCTACGGACTAGACAACATCAATACCTACTACAGACGGTTCTTCGCACCGCAAAACAACGATACTTCGGATTTAATTCGAACAAGATTAGCCGACATTTCATTCGATGACCAAGTCAAGGATGCCGTCAAATCAATAAACGCGAAGTACGTCCTCGTCCTCGATTACGATTTCAATGGAGAAAGCGGAACAAAGTACTTTGATTTTTACGAAAGGGACGACTGGAAGGGTATTCACAACATAAATGAAAATACTCCTGGCTTTGAGCTTGTTCTTACCGAAGGCAGCAGACGTCTCTATCGAATAACCGCACTAGATTAATGACGACAACGATTCTAACTTCGTATCCTTGCCTTCTAAGCTCTATTGTCCGAAGCTTGAACAAGCACCGCCAGCACACTGTGATAACGTCGGGAAGGTTGGTGTAACGGCCCTTACGGCCCCTGCGTCCAGGATTTGAAATCAGTTGATATCCTAGGCAGTCTCTACGTTGACGACAAGCTCCGGGCTGGATTCGATCATCTTCCTGGGCATCTTCTTCAGCTCCGACCAATCGTGTTCCCCGGAGGCGCCGGCCTTGCCCTCTCGAACCGGCGCAGCCATAGCATCGCGGTAAAAGCAGCCGCGAATCCCAGCACCAGGTATTCGCCCGTGTACGCAAGCTACCTGTACCGTATCTCCAAACCCAACGGCTGGACAACGACCGCCCCAGGGTTGAACTTCAAAAACGACGCCTCATCATCCACCAGCGCGGGGGAAGCCGATTCGGCGGTGCTCACGATGGCATCGGATGCCGAAGTGGAGAGCGCGACGGTATCCTCGACCGATTGCAGGGTCAAAAGAAAGATGGCGACCACAACCACCAGAGTGGCAAGCGTCGAGACCCAGCGGACAAACGCCTCGAGCCCCAACCGATCCTTTATCTGAGAGATCCGGAGTCCTGTTATCGCCACAACAGCTGAACCTTTCTATTCACCGCTTCGTTAACGAAGAGGTTGCCCACAATTGCCACCGACACGTACGGTAGTGTCGCGTGTTTGTGTAGGGCTCGGTTCTCGAGGGTAGCCGCAGGCTGCCAAGGAACCGAAAGTCGCCTAGAATGCCGTCATTCTAGCGCATGCCTCGCCGCCTTCCCGCCGACAACGGGGTTGTCCGCCGCAGACGAGCGCGATGATCCCTGCCGCAGCTCTGCTGTCGGCGTAGGGCGCGAGCACCGTGGTCGCGGCTGTGTTTCGTCAATAGTTTTTGAGCAGAAGGCGCAGAGAAAGGCGTCGTCAAATCATCTAGTCTCAAGCGTAATCACAAGTAAGATTTATCGTTATAAAAGCTGAAGCGCCAGTTTTTAAGTTGCGAATCAGCATCCCCGTTGTCATCAACAAACTCAGAGAGCATATCCGCACCGTCGGTAATTGGGCAGCAATCGCCCTCGTATTTCATAAAAGGAAAAGCACCATCTCTGGAACCAGCAGCAAACACAAAACCTGATGGGTTGATTGCCCAACAGACATATGCATCCTTTCCACGAGAAAGCAACAACGATCCGTTGCAGCCGTTGGGCAAGAAGCGGCTAAACGCCTCGTCCAAAGACGAATAGGCACCGGAATCCATCCAACTCTGATTCTCCAAACTTGCAATTATCCAAAGAAAGGACTTCATCTCTTCCAGATATGTCCAGTCAAACCATATTCCATCTTCATCGAACCCGCTCCTCCCTTTACCCGATTCAAACCGTTCAACCTTAGGGTTGGCGTTGGCGGCGTTCGTGCCGACCTCATGCTTAAAAAGCAGCCAAGTAGGAAGCTTTTTCAGGCGGTTTTAAACCTTCAAGATACTTATGGGCATTCCGTCCGTTGAAATGTCTGATGTATCGAAAGTTTGGAAACGACACTATTGCGATTTTAAGACACTATTGCGATTTTAATAAACTCCTTTCTAGTCAGGTTCTCTTCTAGAACGTTAATACGCATGTACATCGATTCAAGCGAAGCATAATAGGCAAGCACGAGAACATAGGGTGCGATGAATATTGGGTACCAGATTGAAAGAAATAGCGAGCTTAATTCATCGCCCCAGTCCATAGAGGACCAAGCATTTGACAGCAGCAACGTTGCTGCAACAAATACAATGATGCTCAAAACAGCCCTCACGTTTTCAAACAAACGTAGATTGGATACATCACGTTTGGATGAAAATAGGGCATAGCCAATACCCAAAAACAAAAGGACTACTTGAAGAGCAACTTCAAACAGAATCGGGAAACAGACCAAGTTGATATAGAAAGACGTTAGTGCGCCAAAGCCGACTTCGTGCACAATCAATTCGTTTTTAATTGAAGTGACCGATGTTGCCTTAGAAGCAATATACATGGAGGGAAACCCAACAAATACAACCTCAAGAATCGTATCCAGCAAGATGCCTGTATTCCAAAACCCGCATTCAAACGCGCCGTATATCAAAAGCGCGGAGTACGTCACAAGAATGAGCGCAGGAATCAGGATTTTTGGATTTAGCGCAAGTTTGATAACATCAGCAAGCGATTTAATAACGCTTAACAACTTACCCTTAGCCAGAAGATAAATCGCTAAAAGACCTATCAATATAATTGAGGCATATTCACGGTTATCCATTTGTCCGATGAGAGTTGCAGCCACCCATTGGACTCCACTGAGGATCAATCGAGCCCCCTCCTTAGCCATGTTTAATCTAGACTCAAGATCTCGCCGAGCATCACCCCACCTCCGCCGTCACCATGGATATCTACACCCACGTGAACATTGACTCCAAGCGCGAGGCAGCCGAGACGCTGACGAAGGCGATGGCCGCCGCGCAGGCGGAGCCTAATAGTAACGCCGCTTCTATCAAACGTCATTGCTCCGGTGAGCTTGGTGGATACTCATCGGTAAGAGAGCCGAGGCGTCCAAACCTCATGAAAATGGCAGTTTAACCCTTGGCCAAGCCAGAGACATATCCCAACGCGTCAGGAAGCGACGAGCTCACGGCATCCAACAGCACGAAGAGCTTGATGCAAGTCTTGCGTCGGACCGGCTTGTACATCATGCCGTGATCGAGGAAGTTCCGGTTAAGCTCGCCTTCTCGCTCGCGGTTGAAGTCATCTCCTGACCTGAAGAAGTAGTCCACGGCCTCGCATATGTTGACAAAGTCGATTATCGAAATGGCCATGGCGGGGAGTTCACCGTCACTTCCATCTGAAAGCGAACCTTTCAGCTTTTTCAGCTCGCGAGACCAAGACCTTTGTTTACGCGTGCCCCACTCATCTCGTCTCGGCCCACAGCATGCGCGAAACAGCTCTCGGTCAATAAGCGAGCAAAGCATCATGGCACAGGGCTTATAGTGCCTCTCGCGGAAAAGCACGACGGCCTCGCGAAAGTCGACTTTCTTGGCAACGCTGCCCTCAAGGCCAGCAATAAGGGCGTCAACATCGAGGAATGAGAGGTAGACGGCATCGGCCTCCCCCAGCGTCGAGGGGCAGTGCGGCGGGGAGTTGTAGGTGAACTGGTCGTTCGTGATTGCCCAGCCATACGAGCCCCAACGCTTTGAATCCTCAAGGATGGCCTCCCAGTCGAGCGATGCGCCTATCTCCGCTAGCCGCTCCATCAAGGAGGCTATGTTCGAGCACACGGACTCCCGGAACTCGTCAAGGACACCGAACCGGGAGCTCAGTTGCAAGCTAAGCTGGGCGGCAAAGTTATAGAGGCCTTCGAGGTTTTTGGTGAACTGCTCGGTTATGGCGCGCACGGAGTCCTGGATCTGTGCAAGGCCTTTGAGGTGCGGGGCACTCGCGCCCCAGATGGCGTCCGGAGTGCCAGAAGAAAGCTTCACGATGGCGCCAGAGCGGGCGGCGGTATCGTGAAGCTTATATTCGTTAGACCCCGAGCAAGCACCGCCCTGTTGTTCATTAGACAAAGTTAACTCCTAACACGCGACAAACGGCCAGTCCAAGGGCTGGTCGCATAGCCGGCCCAAAGAAACGTCCGCATCCCCCGATCACTTCCCCATACGGCATTGGACCAAAATTAGGACGAGCAACCCCAGCGAACACTTCAACAGCGAGATCGGCCGCCGAATCCGCGTCGTCGGCCGATCTCCGACAGGAAATCCGAGCTGATGCCGGTGACCGCCAGGCTGGAATAAACAGTCGAAAACAAATGGGACCGCAGGCGCTACCTGGACGTATCGCTGCTCGAAACGGGGTTTAGGGCATTAACGCCGGTGGCCCCATCTAGACATCGACAAATTTGCGAATGATCTTTGACGGTACCACCCGTCATCACGCCCTCCTGCTATCTCGCCTCCAACACGCAAGGAGCCTACCAGCTTTCTCGGCAGAGATCCTATCCCCACCGTCATCGCCTCCATTCGCAACGCAGAAAGCTGCCGCAATCAGCTGGAAGTCTTCCGGCAACTCGAAAAAGCTGCCGTCTGCGCGCGCCTCAGCAAGAAGACCGTCGATCTTTGCGAGCTCAACCACCTTTGCGACACCAGTCTTATCGAATGAGAAGCTCGTTACTTCGCCGCTGCCCAGCGAGGTGTAACGCACCGGCCCGAACGAGAGAAAAGACGCGCATCCCGCCCCGTCAGCATTGGCAACCCTTTTCGCATAAGCCATGAATTCATTGGGTTTACGTTCCTTGAGCAAGATCAACGCATAATGACACTCATCGACTAGGAACAGGTTCCTCGCGGTGGCGTCCTCGCCCACCTTGGCGCAAACGGCATCGGAAAGCTCGAAAATGTCGCCTTCGGGCAAAAGCGTATTGCAGCCACCGTTTCCCCTGTCATTCAGGCTGTTCAGCTGAGATATCAAGAAAGGCGCGAGCGGATAGATCACTCTCCCCTTGCTCTCGTCCACCGATGCTCGCAGGATTTCACCAGACTTGGCAGGCCCCAACTGTTTGAACAGCAACTCGATGAGTCTGAGGAGTTCCAGGTCGGCGCTCGTCGAGGCCAAAGCGGCGTAGCTCTTTTCCCTACTCAAACCCAAGGCCAAAAGGCATGCCTTGGCGACGACTTCGCCACGTTCTTCCTCCAACGTCGATACACGGGCCCTCATAGCCGACACAAAGTCGATCATGCTCGCCGCTTCAGCGTGCTTGCGCAGGGCTTCGAGCAACACTTCGCCCTCGCTCACATTCAACGCATCCTGCACCTCGTGAACATCGATGCCGTCCGGCATGTTCGAATGGAAGTATAGATCGAAGGAATCGGCCCGCCAGATACCGTTCAAACTCTCCCTCGAGTAAGAGACGCAATGACTCATGCCAGTTTTATTTGCCACCTGCGGGAAGATCCTGCAGACGGCCTCGACCGCCCACTTGGCCTCGGAGCTCGGGACTATCTCAGAAAACTGCGCCTCCAAATTGGCGAGGTTGTCTTTCAGATCCATGTTATTCATATATAACGACGATCCGATTGTGCCGCAAAGGAAGTCCTTGTGCACGCGAATCCAATCTACGAGCTTTGGCACCTTGAGCTCCAGCACCGCCAAGGCGACAACGTCCTCGAAGCAGCAGAATCGCGGCAGAATGCTCAACTTCGCCTTCAACGCATTCGTGAACCGCCGAACCTCCCTTATGGTGAAGAACCGATTGTTCAGAAACGTCAGGCAGACGCCGTTCCACCTGTTGTCGTCGAGGTCCTCCTGCCTGTAGGCAAACGCCTCGAAAATCGCGTTGATGTCCTTGAGAAGTATCCGCTCCAAATCGCCCGATGAAATGGACGGTAGGCGCACAGGAACCTGGACCACCTTCTCCAGGTATTCGGCGCCATCGCACTTCTGGACCTCACTTAAAGCCCGCGTAACCACCTCCTCATCGAATGAAAGAAGGTAGTTTATCTTGGGGAGCTTCGCCAGAGAGGCGACGAGCTGAAATACCATACGCACCTGATCGTTCGGCAGCCGATCGATATCGTCGATGATCACTACGACCCGCCCATCGAACTTGAGGAGCTCCTCCTCAAGTCTCTGTTTCTCCGCGGAGACGCTTCCCGCCCTATCTGCGGATTTCCTCAACTTGCTCGCCAAACGATTACCGAAGGCGGGCACAGCAACGCCTGCAAGCGGCGCGCCCGCCAAACTGGCAGCGGCGCCGGCGGTAATTATCAAGGCTTCAGAATATGCCGCAAAGGCATTGAGCACCTCGGGGCGCTTACCGCGCAGCTTGCTGAATAGCGTGCGCCGCCCATGTGCATCTTTATCAAGCGCACCCCCGACTTCCTTAAGGAACTGAGCGAGCAGCTGCTCGGCCGTGAGGTAATTCCAGGGCTCGAAACGGACGACCGAGACTCCCGCCTTGCCGTCATCGTTTTTTCGGGAAAGCGCATTTTCGACGAGGTTTATAACCGAAGTCTTGCCTGAGCCCCAAGGCCCGTACAAACCAATGACAAGCGACTCAGGGCCAGCTGCGGATTTCAGAATACCAGCCAGTCTCTCAGCGAAAGGGATCCTTCCGATAAGATCTTGTTCCCTCGCCTTGATTGGTGTATCGGTGGCAAGAGATAGGTTGGAATTATCCAAGGCCACTGCCTCCCATTACAGTTAGAAATGAGCTATTCGATGCCCCCCCACATTAAATATGCGTTCACTAGAATCGGCTTGTTTACTCGTAGGGGGGGGGCTAGCGCCGATGGTAGACCGCGGCGGCATAGCCTGCAATCTCCCCCAGTGCGTACATGAGTTAGTCGTAGAAGCCAGCCGCATCGAATCCAGCTGTCATATCAGCCTCATTCGATGGGAACCACACGCATGGACGCGATGCGGAACAAGCCGTCGTCCCAAACTACGTAGTTGCTGTACGTCTTGCTGCCGTAGTATTTGATCCCGTCGATGCCGGCATGGCGGCAGCATTGGGCAACGAAGTTCGGCACGAGGTACTCCGGCGGAATGACCTGGTTGGTGTTGGTGAATGGGAACCGAAGGTACTTCAGGAAGTAGTTGGTCCCGCGGCCCACGCCGGAAAGGTCGATGAGGCGGACATCGCGCTTGCCCTCTATCTCGGCGACCTGGGCTTCGTCCTCCGAACCGTGCTTTCCAATCTCCTGCATCGCGCCGTGCTCTGTGTCGGAGAAGTAGTAGTAAGCCTTCTGCGGGCCGTTAAACCTCCCCGCTTTCACAAACAGGCGGGGTGCTTTGGCCATGTCGTCCTTGAGGTACGGGACCGTCCCTGCGGGCTTCAGTCGAGCATGGTAATAGACCGGCCTGTCGAACGAAATCGTATCCCTCCAGTCACGAACCGTCTCCCAGATAATCCTACCGGCCTTGCAATCCCTTGCGAAGGCGGGGTCATCCGAGCAGAGCTGCTGAAGCTTCATCATATCAACCTCGGTCAGCCCCTCAAGGAAGGACAGGGATGAGGTCAGGACGTTGAACGAACGAACGTTCGCGGATATCTCGCCGGAATCGTCGCCGACGCAATTGCAGGCCCCGGAGTCCGTCTCGGCGTCCGTCGCGAGCAGCCTCTTCCCCTTGATGTCGACCGAGACATTCTCGCTAACGGAGAGCCGCTCGAGCGAGGCCTTGCTGAGGTCCCTCACGAAGGTCTTGGTACCACGCGGCATCGAGCCGCCGTAGCCGAAATCCCCGAGGGAATCGACAAGTCCGCCGACATTGCCAAGGAGGGCGATGTCGGGGCCCCTGACGGTCAGCCCGGAAAGGCTGCTGGCAAGGCTCTCGTAGACGCCGAGGTAGTCTTTGGACGCAAAGCGGTCCGCCATGTCCCGAATGGCGGGCGTCTGGAGCGAGGCCGTACATGCCGCAAGAAGTTCTTGCTGGGCGGAAACAACCTTCACGACCTCGGAAGCTCGATAGGAAGAGAGCCAGCCGCTGGAGTTGATGGAATCGAGGACCGCATGAATGGAGTCGAGGCGGACGCCCGCCGTAATGGACTTGATGCTGTCGGCAACTGCTTCGAGGGCCGGCGCCATACTAGCGTAAACCGCCTCGGACGTCTTATGCATCATCTCGGTATATGCGACGGACTCACTCAGAGCCTCCGCCATGCTGAGACGCATCGCCTCCGACTCGCGCAGCGCCTCGGAGAGGTCCGTGCGAGCGGATGCGGAATCCTCGTCAGCCCTCATCTCATCCACCGTAGCAATCGACTCCCCTCACCAAATGGCCTGACCTGTCTTCTATCCGAATCGCCATGGCCGCAGCCTGCGTCAGCGGCGACCCGCGACTCGCCTCCCTATCATACCAGCCGCAAGCGAGAAGACCTTTCCCGGACTCCTGCGCAGGGCAAAAACGAACACGAAGTAGAGGGCGACTTGGATACTAAGAACGGTCGAGCCTCCTCGATCTCATGGAAGAGAGGCTGCCCTCGACAGCATCTGCAGGGCTCGCAATTAGCTTGGCGACAGCCGCCGCTCTTGTCGCGGCAGGGCTTTACGCCAGACAAAGGAAAAGCCACCGTTAAAGAACGGCGACTTTTGCCCTCGCATATTTAAGGGGGACTAGAGCGTCTTGAGGTACTCCCCCAGCTCTTCCTCCCAGTCGGGCATGTGGAAGCCGGCGGACTCCAGCCTGGACAGATCGAGCGCGGAGTTGACCGGGCGCGGGGCGATGGGGCCGGCGGCGCTGGCGTAATAGTCGGCGGTCGACACCGGCACGACCTTCCCGCCGTTGCCGTTGGCGGCCTCGAAGACGGCGCGGGCGATATCGGCCCAGCTCTTAACGGCACCCGAGCCGGTGCAGTCGTAGGTGCCGTAGGGGGCCTTGTTCTCCAGCACGTGGAAGATAGCCGCGGCCATATCGCGCGTGAAGGTCAGGCGGCCCAGCTGGTCGTCCACGACCGTAATCTGGGTGAGTTTATCCTCCGGGTCGGCGACGCGATCGGACAGGCCCTTCATGGTCTTGACGAAGTTGTGCCCCTCGCCGATGACCCAGGAGCTGCGCATGATGTAGTGGCGCGGGCAGCCGGCCACGGCGATGTCTCCCGCTGCCTTGGTCTGGCCGTAGACGGAGAGCGGGCTGAAGGGCTCGTCCTCGTCGTGGACCTCGGCCGTGCCGTCGAAGACGTAGTCGGAGGACACGTGCACGAGCGTAATTCCGTGCTCGGCGCAGGTGCGGGCGAGAAGAGCAGGGCCCGTCGCGTTGGCCTTCCAGGCGATCACGCGGCCCTCGGGAGTCTCCGCCCTGTCCACCGCGGTGTAGGCTCCGCAGTTGATCACGGTACCGTAAAGCGACCAGTCGTAGCGCGAGTACGCGGCCGGGTCGGACATGTCGAAGGTGTCGATGTCGCAGAAGTCGAAGTCCTTGGCGACGCCGCGCTCCTCGGCAAGTGCGCGGACCGCATGGCCAAGCTGGCCGTTGCAGCCGGTGACCAGGGTGCGTTTAGGCGCCATGGGGACGACGTCCTTCAGCATCGGGTGGTTGAGGTCGGCCTCGGACACGGTGGCCTCGTCGAGCGGGATCGGCCACTCGATGGCGAGCTCGGGATCGGCGAGGTTCACGAAGGTGTAGGTCTTCTTGAGCTCCAGCGACCAATGCGCATTCACCAGATAGGTGTAGGCGGTACCGTCCTCGAGCGCCTGGAAGGAGTTGCCCACGCCACGGGGCACGTAAATAGCTTTCGAGGGATCAAGTGTGCAAGTGAAAACTTTGCCGAAGGTCCGAGAGCCTTCACGAAGATCAACCCAAGCGCCGAAGACGGAACCACGTGCAATACTGATGAACTTATCCCAAGGCTCCGCATGAATGCCACGGGTCACGCCACGATTCTCGTTGTAGCTGATATTGTTTTGAACAATCTTAAGGTCAGGAATCCCGAGCACGGTCATCTTCGCGCGCTGCCAGTTTTCCTTGAACCAGCCTCGAGAGTCACCATGAACCGACAAATCGAGAACTTTAAGTCCGTCGATTCCAGTTTCGGTAACATCCAGGTCTTTCTCAAATGCGATGTCCGCCATTACGCATAGCTCCAATCAAAGATAGGTGCCCTTGCGGGCCCAGAATCATCCCCATGCCCCCTGGATCCGCAAAGGTGCCTATGGCTGCAATGCTTTTTCTGCAGGAGTTCTTACTGCCCTTGGGCACGATACCGTGCTTCAGTAGCCTCCTTGGCCGGTCGCCACCATGCCTCATTGGCTACATACCAATCAATGGTTTCCCTCAGGCCCTCAGAAAAATCGGTATGAGACGGTTTCCAACCAAGCTCACGCTGCAGTTTGGTGCTATCGATGGCATAACGACGATCATGACCAGGGCGATCGGCAACCCAATCGAAGTCCTCGGGGTCGCGCCCCATGGCCTCGAGAATCATACGAAGAACGGCGATGTTGTTGCGCTCGCCATTGGCACCAATGAGATAAGTCTCTCCCATTTGGCCTTTGGTAAGAATGTCCCACACGGCGCTGGAATGATCCTCGGTATGAATCCAGTCGCGAACGTTCTCACCCTTGCCATAGAGTTTCGGGCGCACGCCGTCGATGATGTTCGTGATCTGACGCGGGATGAACTTCTCCACATGCTGATAGGGACCGTAGTTGTTCGAGCAATTGGAAATAGTAGTCCGCAAGCCATATGTACGAGTCCAGGCGCGCACGAGCATGTCAGAGGAAGCCTTGGTAGAGCTGTACGGGCTCGACGGATGGTAGGGAGTCTCCTCGGTAAACTTTGCCGGGTCATCGAGTGCCAGATCGCCGTAGACCTCGTCGGTGGAAACGTGATGATAGCGGATACCGTACTTGCGCACCGCCTCGAGCAAACGGAAGGTCCCCTCCACGTTAGTGTGCAGGAAGGGTTCGGGATCCGCGATGGAATTATCGTTGTGGGACTCTGCCGCATAATGCACGATGGCGTCATGGCCGGGGACCAGCCTGTCCAGCAGGTCGGCATCGCAGATGTCGCCCACAACGAGCTCCACACGATCAGCCGGCAGACCAGCAATGTTCTCAGGGTTGCCAGCGTAAGTCAGCTTATCCAGAACTGTCACGTGAACCCCGGGATGATTGTTCACGACATAATGCACAAAGTTGCTGCCAATAAACCCGCAGCCACCCGTAACGATGATGTTCTTAGGCTCGAAGATTTCAGACATATTCAAATCGCTCCTAGTACTCGCGGGGGCTATTGACAATCTCGCCAGCAGCAACCTTCTTGAGGTGCTGACCGTAAACGGACTTGCCGTAGGCCTTGGCAGCCTCGAGAAGTTGATTGGTTGTAATCCAACCGTTCTCCCAGGCAATCTCTTCGGGAACCGAAACGGGTAGATCCTGGCTGTGCTCAACGGCACGGACGAACTCCGCGGCCTCATGAAGGCTCTCCATGGTCCCGGTATCGAGCCACGCGTAGCCACGGCCGAGAGTCACAACGGAGAGGATTCCCTCATCCAAGTACATGCGATTAAGGTCGGTGATCTCGAGCTCACCGCGGGCCGAAGGCAGGACCTTTGCCGCCCTAGCCGCAACATCGCCCGGATAGAAGTACAAACCAGTCACGGCATAGCTGGACTTAGGGTACTCGGGCTTCTCCTCGATGGAGACAGCCTTCCCTTGTGCATCGAACTCCACTACACCAAAGCGCTCAGGATCGTCGACATGATATCCAAAGACCGTGGCACGACCAACACTGGCGTTCTCCACAGCCCTCTTGAGATGGCGGGAAAGACCGTTGCCATAGAAGATATTGTCCCCCAGAACAAGCGCACACGGCTCGCCAGCGATGAATTGTTCACCGATGGTAAAAGCCTGCGCAAGGCCATCCGGCGAGGGTTGCTCAGCATACGTAAGGTTTACACCGTAGCGTGAACCATCGCCTAGCAGGCGCTCAAAATTGGGTAGGTCCGTTGGCGTCGAGATGATCAAAATGTCCCGGATACCCGCCAACATGAGGGTGGACAGCGGGTAGTAAATCATGGGCTTGTCGTAGACCGGCAGCAGCTGCTTGCTGGTCACAAGCGTAAGCGGGTACAAACGCGTGCCCGACCCGCCAGCAAGGATGATACCTTTCATAGACTAGCCTCTTTCCACATGGCTCTCGTCATTGCGATGACGTTCATATTTTTCAATCGCCAGTTGCTGAGTAAGCTCGCGCAGCTTTGTATCGAGCTGGGAAAGACGGACGCTCAACTTAAAGCAGACTATCAAGAGGATAAAGATAAAGAAGAGGAAAACGAAGTTCGAAGGCGATATGGTGCCAACGAGATTCGAAAGCCAGAAAAATACCTGCGGGAAGATGCTAGCAAGCAGCAGAAGCGCCGAAAAGCAGAACCAGAACAGAGAATCCTCAAGACGCATCTTGGAATCGCGGATTTTCATGGTCATATAAGCAAACGTGAGCAGGGACGCCGCAAACAGCGTAATGCGAAGTGGAAGCGTCATGCGGCATCGCCCTCCAAGCGCTTACGGAAGAACTGGATAAACAAGATAGACAGGGTCATGCGAAGCATGTACTTAGCGGAAGATTTCCAGTTAAAATAGCTCTCCCCCGCCTCGCGCTCTGCCATGGTTACGGGAACCTCAACAACCTTGGCGTTGGCCGACCGAATGAGATACGAAACGGTATCGGGCTCGGGCCCCATATTGAGACCAAGCGCAAGAAGCTTAATCATGCGAGAATTAAAGGCGCGCATGCCGGACGTTGGATCATGGATGGTCTCGCCCGTAGTGAGCTTAATGGCAGACTGGATGATATTGCTACCAAACATGCGAAGCGAGGTGCCCTTAGGCTGATTCACGAATCGTGAACCGATAACGACGTCAGCATGCTCAAGAGCGCGCTCAAGATCGGGAATATACTGCGGCAGATGCTGGCCATCGGCATCAAACTGAATGGCGCAATCATAACCATGCCGATAGGCGTATTTAATGCCAGCCTGAAAAGCGCCCGCAAGACCAAGATTGCAGGGCAAATCAAGGAATGGATAGCCATTTGCACGGCAAATATCAACCGTATGGTCAGCCGATCCGTCATTAACGACAAGATAATCGACCCCAGGCGCCGTTGCCGTAAGCTTGGAAACAGTAGTCTCAAGCGATTCCTCTTCGTTATATGCGGGAATGATAATCAGAGTTTTCAAAACGAGCTCTCATAACGTTTAGTTGATAACTAATTCATAATAGCGAAACTATTAGTGACTATACCTGAGCCAATGCAAATGCGGTAATTTCTCAAGTTTAAGGATAAGAAGTGTTAAGGCCCATGAAGCGATGAGCACGATTGCAAACATGGCATTTTGACTAACGCCAACCTGACAATAATCTCTTAAAACAAATTGAAGATTTGCGTGCAAACAAAATGTCACGGTGCTCGTGCAGCGCAAGAAACGCGCATGTCCGATTCGGATATCGCAGCTAAGCAATAACAGAAACAGAGGCACGCAAAGCAAGGGAAGCGAAAAATAGCAGTCATCCGCAGCCGCCCAGCCATGGGAAACTATTAAGAACTGTTCCCCATAGAGTGCAACGATGCCTAGCAAACTCAGGAGTAATAGCGTCTTTGTATTCAACGTCCCGTGTTGCGTCCGTTCCGCAAGCATCTTCCCAACAATGACCCAAAACAGAGCAACCCAATAGTTGTTGTAGCTAAATCCAGCAGACTGGGCAAAAACGCTCATATGGGCCTGCATGTACGCGGTGTTTCCGTAACTGCTCATCAAACAACATGCGCAAAACGGAATTATCGACAAAAGCAGCAGCTTGCCGTTAGAGAGATACCGTGAAAGTACGGCTACCAAAACAGTTGCGATAACGGCAGCCATAATAAACCAGGAAGCAATGAAGGTGCTGCCCGTAAAAAAAGAGCGAGTCCACAAGGCAAGTCCGTTAAGAATGCCGTTTGAAAACCACTGACGATACCTAATGGTTGGCATCAAGAAGACCAACATCCAAAACAAATAAAGACGAAGGTTCCTAGAAACATACTTTTCGATATGCAGCACTCGTTCCTCAAGGTCGGATAAATCCTTATGGTGATTGAAGAAAAAATAAGATGAGATTAAGAAGAAAAGGGGGACAGCGGTCCTGAGAATCGGACGGAAGAAAACCGCATATCCATCAAATGGGCGAACATGAATCGCAACTACAAGAATGCTTAGAACAAATTTGGCTACATCAACTGAATCGTAATTTCGACGCACTGCCGTCATCATTCCCACATCACCCTGTCTATCCGCTGGACGACCCCGTGCAAAAGGAGCGATAAGACACCCCTCATGGCGCTCAATTGGCAATAAACCTATAATATCCAATGCCTGGATGACTACCCAAACGCCACCATCATTGCAAATCCTACGTTGAGAGAGCCTGAATGCCAAACGTATCCGTCATCATGTCCACTTATAAAGAGGATCCTGCTCTGGTCGAAGCTGCTGTCGATTCGATACTCAATCAGACTTATAGCAATCTGGAACTCCTGGTTGTCATCGACTGCCCAGATAACTATGCCATCCAGGCATTATTGGACCAAAAACAGCAGGAAGATGGCCGAGTCGTCATTATTAGAAACGAAGAGAATCTCGGTCTTGCTATGTCCTTAAATAAAGCGCTCCGCGTCGCAAGAGGACAATTCATCTGCCGTATGGATGCCGACGACATCTCTATGCCGAATCGAATCGAATCTCAACTAGCTTATCTAACTGTCCACGATTTGGATCTAATAGGCGGGCGCATGACCGTGATAAGCGAAAGCGGAGACAGGCTATACGATATCCCCCAACCACCCACAAGGCCTGAGTCGGTTAAACGGGCGCTGCGATGGAACAATTGCGTTCCCCATCCCACCTGGTTTGGAAAAGCTACCGTATTCGAACAGGCTTATCGAACCATCCCGCTTTGCGAAGACTACGATTTTTTACTTCGCGCTTCAATGACAAATTGCAAGATAGGAAATTGCGACGAGATAGTGCTCAAATACCGCATGACGTCCGAGAGCGTCTCACGAACCTCGCTCTTTAAGCAATTCCTCTATCAGCGATTTATTACGAAGGAATTCAAAAAAGGCAGCATCGCAAATCTAAAAAATGCCAGCATTTATGTTGTTGATAATTACTCGGATTCAAAAGCCAATCGCTACGCCAAAGCTAATAATCTGTTTAACGAAGCCCTAGTAGGACTAAAAGCGCATAAACCCATGAGGGCCGTTAGACCCTCCGTACAGCTCCTCTTTTGCTCAGCAAATTACCTCGACAAAATTCTGAGACTCATAATTGTATCTATCATTTCTTAGAGGCCACAACAAAAAAACACGAATTGAATGCACTTAAGCATTGCTAAACGAAGCCTCAATCGGATAACTTACTTCACCGAACCCATCGCTGCCGAGTGAACACATTAAACAAAATATGCCTCGTAAGAATGCCTAATACGCTCATTCTCAGGAGGCAGTTGCATGTAATTGCCAAACTGGCTGGAAAGAACCTCTTTAAAACGCTTGGGCACATAAAAAAGCCTATCGCAGAATGGCAGTTCGGAGACCTCGCTCCACAGTGCGGCATCAAAAAAATGCTTGTCATGATCGGCCCAGGTAATATCCATCAAAATATCGCCGGATTTTGGCATCTGCTTTTCGATTTCAAGCATTTTATACGTCAATTTAGGACAGCTTGCACCGCAAATTGAACAAAGCCCCTTTGCTAGCGCCAACAACGGGGACGCAGCCTTATAGAGCGGGGTTGAGAAATCTCCTGCAACAGCAATTTTATTTAGGTTGCGAAGCTTCATTACTCGACGATATTTATCCAATGTCTTTGAGAAATCAGCATCGCAATGTGAAAGGCGGAACACATCAAGCCAAAGACCAATGGCATATTGACGGTCAATATCCTTTTCATAAACAACGGTATGAGTATCAACAACCTTCACAAAAGGGTAAAAATTGGGCAGCTCTGCAGGCAAAAGAAATTTATAGCGTCCAGTTGAATCGAGATTGGGATTATCTTTTGCAAGCTCAATGAGCTTATCGTACTCAGAGTCAACCATCGAGACATCAACATCATCATCCCATGGAATAAAACCCTTGTGTCTAACAGCCCCCAGCAAGGTGCCGTCCGATAAAGAATAAATCAAATTGTGTCGAACGCAATAATTATGAAACGCCGAGAGGATGTCTAAAAGGAGCGGTTGGATATCAGCCTGCTCGATTGCCTGCATTATTTCAACACCTCATCATATTTGCCAAAATCAAGCTCTTTAGGGAAATGATTCGTTCGCTTTTCAAGCGGCGGAAGTTGCATATAGTCCGGACCCATATGCCTACTGACCTGTCTCTCGTACTCACGAACAAGCTTGACACTCGTGTTCTCGAACGGCATATCAACAAGGGGGAAGATCTCATCTTTGTCGACATACATATAGGTCATGCCATAATCGGTGAGAGCTGAGTATCTCTCAGTTTTACCGCGATATTTCTTTGAAAGAGAGCCATATCCCTTCCAAATCCGCGCTTCACACCCAGGAATTGCGCGAAGCAAGCTACCGATAAGGAAGCTAAGAATATACTTTGCCTTCCCCAGAAAAGTACTTTGTGTATCCAAAAGCTTTTCAAAGTGAACGTGATATGCAAACCAGAGAACGGTATAAATCTTGCACTGCCGATGATACTTTGCGAGTTCGCTTGGATCGGTCGGAATATTATCGTAAATAAACAGGTCAAGGAAGAAACCCGGTCTATACCCGGAAGACCATGCCTCATTAGTAACAAACGTTGTATCCTTTAAGACTAAATGAGGCTTGAGGTTATAGTACTTGTGATCAAACTCGGGGCCCATCAAATAATACTTATCAGATAACTCCACCTCGGCATACTTAACGAACCGCTCGTAATCGTCACGCAGCATAGCGATGTCGATATCATCATCCCAGGGAATAAAACCCTTGTGTCGTAAGGCACCAATAGCAGTTCCCGAAATAGCAAAAAAATTGATATTATGACGCGCGCAAAGATCGGCAAAGTCTTGATAAATCAAGAGGTTTATCTTGTGGACCTTTTCAAGGGTCTCGCTGTCGTAAGGCTTAAATAACAATTTCGCTCCAAATAGAACGGTAAATTACAGCTATTCACTATAACGTTAATAAATATGAGTCGTAAAATCAGCGCAAGCGAAATGTTCAAATACACGTGCAATTGCAATGGAATCATCAACTGAGATTCCCGATGCAGCAACCCCATGCTCGATTGCACGAGAAAAAGCCGCAAGCTGGTTTCGAATCCCCTCACCATCGAGCTGATAGAAATAGCGTCTATTGCAATCAGAATTCTCATGGCGAACCTCAAAGTAATCAGTTTTCCACCATGGAGCCGGAACGTAGATGTAACCCTTTGTTCCGGAAACAACAAGCTCTCCTTCGGTTTTTACCGAACGACCGACCTTAAACGAAGCCACGGCATCGGTAAATACATAGGAAGCACGAGTAAAGGCATCTGAACCAGCAATAGAGTTGTCCACAAACGTTACGTAGCGCTCTTCAACAAAAGAATCGCCGAGAAGTTGGAGGATAGGCAATACTGCCGTTGGCGCCCAATAATCCATTGAACCCTGAATAGCGCCGGATTTGGCCTTATCGGCACAGAAGCCGCTCATTCCCGTGCAGTTGGCGTCAACTGAAACAATCCGGCCAATCGCCCCGGTCTTTGCAAGCAAAAGAAGCCGCGCATAAGCTGTTGCATGCGCAGTTTTAATAGCATCCATTAAAATCAAACCACGATCGCGGGCGATATGCTGGAGCTCCTGAGCCTGCGTCTCCGTCTTGGCAATCGGAGACTCACATAAAACATGGACTCCCCTATCAAGAGCCGCTGAGATTTCTTCATAATGACCATCGGGATGAGTGGCGAAGAATATTGCTTCGCTTCGAGAAAGAAGCTCATCAAATTCGCCCTTCGGAGCATCTGCCGCCCTTGGTACAACCAGACGCCCTTCTTCTTTCATTCCGTTAACGAAAGAGCTCTCGGCAATATATTTGTCAAGCACGGGACCAGAACCGACAAAGGACATCTTTATCGACTGCCTTTTGCTCCTTATCTCAGTACTGGAAATACCTTCTGTTCGATCGAGATACACAACGCGGCAATAATCATTCAAATAGTCGAAATGCCCACGCCAATCAGAACCAACTGTAAAAATATCAACGTTATAGCGCTGAATATCATCGATTTTTTGGCCTTCGTACTCTTCGACGATAATCTCATCAGCAAGCCCCGTGGCTCGTACGCCTTCCATACGCTCGGCAAGAGATTGCTCCACGTTAATCTTTCCGCGCGAACGATCAAAATCGTCAGCAGTGACACCAACAATCAAGTAATCGCCAAGCTCGCGAGCTCGCTCCAAAAGACGAATATGACCATAGTGGAGCATATCGTACGTACCGTATGTAATTACTTTCACCATGGTAATCAAGCCCTATGTCTACAGAAGGCCCTTAGACAGCATATCTTCGAGGGCATTAATCAACTGAGTATTGTCATCGATCGTAAGACAACCTATATGACCGACGCGAAACACCTTATCGGCAAGCTCACCGCCGTTGGGACAAACCCAAATGCCATAACGATCTTTAAGGGTTGCAAAGATATCGCGAGCAGAAGCGTGGATCGGATGGAGGATAGTTGCCGCGTTAGATGGAGCAGGGGAAACTTGTTCGAAAGGTAGGCCAGCGATGCGCGACCTAAAATCTCGAGCCAAAGAAGCCACGTGCTCGACCTCTACAGAAGGCCCGCCATTCTCTGCAATTACGTTAAGACGCCTATTGATCTGCAGCAGCGTGCCAACAGCAGGGGTAAACGGCGTCTGACCACGTTCAGCATTTTTTAGCGCCGAACGGAGATCAAGGTACATACAACCAGGATCATTCGCCAGCACTCTATCAACTGTTCTGCTCGAAAGCGCAATAAGGGAAACGCCCGGTGGGCACGCAAGAGCTTTCTGTGAGCCAGTGATGAAGACATCGACACCAAGTTCTACCATGCTCAAAGGATCAGCCAAGAAAGCACTGACGGCGTCCATGATGAATAGCATATCGTTGCGCTTGCAGAAGCTCGACAACATCGATGCATCATAAAGAACGCCCGTCGAGGTCTCATGGATATTAACCAAAAGAGCGGTATAACCCTTTTGGTCATATTGGCCCAAGATTTCGGGAGTTAACGTACTGCCAAAGGGAAGCTCAATATCATCATGAGGGATTCCATGGATATCGCAAAGCTGTGAAAAGCGTTTGCCAAAACTGCCACCAACCACAACAAGGGCTTTGTCCTCTGACGACAAGATATTTGCAACCGTTGCTTCAAGTGACGCGGTACCCGATCCGGTGATAAAAACAGCTCGGGAACCTTTGGGAGCATCTACGAATTGGAGAAACAGCTTCTCATTCTGGAGCATTACCTCAGAGAACTCAGGCGTTCTAAAATACGGCACTTGCTTGGAACCGACAGCAAGGACCTCCGGATCAGACATAACTGGACCAACAGTAAAATTAAGCATAGAAATTCACACCAATCAGCGTGGCACATGCCAAACAGTATCATTTAATATTTATTAAGAATCATTTTAATAGGATATAAGGCGTTTTCTACAGCATAGGGAGACTTAAATCGAGAATCAAAAGCCAACTTCAATCGTCTAGCGAGGGATGATTCAGCGGAAATAAAAGATGAACACAGCATGCGACATCCTTCATCCATTCCCCAAGAATAGCCTTTCTCAAGCTCAACAGCCGTTCTAACAGCCCAATGACGATTTTTATCTTTAAAAAACAAATATACAGGCATCATAGCGATTCGCTTTAATCGCAAAGAACCTAGCCCGCGCTCACCAACCTGGTTTTGGCTGGAAATACGACGTTTAATGTAGGCATTTCCCAAATCAGGAACCTGGGCATTTAATGCACGGGCGACCAAATGCACCCAGCCGTCATGAATTCGCGGCCAGACTTCCGGAATATATTGCTGAAGGACAGACGCAAAAGCCGAGTTAAACACCATCGTGCATCCAGAGGCCCAATTCACAGTCAACAATAATGCAAAAGAGTCAGCATAGGGTGCAAATGCTCCGTACTCTCGTGAACCGCCGTTGAGTTGTTCATCGACATTACATACGTCGCTGTAGTAAAGACGGGGACCCTCGCCAGCTGCGACAATGGCCTCAATAGCCTTATTAAGTTTATTGGGCATCCAGTAATCGTCTTGATCAGAAAATGCGAAATAATCAAAGGATGTTGCATCTGAGCTGTAGAGCATGTCCATAAAGTTCTTAGCAAGACCCTTGTTTTTTTCATTAACAGAAAAGCGCACATTCGGTAAATCTTCAGCATAGCGAGAACAAATTCGTGGAGTCGCATCACTCGAGCCGTCATCCGAAATTAAGAGCGTAACATTCACCCCCTCTTGAGCAAGGATGCTGTCGATTTGTTCGGTAACGTATTTCTCGCCGTTATAAGTTGCCATCATTACAAGAACCGAAGGCACTTGCCCCAAAGTATCACTCATGAACATTCCAGCAATCAATCATCGCGTGGTACATATCAGCCAAATCATCTTTAGGCTCCCAACCAAGATTCTTCAACTTAGTCGAATCGAGCCTCAAATCGGAAGATTTCCTAAACGTCGCCTCTCGCTCAGGGTCATATTCGCGTCGAACCTGAGCCCCTTGTGCTCCGAACTCACGGAGAACAAGCTCTGCCATCTCTTTGATGCTGCAATACGCGTCTTCATTCACAGCGTTATATGCCTGACCCGATTCACCCTTAACCAATGCGAAAATAATGGCACGCACCGCGTCATCTACGGAAAGATAGCCATTGCGTTTTAGTCCATCGCTAAGCAAGACGATGTCTTGGCCCCCGATCGCATGGCGACCAAAATCCGCAAAAACGCGCATATCGTTAGCATTGACGCCCTCGCCAAATGTTTGAGCAAGGCGCATGACAACCGACGGCAACCCATATTCCGCAGCGTACGACGCACACAGGCACTCAACGAGTCGCTTTGCCTCAGGATAGCTGTTGCGCACAACCATAGGGTCTAATTTGCCAAGGTTATCCTCAGTTGCAACGCCCTGCGTCTCGCCATAAATCTCCATAGTCGAAAGGAAAAGAACTTTCTCCGCATGCGAAGAAGCAGAGTAATTGAGGACAGACTCTCCCCCATTAACGATCTGCATAATCGTGGTTGCAGGCGTTTCCAAAAAAGCCTTGCTCGATGTACCGCATGCAGCATGTACCACATAATCTGCAGCTACAGAACAATCAATTGGTTCCCCTAGAGACCAGGAAAACAATGAGACGTCACTTCGATCTCCAAAAAGAACGCGAGCCTTCTCAATATTCCTAACCGGTAACAGAAGGGAGAATCCGGAATTAAAAGCATCGTTGCGGCTCAAAAGAGTTCGAACAAGCTGAGACCCAATAAGACCAGTAGAGCCGGTAACCATAATTGATTTACCCGCCAGGTCAGCCCAGGGGATATCTAGTTGGCTAGCGATTGCGTATGCTCGATCAAATAGATACTTATCTACAGCGGCCACAGCTGCTCCATTTCCTTGTAGTCCATAAAACCCTTGAAGGCGAAGAAATCGCGTTGGGTTGTCACCTTGATATTATCAGCAGGGCCCTCGACCGTATGAACCTCATGCCCATAGTGAGACATAAGGGAAATCGAATCGATGAAATCATGCCGTCCTTCTTCGCGCGCACGGAGATGCTCAGAATAGAGCTCCATGAAATTGAAGCCCTGAGGAGCCCGGGCGAGCTTACAGCGCGAGCGATCAACGACGCGACAGACCACACCGTCGTGCTCCTCGATGACGGTCTCTGAAGAGGGCGCTACGGTCGCCGTTGCACCATTATCTGCAACCGATTCGATGCAATCCGTAATTGTCCGCTCGTCAATCAAGGGGCGTACCCCATCATGAATAAGCACAATGGAGTTATTGTTTGTCACGCCCAAACGGCTGAGTTCATCGAGCCCATTGAAAATAGAGTCTTGACCCGTCTTCCCGCCTGGGACGATAGAAAGTACTTTCTGGTAATGGGCTTTGTCAACGATCTCGCGCATGTGCTCCATGCCAGACTCAACGCATACAATAACAATGCCATCTATCATGCTGTGCTGCTCAAAATGATCAACGGTATGCGCGATAATGGGCTTTCCACCGAGTTCGAGAAATTGCTTGGGAACTCTAGCCCCACGCATCCTTGAGCCGACACCACCAGCAAAGATGACGACAAAAATTGATTGAGCGTTATTCTCTGAGAAGCAATTCATGTTTTTCCCAAATAGGCATTAGTCGTTTAAGGTTCAAGCGAAGACGGTGAAAATACTATCGCCACGCTTTATTTCCATTAACATAATCTCACAACCTAGTAAGAGAAAGCGAATTGAATTGTTTTACGTAATTGCGCCCGCAAATGTCACAACCGGCGGCCCGGAACTGCTCCATCAGCTTGTATACGAGCTTAACCAAATGGACTTAGATGCTGTAATCGCCTACGACCGACGCTCTAAAAACAATATGGAGCCCTCCATACCTCAACAATACAAAAGATATGTAAGCGAATTTATTACCGCAGATTCAATCCCCGATACCAAAGACAGCTATGTCGTAATTCCAGAAACTCGACCCTTTTATGTAAAACAATTCAAAAACGCAACTACCATTTTTTGGTGGCTATCAGTAGACTTTTTCAAAATCCAGTGCGATCCAAAGTACAAATTCGAAAATCAGGGCATTCCACAAGCAATCAAAGCCCTTATGCTCCAAACAAAAAAGAGGGCATTTGCTTCGATAAAAAAAGCTCCTATTCATCTATATCAATCAGAATACGCGCGTCAGTATGCCATTTCCCACGGCATAGCACCATCTGCTCTTATAAAACTATCTGATTATGTGAACGATGATTATCGAACTGGGATCGATTATTTATCCTTCTCCAATCGAAAGCAAAACGTACTCTATAACCCCAAGAAGGGGCGCCCTTACACCGAACAGCTCATTAAATTAGCCCCAAACCTTCATTGGATTCCCCTGCAGGGCTACACAAACCAGCAATTAGTATCCTTAATGAAGGAAAGCATGCTTTACATCGATTTCGGTTTCCATCCCGGGAAAGATCGTCTCCCCAGAGAAGCCGCTGCATGTGGAACGTGTGTCATAACTGGAAAACAAGGTGCAGCAGCGTTTGAGAACGACTATCCGATTCCCGAGTGGGCAAGCATTAACCAAGCAGACGTCAGCCCCATTGAAGTCGTGCAAACCATCAAGCATGTACTTAATAACTACGAACAGCTCATCGAGGAATTTTCACCCTACAGATCGATGATTAAAGGTGAAAAAGAAGTTTTCAAAGCCGATTTACAAACCTTTGTTCATTCCATAAATGGATTAGAAAAGAATGCAGATGTCCAATAGTCCTTCCGCAAAAAAGCGGTCCATTGATACGCGATCCCTTTTATCAAATACTGCAATGGCATTCGCATCGCAATTTGTAGCGATGCTTGCAAGCTGCATGACATCGCTTATCGTTCCTAAACTTCTATCCGTAAGCAATTTCGGGTATTGGCAGCTCTTCATATTTTACTCATCCTACGTGGGATTTTTCGCACTGGGTGCAATCGATGGTGTCTACCTGATCAATGGCGGCAAAACTCGAGAATCGATTAACAGACGCAGCATCAATTCGCAGTTTTGGATTTCTACCGGTTATGTTGCTTTATTCTCCTTTCTATTTGCTCTCGCTGCTTCGCGTTTTGTTAACGAAGCAGCACGTGTTGAAGTGTTCTATTTAACAGCACTGTATTCTGTACTTAGCCAAATGTCGGCAGGCCTTGGTTACATTTTGCAGACAATAAATGAAACCAAATCATACTCAAAATCAGTAGTGTTAGACAGAGGATCCTTTGCAGCCTTCTTGGTTATACTCATAGCACTGAAATGCACGTCATTTGAGCCTTATATAATCTTCTTTATCGTCAGTAAGCTAGTTTGCTTCATCTACTGCGCCAATCAATTGCGTGACTTTCTTGCTTCGGGCTTTTTGCCTCTAGGACCGGCTATTCAAGAAACACTCACAAGCATAAAAGTCGGTATAAAACTGATGTTTGCGGGAATTGCAAGCATGCTAATAACTGGAATAGCTCGCCAAGCTATTGATTCAAACTGGGGCATAAACGTATTTGCCAAAGTATCAATGGCACTTTCATTAGTTAACTTCTTCAGCATGTTTGTGAACCAAGCATCGATGGTTCTCTTTCCAGCATTGCGCAGAGGAACAAAAGAAGAGCAGGTTGGCCTTTACATTAACCTCAGAGATGCACTCGAGCTCTTTATGCCCTACATATACCTTTGCTATTTCCCAGCTGTAATTATTCTCGGCAGTTGGCTGCCGCAATACACTGATAGCCTGACCTATTTTGCTGTACTGCTTCCCATCTGTGCATATGACGCAAAAATGAGTATTTGCGGCACAACTTACTTCAAAGTCCTGCGCTTAGAAAGAAAGCTATTACTGATCAATTTGAGCACTGTTGCCATGAGCGCCATATTCACAATGATAAGTTTGGCATTCAATTCACTCAATTGCATACTGTACTCCATGGTGCTCAGCATCGCGTTACGCGCAAATATTTCCGAGTTCATTTTAAACAAACGACAAGAAATCGCTCACAGCAGACTGGCTATTGGAGAAGCGGGTTTTACCCTTGTCTTTTTAATTGTCTGCGCCACGCTTGATATCAAGTTTGCATTTGTCATTATCCTTCTTGCGCTAACCATCCATACGATAGCAAACAAACGATTGATTAAAGATATTCTCAGGAAAACGCGCGGAGTATTTAGCGCTCAATAACCGGATACATTCATTCCAGTCAAGCTCAATCTTTAAGACAAAAGATGCATCTGTTTTAAGGGTATCGATACAGTTCGATACCTTTTTTCGTGGCGAATCCTTACTCCGAGTGCAACAGGATATTACGAGGTGGCCGCCCAGGCACGACCTATGATGATGCTTGCGGAGACATGCATCATTGGAGGCACCATGGACGGCTACAGCCATCTTAGCATCGCGGAGCGCGAGGACATAATGGTCCGCTGGAAGGGCCATGAGGGGGTCGGCCAGATAGCGAGGGAGCTCCACAGGGACAAGTCGACCATATCCCGCGAGATCAGGCGGAACGGCTGGCAGGGCCCTGCAGGACGCCGCTACCGCGCGCCTGCGGCACAGAGGAAGGCGGACAGGAGGAGGCTGCGCTGCAGGCGCCCCAGGCTGATGGACGAACCCGAGAGGCGCTCGCTGGTCGTGAGGCTCATGTGATGTGGCTGATGTGGCAACACCTTCTTGAACAAATCTACGAGAGAATCAGGCCCGCCTCCCTGAACTCGACGGGGCTCATGTAGCCCAAGGTCGAGTGGATCCTGAAGTTGTTGTACCAGTTGGCCCAATCGAACAGGGCGGCCCGCAGCTCCTCCTCGGAGCCGAACCTCCTGCCCGCGACGAGCTCCCTTTTCAGGATGTGGTTCGTCGACTCCACCACGGCGTTGTCGTGCGGGTTGCCGGGCCTGGAGACCGACCTATCGATCCCGAAGGCGGTCAGGATCGCGTCGATCTCGGCGTTGCAGAACTCCGCCCCGCGGTCTGAGTGGAGCATCTCGATCGCGGCGAGCGGGAACTCGACGTTCGAGAAGGCGGCCTTCACGAGCGACGCGTCCTTGCGCCGGCCGCAGGAGCAGCCCACGACCTCCCTGTTGTACAGGTCGACGAGCAGGCAGACGTAGCACCAGCGCGATCCGGCGCGCACGTAGGTGAGGTCGGCCGCCACGTGGGTGCGCGGGCGGTGGCCGTCGAAGCCCCTGCCGAGCGCGTTGGCGGCGTCGGGCGGGGCGGCGGGGCGCGAGGGCCCCGGGCCGCGCCCGGAATACGCGCTGGACAGGCCGTTCTCCCTCAATATCCTGCATATCCTGCGCCTGGAGGCCGTTATCCCCGACCTCGCGAGCGCCACCTTGAGCCTGCGGGCGCCGTAGCCGCCGCGCGACGCCCCGAAGGCCCCGAGCACGTCGGGCTCTATGGGATCGGGCGCCGGCGGCGCGGGCGGGTTGGCGAGCATGTGGTAGTAGGTGGAGCGCGGCACGCCGAGGATGCGGCACTGCGCTGATACCGGGTAGCGGCCGGCGTTCGCCGCTATCACCGTCACTTTCGTGCGAATATCAGCGCCGCTTGTTTTAAGACGTCGACCTCCATCTTGAGCCTGGCGTTCTCGCGCTCGAGCTCGATGAGGCGGTTCTGCTCGGGGGTGCGGTTGTCCGCGGCGGCGGTTGAGCCGCATGCATGGACCCGCTGGATCCAGCGGTCCAGCGCGGATTTGCCGAGGTCGTACTCGCGCATCACCTCGGCGCGCGGCTTGCCGGAGTCCACCAGGGCGACTATCTGCCTCCTGAAGTCCTCGGTGAACTGCCTGGGGTGCTTGGGGTCCCGCATGGGGCCTCCTTTCCTCGAAGGGCCCTCAGACTCTCATCCGACTGTCCAATTAAGTATAGCCACATCACACCTCCTCGATGGCGCGCCTGAGGCCCTCGTGGGCATCCGGGGTCGCGCACGC